>Ga0335082_10002818_pt1 | contig 18790 bp, 16 predicted proteins | sample Lox_Sample_41_FD_206718 | JGI IMG/M metagenome (GOLD analysis project Ga0335082, IMG submission 206718) | Soil microbial communities from Loxahatchee National Wildlife Refuge, Florida, United States - Lox_Sample_4.1 | ecosystem: Environmental > Terrestrial > Soil > Wetlands | place: USA...
TCACCCCGGGCACGACCAGCAGGGGCGCCGGCCCGACCGCCGCCCGCACCGCCGCCACCTCCCGCGGCGAGCAGACCAGCCCGGCCGCCCCCGCCCCGACCGCGAGCCGGGCGAGCCGGACCACGGCCGCCTCGGGCGGGCCGGCCAGCCCGATCGCCGAGAGCGCGGGCCCGTCCAGGCTGGTGAGGACGGTCACCGCCAGGATCCGAACCTTGCCCCCCGCCCCCCGCACCGCGGCGCGCACCATCTCCTCGCCGCCGGCGGCGTGGACCGTGAGGAGGGCGGCCCCGACCTGGGCCGCGCTGCGGGCGGCCCCCTCGACCGTGTTCGGGATGTCGTGGAGCTTGAGGTCGAGGAAGATCGGCCTCCCCAGGGCCGCGGCCGCCCGGACCGCGGGCGGCCCCTCGGCGGCGAACAGCTCCAGCCCGACCTTGAGCATCCCGACGTGGGGCGCCACCGCGCGCGCGAACGGCTCGGCCGCCGCCATCGACGCGAAGTCCAGCGCGGCGCAGATCCGATCGGCCGGTCTCATGCCTTCCCCACCTGCATCTTCCCCACCTCCCGGAGCAGCGCCTCCGCCTGCTCCCGGGGGAGGCAGTTCTTCACCTCGAAGAGCGCGAAGGAGAGCAGGTCCTCGATCGCCTCGAGCGACCTCGCCCGGGCGGCGGCCGCCTTGTAGGCGCCGGTCTGGCTCACGTTGGCGAGCACCCGGGCGACGTCCACCTCCCCGTCCTCGCCCACCCGTACCCCGTCGAAGAGGGCGCGCTGCTTGGGCGGGAGGCGGTCGAAGTAGCTGTTGAGCCGCTCGTGGGCCGACGGGTTCGCCGCCGAGAAGGCGGCGTGGACCCGCTTGAAGATGCGGCGGTAGGTGTCGAACGGTCCGGGCGGACGGCGCGGCTGGCCGGCGGCGGGCGGCTCCACCTCGATGACGATCTCCTCCTCGGCCGCGGGCGGCGGCGCGGGCGCCGTCAGCACGCCCTCCCCCACCAGGGCGGTGGCGGCGCGGAGGGCGTCGAGCAGGCCCAGGCCCGCCTCCAGGGCGGCGGCGGGCAGGGAGCGCACCCCGTCGACGGCGGCCAGGAGCGCCGCCTCGTCGGCGGCGGGGGGAGCGGCGGGCTCGGCGCGCCGGGAGAGGACCACCTCCCGCCCGCCCAGCTCCCGGGAGAGCCGCTCCGCCTCCTCGACGCGCTTGAGCCCCTGGAGGAGGAGGTCGCGCGTCCGCTCGCCCAGCCGCACGGCGTTCTGCTCCTCGGTCGGCCCCTCGAGAAAGGCGAAGGTCCCGGCCGGCTCGACGAAGGCGCCGAGGAGGATCTCCTTCACCTGCAGGGCGATGCCGTCGTAGAGCTGCCCGGAGGAGAGGAGCCCCTCGTCCACCAGCACCTGGCCGAGCGGGCGGCCCGAGCCCACCAGCCCCGAGCAGCGGTCCAGGGCGGCGGCCTCGACCAGCCCGGCCCGGCGCAGGACCGGCCCGAGCCGGTCGGCGGGGTCGGAGGACGAGGCGAAGACCACCTGCCCGTCCCGGAAGTAGATGCTCTTGCGCCGCAGCCGCTCGGGCTGCTCGGGCGCGTCGCCCGCCTCCGGCCCCCCGAAGGCGAGGAGCAGCACGCCGGTCCGGAGGTTGGCGAAGACGAAGTGGACCACCTCGGCCACGGTGAGGGCGGCCAGCGAGCCGGCGAACCAGGCCCGGGGGGCGTCGTCGCGGACCGGGGTGACGAGCGCGAACGCGCCCCGCGCGGACACCAGCTCCGCCTCGCCGCCGCCCGCGAGCCCGAGCGCCTCGGCCTCTCGGCGCGGGAGGGCGATCTCCCCTTCGGCCCCGATCGACAGCTTCGCGCGCACGTCGCCTCCCGGGCGCCGGCCGGCGCCGGCGTCGCTCAGCGGGCCTCGGCCCGCACCGCCTCCGCCGCCCTGCGGGCCGCCTCGCCGAGGGGGACCAGCTCCACCGCCCCGCCGGCCCGCCGCTTCCACTCCACCTGCCCGGCCGCCAGCCCCTTCTTGCCCACCGCGATCCGCAGCGGGATCCCGACCAGGTCGGCGTCCTTGAACTTCACCCCGGCCCGCTCGTCGCGGTCGTCGTAGAGCACGTCCAGCCCCTCCCGGGCGAGGGCGGCCACCAGCTCGTCCCCGGCCTTCTTCAGCTCCGGCTCCGGGCCGAGGGTCAGGACGGTCACCGGGAAGGGGGCGATCGCCATGGGCCACACGATCCCGTTGTCGTCGTGGTGCAGCTCGATGGCGGCCGCCATGATCCGCTCCACCCCGATCCCGTAGCTCCCCATCACGATGGGCACCTGCTTGCCCTCGGCGTCGAGGACGGTGGCCCCCATCGACTCGGCGTACTTGGTCCCGAGCTTGAAGATGTGGCCCACCTCGAGCGCCTTGAAGACGTCCAGGGTGCCGTCGCAGCGGGGGCAGCCCTCTCCGGCCTGGACGGTGCGGAGCTCGGCCAGGGTGGCGTGCGGGAGGAGGTCCCGGCGCACGTCCACGCCGCGGAGGTGGAAGCCGTCGACGTTGGCGCCGGTGACCATGTCCCGCCGGTCGGCCAGCGAGGGGTCGACCAGGACCCGGGCCTTGGTGAAGCCCACCGCGCCGAGGGAGCCGGCCTTCGCCCCCATGAGCGGCGGGATCTCCTCCGGGTGCGCGGGCCGCACCACCGCCGCCCCGGTGGCGGTCTGGAGCTTGGCCTCGTTCAGCTCCTGGTCGCCCCGCACCACGGCCACCACCGGCTGCTCGTCGGCCACGTACACCAGGGTCTTGAGCTGCCGCCGGGCCGGGACGCCGTGGGGCGGCTTCTCCAGGGCCTCGATGGTGAGGACGCCCGGGGTGGCGAAGCGCTCGGGGGCGGCGAGCCCCGTCCCGTCCTGCTCGGCCGGGATCCGGGAGGTGGCGGTCTCGGTGTTGGCCGCGTACCGGCACTTCGGGCAGGCGGCCACCAGGTCCTCGCCCGCGTCGGTCCGGACCATGAACTCCGAGGACTCGCTCCCGCCCATGGCGCCGGAGTGGGCCTGCACCGCCACGAAGTCGAGCCCGCAGCGGGTGAAGATCCGCTCGTAGGCCTTCCGCTGGTCCTCGTAGCGCAGGTCGAGGCCGCCCCGGTCCACGTCGAACGAGTAGGCGTCCTTCATGGTGAACTGCCGGACACGGAGGAGGCCGGACTTGGGCCGCGGCTCGTCCCGGAACTTGGTCTGGATCTGGTACCAGACCTGGGGGAGCTGCCGGTAGGAGCGGAGCTCGGCCCGGGCGATGGCGGTGAAGATCTCCTCGTGCGTCATCCCCAGGCAGTAGTCGCCGCCCTTGCGGTCCTTCAGGCGGAACATGTTGTCGCCCATCACCGCCCAGCGCCCCGACTCCTTCCAGATCTCGGCCGGGTGGAGGGCGGGGAGGTGGAACTCCTGGCCGCCGATGGCGTCCATCTCCTCCCGGACGATCTTCTCGACCCGCTTCAGGGTCCGCTGGGCGAGGGGGAGGTAGTCGTAGATCCCGGCCCCCAGCTGCCGGATGAACCCGGCGCGGACGAGCAGCTTGTGGCTCGGCACCTGGGCGTCGGCGGGCGCTTCCTTGAGGGTCGGGATGAAGGCCTGGCTGGTGCGGACGACGGACATGGGGCTGGGTTATACACTGAACGACGTGTCCGCGCGTGTCCGCCTGGCCCTGGCCGCCGTCGTGATGCTCGCCGTGGTGGCCGCCCAGCTCCCGCTCGCGCGCTGGCTGGGGCTCGAGCCGCCGCTGGAGGACTCGCCGGCGCTCGCCCGCCGGGGCGCCCGGGTGATGGCCCAGAACTGCCTGCACTGCCACGACCTGATCCCGCTCCCGCCGCGGGTGCGCGGCTGGGACGTCCGCCGCGCCTACGAGGCCCTGGGCCGGCTCCCCCGGCTCAACCGGGCCATGCCCGGGTTCGGGGGCACCGACGAGGACCGGCGGGCGCTCGCCGCCTGGCTGGCGGCGGCGGGCCGGGGCGAGGCGCCGAAGCCCGCGCCCTAGCGCTACTTGGGCGCCCGGGCGGCGGCGATCTGGAGCGCCTCGGCCACCACCGCGTCCTCGAGCTCCTCCGCCTTCATCCGCTTCACGATCTTGCCATCGCGGAAGAGCAGCCCCACGCCGCCGTGCCCGTAGGCGACGCCCACGTCGGCGGCCGCCGCCTCGCCGGGCCCGTTGACCTCGCAGCCCATCACCGCCACCTGCACCTCGCCCTTCACCGTGGAGAGCCGCTTCTCGACCCGCTCGGCGATGGGGATCATCTCCACCGAGCAGCGGCCGCAGGTGGGGCAGGAGGTGAGGGTCGCCCCGCCGAACTTGAGGCCGAGCGACTTGAGGAGGAGCCGGGCCACCCGGACCTCCTCCACCGGGTCGGCGGTGAGGGAGATGCGAATGGTGTCGCCGATCCCGTCGGCGAGGAGGATGGCCAGGCCGGCGGCGCTCTTCACCGTGCCGGCGAGGAGGGTGCCGGCCTCGGTCACGCCCAGGTGGAGCGGGTACTCGAACCGCTCGGCGAAGAGCCGGTTGGCGCGCACCGTCATGGCGACGTCGTGCGCCTTGAGGGAGACCTTGATCTCCCGGTACCCCTCGTCCTCGAGGAAGCGGATGTGGCGCTCCGCGCTCTCCACCATCCCCTCGGCGGTGGGCCAGCCGTGCCGCTCCACGATGTCCTTCTCCAGCGAGCCGGCGTTCACGCCGATCCGGATCGGGACCATCCGCTCGCGGGCGGCCTTCACCACCTCGCGGACCCGCTCGCGGGCCCCGATGTTGCCCGGGTTGAGCCGGACGCCGTGGATCCCCGCGGCCAGCGCGGCCAGCGCGAGCCGGTAGTCGAAGTGGATGTCGGCGACCAGCGGCACGGGCGCGGCCCGCACGATCGCGGGGAGCGCGTCGGCGGCCGCCCGGTCCGGGACCGCGAGCCGCACCACGTCCGCCCCGGCCTCGGCCAGGGCCCGGATCTGGGCGAGCGTGCCGGCCACGTCCGCGGTCTGGGTGGTGGTCATCGACTGCACGGCGATGGGGGCGCCGCCGCCGATGGCGACGTTCCCCACCCGGAGGCCGCGGGTCCTCCGGCGCTCCCCGAGGGTGGCCCCCTCGCCCTGTCCGTAAGCGCCCATTGTCCTCCCGAAGACGACGGCCGGGCCCTGATCTAGGACCCGGCCGCGGTCTTCGCCACCCGGGGCTACTTCTTGGCCTGGGCGGCCAGCTCCTCGTCCACCACCTGGCGGAAGTTCTCCAGCGGCTGGGCGCCCGAGATCGGGTGGCCGTTCACGTAGAACGCCGGGGTTCCGGTCACGCCCACGTCCTGGCCGGCCTTCTGGTGGAAGGCCACCGCCGAGGCCTTCTCGCCCGAGTCGAGGCACTTGTCGAACTTGGTCCCGTCGAGCCCCACCTCGCGCGCGTAGGCCTTGAGGTCGGAGACCGAGAGCTTCCCGCCCGAGGCGAAGAGCCGATCGTGCATCTCCCAGTACTTGGACTGGTCGCCGGCGCAGTGGGCCGCCTCGGCCGCCTTGGGCGCGAGGGTGTGGGTGGGGAGCGGGAAGTCGCGGTAGACGAGCCGGATCTTCCCCGGGTAGGCGGCGAGCAGGTCCTTCACCGTCGGCTCGGCCTTGACGCAGAAGGGGCACTGGTAGTCGGAGAACTCGACGATGGTGACGGGCGCGGTCTCGGGCCCCTTCGACGGGCCGGTCGCCTCCACCGCCACCTTGGGCGGCATGTAGACCGGGAGGAGGACCTCGACGCCCTGGTCCTTCTTGAGCTGGTCGTAGTAGGCGAGCAGCTCGCCCTGGGCCTTCTGGTTCTTGATGAACTTGGCGATGTCCCCCTTCACCTGGTCGAGGGGGGGGAGCTGCTGGCCGCCGGCCTTGGCGCGCTCGTACAGGGCCCGGATCTCGTCGTCGCTCGGCTCGGGGATCTTCTCCACCACCTCCTTGTTGATGAGCTCCTCGGGGGTGACGCCCGCCTGCTTGGCCTTCGCCTCGAAGACCTTGCGGCGGATCATCCCCTCGAGCCCCTGGCGGCGGAGCTGGTACTGCTGCTCGTCGAACTGCTGCTGGAGCTGCTTGAGGTCGCCCTTCACCTGCTCGTCCAGCTCGCCGGCGGTGATGGTCTGGCTCCCGATCTTGGCGACCGGGGTGGACGCGCCCTCCTTCTGCTGCGACGCGGGCTGCGCGGAGCGGGGCGACTGGCAGGCGGCGGCGAGGAGGGCGAGCGCGCCGAGCACGAGGTTACGGAAGGGCATGGGGCTCCAGGTTCGGTGTGCGACAGGTAGGATGCGCCAGGTGGGACGGTCGAGATTCGGACAAAACGGCAGCGAGGTCAACGTCCATGGGTAACAACGGCGACCCCTGGAGCCCTTCCCAGTACGAGCGGTTCCGGGCCGAGCGGCAGCGGCCGTTCGAGGATCTGCTCTCCCTGGTCGAGCCCCGGCCCGGCATGCGGATCGCGGACCTGGGGTGCGGAACGGGGGAGCCCACCCGGATCGCGCACCAGCGCCTGGCGGCGAGCGAGACGGTGGGGATCGACTCGTCGGCCGCCATGCTGGCGCGGGCGGCGCCGCTGGCCGGGGACGGGCTCTCCTTCCAGCAGGTCGACCTGGCCCGCTTCGAGGGGCGGGGGCTCGACCTGGTCCTCTCCAACGCCGCCCTGCACTGGGTCCCCGACCACGAGCGGCTCCTCGCTCGCCTGGCCGCCGGCCTCGCCCTCGGCGGCCAGCTCGCGGTGCAGGTCCCGGCGAACGACCACCACCCCTCCCACGCGGTCGCCCGCGAGGTCGCCCGCGAGCCCGAGCAGGCCGCCGCCCTGGGAGGCCACGTCCGCGAGAGCCCGGTGCTCGAGCCCGAGGCCTACGCCCGCCTCCTCCACCGGCTCGGCTTCTCCGCCCAGCGGGTCCGGGTCGAGGTCTACGCCCACCCGCTCGCCTCCCGGGACGAGGTGGTGGAGTGGGTGCGGGGCTCGCTCCTCACCGACTACGAGCGCCGCCTGGCCCCGGAATCCTTCGCCCGCTTCCTGGCTCGTTACCGGGCGCGGCTCATGGAGTCGCTCCCGGACGAGCGGCCCTACGTCTACACCTACCGGCGCCTGTTCCTCTGGGCGAGGCTCGGCCCGGGAGCGGGTGACAGGCCGGCCTCGAGCGGATAAACAAGTCGGCGCGCTCCGAAGCGAGGGGAGGATACGCATGGCCAAGCACGAGAGGCTCGTCATCATCGGCAGCGGCCCGGCCGGCTACACGGCGGCGCTCTACGCGTCCCGGGCCAACCTGTCGCCGCTCCTCTTCGAGGGCATGCAGCCCGGAGGACAGCTCACCATCACCAGCGAGGTGGAGAACTACCCCGGCTTCCCGGAGGGGATCCTCGGCCCCGAGCTGATGGAGCGGATGAAGAAGCAAGCGGAGCGCTTCGGCACCCGCGTCGAGCCGGCCGAGATCACCCGGGTCGACTTCTCCCGCCGCCCCTTCCAGCTCTGGCGGGACGACGACCTCACGACCGCCGACGCGGTGATCGTCGCCACCGGCGCCTCGGCCAAGTGGCTCGGGATCCCCTCCGAGAAGGCCTACATGGGCAAGGGGGTCTCCGCCTGCGCCACCTGCGACGGCTTCTTCTTCCGCGGGGTCGACGTGGCGGTGGTGGGCGGCGGCGACACCGCCATGGAGGAGGCGACCTTCCTCACCAAGTACGCCACCCGCGTGCACGTCATCCACCGCCGGGAGGCGCTCCGGGCCTCGCGGATCATGGAGGAGCGGTCGCGCAAGAACCCGAAGATCACCTTCGAGCTCTCCTCGACGGTCGACGAGATCGTGGGCGACGGCAAGGCGGTCACCGGCGTCCGGCTGAAGAGCACCCGGGACGGCTCGAGCCGCCTCCTGCCGCTCAAGGGCGTCTTCATGGGGATCGGCCACGAGCCCAACACCGCCATCTTCAAGGGCCAGCTGGCGATGAACGAGGTCGGCTACCTGACCGTCAAGGCCCCCTCCACCGCCACCAGCGTGCCCGGCGTCTTCGCCGCCGGCGACGTCTCCGACCCCACCTACCGCCAGGCGGTCTCGGCCGCCGGCTCGGGCTGCATGGCCGCCATCGACGCCGAGCGCTGGCTGGGCGAGCACGCCACCGAGAGCTGGGACTAGGGGCCCGCCATGAAGATGATCGACGTGGGCGCGAAGCCCCGGACCGAGCGGGTGGCGGTGGCGCGCGGGTTCGTCACCATGTCGGCCGCCACCGTGCAGCGGATCCGGGCCGGCGAGGTGGAGAAGGGGGACGTGCTCGCGGCGGCCCGGCTCGCCGGGGTGATGGCGGCCAAGAAGACCCCCGACCTCGTCCCCCTCTGCCACCCCATCGCCCTCTCGGGCGTCGACGTCCTCGCCGAGCCCGGCCCCGGCGGCGTGGCGGTGGAGGCCACGGTCCGGACCGTGGACCGGACCGGCGTGGAGATGGAGGCCCTGGCGGCGGTCTCCGCCGCCCTGCTCACGATCTACGACATGCTGAAGCGGTACGAGCGGGGGATGACCATCGAGCGGATCGAGCTCATGGAGAAGCGCGGTGGCCGGAGCGGCCACTGGACTCGGGCTCCGCGGCCGCCGGCAGCTCCACCCCGAGGAAGCGGATCGCGTTCACGGCGCAGACGCGCCGGATGACCCCGCCGCCGAGCCCGGCCCGGGCGAGCCGGTCGGCGGCGCGGGGGAGCGCGAGCAGGTCGCCGCCCGCCAGCCCGGCGCCCGACCCGAGCACCAGCCCCTCCGGCCCGAGCGCGGCCACGGTCCGGACCGCCGCCTCCAGGCCGTCGCCCGGGCGGACACCGGCGGAGAGCGAGAGCCCGGCCAGGTAACCGCAGGCCCGGATGGCGCGGACGCCGCGGGCGTCCACCCCCGCCACCAGCACCCTCCCCGGCTCGAGCTCCGCCTCGCGCAGGATCGCCAGCACCCGCCGGGCGAGCCGTTCCCGCTCCCGCCAGCCGAGGGCCACGAGGACCGGGACCCGGAGCTCCCGCGCCAGCTCGAGCTGCCGCGCCAGGACCCGCTCCTCCAGGGCGCCGCCCTGGTGGAGGCCGACCGCCCCGAGCGCCGCCACCTCCGGCCGGCCGAGCATCGCGGGGAGCTCGGCCAGCAGGGCCTCGAGCCCCCGGAGCGGGATGCGGGCGGGGTGGAGGCCGAGCGCGGCGTGGCCGGCCAGCCCGGCCTTGCGCAGGCGGCGCACGCTCGAGACCACCGCCTCCCAGCCGCGGCGGACCGCGGCGGAGGAGGCGACGGCCGCGTCGTCGGAGGGGACCAGCGCCCCGCGGACCCCGAAGAACTCGAGGTCGGCCAGATCCCGGGCCGAGAGGGCGCCGGCGTGGAGGAGCGCGTCGAACACGCGACGATCGTAACCCGGTCCAGGCCGGCCGCGCCCGGGCCCGGCCTACCCCGGCCGCACGAGGAGGGTGGCGCCCTCCCGCTCCACCCAGTCGAGGGGGACCGCGGCCGCGAGCGGCAGCTCCACCGGCCCGAGGACCAGGGCGCCGCCCGGCCGGAGCGCGTCGGCGAGCCGCCGGAGCACGCCGGCCGCCACCACCGGCTCGAAGTAGATGAGGACGTTCCGGCAGAGGATGGCGTCGAAGGCCCCGGCGGGCGCGGGCGGGTCCCGGACCAGGTTGTGGCGGGCGAACGAGACCTGCGCGCGCACCGGGGCGGTCGGGCGCCGTGCCCCCTCGGCGTCCGGCGGCTCGAGCCAGCGCGCCGCCGCGGCCGGGTCGACCTTGCGCAGCGCCCGCGGGCCGTAGGCCGCGCGCCGGGCCGCCGCCAGGGCCCGCTCCGAGACGTCGGTCCCGAGGACCGCGTCGCCCCGGGTCCCCCGTCCGGCCTCGAGCATGGCGATGGCCAGGCTGTAGGCCTCCTCGCCGCTGGCGCACCCCGCCGACCAGAGCCGGAGCGGGGCTGGGCGAGGGCCGAGGTGGGCGGCGAGGGCGGCGAGCTGCTCCGGGTGGCGGAAGAAGGAGGTCTCCACCACCACCGCGTGCTCGAGCAGGTCGGCGACCGCCGCCGGCTCGCGGGACGCCACCCGGCGGGAGAAGAGCCGCGCCCCCTCTCCGCGGCCGCGGGCGGCGGCGAGGAGCGCGTCCCGGAGGGCGGGGCCGAGGCCGCGCGCCAGGGAGAGCCCGGCCTCCTCGGCCAGGACGTTCGCCGCCTGCTCCAGCTCGGCCGGGCCGAGCTCCTCCCCGGGCTCGCTCACGCCGCTCCCGCGCTGGGCCGCCGGCCGCTCACGCCCCCAGGGTAGCAGAGCTCAGGGGATGGCCGGGGCGCCGTCCCCGGAGGCGTCGCAGGCGGCCTCCCGCCACCCCTCCGGCCCGATCGCCACCGCCTGGGCGCCCGCCCAGGGCTGATCCCGGTAGGTGATCTTGTGGCCCCGCCGCTCCAGCGCCCGGGCGGTCTCGGCTTCCAGGCCGTTCGGCTCCACCTGGATGGCGTCGGGCCGCCACTGGTGGTGGAGGCGTGGCGTGGCCACCGCCTGGGACACCGGCATCCCGTCGTCCACCACGTGGGAGATCACCTGGGCGACGGTGGTGGGGATGGTCGAGCCCCCCGAGGAGCCGACCACCAGGGCGAGCTTCCCCTCGGGCCCGAAGACCAGGGTGGGGGCCATCGAGGAGAGCGGGATCTTGCCCGGCGCGGGGGCGTTCGCCCCGGTGCCGGCCACCCCGAACACGTTGGGCCGGCCCGGCGCGGAGTCGAAGTCGTCCATCTCGTCGTTCAGGAGGATCCCGGTCCCGGGGACCACCACGCAGGAGCCGAAGTAGTAGTTCACGGTGGTGGTGAGGGCGACCGCGTTCCCCGCCGCGTCCACCACCGAGAGGTGGCTGGTCTGGCCCGACTCGGCCGGCGGGGGCGGGCCCGGGACCTCCGCCGCCTTCTCCCCCACCTCGCCGGCGAGGCGCGCCGCCAGCTCCGGCGAGACCAGCTCCGCGGCCACCGCCGCCGCGCCCGGCGCCTGGGCCGGATCCCCGAGGAGGCCGCGCCGGGCATAGAGCCGCTTCTCGAGCTCGGCGGTGGCGTGGAGGAAGGGCTCGGAGCGGTAGCCGCCGGCGCGGGGGTCGAAGCGCTCCAGCGCCTGGAGGAGCCCGATGGCGATGGCGCCGCCCGAGGAGGGGAGCGGGAAGGAGACGAGCCGGCGGCCCCGGTAGCGGCCGGTGACCGGCGTCCGCTCCCGCGTGCGGTAGGCGGCCAGGTCGGCGGCGGTGAGGATCCCGCCGTCCCCCTGCACCGCCCGGGCGATCCGCTCCGCGAGCGGGCCGCGGTAGAAGGCCTCCGGGTCCCGCCCGAGGAGGCGGAGGGTGCGGGCCAGGTCGCTCCGGACCAGGCGCGTGCCGGGGGCGGGCACGGCGGGCGCGCCGCCCGGCCCCGGGGCGAGGAGCTCCCGGGCGGCGGCCGGCCGCGCCGCCAGGCAGTCCCTCCGCCAGCCGGCCCGCCGGACGTAGTGGAGGTCGAGGGGGAAGCCGCGCTCGGCGATCCGGGCCGCCGGCTCGACCAGGCGCGCGAGCGGACGGGTCCCGAAGCGCCGGGCCAGCTCGGCGTAGCCCTTCACCGCCCCGGGCACCGCCACCGCCAGCCCCCCGTCCAGCGAGCGCGAGGGCTCGCCCCGCTCGGCGAACATCGTCGGGGTGGAGCCCGCGGGCGCCACCTCCCGGAAGTCGAGCGCCACCACCCGGTCCTCCCTCGCCAGGTAGACCAGGGCGAAGCCGCCCCCGCCGATCCCGGACGACTCGGGCTCCACCACCGAGAGGGTGAAGGCGGCGGCCACCGCCGCGTCGATCGCGTTCCCACCCTCCCGCAGCACGGCCGCGGCGGCCTCGCTGGCGAGCGGGTGGGCGGTGGCGACCGCGCCGCGGGGCGAGGCGGCGCTGGCGCCCAGGGCGAGGGCGAGGAGGAGGGCCATCCGCACGTTCTAACCGTCACCCGGGGGGCGGCGCCGTCCCGCGGGCGCGCGGCCTCGCCGCCTGCTTGCCAATCGCGCTCGATCGTCTAGCCTCCCGTCCCATGGCACCTCCGCGCTCGCCGCTCGCTGCCGTCGTGCTCGCCGCCGGGAAGGGGACCCGGATGAAGTCCGGGAAGGCCAAGGTCCTCCACGCGGTGGCGGGGCGGCCCCTCGCCTACTACCCGGTGAAGCGGGCCCTCGAGGCCGGCGCCGTCCCGGTGGTGGTGGTGGTGGGGCACCAGGGCGACGAGGTGCGGGCGGCCCTCGAGGCGGCGCTCCCCGGCGCGCCGCTCCGGTTCGCGGTCCAGGCGCGGCAGCTCGGCACCGCCCACGCCGTGCTGGCGGCCCGGCCCGCGCTGCGCGGGTACTCGGGGCCGGTGGCGATCCTCTCCGGCGACACCCCCCTCCTCCGCGCCGCCACCCTCCGGGCGGTGGTCTCGGCCCGCGCCAGGGCGCGGGCCCCGCTGGCCCTCGCCGCCATGACGCTGGACGCGCCGCGCGGCTACGGGCGGATCGTGCGCGACGGGAGGGGGCGGGCCGCGCGGGTGGTGGAGGAGAAGGACGCGAGCGAGGCGGAGCGGGAGCTCCGCGAGGTGAACGCCGGGCTCTACTGCGCCGAGAGCGGCTTCCTCTGGCGGGCGCTGCGGCGCGTCGGGGCGGGGAACGCCCAGCGCGAGTTCTACCTCACCGACCTCGTGGCGATGGCGGCCCGCTCCCGCGGCGCCGCGGTGGTGGCGGTCCCGCCGGAGGAGGCGGCGGGCGTGAACGACCGGATCGAGCTCGCCCGGGCCGGGCGCGTCCTGGTGGGCCGGCTGGCCGAGGCGTTCATGCGCGCCGGCGCCACCATCGAGGACCCCTCGCGCTTCGACTGCGACGAGGGGGTGGAGATCGAGCGCGACGTGGTGATCGAGCCCGGGGTGCGGCTCCGGGGGAAGACCCGGATCGGCGCCGGCTCGGTGGTGGGGACGGGCGCCCTCCTCACCGACGCGGTGGTGGCCCGGGGGGTGACGATCAAGCCGTACACCGTGATCGACGAGTCGACGGTGGGGGCCGGGGCGATCCTCGGCCCGTTCTCCCGGATCCGGCCCGGGTCGGAGATCGGCGAGGGGGCGCACGTCGGGAACTTCGTCGAGACCAAGAAGGCCAGGCTGGGGAAGGGCTCCAAGGCGAACCACCTCACCTACCTCGGCGACGCGGTGATCGGGGCGGGCGTGAACGTGGGGGCGGGGACCATCACCTGCAACTACGACGGCGAGCGGAAGAACCCCACCACCATCGGCGACGGGGCCTTCATCGGCTCCGACGCGATCCTGGTCGCCCCCATCGAGATCGGCGCCGGCGCCTACGTGGCGGCGGGCTCGACCCTCACCGACCCCGTCCCGCCGGGCGCCCTGGCGCTCGGCCGGGCGCGCCAGGTGAACAAGGAGGGCTGGGCGGCGGGGCGCAAGGCGAGGCGGGCGAGGGGCGGCTAGCCGGCCCCCTCGGATCGCTGGTAGAAGCAGGGCATGTGCGGAATCGTCGGTTACGTCGGTCCCCGGCAGTGCGTGGACCTCATCGTGGGGGGGCTGCGCAAGCTCGAGTACCGCGGCTACGACTCGGCGGGGGTGGCGGTGGTAGGGCCGGGCGGCCTGGCGGTGAAGCGCGCCAAGGGCAAGCTCCAGAACCTCGTCCACCTGCTCGCCGAGGCGCCGCTCCCGGGCTCGACCGGCATCGGCCACACCCGCTGGGCCACGCACGGCCGCCCCTCCGACGAGAACGCCCACCCCCACGCCTACGGCGGCGTGGCGGTGGTCCACAACGGCATCATCGAGAACCACCTCGAGCTGAAGAGCACCCTGACCGCCAAGGGCCACAAGTTCGGCTCCGAGACCGACACCGAGATCTTCGCCCACCTGATCGCCGACGCGCTGGAGGACGGGCGGCACGACCTGCGCGACGCGGTCCGGGCGGCCCTCTCCGTGGTCCGGGGGACCTACGCCATCGCGGTGGTCGCGGACAAGCGGCCGGCCGAGATCGTCGCCGCCAAGAACGCCTCCCCGCTCGTGGTCGGCTTCGGCAAGGGCGAGAGCTTCCTCGCCTCGGACGTCCCCGCCATCCTCGAGCACACCCGCGAGGTGATCTACCTCGAGGAGGGGGAGCTGGCGCTGCTCACCCCGGAGCGCATCGAGATCACCGGCAAGGGGGGCGAGCCGGTGAGCCGCAAGCCCCGCCGGATCGAGTGGAGCGCGGTGGCCGCGGAGAAGGACGGCCACAAGCACTTCATGCACAAGGAGATCGTGGAGCAGCCCCGGGCGGTGGCGGACACCATCCGCGGGCGGGCCTCCCTCGAGCAGGGGGACGTGGCGCTCGACGGGATGGAGCTCCCCGAGGCCTACGTCCGGCAGCTGGAGCGGCTGGTGATCGTGGCCTGCGGGACCTCCTGGCACGCCGGCCTCTGCGGGCGCCACATGATCGAGGCCCTGGCGCGGCTCCCGGTCGAGGTGGCGCTGGCGAGCGAGTTCCGGAACGGGGACCCGCTGGTCTCGGAGCGGGTGCTCGTCCTGGCGGTCTCGCAGTCCGGGGAGACCGCGGACACGCTCGCCGCCGTCAAGGTGGCGAAGGCCCGGGGCGCGCGGACCTTCTCGATCTGCAACGTGGTCGGCTCGGCCATCAGCCGGGAGTGCGACGGCGGCACCCTCTTCACCCGGGCCGGCCCGGAGATCGGGGTCGCCTCCACCAAGGCCTTCACCACCCAGCTCTGCGGGCTCTACCTGCTGGCGGTCAAGCTCGGCCGCCTGCGCGGGACGCTCTCGGCGGAGCGGGCCCGCGAGCTCCTCGAGGAGCTGCGCAAGCTCCCCGCCGGGATGGAGCAGATGATCCGGCTCGAGGCGGCGGTGATGCCCATCGCCAAGCGCTGCGCGGCCGCTCGCGACGTCCTCTTCCTCGGGCGCGGGGGGCAGTTCCCGGTGGCGCTCGAGGGGGCGCTCAAGCTGAAGGAGATCTCCTACATCCACGCCGAGGGCTACGCCGCCGGCGAGATGAAGCACGGCCCCATCGCCCTCATCGACGAGGAGCTGCCCGTGGTGGTGCTCGCCACCAGGGAGCCCGCCTACGAGAAGACCCTCGGGAACATGGAGGAGGTGCGGGCCCGCGGCGGCCACGTCTTCGCGGTGGTCTCCGAGGGCGACACCCTGGCCGCCGGCCTGGCCGAGGTGGCGCTCACCGTCCCGCCCGCCCCGCCCCTCCTCGCCCCGCTGCTCTCCATCATCCCCCTCCAGTTCCTCGCCTACCACGTGGCCGACCTCAAGGGGACGGACGTGGATCAGCCGCGGAACCTGGCGAAGAGCGTGACCGTGGAGTAGCCGCGGTGGCGAGCCGCCGCCTCTTCGTCGCGCTCGAGCCGCCGGACGCGGTCCGCCGCCGGATCGCCGCGGCCTCGGCGGCCGTCGAGCGGGCCGCCGGCCGGGCCGCGGGCGAGGTCCGCTTCGTGCCTGCGGGCAACGTCCACCTCACCCTCCAGTTCCTCGGGGCGGTCCCGGAGGAGCGGGTGGGCGACGTGGGCGGCGCCGTCGCCGCGGCGGGCGCGGCTGCGCGCCCGCTGGGGCTGCGGATCCACGGGGCGGGGGGCTTCCCGAACGCCCGGCGGCTGCGGGTCGTCTGGCTCGGCGTCGAGGGGGACGTGGCCGCCCTCTCCGCCCTGGTCGCCGACCTCGGGCGCCGGCTCGCCCCGCTCGGCTTCCCGCCCGAGGCCCGCCCCTTCTCTCCGCACCTCACGCTCGGGCGCGCCCGCGATCCCCGCGGCGCGCCCGGCCTGGCGGGGGCGCTCGCCGGCGCGGGCGACGACGAGGGCTTCGCCTGGCGCGCGGCCGAGCTGGTGCTCTTCGAGTCGCACCTCTCTCCGGCCGGGCCCCGCTACGAGGCGATCCTCCGGGCGCCGCTCGGCGCCGGCTGACCGGCCGCGCGGCGCGGCCCGGCTGGACGTCCGCCGGGAGCACCCAGGTTCCCCCCGCCCTACCCGCCGGAGACGCTCCGGCCGGACCGTGCGCTCGGGCGCCGCCCGGGGAGGCGGCCGGGACGCTTGCGCGGACGCGCCGGGAGAGAGAGAGATCATCCTCGAGCGCCGGGCCCCGCGCCGGGGCCGGCCTCCTCGAGGCGTCCATGCCCCAGCCCGCCCCCGGCCTCGCCCCCGGCTTCCTCGTCGCCGCCCCGGCGCTCCTCGACCCCAACTTCGCCGGCTCGCTCGTGCTCATGGCGGAGCACCACGACGAGGGCGCGCTCGGGTTCGTGGTCAACCGTCCCGGCCCCATCACCGTGGCCGACGTGCTGGGCGGGCTCGACCCGTCGCTCCGCGAGCGGGCCGAGGCGGCGGGACGGGCCGGGGCCCCGGTCCTGGTGGGCGGGCCGGTCCAGCCGGAGCGGCTCTGGATCCTCTTCCGCCCCGGGGCCCACGCGCCGGAGGAGGGGGCGATCCGGGTCGGGGCGGGGCTGGCGCTGGGCGGCTCGCGGGACCTGCTCGAGGCGCTGGTGCGCGCCCGCGATCCCGGCCCCTACCTCCTCCTCCTGGGCTACGCCGGCTGGGCGCCCCTGCAGGTGGAGAACGAGGTCTCGCAGGGCGCGTGGGTCCCGATGGCGCTCGAGGAAGACCTGGTGCTCGAGGTGCCGCTCGAGAAACGCTGGGAGACCGCGGTCCGGCGCCTGGGGCTCGACCCTTCCGGCTTCCTGGTCGGGGGCGGGGGCGCGCAGGCGTGAGGTGACGAGGGCGCGGGCGCCTTTCCTTGACGTCTCCACGTCCGTTCAGTATTCATGTGCTCGGGTGTTCAGTGGTGGCTCCGCCCGCTGTCAGGGGGCGCTGCTACGAGATCCCCCCGGCTCGCTCGCGGAGCCCGGAAGTCGCCGGGGGCGCGCAAGGCGCTCCCCCCAAGGAGAGGACCACGATGCCCGTCGGACCGGAGAAGGAGAAGGCGATCGAGCTGGCCGTCTCGTCCATCGAGAAGGCCTTCGGCAAGGGCTCGATCATGCGCCTCGGCAACGAGGACGCGCTCGTCAAGGACGTGCAGGCGATCTCGTCGGGCGCGGTGTCGCTGGACATCGCCCTCGGGGTGGGGGGGTTCCCGCGCGGGCGCATCATCGAGATCTACGGCCCCGAGTCCTCCGGCAAGACCACCCTCGCCCTCCACGCCATCGCCGAGGCCCAGAAGAAGGGGGGCGTCGCCGCCTTCGTGGACGCCGAGCACGCCCTCGACGTCGGCTACGCGCGCAAGCTCGGGGTGCGCACCGACGACCTCCTCATCTCCCAGCCCGACACCGGCGAGCAGGCGCTCGAGATCGCCGAGACCCTGGTCCGCTCCGGCGCCATCGACGTGCTGGTGATCGACTCGGTCGCCGCCCTCGTCCCCAAGGCCGAGCTCGAGGGGGAGATGGGCGACGCGCACATGGGCGTGCAGGCCCGGCTCATGAGCCAGGCGCTCCGCAAGCTCACCGGCACCATCTCCAAGTCCTCCACCATCGTCGTCTTCATCAACCAGATCCGGATGAAGATCGGGGTGATGTTCGGGAACCCGGAGACCACCACCGGCGGCAACGCCCTCAAGTTCTACGCCACCCAGCGGCTCGACATCCGGCGGATCGGCGCGATCAAGGACGGCGAGCAGGTGATCGGCAACCGCACCCGGGTCAAGGTGGTGAAGAACAAGGTCGCCCCCCCGTTCAAGGAGGTCGAGTTCGACATCATGTACGGGCACGGCATCAGCCGCGAGGGGGACGTCCTCGACCTCGCCTCCAACGAGAACATCGTGGAGAAGAGCGGGACCTGGTTCAGCTACGACGGCGAGCGGATCGGCCAGGGGCGCGAGCAGGCCAAGTCCTTCCTGCGCGAGCACCCGGAGATCCTCCAGCAGGTGGAGGCCAAGCTCTTCGAGCGGTTCGGGATCCGCCGCGGCCCCGTGGCCGTCCCCGCCCCGGCGGCGGAGGAGCCCCCCGAGGAGAAGCGCAAGGCCCGCTCCCGCTGAAGCGGTGCCGCCCGGTCCACGCGGGTCGACCGATCAGGGGCAGACCCGGCGGGGCCGACTCGGGCTACACTCGCCCGCTCCGGAAACGCGCGTGGCGGTGGACCTCTCCGACAAGGCCTGGCTCGGCTCCCTCCTCCTCGAGGAGCTGCAGCGCTTCGACCCCGACGCGGCACGGGCGAAGCTGCCGGCGGACGTCCGGACGGCCGGGGACTCGCCCACCGACCTCGCTCCCGGGTCGCGCCTTCTCGTGGCACGCTCGCTCCGCCACCGCCGGCTGGCGGACGGCCCGGAGGGGCGGGAGGAGCTCTTCCTCGACGAGGTCCGCGGCCACGTCGCCCTGGCCCTCGACCTCGCCCTGCTGGCCGGCGAGCCCTTCCTCCGCACCCGGCAGGAGGCCGAGCTGGCCGGCTTCCTCGCGGCCGCCCTGGGCCTCCCGGCGCTCGCCCTGGCGGTCGAGCCCGAGCAACCGGGCGGCGCGAGCACCCGGGCCGTGGAGCGGGCCCTGCGCGGCGCCGGCGAGGCCCTCCAGGACCGCTTCTTCCCCCCCGGCGATCCAGTCGGGGGCCTGCCCCTCCACGCGGGAACCCTCGCCATCCTCCGGCGGCGCCTGGCCCGGGTGGTCCTCGGCTACCACCGGCAGGGCCGGCTCCTCCCCGAAGCGCTCGCCCGGCACGGCTCATACGCCGCGGTCGAGTCGGCGCTGCTCGCCGAGGCCCTCTCCGGCCTGCTGGGCGCCGCCCTCGCGCCGGCCGACGCCCGGACCAAGGGGATCCGGCTCCGCCAGCTCGCCCGCCTCGGCCTCGGCCGGGCCGAGCTGCGGCGGGCGCGCAAGGCGGTGGCGGCGCCGCGCGGGCCCGAGGCCCTCGCCGCGGCCGCCCCCGAGCGGGTCCG
>Ga0335082_10002821_pt1 | contig 18782 bp, 15 predicted proteins | sample Lox_Sample_41_FD_206718 | JGI IMG/M metagenome (GOLD analysis project Ga0335082, IMG submission 206718) | Soil microbial communities from Loxahatchee National Wildlife Refuge, Florida, United States - Lox_Sample_4.1 | ecosystem: Environmental > Terrestrial > Soil > Wetlands | place: USA...
CTGGTTTCCGAGGAGGTGACCGCGGAGGAGATCGCCGAGATCGTCTCGAAGTGGACCGGCATCCCCGTCTCCAAGATGATGGAGGGCGAGCAGGAGAAGCTGCTCCACATGGAGGAGAAGCTCACGCAGCGCGTCGTCGGACAGGACGAGGCGCTGCGCGCGGTCTCGAACGCCGTGCGCCGCGCGCGCGCGGGCCTCCAGGACCCCAACCGGCCGATCGGCTCCTTCATCTTCCTCGGGCCGACGGGCGTCGGCAAGACCGAGACGGCGCGAGCGCTCGCCGCCTTCCTGTTCGACGACGAGCAGGCGATGATCCGCATCGACATGGGCGAGTTCCAGGAGCGCCACTCGGTGGCACGCCTGATCGGCGCCCCGCCCGGCTACGTCGGCTACGACGAGGGCGGCTACCTGACCGAGGCGGTGCGGCGGCGCCCGTACTCGGTGGTGCTCTTCGACGAGATCGAGAAGGCGCACCCCGACGTCTTCAACGCGCTGCTCCAGATCCTCGACGACGGCCGCCTTACCGACGGCCAGGGCCGGACCGTCGACTTCAAGAATACCGTGCTGATCATGACCTCGAACATCGGCAGCGAGTACATCGTCCAGCTCGGCGAGCACGAGCGCGAGGAGATGGAGCGCCGCGTGAACGAGGCGCTGCGCACCCACTTCAAGCCCGAGTTCCTGAACCGCGTCGACGAGATCATCATCTATCGCCAGCTCGGCCGCGAACAGATCGGCCGCATCGTCGACATCCAGCTCGAGCGCGTGGCCAAGCTGGTCGCCGAGCGCCGCATCCAGCTCGAGTTCATGGCCGAGGCGAAGCAGCTGCTCGCCGAGAAGGGCTACGACCCGCACTACGGCGCGCGGCCGCTCAAGCGCGTGATCCAGCGCATGGTCCAGGACCCGCTCGCGGTGCGCATCCTCGAGGGAGACTTCCCGGAGGGCTCGAAGGTGCGCGTCGACGCTCGGGTCTCCGGCGAGGCGCTCGAGTTCCGCAAGTCCTGAGAGCAAGGAGGCCGACGCGTCGGCCGACGCGCAGTGAGGCGGACCCGCTAGCGACGCCGCTTCCAGAGCAGCCGCGCGACGGTGACCGCCGCGGCCGCGCTCGCCCCTCCCAGGCTCCAGGCGAGGCTCCTCTCGCCGTGCCGCGCGAGCGACGGCGCAGCGACGGCGATCGCCAGCAGGAGCAGGACCTCGTAGGCCCAGAGCGAGGCGGCCGGCAGGGCACCGCTCCGGCGGAGCACGTCGGCTCCGGGGGCGGCCGGCACCACCTCGAGCCCGCGCGTCGCCCGGTACAGGGGCGCGAGCTCGATCGCGGCGGCGAACGGCGCCGCGAGGAACGCCCAGACCCAAGGGCGGTGATGGATCGCGAGCGGGGTCACGACGGCGCTGATCAGCAGCGCCACGAGCCAGGGCGATCGCCGCGCGATGCGACGGAGCGCGCCGGCCCTCGCGGCGTCGGGCACCCGGTAGGTCCGGCCCCAGGGCGCCGTGAAGAGCGGACATCCCTGCGCGTCGCGGGCGAAGCCGCGGACCCGATCGAGCCCGGCCGGGTCGAGTCCTTTCCGATCGAGCCCGTTCACGCTCGCCTCCTCCCTCGCGCGCGCCGGATGGCGAGCCCGAGCGCGCAGTTTGCCACGACCAGCGCCCCAGCGAGCCGCAGATCGCCGAGCCGGCCGAGAGCGACCGGCGCGCACCCCGAGCCCGCGAAGCCGCCGAAGGCGTGGAGAGCGGGGACCGCACTGGGTCCGGCACATGCGTCGCCGCCACATGGATGTGTCGGTGGGATGGGATCCCCGCGATCGGCGTCCACCGCGCCGCCGGCCGACATCTGCGAGCCACCTCCCATCGGCGTGCCCGAGCTCCGGGGTCCCGCGCCTCCGTCGGGAGGAAGGATCTGCAGCGAGAAGAGCTGCTCTCCGGTCATTGCCTCGTGCGCCATGTTGGCCGAGGCGGCGCCGCCGTAGGCGCCGCCCACCGCGCCTCCCACGAAGCCGCCGACGGCTGCGCCGGCGGCCCCGCCCGGCGGCCCCCCGATCAATGCGCCGATCACGCCTCCCCATTCGGCGCCCGCCGCCGTGCCGACGGCCTGGCCGATCCGCCCCCCGGCGAAGCCCGCCGCCCCGGTGGCAAGGTCCACCGCCACCGAGTCGGCGCCGCTCGGGTCGGAGCGCAGCACGGGGTTGCCGAGCGCGTAGGCGTACTGGTTCACGAGCTGGGGAATCGGGTCTGGCGCGAGGAAGCGCGCGGCGGCCGGGTCGTAGAGGCGCCGGCCGATCAAGACGAGCTCGCCGACCTCGCGGCCGCCTGCGAAGCGCAGGGGATCGCTCGAGGAGCCGCGCAGCTCCTCGAGGCCGTACGCTCCGTAGGCGGAGTGCGCGACGAGCCGGCCCGCCGCGTCGCTCACGAGCTGGGGATTGCCGCGGAAGTCGAAATGGCGGTATCGCGTGCCGCCTCCGACGAGGTCGACGCGCACTTCGCCGAGCTCGATCGCGAGGGGCCGCCCTGCGCCGTCCGCCTCGACGAGGCCTCCGAACAGGAGCCGCGTTTCGGCGCCTCCGCTCGCGCGCGAGACCGGTCGGCCGAGCGCGTCCCACGCGAAGCGCGCGTCGCCGGCGGCCGCGATGCGGCCCGCGCCGTCCCAGCCGAGCGCCACGTCGCCGCGCCGGGTCGCAAAGCCGGCGGCATCCCAGGCGTAGGTGGGGCCGCTCTCGATCTCGAGCAGCCGGTTGCGCTCGGCGTTGTAGTGGAGCGCGGCAGCCGCCGTCTGCACGAGGTTCGAGAGTGCGTCGTAGCCGAAGGCGGGGACTATCCCGCCGCCCCACTCGGCGGCGACGCGCTTGCCGGCGCGGCCGAGCGGCCCGCTTTCGGCCGGGCCGAGCCAGTACTTCTCGAAGCTCGCGCCGAGGGCGCTCTCGGTCGAAGCCGAGACGCAGCGCTGGGCCAGCACGCAGTTCGGATCCGCGGAGTCGAGCGAGGTCGTCTCGAGCTCCGCGCCGTCGGAGCCCGCGAGCGCCGTGCCCACGAGCAGGCCGCGCGCGGCGTCGTAGCGGAAGCTACGCGAGAGCCCGTTCCCGTAGCGGATCGCCTCGAGACGGCCGCTGGCGAAGCTGCGCGCGACGAGCAGCGAGAGCCCGAGGCTCACCGAGCTCTCGCGGCCCTGCGCGTCGTAGCCGAGGCCGAGCATGCGCAGGAGGGCGCCATCTGCCGTCCAGAGCTGCACGGTGGCCAGGCGCGAGCGCGGGTCGTAGCCGAGCGCGATCCGCTCGCCTCCGCCGTAGCGGACCTCGCCGAGGCGGCCGGCTGCGTCGTAGGTGTAGCGCTCGACCCCGCCGCGGCTGCTGTCGTCGAGCGCGGTCGGGCGTCCGTCCCGCCAGGTCCAGGTCGCGACGCTCTCGAGCGAGCCGCTGCGCAGCGTGCGCTGCGAGACGACGCGGCCGGCCGCGTCGTAGCTCCAGGTCTGCGCCATCCCGTTCGCGCGCGCGATCGCCGTGGTGCGGCCGAGGGCGTCGTGGGCGTAGCTTGTCCAGCGCCAGGCGCCGTCGGCGCGCTCGCTGCGCGCGACGAGGCGGCCGAGCGCGTCGTAGGCGAGCTCGGTGTCGCCGCCGCCCGGCCGCAGGATCCGGCTCGGGTGGCCGTCGCTCCGCCACTCGACGCGCAGCGTCTGGCTCGCCTGCGCAATGAGCCCGGCGAGCTCGGCGAGTTCGAGGCTCGCGAGGTTGCGATCCTCGTCGTAGCCGCGAGCCACGATGCCGCCGTCCTCGCGCGCGAGGTCCGGCCCCCGCACCAGGTTGCCCACATCGTCGTACTCGAAGGCGACCGAGAGACCGCCGCGCTCCACGCTCTCGGCGTGGCCGTGCTCCCCGTAGGACATGAAGCGGGTCGCGATGCCGGCGGGATCGGTGACGCTCTCCACCTCGCCGTCCGCGCCGTAGCCGATCCGCGTGGTCTCGCCGGCGCCGTTCGCGAGCGAGACGATCCGTCCCTGCGCGTCGTAGCCGTTCTCCCGGATCACGCCGAGCGCGTCCCACGCGCGCAGCAGCGGCGGCGATAGGGGATCGGCGCGGTTCTCGCCGCCGGCCTGGTAGCTGATCCCGATCGCGCCTCCCCAGGGCGGGATCGCGGCCGCGAGTGCGTCGCCGCTCCAGGCGAGCGACGTGGCCGCGCCGTCGGGCGAGACGACGCGGATCGGGCGCAGGCCCGACCACTCGATCGACGTGGTCTCCTGGGCGGCGTTCCGGATCGAGGCGACGCGCGCCTGCGCGTCGTAGCGGAAGAGCGTGGTGCCGCCGAGCGGGTCGACGAGGTCGGTGCGGTAGACCCCGCTCGCGTCCGGCCCGTAGTAGGTCACCCTCCAGGTCGGGTCGCCGACGCCGATCTGGGTCATTCGCACGAGCCTCCGCCCGCCTCCCTCCTCGTAGCCGATCTCGGTGCGCACGCCCTCCGAGCTCGTGACCGCGACGAGGAGGCTCTCCTGGTACTCGTAACGGAAGCCCGCGGAGCCGCGCGCGACGTCGAGGGGGTCGCGCGCCGAGGCGAGGCGTCCGCTCGCGTCCCAGGCGAAGCTCGCCCGCCGCCCGGCGCGGTCCGCGATCGATGCGACGCGGCTCGCCGCGCCGGCTCCCACGTACCCGATCGCGTAGACGAGCGAGCATCCCGCGGCCCCGCACTGCTCGACGCGCTCGGTCCGCCAGGCCCCGGCGGCGTCCTGGCCCTGCACGAAGCGGAGCTGCGGCACCTCGCCGCCGCGGCGCTGGATGCGCAGCAGGCGGTGCGTCGCCGCGTCGAAGGCGTAGACGAGGCCGCCGCGCGTCGCGATGCGCGTCGCGTCGAGCCGGGTGAACACGGTGCCCGGGATCGGGGCGCCGTCCGCGAGCGCCGCGACCGCGTGGAGCGCGCCGCTCTCGTCCACGAAGGTCTGGCCGTCGTAGCGGACCTCGAAGCTCCAGAGCCATGCGCCCGTCGCGGAGTTGTAGGCCGCGCCCACCGCCTGCGGGCCGATCCGCGTGTCGATCGAGAGGTCGGTGCGGCGCAGCAGGAGGTTCCCCCCGGCGACGTCGAGGCGTCCGACGGGCAGCGCGACGAAGGCGGGCGCCTGGTACTGCCGCGCGCCCGGCGCGGGCGAGAGCGGCGGCGGCACACAGGCGCCCTCCCCCATCAAGAGGCCCACTCCGAGCGGGATCGCCATCCCGGCCGCGCCGAAGATCCTTCGCATCGCGCACTCGCCCGGGACGCGTCGGGTGAGCGGAGCGACGGAGGAGCAAGCGCCGTGCCAAGGCGGAAGGCGCGCGGGCGCTCCCCGCGCGCCGCGTTCGACCGCGCGTGTCGAAGTTCGACCGAGCGTGTGGAATGCTCGCGGGGTCGCCCATCGCGGAGGATCGATGACCGCCGCCCTCGAGCCCGGCCCGCGCGAGCCGCTGCCCTCGGTCGTGAACGTCGCAAATCTCGTCTACGCCCTACACAGCTTTGCCATCGTGGTGGCGCTCGCCGGGAGTACGACGATCGTCTTCAGCTTCCTCGGCAGCCTCCCATCGATCGCCGCGGTGGTCCTCAACTACGTGAAGCGCGGCGACGCGCGCGGAACCTGGGCCGAGTCGCACTACCGCTGGCAGATCCGGACCTTCTGGTACACGCTGCTCTGGGTCTGCATCGCCGGGGTCCTCTTCGCGACCCTCGTGGGGATCATCATCGCCGTCCCGCTCTTCGCAGCGATCACGCTGTGGGTCGTGTATCGGATCGCGAAGGGCTGGATGCGCCTGCGCGACCGCCGCGAGATGTACGTCTAGCGCGGAGGATGGAAGGGATGCTCCGCGAGGAGACGACGGCTCGCTCGATCGACCCGTTCGCGCCCGCGCGGCTCGGTCCGCTCGAGCTGCGCAACCGGATCGTCAAGGCGGCCACGTTCGAAGGCGCCACGCCGAAGCACGTCGTCTCCGACCGCCTGATCGCGTTCCACCGGCGCGTTGCGGCCGGCGGGGTCGGCATGACGACGGTCGCCTACTGCGCCGTCTCCGCCGACGGCTGCGGAACCCCGAACGAGATCATCCTCGGCGACGAGGCGCTCCCGGGCCTGCGCAAGCTGGCGGACGCGATCCACCGGGAGGGCGCGGCCGTCGCGATCCAGATCGGGCACGCGGGTGCCGTGGCCGCCGCCACCGGGCGCCGCGGGCTCTCGCCGTCGCCGATCTGGAGCCCGATGGCGATGCGCCGCACGCGCGCAGTGACCGAGGAGGAGCTCGCCCGAATCGCGGGCGACTTCGGGCGCGCGGCGCGCATCGTGGCGGAGGCCGGCTGCGACGCGGTCGAGGTGCACCTCGGCCATGGCTATCTCTTGAGCGAGTTCCTGAGCCCGCGGCTCAACCGGCGCAGCGATCGCTTCGGCGGATCGCTTGAGAACCGGGCGCGCTTCCCGCGCGATGTGGTGCGCGCGGTGCGCGAGGCGGCCGGTCCGCGCCTGGCAGTGACGGCGAAGCTCAACATGGCCGACGGCGTGCCCGGCGGCCTCTGGCTCGACGAGAGCGTCGCCGTCGCGCGCATGCTCGAGGCGGACGGGGCGCTCGACGCCCTCGAGCTCACCGGCGGGAGCTCGCTCGAGAATCCGATGTACCTCTTCCGCGGAGAGGCGCCGATCCACGAGATGGCCGCCGCAATGCCGCAGCCGATCCGCACGCTGTTCCGGCTCTTCGGCAAGCGCTTCCTGCCCACCTACCCCTACGAGGAGGCCTACTTCCTGCCCTACGCCCGCCAGTTCCGCGCCGCGCTGCGCATGCCGTTGATCCTGCTCGGCGGCATCAGCCGGATCGAGACCATCGAGCGCGCGCTAACTGAGGGCTTCGAGTTCGTGGCGATGGGGCGGGCGCTGCTGCGCGAGCCCGACCTCGTGGAGAAGCTTCGCAGCGGCGCCTCGCGCGCCTCGCTCTGCGTCCACTGCAACAAGTGCATGCCCACGATCTACCGCGGCACCCACTGCGTGCTGGCGCCGCCCGGCGGCGCCGACCCCCACCCGAGTTAGTTGCAGAATCGAACCCGGCCCCGATGGGCAACTTTCACTCGGGGCCGCTCGGTCGCTCGCCGGCTACAGCGAGAGGACGGTGCGGATCCCGCGCCCGGCGCGCAGATCCGCGAAGGCCGCGTCGATCTCGGCGAGCGGGCGGCGGGCGGTCACGAGACCCGCGAGGTCGAGGCGCCCGGCGCGCCAGAGCGCCAGCAGGCGCGGGATCTCGCGGAGCGAGTTCGAGGATCCGAGGATGCAGCCGAGGAGCTTCTTCTCCGTCACGGTGAAGAGCGCAGCCGGCGCGATCTCGATCTTCTCGGCGATCGGCGGCGCGCCGACGGCCACCACGGTGCCGCCGTTGCGCGTCGCCTGGAGCCCGGTCTGCACCAGGCTCGCGCGGCCGGCGGTCTCGAAGGCGTAGTCGGCGCCGACGCGCGTCTCCTCGCGCACGCGCGCCGCCACGTCCTCGACGTTCGGGTCGAGCAGGTCGGTCGCGCCGAACGACTCCGCGGCCTTGCGGCGCTCGGGTAGCGGGTCGGAGGCGAAGATGCGCGCGGCGCCCGCGATCCGCGCGCCCTGCACCGCGGAGAGGCCGATGCCGCCGAGGCCCATGACCAGCACCGTCGCGCCCTCGGGGACCCGTGCGGTGTTGAGGACGGCGCCGACGCCGGTCTGCACGGCGCAGCCGATCACGCAGGCGATCTCGAGCGGCACGTCGCGCTCGACCTTCACCGCGGCGGCGGCGGGCGCCACCACGTACTCGGCGAAGGCCGCCACGTTGACGCCGCGGTAGATCTGCACGCCGACCCGAGAGAGACCGGTCGTGCCGTCGGCGAAGGTGTTAGTGGTGATGCCCATCGCGTCGACGCAGAGCGCCGCCTCGCCGCGCACGCACCAGTAGCAACGTCCGCAGGGCGGAACCGGAGTCAGGATCACCGGGTCGCCCGGCGCGAGCCCGACGACCCCCTCGCCCACCGCGTCGACCCGGCCGGCCGCCTCGTGGCCCAGAACGATCGGCAGCGGCGCGGGAAAGGCGCCGTCCGCGATGCTCAAGTCCGAGTGGCAGACACCGCAGTGCGCGACGCGGACGCGCACTTGGCCCGGGCGCGGATCCGCGATCGCCACGTCGTCGTAGATGCACAGGGGCTCGCCCTGCCGCTCGAGTACCGCCGCTCGCATGCGCCCTCCGATCGCGCCTCCCGCACTCTACAACGTTTGGCGCCCATCGATAGACGCGCTCCCTGACCCCGAGTCCGGATCCGATGGTGCCCACCGCCGAGTCCTGCGGTACGCTCGCGGCGTCCCGGTGAAACTCCGGGGTGTGGCGGAGACAGCCCGCCAGTTCTGCCACAGGGCTCGCCATCGGGCCTCCCTTGGGCGGAGCGATCCGGTGCGATTCCGGAGCCACGCGGTGACACCCCGCCCCCGAGAACGGCCCGGCCCTTCTCCCTTCGACTCACTCGAACGGCAGGGAGGGTCCCCATGTACCGGGGCTTCATCAGCGAGATCGGTATCGTCGAGAGCGTCGACGCGCGCGGCATCGCGGTCGTCGCGCCCAAGTCCTGCGCTCGGCTCGCGGCGGGAGGATCGGTCGCCGTCTCGGGCGTCTGCCTCTCCGCGACGGAGGTCGAGGAGCGCGCCTTCCGCGCGGAGCTCTCGAGCGAGACGCGGCTGCGCTCGACGCTCGCGGAGCTCGTCCCCGGCGCGCAGGTCAATGTCGAGCTTCCGTTGCAAGCGGGTGACGCAATCGAAGGTCACCTGGTGCAGGGACACGTGGACGCAGTCGGAAAGATCGTCCGCTGCGAGGAGCAGCCGCTCGGCCGGCGGCTGTGGATCCGCCCGCCCGAGCGATTCCTCGCCGGCCTGGTGGCGAAGGGCTCGGTGGCCGTGGACGGCGTCAGCCTGACCGTGGCGGAGGTCGTGCGCGACCGCTTCTCGGTGGCGCTCGTCCCGGCGACGCTCGAGCGCACGACGCTCGGCGAGCGCGCGGCGGGCGACCGGGTGAACCTCGAGTCGGACCTGGTCGTCCAGCTGGCGCGGCGCCACGAGGGACGCACCCAGGAGGCCCTGCGGCGGGTCGTCGCCAACCTCCCGTGGGCCGGTCCCCAGAGCGGCCGCCTGGGCGTCGAGAAGGTCGTTGCGCAGATCGCGGGTGGCGGCTGCGCGGTGGTCTACGACCCGCAGCGCGAGGGCGAGGGCGACGTCGTGGTGGCGGGCGTCGAGCTCAAGCCCGCGGCGTTCACCTTCATCCTCACCCGCTGCTGCAGCCATCCGACCGTGCCGTGCGACCGCGCGCGGCTCGAGCGCCTCGAGATCCCGCCGATGCCGGGGGCGGGCGACCGCCAGGGCACCGCCATGCACGTCTCCGTCGACCTCGCCGCGGCGCGAAGCACGGGCGTCTCGGCGGCCGATCGCGCCGCGACCGTCCGCCGCCTCGCGCACCCGGAGGCGCGGCCCGGCGACTTCGTGCGTCCCGGCCACGTCTTCCCGCTCGGCGCGCGCACCGGCGGGCTTCGCGAGCGGGCCGGGCACACCGAGGCGGCGGTCGAGCTCTGCCGCGCGGCGAAGCTCCCGACGGTGGCCGTGATCTGCGAGGTGATGGGTCCGGACGGCGCGATGGCGGGCGCGGCGGAGCTCGAGCGCTTCGCGCTCGAGTGGGGCCTCCCGCTGATCGAGATCGGAGAGCTGGCGAGCTGGCTCTAGCGGGCGACCTTCGCTCCTAGCGCGGGCCCAGCCCCGCGGCGTCGCGCGCGGCCTCGAGCGTCGGGCGCGCGAGCTCCCGCGCGCGCCGCGCGCCGTCGGCGAGCGCGTCCTCGACGTCTCCCGCGCGGCGCGCGAGCGCGGCGCGCCGCTCGCGGAGCGGCGCGAAGTGAGCGAGCAGGCGGGCGAGGAGGTCCTTCTTGATCTCGCCGTAGCCGACGCCGCCCTGCTTCGCGCGCGCGAAGAGCGCCTCGCGCTCGGCCGGGCTCGCGAAGAGCGACCAGAGCTGGAAGAGCGCCGACGCGGTGTCCTTGGGCGCCTCGACCGGGGTCGAGTCCGTCACGATCCCCATCACCGCCTTCTTGATCTCGCCCTCGGGCGCGAACATGCGGATCGTGTTCCCGTAGGACTTGCTCATCTTGCGGCCGTCGGTCCCGGGCACCACCGCCACCTCTTCGAGGATCTGCGGCTCCGGCAGCTTGAAGACCTCGCGCCCGTAGGTGTGGTTGAAGGCGCCAGCGATGTCGCGCGTCATCTCGAGGTGCTGCTTCTGGTCCTGGCCCACTGGGACGATGTCGGCGTTGTAGATCAGGATGTCGGCCGCCATCAGCACGGGGTACGCGAAGAGGCCGTGGTTCACCGCCGCGCCGGCCGCGATCTTGTCCTTGTACGAGGTGGCGCGCTCGAGGAGTCCCATCGGCGTCACCGTCGTCAGGATCCAAGCGAGCTCGCAGAGCTCGGGCAGGTCGGACTGGCGGTAGAGGACGGCGCGCTTCGGATCGAGCCCGCAGGCCAGGTAATCGAGCGCTAGCTCGTGCGTGAAGCGCCGCCGCTCGTCCGCGTTGCGGATCGTCGTCATCGAGTGGTAGTCGGCGAGGAAGAAGATCGCGTCGCCGCGGTCCTGGAGCGCCACGTGCTGGCGCATCGCGCCGAAGTAGTTGCCGATGTGCGGCTCGCCCGAGGGCTGGATGCCCGAGAGGATTCTCATCGGACGTAGGCGAGCCAGTGATCGAAGTCGGGGTCTCCCCCCGCGGTCACTGCGTCGTGGCGCGCCTTCAAACGCGCCGAGAGGGGGCCGGGGGCGCCGCCGGCGACGGGCCGCCCGTCGACCGACGCCACCGGCCACACCCCGACGCTCGAGCCCGAGAGGAAGACCTCGGCAGCGTCTGCGAGGGACTCGGGCGCGAGCGCGCACTCCGCCACCGGGATCCCCTCGTGCTTGGCGAGGGCGAGCACCGAGTCGCGGGTCACGCCCGCCAGCACGGCGTCGAGGGTCGGGGTGCGCAGGACGCCCCGGCGGTCGACCAGGAAGAGGTTCGAGGTCGGCGCCTCGGCGAGGTTGCCGCGCTCGTCGAGGAGCACGACCTCGTCGTAGCCCTCCTTGCGCGCCGCCCACTTCGCCATCATGGCGCCGAGGTAGTTGGCGGCCGCCTTGGCCTGCGGCGGGAGGTGCGCCTCGATGCGCCTGCGCGTGCGGTCGATCTTGAGCGCGAGCGTCGCCGGCATCGGCCGCGGCCGCGCCTTGCGGAGCACCACGTCGCGGGCAGTGTGGTAGGAGGCGATCGCGAGCGAGACGCGCTCGTCCATCGGCACGACGTCGACCTCGATCGACGGCAGGTAGGCGCAGATCTTGAGCGCGTTCGAGCCGGGGTTGGCGCGCACCGTCGCGCGCGCCGCCTCCTCGATCTCCGCGGCGCCCGGCTCGAGCGGAAGCCCGACGAGGGCCACGGAGCGGAGGAAGCGCTCCACGTGCTCGCGCAGCCGGAAGATCGCCGGACCGCGCGGCGTCTCGTGAACGCTCGTGTAATCGAAGACCAGCGACCCGCGCGCGAGGCTGTGCGACAGCACGTGCACGGTGGCCGCTTCCCAGGGTACGAGCGCCCCGTCGATCCAGATTGTGCGATTGACAATCCGATCGATCGAATGCCGCTCGACCGGATTCTGCCCGGCGGCGCGTGAAGCGTTCGTCATGGGGGTGAAAGGTAACGAGGCCCGCCAGATGCCGCAGCGCGCCACGCGGCCGCGCAGATTGCCACTTGGTTAAGCCAGGAGGCGTACCGCCATGAGACTTCGCAACCCGGTCTCTGCGCTCGTAGCATGCCTGGCTCTCTTCCTTGCGAGCTCGCCGTCCCGCGCCGCGCTCTTCTTCTTCAACACGGGAAGCCCGGACGGCCTCATGGCGATGGCCTCCCATCCGGCGGGCAACGGACAGCCGGAGGTCGAGGCAGCCGACGACTTCGTCACCACCGACCCCGTGCAGATCAACCAGGTGACGTTCACCGGCCTCGTGCCCGAGGGCGCGACCATCGAATCGGTCCGGCTCGAGATCTACCGCGTCTTCCCGAACGACTCGGACGTCGGGCGGACCAGTGGCGCGCCGACGTTCTCGACGTCGAACGTGCCCACGCGGGTGAATTCGCCCTCGGACGTCGCCTTCGCGGAGCGCGAGGGCTCGGACCTCACCTTCCTGAGCGCGCTCTTGAACCCAAGCTTCACGACCAGCAACTCGGTCGTGACCGGCATCAACCCGCAGCCGAACCAGGCGACCGGCGGGGACGGCCCGCAGACCGGCCAGGAGCGCTTCTTCACCGTCAAGCTCAACAACCCCTTCGTGCTGCCGGCCGACCACTACTTCTTCGTGCCGCAGGTCGAGCTCAGCGACGGCACCTTCCTCTGGCTCTCGGCGGCCAAGCCGATCACTCCGGGCGGTGGAAATACACCCTTCCCGATGGGTTCGACCGACCTCCAGGCCTGGATCCGCAACGACCCGGGCATCGCTCCGGACTGGCTCCGCGTCGGGACGGACATCGAGGGCGGCCAGCGAACCTTCAACGGCGCCTTCTCACTCGAGGGCGTCGTCGTCCCGGAGCCCGCGACCGCGTTGCTGCTGGTCGCCGGCATCGGCGGCATCGCGCTCCGCGGGCGCACGAGGGTCTGACACGGAGCGGGCGGGGGCGGCTACTTCAGTACGGGAGGAAGATCCGTGCGCAAGCTGATCCGCAAGGCCGCCGAACCCGCCCGCGTCGCAGCCGCCCTCTACCGCGAGCTCGCCCTCTCCGCGCTCACCCTGCTCCGCCCGAACCGCTAGCGGGTCTTCCCGCCACGCCGGGACCGGATCCTAGCCTCCGGCTGCGCTCCGGCGCGCCGCCCCCGGTTCGTGCGAGACCCGTGCCGTCGACGGCGGGTCGTCGTCGAGGGGGTATCCCGACTCGGCGAGGCGGGCCCGCCGTCGCCGCGCCGCGAGCTCCGGCTCCATCGCCTTCACCCAGGTCCGTCCCGCCAGCGAGAGGGCGAAGAGCAGGCAGACGGCCGCCATCCACAAGAAGTCCATCGGCACGAAGCCGAGGGGGGTCGGTCGATAGCTCGTCGTCACGTAGATCGCCTTCAGCACGAAGCCGAGCATCAAGCAGGACCATCCGCCCAGGATTAGGGCGTCGATCAGGGGGAGAACCGACATCCGAGGGGCCTCCGGCCGGCGCTACAGACCGGCCGTTTACCATCCTAAGCCCGCGCGGGAACGGAGGTCAATCGAGACCACGAGCGGTCGCGGTGCCACTTCCGGTTGCACCGGCGAGCTGGCGTCGCGTATCGTGGGAGCAATGAGCGAGGTCGCTCGACGTCGTGTCAGTCTGGTGATCCCGTGCTTCAACGAGGAAGACGCCCTCCCGCTCCTTCGCGACGCTCTGAATTCCCTGCTGGATCGTCTTAGTCTCACCTATGACGTCGAAGCCATTCTGGTCGACGACGGAAGCCGCGATCGAACCTGGAGCTTGATCCGCGCGTATGCGGAGAAGGACCCGTGGTTCAAGGGAGTCGCGCTGTCCCGCAACTTCGGCCACCAGGCAGCCTTGAGCTGCGGATACGATTGGGCTTCGGGAGACGCGGTCATCGCGCTCGACGCCGACCTCCAGGATCCGCCGGAGGTCGTCCTGGAGATGCTCAAGAAGTGGGAGGATGGCTCTGACATCGTCTACGCCGTACGCACATCACGAGAGGGCGAGAACGCGCTCAAACGCGCTACGGCGTCGCTCTTCTACCGGCTGATCCGCGCACTGGGCGCCCAGCATGTCCGGTCCGACACCGGAGACTTCAGGCTGATGAGCCGCCGCAGCCTCGATGCACTCCGGAAGCTGCCCGAGTATCACCGCTTCATCCGTGGCATGGTCGGATGGATCGGGTACCGCACTGCCGAGGTACGCTACGACCGCAAGCCCCGGAAGGCTGGGGCGACCAAGTACACGATGGCCAAGATGATGCGATTCGCGATGGACGCCGTCGTCTCCTTCAGCATCATGCCTCTGCGTCTGGCCTACGTGGCTGGATTTCTCCTCAGCCTGGGAATTCTCGGCTATCTGGTCCTCGCGTTGATCCGGTACGCCTTCTGGGGCGTCACCCTCGTTCCGGGCTGGACCAGCCTGATCTTCGCCCTCGTGGGATTCGGCACGATGAACCTCGTCTGCGTGGGGATCATGGGCGAATACGTGGGACGGATCTACGAGCAGTCGAAACAGCGCCCGATCTATCTGGTGATCGAGTCCTCGTCTCCTCCGCCACAGCACATCGGTCCTTCGTGACGGCTCCTCCGCCCGACGGGCCGACATCGACCTCCGACCCGCGATCGTCAGAGTTCGACGCCTACGCGACCGGCTACGACGCCGGGATGGGGAACCCGCTCAAGCGCCTACTCGGAGACAACGCCGAGCAGTACATCGCCGTCAAGACACGCTGGCTCAACAACGATCTGAGGAGCTTCGGACAGGATCCCGCGATCCTCGATTTCGGATGCGGAGAGGGAGCGCTGCTGCGCCAACTGGCGGAGACCCGCAAGTCGGCTTCTCTTCACGGCTGCGACGTATCGGAGGCCATGATCCGGGAGGCTCGCAAGCGCTGGCCTCCGACCCAAGTCCCTCCGGACCTCAGACCCTTCGCGGGCTCGCGAGCTCCTTTTCCCGACCAATGCATGGATGTCGTCGTCGCTTGCGCTGTCTTCCACCATATTTCGGTGTCGGACCGCCCCGCGGCATTCAGAGAGATGATGCGCGTGCTCCGACCTGGCGGGCGGGCCTACGTCTTCGAACACAATCCATTGAATCCGCTGACGGTCCGCGTTGTGAGAAGCACTCCGATTGATCGGAACGCAGTCCTGCTCCGGGTCGAGGAGTCCCTCGCGGGGCTCCGGGGTGCAGGCGCCGTGCATACGCGCGCACGGTATATGCACTTCACGCCGCCGCGCTTCGGCTTCCTCAGCTGGATCGATCCGCTGCTCAGCCGCGTCGCGCTCGGCGCGGGCTATGTGGTTTGCGGGGAGCGAGCACCGGAGCTCGCCCGTGGTCCCGATCGAGACGAAGGCGCCACTATGGATCCGCGATCAGCCGCACGTCCTCCGCGTTGAAGTAGCAGGAGCCTTCGCCGAGCCGCCGGGCGACGAGGCTCAACAAGGATCTGAAGCGCTCGTCCAATCGGAACTCGAAGGGGATCTTCTGGTTGCCCGGCGCGTCCAGGGAGCCGAGCACCCCGCCGGTTAGTGCATCCACTGCCTCGAGTCGAACGCCGGCGCAAGCGGAGCCCGCGGTATTCACAGCGCCCACGACGCGGAGCGGCCCGCCGAGCGGGCGAAGCAGGCTCAGCGTGACGGGGCCACTGTCCAGTGCGGGCAGCGGATAGTAGAAGCTCTGCCCACCGCCGTCGACGTTCAGGACGCCAGGCGCTGGCATCGAGGCCGACATCAGCCACGTGTCGCGAAACTGGGGAGGCGGCTCGCCGGTGACTGCCATCACGCGCTCATAGGTATCGATGGCCGTGGCGAGCGAGGAGGGGCGCAACCGCTGGTAGACAGACGCGACCGCGTCGCGGTCGAGATGAAACTCCCGCTCCTGCTTGCGGAAGTCGCGCGCGACCTGCCAATCGTCGACGAACGCGTCCACCAGAACGCGCACCACGTCCTGCTCCGACGCCCGCGATAGGTGATACTGGAACGGCGCGACGACCACGACCTGCGCTGCGCGCAGAAGGTCCTCGACGGGCAGCGGGTCGCGTGAGTCGATCTGCGGGCTGACGAGCACGGATAGCCGGCGGTCGCGCCCGAACAAGACCGGCTCTGCCTTCTCGACGAGGTCGAAGTTGAGGGTCTCACTAGACGCCGCGATCAGCACCGGCTGCGGTCCCTCGCGCAGCACCGTCAGGAGAGCGCGAATCTCCTCGAAGTCGTCGCGGCGCAGTGGACCCGCGTAGGCGGACAGCAGCCCCGTTCTCTCCTGGACGAAGCGGTAGAGGTTTGGGTCGGGGCCATTGGCAATCGCGGCGTTGAAGAGAGCGTATGCCATCATGGCCGCCAACCAGGCGGCTGCGGCGCTCGACCAGCCGCGTTCATGAGCGCAGTCGGCGACACGGAGGGCTCCCGCGACGACGACCAGCGGCAATGCGACGATCAGCTGGTGGGCTCCATCTTGGCGCGGCCCCCCCAGCCACAACGTCAACCAGAGCGCTCCATAGAGGGTGAGCGCGGTGTCGGGCGTGGCACGCAGCCCCCGCACCAACCCGAGGACGATCCCGAACGCCCCAATCGCGAACCACACCGGCCCAAGCGACGTCGTGCGGAAGAAGCTCAGCAGCTCCAGCACCGGCCGTTGGTACGAAGCGTAGAGGCGGCCGTAGTCGTTGTGCAACACATTCGCGATGAAGCCCGGATCGAGAAGCGCCAGGAATCCGACGGCCGCAATCGGCAACGCCAGCATTCGCAGCAGAGCACCCCGAAGCGTCCGCTTCGCGCCGTCCGCGGTGTGGCGGAGCACGGCGATCCCATGAAGGAGCACCAGGAGTCCCGCGGTGCAGCCCATGGCGAGCGCGGCGTACGCCATGTGGCGTCGGATCGTCACCGCGAGGCCCAGAAGGACGCCGACCGCGATCACCGTGCGCCATCGTTCCAGCCGTACGTCACTCAACAGAACGGCGAACGCCGCCATCATCACCGCGGCTCCCATCACGTCCGGGTAGCCGCGCATCACCGAGAACCAGACGGGCGGCATTGCGATGGCGAGCACGGTCCCACTCCAGAACGCAGCCCTTCCGAGCCTCGGGAACGCGCGCCTGCACACGACCCCGGTCAGCAGAGCGAACGGCACCAGATACAAGCCAGCCACCGCCGCGACGTAGGCGGTGCGCGCCCCCTTCGTCGCCGCCAGCACCGGAATCAGGGGCAGCGCGAAGACGAGGTTGTACTCGGCCTTCATGCTGTCTCGGAACAGCTCGATCCCCGCTCCGGGGTCGCCGATCAGCTGCTCGACGAAGTGGGCAGCGATGCTGTGAAATCCAGCCCAGTCCCAGAAGTAGAGATACCGCTCGTGCGCCACATACGCGTGGGCCAGACCGACGACCGCGAGGGCGAGCAGCAACGCGGCTACCCCGTCAGTGGCGTTGCGGGGCTCGAGAGACCGCGGTCGCTCCTTCGAGTCCGGAACCGACACCTCGACGTCTATGGCGCCGGCAGCGCCACGATCTGCGCGACGACGTCGCCGAGCACGTCGACTACCTCCTTGGCCGTCTGGAATCGCGCTCCGCTCGCCGGATCGAGGTAGCGATATCCGAGCGGATCGAGCTGGTCGAGGGACGCCAGGGCGTTACCTGCTCCGTGCAGCTCCAAGATCAGCGTCGGCCGCTCGGCCTCGAGCGTTGCCTGCATGCCGCGCAACGCCGACGCTTCTGCTCCTTCGATATCGATCTTGATGACACGCGGCGGACGCAGCGCATGCTCTCGGATCAGCTCGTCGAGCGGCGCACAGTGGACGCGGATCTCGTGCCCGAGCTTGTGGTGGTAGAAGGGTGAAGCGTCCGCGAGCCCGATGCTCGCATTTCCATAGTGGATCACGAACTCCGTCTCCCCGGCGCGATCCAGGACCGCGACGGGGAGAATCTCCACGTTCTCGAGCGCATGGAGGGCGACGTTCGCCTGCAGGTACGAGACGCAGACCGGGCTCGCCTCGATGCAGTACACCCTCCCCCCGCGGCCGACCAGCTGGGCCAGGCGGATCGCGTAGACCCCCACATTGGCACCGATGTCGTAGACCGCGTCGCCCGGCTTCGCCCAGGCCTGGAGAGCGGCAAGCATCGCGTGTTCGGACGCTGCGAGGACGCGCGCCTCCCACTCGCTCGGCGCCCAGAGGGGGGTCGTGGCATCGATGTGCGCGTGCGTCGGACCCGGCCTCAGCGGGCAAGAACTCAGCACCTCCAGCGGGAGCTCGGATTGGAGGTTCGCGGTCCCGCCACCGCGCCACTGCGCCAGCAGCACATAGCGTCCGGGCGACTCGGGGAAGAACGGGATCACCCGATTGCGCGTCCAGTCCACGATCGGCCTGAGATAGAGGAGGGACTGATGTCGCGCGAAGAGCCGCAGCTCGGTGGCCTCGTCGTCGTCGCTCCAGTGCAGCTCGACGATTCGTCCGAGCTGGAGCCGTCCGCCGGCCACGCCGGAGAGCTCGAGCTTCACGGCCCAGTGCCTCGCCCGGCTCCAGCTTGAGGCGCCCGTCGTCCTTGCAGCTCAGCGGGCGCCGCGTCGGGAAAGCCGTTCTCCGCCATCCATTCCGGCCCCAGGTAGCGATTGCCGGCGAGAGCAAGACGCACCGCGGGATCCGCTCGCAGCTGCGGGAAGTCGGCGATGAAGTCGTGGAACAGGCTGCGCACCTCGGCCTGCGTCGCCGCCTTGCTCTCGCGGATCGTGTTGGACCGGTGATCCCGGTAGATGCTCAGGTAGTGAGGAAGCACCCTGCAGGTGCCCTTCGCCGCGGCACGCAGCGCGAAATCCCAATCGTGCGTATAGCGATAGTCGCGGAAGCCCCCGATTTGCCGGTGCAGCGAGCGCCGGAACACCATGTTGCTGCTGGTCGCCACGAAGTTCTGGTTGGCGAGCGGAGCGAGGAGCTCGCCGCGCTCGAGATGTGCGAGCGGATCGAAGCCCGAAGGGAACGGATACTCGGGCTCCTCGACGCCACGCTTGGTTCCGAAGACGTGACCGGTCTGGTCCTGGATCGCGAGGTGCCCGCACAGGAAATCGACGCCGTTCGTGCAGTGGCGACGCAATACCTCGAAGCGACCC
>Ga0335082_10002822_pt1 | contig 18775 bp, 20 predicted proteins | sample Lox_Sample_41_FD_206718 | JGI IMG/M metagenome (GOLD analysis project Ga0335082, IMG submission 206718) | Soil microbial communities from Loxahatchee National Wildlife Refuge, Florida, United States - Lox_Sample_4.1 | ecosystem: Environmental > Terrestrial > Soil > Wetlands | place: USA...
TGACGAGCACCTCTCCCTCACCCACCCGGGGGATCGGTACCTTCTCGATCTTCACGTCCTCTTTACCGTAGAGGACCGCCGCTGTCATGTGTCCGTTCACTATCCGTTTCCTTCCCAAGAGCTGCCCGGCTGAATGATCACCTTCATGGAGTCCGGTTGCGGATGGGCAGCAAAATTCAAAGCCTGCACCGCGTGCCCAAGTGAAAAGCGGTGCGAGATCAGCCGGGTCAGGTCCATCTCCCCGCCGAAAACGAACCGTACTGATTCTGCCTGCAAGTCTACGGATGCGCTGTATGAGCCCAAAAGCGCCTTTTCATCCACACAGATGGCCGCCGGGTCGATCTTGGCCTCGCCCCGCACGGTCTGAGCGAATAACATTACCCGCCCGCCCGGACGCGCGGCGTCCATCGCGAGCGGAATCAAGCTGTTCCCGGCAGTTGCCAGGATGACAGCATCGGCTCCGCGGCCCTCGGTCCAGTCGCGCACTCGTTCCAGTGTGTCTTGGCGCGATGCGTCGATGGGATCGGTAAGCCCAAAGGATTCTGCTATTGTAAGCCTCTGCCCATATAAATCGGAAGTTATTACACGAGCACCACATCGTTTGGCGAGGAATCCCAGAATGATACCGATGGGTCCCTGCCCGATGACCAGCACCGTCTCGCCCTTCTTAGGCGCCAACGTCTCGATGCCTTTGAGGCAGGTGTTCACCGGCTCGATGAACGAAGCCTGCTCGTAAGACACGCCGTCCGGGATCTTCACCACCCCTTTGCGGACGATCCAGTCCATCACCCGGACGTACTCGGAGAATCCGCCGCCGCTGGGCTCAAAGCCCGCCGTGCAGCCGACCTTCTTGTACACCGGGCATTGCGCGAACACCTTGTGCCGGCAGTAGTAACACTGGCCGCATGGGATATGGTGGAACGCCATGACACGGTCACCCACCCGGAAGCCGGTGACTCCGTCGCCGGCCGCCACCACCACCCCGGAAGTCTCGTGGCCAAAGATGCGGGGCGCCGAATGCGATCCGCTGGAGATCTTCTTCAGGTCGGTCCCGCAGATGCCGCAGGTGTGCACCCGGATGAGCATCTCGCCCGCGCCGATCGGTGGAACCGGTACCGTCTCCAGGCGGACGTCGTCCTTGCCGCGGTAAACGGCGGCCTGCATGGTGGAGGGAACCGCGTCTTTGCTGGTCGAGCGGACGGATTGGGCGGCAACGGCCATCTAGAAGAACTTGACCCGTGTTTTCATTCTCCCGCGTACGCTGCGCAGGTCGTCGATCTGGAGGATGGCGTCGAGCACCCCACAGACAGTCTGCGAGGCCCTGCGGTTATTCCGCGCCAGCCGTAACACGCTCCACCAAAGATGGGGGCGCAGCGCGACGTGCGCCGCGAACGCGCCCTCCCGCATCTGGCCCTCTTCGTCGATGAACGCTTCCACCGGCGGCATGGGAAATTCGAGCGAATCGGAGATCGCCTTGACCGCCAGGAAGCCGCAGCCGTGACGCTCCGCCACCGATGCCACCGTCGCCGCCTCCATGTCGACTGCCTGGGCGTCGTACTGGTGCGCCAGCCTGGCTTTTTCGTCTTCCCGGACCACCCGGGTCGCGCTCACCAGGGTCCCTCCCCCGAAAAGCGCGGAGAACCGCGCACCGGTCTCGGCGTCGACCACCGATTCCGGCGTCAGCGGGCCTCCCAGACGCATGCCCGGCAGCAATGCCCCGGCAAAGCCCGCCGAGACCAGCACTTCGACCCCGAGCTTGGCGACCGCTTCTGCCGCGCGTCCCGCCGCCAGCGCCCCGATCCCGGAGCAAACCACCAGGGCCCGGTCGTTCTCGAAGGCCTGGAAACTGCGCCCGCGGGATTCGAGCACACCACTGCGCCAGAGCTTCACCAGAGGGGCGACCTCGCGGCGCATCGCGGCAATGATGCCGATCTTAGGCATATCCGTGCGTTCTGAACCACTCCACCGCCCGGCGCATCGCGCCGTCGACGGCAACCAGCTTCCAACCCAATTCGCGCTCGGCCTTGGCCGAGGATGCGTACATCTTCTTCCGTCCCATGCGCACCGCGTCGATGGTGGCCCTGGGCTCCCGTTTGAGCAAGTGCCCCGTTACCAGCGTATCCACGACCCCGGTGGCAAGCGCCATAGCATACGGCAACTTTACCTTCGGCGACGGCAGACCGGTGATGGCAGCCAGCCGGTCCAGCATCTGCTTGAGCGTCACGTTCTCGCCGCCCAGGATATATCGCTCGCCGGGCTTTCCTTTCTCCGCTGCCAGCAGGTGCCCCTTGGCCACCTCCGCCACGTCCACCAGGTTCATCCCGGTGTCCACGTATGCCGGAAACTTCTTCCTCAAGAAGTCCACCACGATGCGGCCGGTCGGCGTCGGTCGGATGTCCTGCTCGCCGATGGGGGCCGTCGGGTTCACGACCACGACGTTGGCGCCGCTGCGCGCCGCTTCCAGCGCCACCTGCTCGGCCATGAACTTCGACCGCTTGTAATGGCCGATCATGTCGGCCAGCGCGACCGGCGAATCTTCGTCCGCGGGCTTGCCATTCCCGGTAAAGCCGATGGTCGCGACCGTCGACGTATACACAAGTCGTCGCACGCCCGCTTCCTGAGCTGCCCGGATCATCGCCCGCGTGCCCTCCACGTTGGCCCGGTACATCTCGTCCGGGTCGGGGATCCAAAGGCGGTAATCGGCCGCCACGTGGAAGACCAGCTCGCACCCCTGCATCGCCGGCCTCAGGCTCTCGGGCTTCCGCAGGTCGCCGGTGACCAGGTCCGCGCCCAGTCCTTCGATCAGGTCGGTGGGGCTCGTCCGGCGCACCAGAAGCCGCAGGTCCGCTCCTTGTTGTGAAAGAGCACGCGCCACGTGGCTTCCCACGAACCCCGTCGCGCCAGTAACGAAAACCTTCATCGCCACGTCAGTGGCCGTCAGTCGATCTGCTCAGGTTGCAGCGAGATGTCCTTCTCGCCCGCCGTGCGCCGTTCCCAATACTGCTTGACCCAAGTCTCCCAGCTCTTGCCGGCGGCCATGTCGCGCCCCGAGAACTCCAGCCCAGCGATGTCGGCGTAGGGCACGGACAGCTTGCTGCCGCCATCCTTCTGGATCAGTCGCACGCAGGAATCGGCCAGCGTTGCGCCGGTGCGGCGGTCAAACACGTAGCCTTCGACCCTGCTGCCATCCTTGCGGGTGATGCTGACGTCGCCGCGGTAGCTGAACGCGTGCTCCAGCGCGTCGCGCAGCTCGTCCTCCGACGCCAGCTTTGGTACCCAGCCCTCGACCTTGTCGCGCTTGGAGCCGGGGACGACTTCGAGCGCCTGCGGGTCCAACTCCCGGCCTGCTTCCCTGCCGCTCACGGATGCGTCTCCTGCGGGACCTCGTCCTCGATCTGCACCAGCGGATTGAATGAGTGCACCGGGCGGACCGGCTCGTCGAGCAAGCGAAGCGCCTCGGGGTCACGGTAGGCGCTGAAAGTCGCCTTGGCGGTCTCCCACAAACCGCGCAGGGAGCCGAAGGTGTCGTTCACCGCCGTGGCTTCATATCCGCTGTGGACCATGCAGTTGGCGCACTTCGGATTGCCGGACTCGGTGCCGTAGCGGTCCCAATCGGTGCCTTCGTAGAGTTCCGCGAACGTGTCGGCATACCCATCCTGGAGCAGGTAGCAGGGCTTCTGCCAGCCGAAGACGTTGTAGGTCGGCATACCCCAGGGCGTGCAGCGATAGTGACGCTTGCCCATCAGGAACTCCAGGAACAGCGGCGACATGTTGAACTGCCAGCTCTTCTTGCGGTTCGACAGGATGCCGCGGAACAGCCGCCGGGTGCGGGCGCGCCCCAGGAAATGGCTCTGGTCGGGCGCCTTCTCGTAGGAGTAGCCGGGCGACAGCATCATGCCCTCGATGCCCAGGTCCATCATCTCGTCGAAGAACTTGCGGACACTGTTGGGATCGGCGCCATCGAACAGCGTCGTGTTGGTGGTAACGCGGAAGCCGCGCGCCAGCGCCTCCTTGATCCCCTCGACCGCCTTCTCGTACCCGCCTTCCAGGCACACCGAGAAATCGTGATGTTCCTTCTGCCCGTCCAGGTGGACGGAGAACGTCAGGTACTGGCTGGGCTTGAAGAGGTGGATCTTCTGCCTGAGCAGCAGAGCGTTGGTGCACAGGTAGATGTATTTCTTGCGCGCGACCAGGCCTTCGACGATCTCTCCGATCTGGGGATGAAGCAACGGTTCCCCGCCCGGGATCGCAACGGTCGGAACGCCGCACTCCTCCACCGCCTTGAAGCACTCCTCCGGAGTGAGCTGCATCTTCAGGACGTGGCCGGGGTACTGGATCTTGCCACAGCCGGCACAGGCCAGGTTGCAGCGGAACAGCGGCTCCAGCATCAGGACCAGCGGATAGCGCTTGCGGCCCTTGATCTTCTGCCGCAGCACGTAGCTGGCGACCGTCCAGGCTTGTGATACCGGTACCGGCAATCTAGTCTCCTGACCTCGTCTTACTCACCGCTCATGACCTTGGAGTACGTCGTGAGCGCCAGCAGCGGGAAATAGATCTCGTACAGGTGATACTTCAAGTAGAACACCCGCGGGAAGCCTGTTCCAGTGAACGGCGGCACGCGCCACGCGCCGTCCTTCTGCTGGGTGCGCAGCAGGTACGCGATCCCTTGTGTCAGGCAGTCGCTGCGGGTATCGCCGGCCGCCAGCAATCCCAGGATCGCCCACGCCGTCTGCGATGGCGTGCTCGGGCCCACGCCTTTGGTGGCCGGATGGTCGTAGGAGCCGCAGGTCTCGCCCCATCCGCCATCGGAGTTCTGCACCGACCGGATCCACTCCGCCGCCTGCTGGATGTAGGCTTCGTGCGTGTCTTCCCCGATCGCTTCCAGCCCGCGCAGCACCTGCATGGTGCCGTAGAGATAGTTCACGCCCCAGCGCCCGAACCAGGACCCGTCCGGCTCCTGTTCCTGCTTGATGAACTGGATGGCGCGCCGCACTTCCTTGTCCTGGCGGGTGTAGCCGTAGCCCGCCAGCATCTCCAGCACGCGGCCGGTGATGTCGACGGTCGCCGGGTCGAGCATGGCATTGTGGTCGGCGAACGGGATGTACTGGAAGACCATCTTCTCGTTGTCGCGGTCGAACGAGGCCCAGCCGCCGTTCTTGCACTGCATAGAGAGCAGCCAATCCATGGCCCGCTTGATCGACTTGTGCTGGTAGCTTTCGTCGGGATGGTCGATGCGCGACAGCGCCAGCAGCACCTGTGCGGTGTCGTCCACGTCCGGGTAATATTCGTTGTTGAACTCGAAGTACCAGCCGCCCGGGGCCGCGTTCTTGTTCTTCACGAACCAGTCGCCGCGCTGGGTGACCTGCTTCTTCAGCAGCCAATCGGCGGCCTGCACCAGCCGAGGCTCGGTCCGCGGCACGCCGCCTTCAGCCAGTGCGAAGGCGCCGTACGCCGTGTCCCACACCGGCGACATGCAGGGCTGCATGCGGAACGTATCTTCTTCCTCGATGCCCAGCTTCTCGAATTCGTCCATGGCGCGGATGAGCTGCGGGTCGTCGAGCGAATATCCCAGGCAGCGCAGCGCGATGATCGAGTTCATCATCGCCGGATAGATGGCGCCCAGGCCATCGCTCATCTCGAAGCGCTCCAGCATCCACTCTTCCGCTCTGCGGATGGCGACGGAGCGCAGCGGACGTACGTGCACCATCTCGAACCAATGGGTGATGCGGTCCAGCACCAGGAAAAAGTTGCGCCAGCTGACCAGCTTCTTGTCCCAGTGCAGGCGCATGTTCTTCTTGGTCCGTCCTTTGACGAACAGCTCCTGCACCCCCATCTCGGGCGGGATCTTCTTGAACGGCTTCTTGGCGTAGGCGATGGCCAGCGGCACCAAGATGCCGCGCGACCAGGAAGAGATCTCGTAGATGTTGAACCAGAACCAGTTGGGGAACAGCACGATCTCCGGCGGGACGGCAGGCACCGCGTCGTAGTCGTACTGCCCGAAGAAGCACAGGTAGATCTTGGTGAAGGTGTTGATCTCGGTCACGCCGCCCATCTCGAGGATCTTCGTGCGGGCGCGCTGCAGCACCGGGTGATCGGCCGGGTATCCGGCCAGCTTCAGCCCAAAGTAGCCCTTGACCGAGGCGCTGATGTTCGACGGTCCGCCCTGGTAGATGCTCCAGCCGCCATCCTCATTCTGGTGGTTGATGACGTATTGCGCTGCCTTCGCGATGCGCTTCGGATCGCCCGTGCCCAGCAGCGCGTGCAGCAGGATGTAATCGGACTCCAGCGTGGTGTCGGCTTCCAGCTCGCCGCACCAGTAACCGTCTTCATGTTGCTGGGAGAAAAGGTGCTCGCGCGCGGCATCGGCAGAGGCCGCCACACGGCTCAGCAAGTCATCGATCTTGCCGAAAATGATCTGCGCGGGCCGCTGCGGCAGCTCGCTGGGGGAGTTATCCATCAATGCTCACTCCGCGCTCGCCGCTGCGGGCGCGATCGCCTCCACGATCTCCGGAGGCAGCCCGAAACGGACGTTCTCCGGCATGACTTCGATCTCCTTGACGTTGTCGAACCCGGCCTGGCTCAGATACGCAACCACCTCTTCCACCAGGCACTCCGGCGCCGAGGCTCCGGCGGTCAGGGTCACATTGGTGACGTCTTCCAGCCACCTGGGGTCGATCGCTCTGTAGTTCTCGATGAGGTAGGCCGCGGTCCCGTGATTGCGCGCCACTTCCACCAGGCGGTTGGAGTTCGAGCTGTTGTCGGAACCGACCACCAGCAGCAGCTCGGTCTGGTGAGCTACGTCTTTCACCGCCGTCTGGCGGTTCTGCGTGGCGTAGCAGATGTCTGAGGCCGCCGGCCCTTCGATCCTGGGATACTTCGCCTTCAAGGCAGCGATGATGCCGGCGGTCTCGTCCAGGCTCAGCGTCGTCTGCGTGAGATACGCGACGCGGCTCGGGTCGGGCACGACCAGCGCTTCGACCTGCTCCGGTGACCCGACCACCTGGGTGACTTCCGGCGCTTCGCCCAAGGTCCCGATCACTTCGTCGTGATCGCGGTGGCCGATCAGGATGATGCTGTATCCTTCGCGCGCGTACTTGACTGCTTCGACGTGGACTTTGGTGACCAGAGGGCAGGTAGCGTCGATGACCCGCAACCGGCGCAGCTGGCTGCCGTCCCTCACCTCCGGAGACACGCCGTGGGCGCTGTAGATCACCCGCTCGCCTTCCGGCACCTCGTCGATGTTGTCCACGAAGATGGCGCCTTTGGCTGTTAGCTCCTCCACCACGTACCGGTTGTGCACGATCTCCTTGCGGACGTAGATGGGCGGGCCGAAGGTCTCGAGGGCAATACGCACCACGTCGATGGCTCGCACCACACCGGCGCAGAAGCCCCGGGGCTTAAGCAGAAGCAGAGTCTTACCGCTGTTGGGGGTTGTCATCCTTTTGACCAGTATAGTCGAAACCTTCTGGACATAGAGATGCTAAGTTATATCCCTGGGATTTCTGCGTCAACGTAACCCATAGAAACGGCGGGAATTAGCAGCCGCTGGCGAGTTCCGGCAGCGAGCGGGACGTCCCCCCGCGTCACTGCTCGCGAACTGCCGGCTCGGCCACGCTTTGGGGGGAGATCAAGGGGATTCGCTGGGCCTGACCTTCCACCGCAACCTCCAGCAACTTGAAGCGCCACTCTCCGGCCCGCTTAGTGGCGACCGCATAGATGGTTCCGCTGCCCTTCGGTCCAGAGATCGGGATCGCCAGGTCGGCGCTTCCCGACGGGCCACTCACGTTGATATTACCGGTGAACCACCAGCCTGCCTCAATGGGCTTGCCCAGCGCCTCCGCTACCGCCGGCGTATTCCGGGCTTTTTCCAGCGCCTGCTTGTAGACGTCGCTGGATCTGAGGATGCTGAGGATGCCGAACAGCAAGGCCACCGCGAACCCTACGGCGAGCAGCGCGATGCCGATCGAGATACTGAGGATCAGATGCCGGCGAAACCAGTTCTTCTCCGGTTCGATGGGCGCCGGGGTGAGCTGAGCTCCGCTCATACATTCGCCTTCAATAGCTGCTCGGCATGCTTGCGGGAGGTCTCGGTCAGCTTGGCGCCACTGAGCATCCGGGCCAGCTCCTCGGTACGCTCCTCGGAAGAAAGGCGCCGCACGCTGGTCTTCACCCGCCCCTGGGCTTCTTTCTTCTGGATCAGCAGATGCCGGTCGGCAAAGGCGGCGATCTGTGGCAGGTGGGTGATGCAGAGCACCTGGTTCGAGCGGGCCAGCGATTTCAGCTTCCTTCCCACCGCTTCGGCCGCCCGTCCTCCGATCCCGTTGTCGATCTCGTCGAACACCAGGGTGCGCTGGACCTTGGGTTTGCTCGAGTGGCGACGGGCGCCCTCGCCCGTCGTGCCCGCGGTTTCTACCGCCGCCTTCAACGCCAGCAGCACCCGCGACAGTTCGCCCCCGGAGGCGATCTGTTCCACCGGATGCATGGGCTCGCCCGCATTGGTCGCGATCAGATATTCGACACGATCGAAACCGTCCCGCCCCCAGTTCCCTTCCTCATCCGAGCCCGTGATCTCCACCCGGAAGCGCGCCTTCATGGCCAGCTCGTTGATCTCGGCCTCGACCAGCTTGTCGAGCTTCCTGGCGGCCTCACAGCGCTTCCTGGATAGCGCCCGGGCCGACGCCAGATACGCGTCGGCAGCCTTCGCCAGTTCACGGCCAAGCTCCTTCAGCACCGCATCCCGGTTCTCGATCTCGTTCAACTTGCGGGCGACGTCGTCCCCGAACGCCATCGCGTCCTCGATGCTCTGGCCATACTTGCGTTTCAGCCGGTCGAGAGTGGCCAGCCGGTCCTCGATCTCGGCCAGCCGCTCCGGAGACGCGTCGATGCCACCGGCGTAATCGCGCAGCGTGGCGCCAGCGTCTTCGACGGTGGCCCGCGCCGACTCCAGGGCGCTGACCATCTCCAGGAACCTGGGGTCGTAGCGTGCCAGCTCCTCGATCTGGCGGGATGCGGCCCGCAGCGACGCGGCGGCCGAGCCGTTCGATTCGTACAACGCCTCGTAAGCGCTGATGGCCGCGCCGTAGATCTTCTCCGCGTTCGCCAGGACGCGTTTCTCGCTCTCCAGGCGCTCGTCCTCACCGGCCTCCAGCTTCGCCGACTCGATCTCTTTCTTCTGGAACGACCACAAGTCCACCAGCCGCAGGCGGTCCTGCTCGGTCCGCTCCAGCTCCGCGATGCGCTCGCGGATCACGCGCCAGGCCTCGTATGCGGCCTCGGTGGCCGAGGCTTCCAGTCCCGCGAACGCGTCCAGCAGCTCCAGGCGCGCCCCGGCGTCAAACGATACGATGGCCTCGCTCTGCGCGTGCACCGACGCCAGCTCATGAGCCAGCTGCCGCAGCACCGCAACCGTCGCCGGCTGGTTGTTGACGAACACTCGCCCCTTGGCCCCGATCTCGCGCCGCAGGATGACTTGCCCGTTCTCCGGATCGATGCCGTGCTCGCGCAGGATGGCGGCCACCCGCTTGCCTTCCAGCTCGAAGACCGCGCTGACCACGGCCTTGTCCGCTCCGTGGCGCACCATGTCGGTGGAGGCCTTCTCGCCCAGCAGCAGCGCCAGCGCGTCAATGAGGATGGATTTTCCGGCGCCCGTCTCGCCGGTCAGCAGGTTCAGGCCCGGGCCGAACTCCACCGCCACGTTGTCGATGACCGCGTAGTTTTCGACGCGCAGTTCCAGCAGCACCGGCTGTCCTGACCAGGAAGGTTTCGGCGAAGTCTAGCACAGCTCCTCACGGCCGGGCCCTGTACCTGCTGCCGGCCCCTGCCGTGACATTGACGTTCTGACTCTGCTGGTGCTACGGTCGAAGTCGGAAATGTCAGTGCAAACGCTTCCCTGTCTTTACATCGGCGGCGAGATCTCGAATCTGATCCTTCAGAGCGGCCCCGTTGCCAAGCTGGTCCTCCTCATCCTGCTGCTGTTCAGCCTGCTGTCCTGGGCGATCATCCTGGCCAAGTGGCAGACCATCAGCCGCGCCCGGTTGCAGAGCGGACGCTTCCTGCGCGCCTTCCGTAAGGCCGCGCGCTTGCAGGACGTCGCTCCGGTCGCCGACCAGTTCCGTCCCAGCCCCCTGGTCGCGCTCTTCGAGAGCGGATTCGACGAATACCGGCGGCAGGTGGGCAATCCCACCGGCGTGGTCCGGAGCATGCTCGCGGTGGAGCGCTCATTGCAGATCGCGGCCTCCGAGGAACTCACGCGCCTGGAACGCCGCCTGCCCTGGCTGGCCACCACCGGCGCGGTGACGCCGTTCATCGGCCTGTTCGGCACCGTGTGGGGCATCATTGACGCCTTCCACGGGTTGGGCACGGCCGGCTCCGCCACCCTGCGCGCGGTCGCGCCCGGCATCTCCGAGGCGCTGATCACCACCGCGGCCGGCCTGGCCGCCGCCATCCCGGCGGTCATCGCCTACAACATCTTCACCCATTCGCTGCGCGAGTTTTCCGCGCGTATGGACGATTTCGCGCTCGAGTTCCTGAATGCCGTCGAGCGCCCCGAGCCGAGGTGACCTATGGCCATGGGGCTGGTGCCGCGCGGTCGCACCATGTCGGAGATCAACATCACGCCCCTGGTCGACGTGGTGCTGGTGCTGCTCATCATCTTCATGATCACCGCGCCGGTCCTGCAGTCGGGCATCGAGGTGGCGGTCCCCAAGACCAGGACCGTGAAGGAGATCACCGAGGAGCGGGTCGTGATCTCCATCGACAAGTCGCAGCGCGTCTTCCTCGGCAATGATCCGGTGAACATCAACGAGATCGCGGGCAAGCTGCGGCAGAAGATCCGCGATCCCGAACATCAATCCATCTACGTGCGGGCCGACGAGAACGTGCCCTTCGGGGCCTTCGCCACCGTCATGGACGCGGTGAAGCAGTCGGGCATCACCAACGTCAGCATCGTCACCCAGCCCATCGTGAGCAAGAATGCCGGCCAGCGCTGAAATATTCTTCGAACACGAGGACATCAAGCGGCCCCTGGCCTGGTCGGTGGTCCTGCATGCCGCCCTGGCGGCAAGCCTCTTCTTGTACGCGGCGGTCTTCGGCACTCGCGCCGGCAGCACCTGGGGCGGCAGCGGCGGAGGCGGCGGCGCCATCAGCGCCAACCTGGTGAGTTCCGTGCCTTTGCCCGCTTCCCCGACCGAGACCCAGAACATCGTGGCTCACGAATCCACGGGCCTCTCCCAATCCCAGCCCCAGACCAAAGAGGAGCCGCAGCCGGAAGCCATCGCTATCCCCGAGCGGCAGACCAAGACCAAGCCCGGACCGCAGCGCAACACCATCGCCCGGAAGATCGAGCCGCCGAAGGAGAACATCGCGCCCTTCGGACAGGGCGGGCCGGTCAGCGGCCCCTACGGCTCATTCCAATCCGGCGGCGCCAAGGGCGGCTTCGGATTCACCGGCGGCGGAGGCGACTTCGGCAACCGCTACGCCTGGTACGTGGACGCGGTGCGCCGCAAAGTCTCGGAAAACTGGCTGAAATACGAGATCGACCCCAGCATCACCTCCGCCCGCCGCGTCTACATCACTTTCGACATCCTGCGCGACGGCTCGGCGACCAACGTCCAGCTCGAGCAGTCCAGCGGCATCCCGTCGCTCGACCAATCGGCCGTGCGCGCCCTGCAACGCATCGACACCTTCGGCCCCCTGCCCAACGACTACGCCGGCGGCCGGGTCTCGGTCGAGTTCTGGTTCGATTACCGTAGATGATTGAGAGTCCCTCATGAGACGGTGTAATATCGCATATCGATACTTACGGATGAAACCATCGCTTGCCGTCGTGTTCGCGCTTCTCTGCTGCACGGCCCTGGCCTCCGCCCAGCAGGATTGGATCCGCACCGGCACCGGGCTCGGCATCGAGAAGGTCCGGCTGGCCGCCGCCGATTTCAAGGCAACCACCACCGAGGCACCCATCGCCGATCTCAACCAGGCCTTCAACGACACCCTGTTCGCCGACCTGGAGAACGCGGGCATATTCGACATGGTCTCCAAGAGCTTCTACCCGCTCCAGGTGCCGGGCACGCCCCAGGAGATAAACTTCGGCGCGTGGTCGAATCCTCCGCCCAACGCCAGCATGGTGGCGTTCGGGAACCTCGGGGTCGCGGGCGGGCAGGTCAGCGTGCAAGGCTGGTTGTTCGACGTCAAGAACCAGCAGTCGCCGCAGGTGCTGGGAAAGCAGTACCGTGAAGCTGCCACCGTCGACAACGCGCGCCTCATCGCTCATCGTTTCGCCAATGAGATCATCTTCCGGCTGGGCGGCGGCATCCAGGGCATCGCCGAGAGCAAGATCTTCTTCATCAGCGACCGCAGCGGGCACAAGGAAGTCTGGTCGATGGACTACGACGGCGCCAACCAGAAGCAGGTGACGCGCGTGGGCGAGATCTCCCTCTCTCCGCGCGTCTCCCCCGATGGCACGCGCGTGGCCTTCAGCGCCATCGGCGGCGGCGGCTCCAACATCCTGATGTGGTCGCTGGAACTGAACCGCCTGGTCACCTTCCCCAAGTTCGGCGGCACCAATGCCTCCCCGGCTTGGTCGCCCGACGGTAAGAGCATCGCTTTCTCCTCGTCGCGCAGCGGCGACCCGGAGCTGTACACCATCGACGCCGATTCCGGAACCGGCCTGAAGCGCCTGACCAACTATCGCGGCACCGACATCTCACCCTGCTTCAATCCCAAGAGCGGCGCGCAGATCGCCTTCGTCAGCGGGCGCACCGGCCTGCCGCAGATCTACATGATGGACGCCGATGGCGCCAACCTGCAGCGCATGACCGACGGAGGGTACGCGGTCTCGCCCTCCTGGTCGCCCAACGGTCAGTTCCTGTTGTTCGCCTGGTTCCGCAAGTACGGTCCCGGCGAACCGGGAGCGCAGGACGTCTATATAATGGACGTCGCCAGCAAGCAGTGGGTGCAGCTGACCACCGGCACTGGCCGCAATGATTTTCCATCCTGGTCGCCCGACGGCCGGCACATCGTCTTTCAGTCCAACCGTTCCGGCTCCGATCAGATCTGGACCATGCTGGCCGACGGCACTCAGGCCCGCCAGCTCACGACCCAGGGAAGAAACAGTATGCCCAACTGGAGTTGGAGATAGTTCATGACTCGGGACCGCGGCGCAGACCGCGGCCAATGGAGGATCAGGTGAAACAGAGCAGAACGAAGTGGTTCCTAGTGGTCGCGTCTTTTGCAGTACTGATGACGGTGAGCGGATGCGCGAAAAAGCAGACTCCGCCCCCGCCGCCCCCGGCGCCGCCGCCGGCGCCCACCGCCTCGCTGTCCGCCAATCCCAGCAGCATCGAGAAGGGCCAGTCCACGACCCTGACCTGGCAGACGCAGAACGCCACCGACGTGAACATCACGGGCGTGGGCCCGGTCGAGCCCAGCGGCTCGCGCCAGGTCTCGCCGCCCGACTCCATCACCTTCCGCCTGACCGCCAAGGGTCCGGGCGGGACGCAGGAAGCCACCGCGCGCGTGACCGTCACCGCCCCGCCGCCGCCCCCGGTCGTGCAGGGTCCCGGCGACGAGGAACTGTTCGCGCAGAACGTCAAGGACGCGTTCTTCGACTACGACAAGTACGACATCCGGGCCGACGCGCAACAGGCCCTCCAGGCCGACGCGCAGTTCCTGGCGCAGCACCCCAACATCCGCTTTACCATCGAGGGACACTGTGACGAGCGCGGCTCCACCGAGTACAACCTCGGACTGGGCGACAACCGCGCCAATGCCGCCAGGAACGCCCTGGTGCAGGCCGGGGTCAGCGCCGACCGCATCAAGACCATCAGCTACGGCAAGGAGAAGCCGTTCTGCACGCAGTCCAACGAGCAGTGCTGGCAGCAGAACCGCCGCGCTCACTTCGTCTACCAGAAGTAGCCTGAAACGTTGAGGGCGGGTCTCCGACCCGCCCATTTCCCGGCCCCCTGCATTGACGATGCGCGGCACTTCCGCATCTAATGGAATCACTATGACCAGGAAGATCGCATTCCTCCTGCTTGGGATCGCCTTGTACACCACGCCAGCCTTGGGCGTGTCCAAGGAGATGATCCAGCTCCAGACCCAGGTGCAGGCGCTCCAGGACCAGATGTCCCGGATGCAGCAATCCTTCGATGAGCGCATGGGCATCATGCGCAACCTCATCGAGCAAAGCACCGACAACATGAACAAGACGACCGCCGCCGTCAACGAGCTGCAAAAGACCCTGCAACAGCAGAATTCCGACAGCGGCGCCAGGCTCGATCAGCTCTCGGCCCAGATCCAGGCCTTGCACGATTCGCTGGACGAGATGAAGTCACGTCTGGCCGCCATCAACAAGCAGCTCACCGACGCTTCCAGCCAGGGGCAGAACCTGCCGCCCGGCGCCAGCACCACGGCGACCCAGCCGGCCGGCCAGGCCCCTCCGCCCGATGTCCTCTACAACAATGCCCTGCGCGACTATAACGCCGCCAAGTACCAGCTTGCGATGCAGGAGTTCGCGGATTACTTGAAGTATTACGGGAACACCGATCTGGCCGGGAACGCACAGTTCTACATCGGCGAGATCGACTACCGGCAGCAGAATTTCGAGCAGGCCATCAAGGACTATGACGTCGTGCTCCAGCAGTACGCCGGGGGCAACAAGGCGGCCGCCGCCCAGCTCAAGAAGGGCTATGCCCTGCTCGAACTCGGGCAGAAGAAGGAAGGCATCCAGGAGCTGAACAACCTGGTCGCCCGCTATCCCCGCTCGGTCGAAGCGACCCAGGCCAAGGACCGCCTGCGGCAGCTCGGGGCCGCCTCGACGCACAAGCCGTCGCCCGCGCGACGGTAAGAGTTCACCACAGAGACACAGAGATCACAGAGAAATTCGATTGAAGATCTCAGATTGCGGATTTCAGATTTAGGATCTGCCACGGCTCTGCGTAGATCCGCATGCGATCTCGGCTTTGAAATCAGCGACCTTCAATCTGCAATCGCCTTTCGCCTTCTCTGTGTTCTCTGTGTCTCCGTGGTTCGGTTTCTTATTCCGCCGGCAGCGTCCGCAGGCAGTACTTGATCTCCGCCGCCGATTCCACCACCCGCATGCCGTTCTGCACCATCAGCTTGCATGACAGCGCGACGTGCTGCGCGGTGCCCTCCCCCATGTCGTAGGTGACGCGGCAGTACTGGCACTCTTCGTTCCAGCAGAAACGCCCGTAGGGGATGGTCTCCGGGGCCAGGTACTGGAAGGCGCGGAGCAGCATGTTCCCGTCCGGCACCTCGTACTCTTTGCCTTTTACGGTGATCTTGACCAGCCGCTCGTAGGGGCGGAAGACTGGGCCCGGGGCACTCATGGTGAGCGGATTCTAACCAGCATCGCTCGCGCCGCCAAAACAAAAACGGCTCCCGGCCGAGCCAACGGCCGGGGGCCGTACCACGGGCTGTCGCTTCCTCGCCGCCAGGGAGTAGCGGCGAAGCCGGCGCTGCCACCCAACCTTGGAACGTCCCCTCCGGGCGGCGGCGCCGGTCACGACTGAGGGAGCCGACGCGAATCTCCGTCGGCCTTCTTCCCACGGCTGTTTCCAACCCGCTCGCGCCATCAAAGTTGCGCCCGCACACACCCGCGTGACCCACGACACTGACAGCCTTTTCCTCACTTCGTACTCTTTGGGCAACAGCGGCTCGCTGGACCGCATCTGGAGGCCCGCAGGGCATCCGCGCGAGCTGGAGGAGGGAGCGCGATGAGCGGCGATCTTCACCTTCACGATAAGGACAACGACTTCCGCAAGGGCGCCTTCGAAGAGGACAATCCCTTCGACAAGCCTCAGACTTCGATGCGCGGCCAATTGCCGCATCGCGACCAGGACCCCCTCCTCAAGGACGCCGATACGGATTTTCCAGAGCCGGGCGAGAACCCCGAGCATAGCGGCGAGGAATGCGATCTGACTCCGGGCCATAGGCAGAAGCAGTACCGGGACAAGAAGGACGACGATCTAGCTGCATAGGACAGCCCTCCTGATGAACATTGTGGTAGGCGCGGCGCCTTTTTAGCCGCGCCTTTTCCTTTTGTCCCTCCTCCCCAGCCACTCGCCAGGGGTGTGATGAAAATCACAACAATCTGTGACGGATTTCCTGTATGGAGTGGCCGCTCCAGATTTCAATAGCCCTGTAAGTCGGGCCCGTCCCGGTGGGGAGGAGGCAGTCATGAGTTTCGAAGAAACGTTCTGGGACGCCAAGGTCACGGCCGAGATCTCGGCCACCGACGTCATGCAACTGGCCAGCGAGGTGGGCATGCCGATCACGCCCGAAGAGGCCGCGGAGCTGCTTCGCAACGAGTTCCGTGCCCGCGGCATGTGGAACCACATGATCCAGGCAGGCAAGGACTACATCGCGGCCAGCCTGGAAACCAAGCGCCACCGCGCCTGGTGGGAGCTCAGTTGCCAAAAGGACCCCCTGGAAGAGAGGTACGACGCATGACCGTGTTCAACGTGATCGCCGCCCTGTTCATGCTGGGAGTGCCCGTCGCTCTGGGCGCCCTCCAGCTGCGCGATTTCTCCAGAGAGCAAAAGCAACGGTAGCTCTCTACCCATGGTGGGCGGAGCCCCCCTTCCGCCCACCCCCTCCTGCGATCCGCTGTCGCTGTCAACCTTGTCAAGCCACGGCTCAGGGCCGCTGCCCGGCTTTGAACAGCATCCAGGGACCGGCCTTCATGTCGCGCAACCCCGGCTTCTGCCACGCGTATTCGGGATGCTGCCCCAGGAACTGCCGGGCATGAAAATCCTCGCCGCACGGATGCCCGGCGCGCGCATAGAAGCTCAGCGACGCCGCCATCGTGCTGTCCATCACTTTTCCCTGGACCGCTCCGCCCGGGTAGTAGGGACCCCAGAGCCACTCCGGGACGCCACGCGAGGTCGCGTCCGCATGCCCGCACAGTGACCGCTCGCTGGCCTGCTGCTTCTTCTCGATGACGTCGTAGTGGTCGGCCAGCGCCGCCTGCGCGAAGGCCACGTCGACCTTGCCGCCGGACCGCGCAAGCAGCTGCTCCCACCTCGCCTTTCGGGCATTCGGGGAACTCGCCGCGTTCTTCGGGTCGAAGGTGGTCTCGTCGGCGATCAAGGTCGGGTCCTTCGGCCAGTTGGAGCCATGGAAGTACCCGTTCCGGGTGCGCCAGATGGGCACGTGCTTCAGTCCAAGCTCCACCTGCGCGATCTCTCCGGTCTTGTTGTCGCCGATGAGCCAATCGTTGGCGTAGCCGCCGTTGTTCCCGTCGCGCATGATGGCGATCCACTCGTCGATGGACCTGGCGTACTGCATCGCCTTGCGCGAGCGGACGAACTCCGGCTTGCCCTTGGGGTCGAAGCCCTTGAACCCGGTGATGGTCGTCTCGGTCACCACCATACCGGCGCCGTTGACGCCAAAGTCGTCATCGCTGGTGATCACGCCCGGAAAGCCGTCCATGAAGATGTGCTCGCCCTTCCGCGGCACGATGTCGAAGATGACCGTCCAGCGTTCGCCTTGCATGTAGCTGGTCCAGTTGTTGTGGGCGATGACGATCTTCCCGTCTTTGGTGTAGCTGCCGGTGGCAATCAAGGCGCTGCAATTGCCCGGCGCCGCCAGCCTGGGCGCATTCTCCGACTTTTGCTGGGAGTCCAGCCACGGAACGTAGTAGTCCGGGAGCTCCTCCATCGCGTTCAGGGCGACCAGGTCATCCAGGTCGAGCCTGACGCCGCGCGCCCGCGCGCCCGCCACGATCCCCCGCAGCTCCTCCTGGTACTCGGCATCGATCCTCGGCCACAGCATGTCGTGCGCCGCCTGCTGGAAGAACTTCCAGTCGCGCTGGGTGTCGTGGGTGGCGCGCAGGACATAGCCTTTCATCGCGTCGTCGATCTCGCGGGCCAGCAGATACCCGTGCTGGTAGCCGATCTGTTCCGGCGTCCCTTCCAGGTGGACGTAGACCCAGCCGGCCTTGTCGAATCGATACGCGCCCTGCATCCGGGCGTCGTCGGCAGGTTGACGGAACGGCACCAGCAGCGCGGCTCCGCCGCCGAGTGTCAGGATGAACGCGAACACCGGGAATAGAAGAGATCTCATGCCGCCCCTCGCGCTGTGATGCTAACCGGCGTGCTCGATCATGGCAATCGTGGGCCGGACCAGCCCGCCACCTTCCTGCCGGCGGGCGCGTCCGATGTCACAGAGCCCCTTGACGCCCGTCACAGCCCGATGTGCACCCTCCCCTCTATTCTTCCTTTGGTCGGCCACTCCGGATTTGTTTCATAATAGGAGCCAGTCTGGCGGACCCGCATGGCGACTATGGCGAATCCCGTTCCCTCCCGGCCCAGCGTTCGCGACCTGGCGGTCCGCGGCTGCGAGATCGCGCGCACCGCCTGCGACCTGGTCGCGCACGAGCTGCCGCGCAACAAGCCCGACCTGCTCAATCGCATCCGCCATTACGAGGAGGAGCTGGACCATCTGAACCGGATGGTGAACGAGGGCATCACCGCCGAGGTGGCCGGCGCCAGCGAGCCCGCCATCCGCGAGCTGCTCACCTGCCTGAAATTCCTGCTGGAACTGGAGCGCATCGGCGACCTGCTGCTGAACGTGGTCAACCGCTCGGCCAGCGTCGCCTCGCAACTGGAGAAGCGCGACCTCAAGGACCTGGCCAGGATGTCGGCGGTGCTGACCCTCATGCTGGTCGAGGCCCAGGCCGCCTTCACCGAGCGCGACCTCAACCGCGTGCTGGCCGTGCTCAAGTCCGACGCCGAAGTCGACCGCGTGCGCAACCTCA
>Ga0335082_10002823_pt1 | contig 18769 bp, 18 predicted proteins | sample Lox_Sample_41_FD_206718 | JGI IMG/M metagenome (GOLD analysis project Ga0335082, IMG submission 206718) | Soil microbial communities from Loxahatchee National Wildlife Refuge, Florida, United States - Lox_Sample_4.1 | ecosystem: Environmental > Terrestrial > Soil > Wetlands | place: USA...
TGAACATCTCATGGCGGTCCTTTCCATGTACGGCATCACGAACGTCCTCATCAAGGTCGATGAGGAGATCCCGAACGTGGACGGATCGGCCAAGGACTTCTGTGATCTCCTAGAGGAAGCGGGGATCGTCGAGCAGTCCGCCTCCACCAAGGTTGCCGTCATCCGCCGGAAGATAGGGGTGGGGAATGAGGGACGGCAGGAAAAGCATCTCTACGCAGAGCCTTTTGAGGGATTCGAGATATCGATGCGCGTTGACTATCCGCCGCCCATCGGCGAACAGATTCTCTCATTCAATCCGGCAAAGGGCTCCTTTAAAAAGGAGATAGCCCCGGCCCGCTCCTTCAACACCTTCGAGAATATCGAAATGGCCCAGAAGCTCGGAAAGGTCGGAGGCGGGTATCTTCATTCCCACATTATTATGCACGACGGCAAGGTCATCAACACAGAACTCCGATACCCCGATGAATTCGTGCGCCACAAGATATTGGACCTGATCGGAGACCTCTATCTTCTGGGCTTGCCGATCAGCGGACGCATCACCGCCAACATGACATCCCACGGATACAATCAGGCGTTTGTGCAGCGCTTGTACCAGGCTGTCCAGAGCAGTACCCGGTGACGCGCGGGTGATGGGCCCTTGATATTTCTAGAAAGCCGCCTTCAACGCTTTAGAGCGCGTTCCCAGGCTGTTATTCCCACTGCGTCAACAACCTTCCATCTGGTTATCTCAATTTATTATTTACTCGATGAAATCCTGCCCCGAGACCGCTGTAGTATTCACCGTTGCCGTGCGGCTAGTCGGCGTAAAGAGGCAGGTGCCGCACGTAGAATCGAAGGGTGTAATCGTATAGGTCCCAGACCGAGGCGCGACAAACATGAAGTTGCCCGCAGAATCAGTATAGACGAATGATCCCGCGCCGGTTGCCGCTTCCACGATTTTCACGGTGACGCCTCCATAGCCGCTGCCGTCAGGATGGGTAATGCGGCCGGAAATCGGGGCTCCCGTCGTGAAGTGCCACGTGTATGCCTGTCCCATCGAATTTCCTCCTGCGTAATCTTTCACACTGCCGTCGATGGTCGCCGTATAGGTCGCGAACACATCCAGGGCGGCTAGAGGCTGGAAGTCCGCTCTTGTATAGAATTGGGACAGGCTGGAGGAATAAATTTGCGTAGTGCTGATCGTCCCCGTGAGGGGAACATTTCCAGGTCCAGAGAACGTAAAGGTCGAGGGCGTGATCGAGGTGCTGAGCATCACCTCGCTGAAGTCTGCGCTGACAGTCGCGCCAACCCACGCATTCGGTGTTCCATCCGGCGGGTTAACGGAATATACCATCGGAGGAGAGAGATCGGGAGTGCGTGTTGCTGTAAGGCAAGACGAACCGCGGTTGGTCCCGGGATCCGATGCGGTAACAGTAATAGTATTGGACCCCAAAGCGAGCGGAACCGTGGCGCTCCACGTATGATTGCACAAATAGGGCTGGAAAAAGAAATAGCATATCTCCACGGCATGGTAGGCGATGCCGCTGCTCCCTGATGCTGGATTGCTCCAGCTGATTGTAACACCTGTATCATCAGCCGAGCCAGAACAGCATCTGTACCACGTTGGGCTGATGAATGCCGTACCGGTCAATCGTATGAACGCTGAATCGGGTGTCGTTGCTGCCGGAGCATCGATGGTTACCCAGCCGGCACCGGTATTAGTGCTACAGGCGCCGCTGCCGTTGCTGTTCCCGGCCCCGCCCCCTCCGCAAGAGGGTATGAAGGAGAATAATCCAGCAAGAATTGCTATCAGTGAAAGAGGAAATCTGTATTTCATCATATTCCTCACAGCCTATTAACAAAGCAGAGATTATGAAAGGCATCATTCTTCAGCAGATCGGCTATTTTGATTCATCATACCCGCCGATTTCCATCCAATCTCACGAAGCGTTTGGTTGTCAAGAGGTTTATTTATAAGGAGAAAATAATTCAAAATTAGCACGGATTCTGAAATATGATAATTTAAAAAAACTTAGCAACATTAGTTCACGACAGTTACTTTATTTTATCATACAGAGGATAATCCGATAGGTTATTTGATGGGCAGAAGATAATGGTTGCGGCATGATAAGCAATGTATTTCAAAGAATTACGATTTTAAATCTAAGGATGAACAGATTGAGATACAAATTTAGCCTCCCCTACGAAGATCAGTTTCTTTGGTCTGTCGCAGCGAGGGACGATCATGTTAAACAATGCTTACGATGAACGCCACTCAGCCTCCGTCAAGGCCAATCTGCAGGTTACATCGACTATCGCGTGCGCTTCTCCCTTGCTCATGTCATCCGTCTGATAATAGATATATTCGTCAACCATATCGCACAGCTCTTTGCGGGGGATATCCCGCCTCAATTCGAGAACTTCCTCTTCAAACAACTTGGCAGCCTGAGGAGCCATCTCTTTCCTCTCTATCCTGTTCATAGCGCCTCCCTTCAGTCCCGGAAACAGGCTGCAAAACACTGTCGTCTTCGGGACCTCTTGATCCTGGAAGAACATTTTAGGATCAAATCTTTAATGTCAGACTTTCTCCGTCTCCCCGTGAGTCAGGTAGAGCTTTCAAGGACGCAGCTCTATGACGCTGTCCGAGCCACCTAAGCCGCACGCTTTGCCACGGCTGGCTTTAAGCTTAATTTCTCTCTGATCTCTCTTGCCGAGGCGCTCGTTGCATACACAGCTGTCCCAACATCGAACAATTTTGATGTCCTCAAGCCTCCTACGACGACGGGGTCAAGACCTGCGCGCTCCACGAGCTCATCGGCAGCTTTCAGTCCCTCTTGGTCGTCGCTGGCTATCGGAATCCCAATTTTATCGCCGTTTTTGTTCACTGTTTTTCTGAGGTCCTCAAAATAGACTGTATTGAAGGCTCTTACAATCCTCGCGCCCGGTAGAAGACGGGCCACCAGAGTGCCGGTGCCTCCCGGTTCTCGTCGTGCCTCTTCTGCGATCACGCCATCTCGTTCGGGATAAGGATTAGAGGTGTCGATCACGATCTTGCCCTTCAAAGCATCCCTTGTTTCAGCATCAAGCAGTGGTAAGGCTTTCAAGGGAAGCGACAGTACGATCACATCTCCAAATGCGACCGCTTCGGCGACGGTCCCGGCGCAGGCTTTGTGCCCGGCTGTCTTGACAAGCTCTTTGAGAGTTTCTGGATGTCTTGAACTATAGACGACCTCGTATCCTGCCTTTGCGAACAGTATTCCAAGAGTTCCCCCGATATGGCCTGATCCAACGATACCTATCTTATTTATTTTCATGTCCCTATCTCCTTTTCAAACGATTGAGCAGGGTACACCCTCGATGCTCAACTCTTCTGATTAAAGATATCACTTCCACAATTATCCACGTTCCTCGAGCCCTTATGCATATTTCAACTTAGAGCGAGCGACTCATCCAATAATTAAATTATTGCGCAACTTTATATGAATGTCAACCCGATGAAAATTTTAACTCGCGAATCGGCACGATCTGTAATGCCGTCATGCACATAGGGAGATAGCCAAACTACGGTAGATAAGCTCTGTATGCCAAGCCTTGGCGCTCCTAGGGTACAAGGGTGCACGTAGCATCTCAGTACATCATGATGGGGATTTTCTGGCAGATGTTGTCGAAGAAAGATTGAAACCTTATGTAGAATTTAGAATGGTAAACTACAACAAAACAAGAAGTTAAGATAAATTGTATTCTGAAGCAGATTATCCCATATTCAAATCGGTATTGTGGGTAACCCTTATGATATAAAAATGATGTAGAACAGCAGGTCTAAATATTTTGATACGACAAGTCTCGAGTTGGCCGCAGTCTTACTTGCGGTCAAGCGATATATGAGAGGTCCTGAGTGGATGCTCGGGGAGAAAGAGCACCAGGACGAACGCGAGTGCAATGACAAGCGAGCCCAGCAGGAATGTGGTGCTGATCGCATGCCGGTATGCTCCAACGACGATTTCTTTCTGTGCGACTGGCAGCTGATTGATCTGCTGAATTCCTTGTTCGAGCAAAGAGCGGGCCCCATGCCCCATTCCTGCCCACTTCTCCGAATGCAGCGTTTGCAGTCGTGACGTCATGATGGCGCCCGAAATCGCGACTCCAAAGGTACCGCCAAGCGAGCGGAAGTAGGCTGAGGCAGCCGTTGCAGAGCCAAGCTCGACGGGAAGGACGGCGTTCTGGATAGCGACCATGAGGTTCGGCATGACGAGGCCGAATCCCATGCCGAGGATGACGAGCGAGACTTCGACAATGCTGATACTCGCTCCCGCTACGGCCGACCACATGACCGAGAGAAACGCAAGCGTTGCCGCGGCCAGCCCCACAACGGGGAATACCTTATACCGTCCGGTGCGGGACACGAGGCGTCCTCCGAGAAAAGATGCTACGACCACGCCGCCCGTCATGGGCGCAAGCATGAGCCCGGCGCGCGCGGGAGCGAACCCCAGAACAAGCTGGAAAAACAATGGGAGGAAAATAGAGGCGCCGAAAAGTCCCATGAATGTTAGGAACATGACGCTTGTGGCTATCATGAAAACCCCGTTTCGAAGGATACGGGGAGAGAGCACCGGTTCCGCTGAACGGCGTTCCGTATACACCAGGAGCAGGATCATGACGATGACCGATACGGCCATGCCCATAATGAGCGGTGATGACCATGCGTACTGCACACCGCCCCAGGTCAGCACCAAGAGAAGGGTGACCGTAGCGGCAGTGAGCAATGCCGCTCCTGCGTAGTCGATCCGGTGAGAAACAACGTGGCGGGGGCGGTGAAATCCAAAAATGAAAAAGAACAGGGCGAGAGTGCCGATCGGCAGATTGACGTAGAAAATCCAGCGCCAGGACAGCGCGTCGGTGATAAAACCGCCCAGGAGCGGGCCCGCGATGCTGGAGAAAGCGAAGACCGCGCCGAAATAGCCCTGATAGCGACCGCGCTCGCGCGGCGTGACAAGGTCGGCTATGGTCGTCATCGCGAGCGTTATGAGACCGCCCGCGCCAAGCCCCTGGATCCCGCGAAAGATGACGAGCTGGGTCATGGAACCGGACAGCCCGCAGAGGCAGGACCCGATAAGGAAGATGACGATCGCCGCAATGAACAGCGGCTTGCGGCCATACATATCGCTCAACTTGCCGTACAGTGGCGTCGTAGTCGTTGACGTGAGGAGGAACGATGTTACGACCCACGACAGATGGGAAAGGCCGCCCAGGTCGCTCACGATCCTCGGTAGTGCGACACCGACAATGTTCTGGTCGAGCGACGCGAGCATGAGCGCAAGCATCAGGCCGGCGAGAACGGTCTTGACTTCGGCCGGAGAAGCCGGCGGCATTTCGGGGAATTCCTTTGGCACAATCTGGTGATTATAATGACAATGCGAGGGTTGTCAAGAGGGAATAGAAAACTAATTCAGGATGGAATTTGATGAATTTCAAAGAATGTACATATCGACACGAAGATGTTGCCTGGGATTTTCCAGACGATACATTAATGCAGTCACTCGAATAAGTTAATACTCCTTTGATCGAATATATTTAATGGCGCGTTCCGCCCATGTGCTATCTTGAAGGATGGCTCTTCCTACGCCGATCAAATCTGCCTTCTTCTCCTTCAAGAATTTCTCTGCGGCTTCTACTTCGGTAATTCCGCCGGTAAGGACCACGGGAATGGAGACAGCGCTTTTGATGGCCCCGCTGAGGGGAGCAAAATAACCTTGTCCGGTGAGGCCAGGGGGAGTGTATCCGACAAACCCGCCGGAAATGTGAATGATATCCACGCCTGCCTTTTCAAATGCCCGCGCGGCTATCTTGCTGTCTTCAATTGTTGTTCCGCCGTCCGTATAATCCGAAGCCCCTAGCCGCACCTGAATGGGGAAAGCCGGCCCAACTGCCGTGCGTACCGCCTGGATTACTTGCAGGTGAATGCGAATGCGGTTAGAAATATCCCCACCGTACTCGTCTGTCCGCTTGTTTGTCAGGGGAGACAAAAACTGATTGAGAAGGTAGCCATGAGCGGAATGTATTTCCACTGCGTCAAAGCCTGCTTCTCTGACCCTGCGGCCAGCGTCTTTGAAGGCATTCACTATATCGCCAATCTCCTTCTGTGTGATCTCGCGGGGCATGTCGCCGCGCCGCGGGTTCACCGTTGCTGAAGGCGCCAGGGGCGTCGTTCCCGTGACCTCTTTGAGCGCCGCGCTTCCGGCGTGGTTGATCTGCATTGCGGCCTTAGATCCGTTCCGGTGGATGACATCCGCCAATTTTCGCAGGCCAGGGATCACCGCGTCATTGGAAACGGAAAGCTGATTGTTGCTTGCCTTCCCTTCAGGGGTTATATAACTATGCTCGATGATGATCAATGAAATATAGCCGCCACGTGACTTTTCCTCGTAGTAATCGAGAAGCGCCTGACTTACTTTTCCGTCAAGCTCGGCTTTTGCCGTAGCCATCGGCGGCATAACCAGTCGGTTGGCTAGGTTCATTGAACGGACTTTTAAGGGTTTGAGGATATACGTCATAGATTATACAGCCTCCAATCAGAACCGCTTCCTGAATATATATACCTGATGCCATCAGTTGTCAACGCTTCCGACTAAGTATCTTATGGATAGATAAGTACGCAGCGTGCAAATATCCCGTTAAGTAGGCGCGAACTCCAGACATTCAATTCATATGCTATACTTATAGCCAGTTGGATTTATATGATATTCAGCAGATTTGAAGGTTGAGTGGCACTACGAGAGAATCTCCATGCCTTGTGACGACCTGTGACTGTGATCGGTTCTGAAAGTTTGATCCTCTAAGGCGTGCAATTTTTAGCTGGACATCGTGCTATTGGTTGCTGAATTTCGAGAAGTTGACGGTATAAAAGAATAGGCAATTCTAAGGGTGCCTTTTGCCCTTTTGTCGTTCACGCTCAAAAAAATACCATCCAGAGAGGCCCAAATGAAGATGTCAGTAATTTGCCTGTTCCTTTCTGCTATTGCCCTCCTTCCGGTCGATGCCGTTTTTGCCGCTTCAGCCGTTTTCGAAGAGGATCATGAGTGCCATCCCTACTATCCGTCCCTGATCAAAGAATCATGACGATTTCCACAGGTGGGCTAATGCCTCAAGTATAGAAGGCTATGAAGCAAACAACCAAACAAGGGGGAAATACCATGAAAACCAGTTCAATCTTCGCTGTGAGGTGTGCTGTCTCCCTGTTGGCGGTACTCTCTGTATTCGCCGCCGGCTGCGCCCACTGGCCCGCTACACCCCGGCTGGATCAGGTCGGCGGGCCTGGATACCGCCTCGCTGACGTGACCCGTCCCGGCCAGTCCGACGACCTGCTGGTGATACTCGCCATCTCCGGCGGCGGCACGCGTGCAGCGGCGTTGGGCTACGGCGTCCTGGAAGAGCTGCGCCGCACCGAGGTGATGGTGAACGGCGTGAAACGCCGCCTCATCGACGAGGTGGACGTGATCTCAGCGGTGTCGGGGGGCACGCTGCCCGCCACCTATTACGCCCTGCGCGGTGAGAAAACGTTCGAGGAATTCGAGGAGAAAGTGCTGTCGCGCAACCTTGAGAGCGAACTGGCAAAGCGCATCATCCTGAATCCGGTCAACTGGTTCCGGCTTCCCTCCGGGACTTTTGGAAAGTCGGATCTCTTCGCCGAGCTTTACGACGAAACGGTGTTCAACCATGCCACCTTCGGCGACCTCCAGCGGGCAAACGGCCCATTCGTGATCATAAACGCCACCGATGTCACAACTGGCGCCCGGTTCAGCTATACGCAGGGCTTCTTCGACGCTATCTGCGGCGATCTCTCGCGGGTAACGCTGGGACGGGCCATTGCCACCTCGACGGCGCTGCCGCCCTTGCTCACGCCCATCACCCTGGAGAACCGTGGCGGAACCTGTGGCAGGAAGACGCCAGCCTTGCAGACCGCTGCCGAGGCCGCTAACGGCGAGTCCGAGACGCCCGGTCGCGCCCTGCTCTACGCCCGCGCGCTACAGTCCTACCAGGACCCGGCCCGCCCTTTCATTCACCTCTTCGATGGGGGTCTCTCTGAAAATCTCGGCCTGACCGAGGTGATCATGGCCTTCGAACTCCTGAAGGGCGACCCGGACCAGACGGTGCTACCAGCGCTCCGTCGGGCCCGCAAGGTGGTAGTCATTGTTGTGAACGCGCTGCGCTACCCCGAAGTGGACTGGGACCGTTCCCCCGCACCGCCGGACACCGGCACGCTGACGGACCAGATGTGGTCGATCCCGGTCGACCGGATCTCTCTGGACGCGGTAGAGCAGGTACGTGAGAAGCTGGAAGCCTGGCAGGCTGCCGCTCCGGCCGGCGGGCCGGAGCGGCGCGCGTACCTGGCGCAGGTCACCTTCGATTCATTGAAGGACCCGGCCGAACGCCTCTATTTCAAGCGGGTGAAAACCAGCTTGACGCTGCCCAAGGAGCAGGTAGACAAGCTGCGCGAGGTTGCCGGCCGGCTCCTGCGCGAGGCGCCCGCCTTCCAGAGGCTGCTCGTTGACCTGAATTCGAAACGCTCGGATCTGTTTTCAAAATGGAGTGTGGCTGCGCCAGAGGCACCACCCAAGTGAGGGAAAGAAGAGAACATTAAGATAACAGGATGCGTTTAGGGAGAGGTGGCCTGATCGCTTCAGCTATTGAAGCTGTCTTTGATCGGGCTGCATGGGTGAGCGGACGAACATGCTATAGGTCAAACAGTCTCCGCAGGAAGCCGTAGTTCAACCTCATCCGCCGTGCCCTCATCTATATCACGCCCCAAGTGGAGGAGTGCCTGCGAGAGAGCGGCGCGACAGATCAATGAACAGCGGGCACTCATCATGATCTGCCGTGTAGCAATAATTCGCGATCCAGCGGTGATTGACGGCAACTGGCATTGCCGAAGCGGAACAGTGCCCGACCACTGAACTGGCATAGAAACAGACGGCTTCGCATGTCGTGTGGCGGTTTCCGATCGTAAGGGTTGATTGTCCGGATATGTGCATGAGTATCTCCTTTCAAACCTAGTATCGCACAGTCATGTTACAATAATATTACAAATACTATGCATCACAGCGAGTGCTCGCTTATCGGTCTCAAGCAAAAGGCCTGTCATCACTGACAGGCCTTTTGTGTTGCAGAATGCATGACTTTTCCCGCTCGGTATTATGAAATAGCGGTATACATCATATTACTTTGTTGCCGGAGCTGCTGCCGGAGCGGCTGCTTCCTTCTTGTGCTTCTTGGTATGCTTTGCCTTCTTGGTTTTGTTTGTCTTTGCCGGAGCTTTTTCCGTAGTTGCCGGAGCCTTCTCAGGTGCTGCCGGCGCCTTCTCCTCTGCGAACGCAACGCCGAGGGTCAGGGCAAACGCCATTGCTGTGAAAAGAGCGACGATCTTCTTCATGTGTATTCACCCCCTTTCTGTTTCTGCATTGACCATACATCTTGCACATTTCTGATGCGCTGTTTATATAGACACGACCAAATGATAAAGGTTTAATACCATAAAAAATATTATGCTCCAACCGGTCAGAGCGGCTGCATTTACTTAAACTTGCCCGTCTACCAAACCTGCCGCCAAACCTGTCTCTGACAGAATAAATTCCGTACAACAATTTAGATCTGCCATAGTAAAGAAGCAAAAACAGGATATTTCTATTTTGGACTGGCATGATCCACTTTTGTCCTTTACTTCTTTCAAATTTGATTTATACTTTTATGAAATTGCGGGAAGATTCCATCCTGGAACCTGCGGTCAATGAGAGCTTTCCGGATATGCAGATTTTATATTGCAATGAATGACCCGGTACCGTCTTATTCGACGAATCGTCAAAGTGATTTGCCGGGGACAGCCCTCATGCAAAGATCAGGGACCCGGCCCTGAAAGATCTCTGTATTCATTACTTGTCAGGTAAAATGGAGAGGAAACAACCTATGGCCGAAGTAGAACTCCCCAATGTCAAAGAACTCGAAGAGATCAAAGCGAAGACTTTTACGAGACGCATTGCATTGACCACGGCAATATTTGCGGTGCTCCTCGCCATCACTTCTCTGGGTGGCAACAATGCCATGAAGGAAATGCTGCTCGCACAGCAGCAGGCATCTGACCAGTGGGCCTTTTACCAGTCAAAGGCCCTGCGGGAGCATCTCTACAAAACGAACGGCCTGCGGATTGAAATGGAGCTTCTTGAGAGAGGCGAGGGAATGCGACCGGAGGCGAAAAAGCGGTATGAGGCGATGCTCAAGGACATTCGGGCGGAAGAAACGCGATTTGGCGAGGAGAAGAAAAAAATAGAAGAAGAGGCCAAGCAACTAGAAACCGAGCGGGACAAGAACCGCAGCAAGGACCCCTATTTCGACTTTGCTGAGGTCCTGCTGCAGATATCCATCGTCCTGGCATCGATCTCGATTCTAGCTGTCTCTCGCCAGATATTTTATTTCGCGCTTGTTTCCGCGTCACTCGGCACGATCCTGATGCTGAACGGGTATCTGTTGCTCTTTAAGTTGCCGTTCTTTCATTAACTGATATGAGACGTAGAGCACGATGTGCTTCCCGTAATCTGCGAAGATTTACGCTTCAGGAAATTGCGGGGCATCACTTAACGGACAAAATTAGGCTCAGCCTAGGGAGGGGACTATGAAAAAGTCACTGGGTGCTAAAACACTTGCTCAGCCAACACCGGTCTGGGTTGTCGGAAGCTATGACTCGCAGGGGAAACCGAACATGATGACTATTGCATGGGGCGGGATCTGCTGCTCACAACCTCCCTGCGTCGCTATTTCCTTGCGCAAGGCAACTTACACGTACGGGTGCATCAAGGAACGCAAGGCATATACGATCAACATCCCTTCGGTCGCGATGGTAAAAGAGGTGGACTATGTCGGCACCACTTCGGGGAAAAATATCGATAAGTTTGCGATGACGAAGCTGACCCCTGTTCGAAGCGAGCTCGTCGATGCTCCGTACATCAAGGAATTTCCTCTTGTGATCGAGTGCCGGGTGCTCCACACGTTAGAGATCGGGCTTCACACGCAATTCATTGGCGAAATCGTGGACATTAAGGCTGAAGAGTCGACGCTCGGCGAACAGGGAATGGTGGATATCCTGAAGGTCAAGCCGCTCGTCTTCGATGCAGGGCAAGGCTCATACTACGGCATCGGCGAGCGTATTGGCAAAGCTTTTTCGATCGGGAAAAGAGAAATTCTTTCTTGATCGACGGCCACAGCAAGGAATGTCATAAACCCGAACCGCCTGAAATATGCGGGACAGGAAGTTCCCAAAGTATAGAGTACCGCAGGGATCAATGTTGGCACCCTCGCAGGAGAGGTCACCTCCTGTAAATAGTTGTTCAATGCGCCGGCGTTTCTGCGTAAAGTTAGTTATATTATACGGCTAAACTTATTACTTTGAATCGTGTCTCATTTGAGTGTTGAGATTCTTGCAAAGGAGGCCGCCGCCCGGGAGATCGAAGCATGCGTGAGGTACCGACGAGTCCCGGAAACCGGTTAAGCACTGACAAAGCCTTTGAGAAGAATTCCATGGTTAGAATGTTCGGTGCAAGGTTTTTAAACGACAGCCTATGGCCAATAGGGAGGAAATATGAAAAAGGCAATAATCGTAGCAGCTTTGTTATCACTGGCATTCGCAGCACCGATACTTGCAGCCGAAGGTGGTCCGCCGCCATCTGCTCCAGGCCAAACTTTTGAGCAGAGGAAGGCGAATGTCCTGAAGATGATCGACGAGCGGATTGCCAGTCTTCAAGAGGGGAAGACTTGTGTTCAGGCGGCAAAGAGCGACGAAGACCTCAGGGCCTGCAGGGAAAAGCTTATGGCCGAGATGAGAGAAAAGCAGGGTCAAATGGGACACCAACATGGAATGATGGGTGGTCCGCAGGGCGGAATGGGCGGTTCGCAGGGAAAGTAATTTATGTCGTGGTGGAGTTCCATAAAATAGCGGGATGGTTGAAAGGCTATTCCGCTATTTTAGTAAATCCATGGCAGAATCCCGTCTGGTCACCCATTTGAAAGATCCCTGTCGGCTTATTCAATTGTATTATTTGCATTTCTTCTGACACCATAATTCCTGGCTCTTTACCCCAGAACTCACCTCCTGCAAAAGTTTATTCAAGAAATCCGTGCTCGGAAAACCGGGGTCGTGATACGAGGTGCTAATTTCCCATGATATACTATAAAAATTAATAGTAATACTTCAGAATTGTACACCGCAACAATGTGTAAAAACGGTTCCGTAACAGCTGACGATGCAAGGTAGAGGCGCGGTCGCTGGCTACCAGCCAGGAAAAAGAGGCTTTGCTCTCGAGAAAGTATTTTTATGAGTAAAAACATAGGAATTTTCACCTAGCAGCTGCAGGTGCCACTATCAGGAAAGATATCTTTCAGAATATGTGCGTTTGCCCGTAGTCTCGCTCCCACGAGATGAGGTGGAACATTATTTCGCAGAATCCGCTGATATACTTGTGGCAGGAGGAACATATGCGCTGCGCTGTCGCTTTATCCCTGATGGTAGTTCTGCTCATGTCTGCGGGTTGTGCGTCTGCGCCGCCTCCAGAAGCGCGATATTCCTGGCAGTACTATAGTTCCCCAACAGTCTCACCGGAAACGTTCGTCGGCCAGAGTGTCGCAATTCTTCCGGTCGCAAGCATTTTATACGACCCCACACAAGAGATATATCGTGAAACCCTTGCGGGTACGCTCTATAGATCTCTCATCAAATATCCTGACGGACCGCGCTTTATACCGCTCGATGCCGTACAAAGCAGCATAAACAAAGAAGGACTCTGGAACGATTTCCAAGTCATGTACAGTGAATATAAGGAAACGGCCGTGCTGCGAAAAGACCTTCTATCGAAGATCGGCCAGGCAGTCGGCGCACGCTACGTTATCGTTCCGCGGCTTCTCAGGTTCCAGACTGAGACTTTTGACCGCGCGACCATTCTGGGAATCGCTTTTCTACGGACACGCCAGTCGAGCGTCGACATCCACGCGCAGATATGGGACACGGCCACGGGAGAAGTGGTCTGGGAAGGGGCCAGCGAAGGAACCATTGCATCGGAGGTTGTCCGGGGCCGACCGGCAAGTTTCATGGCCGTGTCGGAAAACGCATGCGAGAGCCTGACCTCGAAAATGCCGTGGGTAAAGATCGAGAAGAAGTAGGCGTGTGGGCCGAAAAGAGTGCGAACGGAGACGGTCGAAAAAAAGGAACTGAAAGGTCTTCCTGCATCATGCAGTCTTAATTTCCCGGCGGAATGCTGCCGGGTGCGACTCGAATGAATGAATTACGCAGGTCCAGGGACACAGAGAGGGCTTATGGGGAAAAAAGAACCCCGGTCTGGGAATAACCGGAGATCAGGTGAAGATCGAAGAAAATACAATGAAACAAACGACGGTGGTCCTGAACGTCGAAGCGGAAATGACCGGAGATACTGGAGAGACCGCAGATCCTCTTGAGATCTTATATGATCCTGTAAAGACCTGACTGTCGTCCGCGTCAATTGCAGCTTTTGGAATTGCCGACTTCAAGCATAACTATTGTTCTGGAGGTGAACTGGAATTAACGAGACGAAAATGGAAACTAGCTGAGATATCTAAGCGCAATTGACCGGATGGTTTGAACTATAAAACGAGAGAAACATTATCCCAAGCATATATTATATATTGATGATATGCAAAACCTGACGAAACTGAAAGTAACGAGCATCATGTTTCTTTTATTCTTTTCGTTGTTATCAGGGGCTTCCTATGGCCAGGAACAAGAGGAGAATCCTCCTATCAGTTCGATGGTCGGATTCAACGTCGAGGTGAGCGCGACAAACAATCGCGACATAGTAAACGTTGGCTTATGGATGGCCGAGCAAGGAAGATTGATACACGTGGGCCTTTATGATATCAAGCCAAAAGATGAAGGCGGAACATATGGAGTTGATATCGGCATGGGCTATTGTGCCACCGGTTATCGTCTCTGGCCTTTTGCCGAGGTTGGTGTGAAGGTGGGAGTAAGTGCGGGATTGACTAATTTCAGCGCCGAGTTATATCCTAAGATTGGATTTAGCATACCTATAACCTATCAGATGCTGATTTACATGGGGTATCTTTACAGCTTTTCAACTCAGGGCAGGCATTCGGATTATTCGGCCGTGAGTGTCGGTTTTGTGTGGTCGATAATGTAACTTTATGCGTGAAAAAATCCAACCCTCCGCCTGGTACTAGAACCGGGGGAAGTCAACAGGGCACTATGTAAACGATTTCGCTCATGGCCTCGAAAGGAAGGCGCTGTGAAGTTATGGTGCTCTGCGAGGAGGCCTGGATGGAACAGAGGTGACAAATCGTGTTTGAAATTGACAGTGCTGGCTCCAGTTTAGGCTGCTTGGCCAAGGCGGCAGTCTTCTAGGCCAGAACGTCGAACATCGGGAAAGGAGGTCTTGATATGTTAAAAGCATTCAAAGATTTTATCATGCGTGGCAATGTGGTGGATCTGGCGGTTGGTATCATCATTGGAGCGGCCTTCGGAAAGATCGTTACGTCGCTTGTCAATGATATCCTGATGCCGCCACTCGGCTTGATCCTCGGGCAAATGGACTTCAGCGGATTGTTCATCAACCTTTCCGGAACAGCGTACCCCTCGCTGGCGGCAGCCAAAGCTGCCGGAGCGCCCACCATCAACTACGGGGCATTCATCAACACGATCGTCGATTTTCTCATCGTGGCAGCGGCTATATTTTTCATTGTCCTGCAGGTAGCCAAGCTGAGAAAACAGAGCGAGGCGCCGGCGGCGCCGAGCACAAAAGAATGTCCGTATTGCCTGTCCTCCATCGCGATAAAGGCGACCCGTTGCCCTCACTGCACATCTGAAATGAAAGCAGCATAGCGGGAAGATCCCGAGACAGGATGACGGGCCGTAATCATGTCTATCAGCTGGAGGGAACCAACCATGAAGATAAGGACGCTAACCGTATTACTCGCTGCTGTTGTTGTGCTCGCCGCATCACCGGCCCCTGCCCAGATCAGGCCGGGCAGCGTGTCAATCACTCCTTTTTTTGGCGGTTACACATTTGACTCAGACTTGCACCTGGATACGAAACCGGTCTATGGATTGCGGCTGGGTTACGATATTACCCCCCGATGGGGCGTGGAGGTCGCAACCGACTATGTCTCCACCGAGCTTGAACAGGGAGGAGGAAATGTAAGGGCGCTCGGCTATCGCCTGGACGCGCTTTACCATTTCATGCCTGATAAAAAGTTCGTTCCGTTCATCGCAGCCGGAGTCGGCGGGACAACCCTCCGCTATCCGGAGGGGATGAAAAATGATACCGACTCGCTGTTCAATTACGGCGGCGGCATCAAGTATTTCTTTACCGATGCCTTGGCCTTGCGGGCTGACATCAGGCAGCTCCTCGTATTCGACGGGTCGCAATCTGACTTTGAATACACCATTGGTCTCACCTTCCTGTTTGGCGGTAAAAAGGCGGCGGCAGCTCCTCCACCGGTGCTTGACTCCGACGGGGATAGCGTTCCTGATAACCTGGATAAATGCCCTGATACACCGACAGGGGTAAGGGTAGATAAGGATGGCTGCCCGCTCGACAGTGATGGCGACGGGGTGCCGGATTATCTGGATAAATGCCCCGATACACCGAAAGGGGTGAAGGTCGATAAGGACGGCTGCCCGCTCGATAGTGACGGCGACGGGGTGCCCGATTACCTGGATAAATGCCCCGACACACCGAAAGGAGTGAAGGTCGATAAGGACGGCTGCCCCATTCCTGAGAAAGTGGCCGAAAAGGTCAGCATTTCCCTGGAGATAGAATTCGATACCGGCAAGGCGGACATCAAGCCGCAGTACGGTGAACAAATCAAGAAGGTTGCGGATTTCATGAAGACGTATCCCGAAACTACTGCTGTCATAGAAGGGCACACGGATAATGTCGGCAGGGAGGAATCAAACCTCCGGCTTTCCACAAAGAGGGCCGAGAGTGTTCGCACCTACCTGATCGAGAACTTCGGCATCGCTGCGAACCGCCTGACCGCCCGGGGCTACGGTTCTTCGCGGCCGATTGCAGATAATGCCACTCCCGAAGGACGGCAGAAGAATCGGCGGATAGAAGCGGTCATTGAAACGACCGTCAAGCAATAGGTTGTCTCACACAAGCGGCATTAGCAAAAGGAGAGCAAAATATATTTTAACACCGTTCACAATATCCCTTCGCTATCAAAACTCAGGAAGGGGAGCGGGGAAAACAGAGGGGCAGGAGACAGTCAAGCAGTAAAGAAGTGAACGCAACCCATAGTCACGGTAACTCCGTCTTGTGCATAATGCCAGTCTATCGCTTGGCGCGCAGATATTGGACCGGCCAGGGAAGGTCGACCTGCAGAGCTCGCGCCGCAACCATGGGCCAGTAGGGGTTACGAAGCATTTCGCGTGCAAGAAAGACCGCATCGGCAAGGCCAGTAGCAACAATCTGCTCTGCCTGGGCCGGGTCAGTGATGAAACCGACGGTTCCCGTTGCGACTCCGGCGTCCCTGCGGATTGCGGCGGCAAAAGGCGTCTGGAACCCCGCCCCCGCAGGGGGCGCGGCATGGTGTACCAGTCCGCCGGATGAGCAGTCGATGAGATCAATGCCCTGATCCTTCAGACGCCGGCAAAGCTCCACGGACTGCTCGAGGTCCCAGCCTCCTTCCACCCAGTCCGTGGCTGATATGCGCACAAAGACAGGAAGGTCCCCAGGCCAGAGGTCCCGGACCGACTTGGCGACGCAAAGCGGGAAACGCATGCGGTTCTCGAGGCTTCCGCCATATTCATCCTTTCGAAGGTTCGTGAGTGGCGATAAGAACTCGTGCAATAGGTAGCCGTGCGCCAGATGGATCTCGATGACTTGAAAGCCAGCCGCCCGTGCGCGCAGGGTACCGGTCTCGAACTGGTTACGGATGGCTACCAGGTCCGCCGCCGCTGCTTCACGAGGCACTGGATGGCCGGGGGCATAAGGCAGCGGACTCGGCGCGATTGGTTGCCACCCTCGTTGGTCCGGTCCCAGCGGCCCTCCTCCCCGCCATGGGAGGTCCGTGGAGGCCTTGCGACCGGCATGGGCAAGCTGAATCCCGGCAACCGCGCCCTGCTCGCGGATGAACCGCGCGATTGGAGCGAACGCTTCGGCATGGGCGTCGCTCCAGATGCCGCTGTCATCGGGGCTGATCCGGCCCTCGGGGCTTACGGCGGTGGCCTCGACCATCACTAGGCCCGCACCACCCACCGCACGGCATCCCAGGTGGACCAGGTGCCAGTCAGTCGGCATACCGTCGCGGCTTGAATACTGGCACATAGGGGATACGAAGATACGATTACGAAAGGTCAGGTTGCGAAGCGTCAAAGAAGAAAACAAGCGGCTCATCATGAATTACCCCGTGATTTCGTGGTCAAGTGTTCATTTTCAGAATACGCTATGCTTTGGGTCCGTAACTATAATCATCTGCGCCGTAAAATCCCGTCACTTCAGGGCGGGGAGGATGTCAAATCCTACCGTTGTTCATTCCAGGGGGAGTAAGACTCCGGACAAGCGAACACATTCTGCAAGATACCTTTCCTGAACAGCGGCATCTGCAGCTGCCGGGTGAAAATTCCGAAGTTTTTGATGATAAAAATATTTTCCTGAGACCAAGGCTTCTTTTTCCTGGCTAGTAGCCAGCCAAACCTGCGTCTGAGGAGCTTTCTCGAGACTATCGGGTGCTCCCGGTCCACCCATCTTTGTGGCCACCCAACCAGGTTCCAGCGCATTGGATAATACGTTGGGCCACTTACGAGCAACAGCAAAGGCAAGGATGACATTATGCAGTTTAGAATCAGCGTAGGCGCTAGATCCATCCCAGGGCCGGGCGTTCCAGGTCAGATCTTTCAAGGTGGGGTCGCCACTCCGATGCATGCCTGAACTGACATATACCAAGCGTCTTGGTTTTTTGATCAGGCATGTCAGAATGTATGGGGCCAATGAATTTACGGCAAAAACTAGCGGTAAACCATCAATGGTTTGGATACGATGTGATTCACGATAGCCGACACCCGCATTATGGATGACGGAATCAAAGAAGCCTAGCTCATTTACCTGTTCCGAAACATGCTTCGTTTCAGCAAGACTGGAAAGATCGCCGACTACGGCGGTTACAGCCCCGGGAACATTAGACAATGCTTCCTTGGCCCGACTTTGATTGCGGCCATGTAATACTACCTGGTGGCCATTTGCAACCAGTAATCGAGCAGCCATGAGACCGAGCCCATCGGCTGAGCCTGTAATAAATATTCTTGCCATAAAATTCCTATGTTATTGAGATGTCCAAAGTTCACACGTTAATAACAAAAGACAATGACCAACATGGAAATAACGTCATCTTTCTCTCCAGGAGCAAAAAGAGGTGAATAATAAAACAGTCAAGTTCGCATTCCTGCCGGGTATATTCGGACTTCGGCTCAACTGAAACCGAGCACGAGATGCGGCGTATACGGCTCCTCAAGAGAAGTGATCTCCTCAGGCGTTAAACGCAATGTGAGCGCTGCTACGGCCTCCTCAAGATGACGCGGCTTGGTTGCGCCAACAATGGGAGCGGTGACGGGCTTGCTGAACAGCCAGGCAAGAGCAAGCTGCGCGCGGGGGACGCCACGTCGCTCTGCGACCTCACCCAGGCGGTCCACAACTTTTCTGTCAACTTCTTCCGTATGCGAGTACATGCTCTTCCCGAACTGGTCCGTTTCGTAGCGTTTGGT
>Ga0335082_10002824_pt1 | contig 18768 bp, 15 predicted proteins | sample Lox_Sample_41_FD_206718 | JGI IMG/M metagenome (GOLD analysis project Ga0335082, IMG submission 206718) | Soil microbial communities from Loxahatchee National Wildlife Refuge, Florida, United States - Lox_Sample_4.1 | ecosystem: Environmental > Terrestrial > Soil > Wetlands | place: USA...
AAACGCCTCGCCAATTGCCTGATGTCCGAGGCAGACGCCGAGAATGGGAATCCTTTGGGGCGAAGCTGCGATGCGCCGGATAAGCGGAACCAGAATCCCCGCGTCGCTCGGCGTGCATGGACCCGGAGACAGGAGAATGCGCTCCGGCTGCAGAGCCTCGACCTCTTCGACCGTCACCTCGTCGTTGCGCCGAACCTCGATCTTCGCGCCAAGTTCGCCGAGATATTGGACAAGGTTGTAGGTAAATGAGTCGTAATTGTCGAGGACAAAGACCATAGGTGAGTTTCAGTGTAGCGCGCCGGTCGAGTGCCTGAGGAATGAGACGGGATGCTCCAGGAAAGAGCACGCTGTTTCTCTAAGCACTGAAGATCGAAGCAAAGAATCCCGTTGACAGAAAGAAGGAATGAGAAGATTATGTGTCGTATACGACGTATCGTATACGACGGAGGTCGAAAAAATGGGACATCTCAATGTGAGTTCCGCCATTGGATATGCCTGGGAAGCCCTGGGATTGATTTGGCTGGGCGGGCTGGCTTTTACAAAGCGAACCGTACGCAGACAGCCAGGCGGACCTCGGTTGTTTCATCTTGCTCTCGCCCTGACCGGCTTCACCTTGCTAGGCAGCCACTGGTTCGAATACGGATGGTTTGCGCTGCGGTTTTTGCGGTTCTCACGGAATCTTGAACTGGCTGGTTTGGTTCTCACCGTTGCTGGATGCCTCTTCGCGATCTGGGCGAGATTGACGCTGGGATCGAACTGGAGCGGGCAGGCAACGGTGAAGGCCAGTCATGAACTTGTCGTGACGGGTCCCTATGCCTTCGCGCGGCATCCGATCTACACTGGGTTGCTGACAGCCGCTGCGGGAACGGCGCTGGCCATCGGCGAGATGCGGTGCCTCTGCGGGCTGGCCCTCATCACGCTGGCCCTGATCATCAAGATGAGCCAGGAGGAGCGGCTGATGATGCAGACGTTTCCCGTGGCCTATCCCGCGTACCGCCAACGCGTGAAGGCACTGATCCCCGGGCTTCTGTAAGAAGAGGTTGAACGTGAACCAGAAAGCCAGGAATCATCGGTCGCAGGATGCGGACCTTTTCGCGCAGGCGGAAAGAATCGAACAGAGTTTGAGCGGCATTCGACGTGCGCTGCGGAAACCGCTCGAAGCGGAGGTTGCGCGAGGCGAGCTGACCCCGCCTCAGACGACTGTAATGCGCGAGGTGGTGCGCAACCACGGGATCAACCTGAGGGATTTGAGCCGTGCCGTCAGCCTCGCCCACTCGACGGTGAGCGGAATCGTCGACAGGCTTGAGAAGCGCGGCATGGTTGAACGCCGGCCCGATCCCCGTGACGGCCGCCTGAGCTGCATCTATCCGTCAGCCGTGGTCGAGCAGTTCATCAAGGAGCGCCTTCCGGCGCTGAGCCGAGGGCCGTTGCAAACCGCTCTTGAGCGCGCAACCGTCGAAGAGCGCGTGGCAATTGAGCGCGCATTGCGAAGGCTGAGAGAGTTGTTGCTAGACGAGTAGAGGTCTTCGACGGCGGTTGTTGCACGAGGCAGCGACATCTGAAAAACTGGCACTGGCTTGCGACAATGGTTCTTCATTTCCTCATTCAGGGACGCGTACAGGGAGTCGGCTTCCGGTGGTTTGTGCACCGTGAGGCCAGCGAACTGGATCTGCGCGGCTGGGTGCGCAACACCGAAGGGGGCGACGTGGAGGTTGTCGCCTCCGGCTCTGCAGAGGACCTCGCGGAGCTTCGCGCCAGCCTTCGGCGCGGTCCGCGCGGAAGCCGCGTCGACAGGCTGATCGAACATTATCTCGATGAAGACGAAGCCGCGGACCTGACCTCCTTCCGGATCGAAGGGGCGTGGTGAAAAGACAGGGAACAGGGAGTGGGCAGCAGGGACTAACGAACGGGTGTTTGGGCATTCGGCTCTAAACTCCTTGTTCCCTACTCCGCGTTCCGCGCTCTTCTATAATCAGTGAGGAAGAAGACCCTTCTCTCCATCGGTTCCCTTCCGGAAATCTTTGTGAAGACTTGAGGAGCAAGCGGAAGTGCGCGAAACTGTGAAGTCCATTGATGTTGAATCGCTGAAGGCACTGGTACGTACGGTGCCCGATTTTCCCAAGCCGGGAATTCTCTTCTATGACATTACGACGCTGCTCAAAGACAAGACCGGTTTCGCAGGGTTGATCGATGCGCTGGCGGCGCACTACATCGAGCGCAAGATCGATCTTGTCCTCGGCATTGAGGCCAGGGGCTTCATCTTTGGGCCTGCGCTCGCATACCGGCTGAATGCAGGATTCGTGCCGGTGCGCAAACCACGCAAGCTCCCTGCTCCTGTTGCGCGCGTGACGTATGACCTTGAGTACGGCTCTGACGCGCTGGAGATCCATCTGGATGCGATTCAGCCCGGCCAGCGGGTAATCCTGGTGGACGATCTGCTCGCCACGGGCGGCACGATGGAAGCAACAGTGAAGCTGGTGAAGCAGCTCGGCGGCGAGATTGCGGGGCTGGGGTTCGCAGTCGAGCTGGATTTCCTGAAGGGCCGCGACCGGTTCAAGGAATACGACGTCTTCAGCCTGCTGCACTACAACGAGTAAGTCAGAGACTCTCCTTCGCGGTCAGGACAGGCCGTGCCCGAGGACTGAGTTCTCGCCGGATCCCTCTTCAACTGAGGCGGCCGCACCTCCGCTTTCATTCTGCAGCATCTGCGCGTCTGCGAAGCGATATCCGACATACACATCGGTGAGCAGATAGATCGGATGCGAAGGGTCGTCTTCGATCTTCTTGCGCAGCTGGCGAATGAAGGTGCGCAGGTACTCCACCTCTTCCCGGCAGTCTGCGCCCCAGACGGCGGTCAACAGCTTGGCATAGGTAACCACGCGGCCTGCACGGCTCATCAGGCAATAGAGGATGTCGTACTCCTTCCGCGTGAGGTGAACCTGCTGTCCGCGCTTGGTGACGCTACGGCGCGCCGGCGCGAGACGGATTTCGCCGATCTCGATGGGCGCGTCTTCTGCGCGCGCGGGCGCGTGCACGCGTCGAACAGCGGTGCGTATGCGGGCGATGAGTTCGCGAATGCTGAACGGCTTGGTGATGTAGTCGTCTGCACCGAGTTCGAGCGCTTCGACCTTCTGCTCTTCTCCCTCGCGCACGGTGACCATCAGCACGGGGAGGCGGGGCGCAAAGGAGCGAATGCGGCGCAGCGTCTCGATGCCTCCGATGCCGGGCATATTGATGTCGAGCAGCACGACGTCATACGTGCCGGAACGCAGCAGCTGGAGAGCCTCTTCACCACGCGACGCCTCGGCAAACTGGAACCCCAGTTCCATGAGTGGGGGCCTGAGCGCGCGCCGGATGGCGGCTTCGTCATCGACAACGAGAACGCGAATTGCAGGCTGGTTCATTGTGTTCCCCTCTTTCGTGCCTGGGCTGGAATCGCCGCATAAAAGGTTGTGCCTTCATCTTCGTCGCTCGTCACCCAGACATAGCCTCCATGGATCCCTGCCGCGCGCTTGGCAACGGAGAGCCCGATGCCTGTGCCCGCTGCGCGGTTCGAGGAATTCGAGGAGCGATAGTAGCGATCAAAGATGCGCTCGCGGTCAGCCATGGGGATGACAGGACCGATACTGTGCACCGAGAATATGACCTCGGCCTTTGACTGTACAGCGCGAATTGTGATGGTCGTGCCGAAGATCGCGTATTTACAGGCGTTGTCGACATACTGCGTGAGTAACATGACCATCAACCGCCGGTCGCAGCACAGGATCAGGCCATCATCCGGCAGATCGATGGAGACCTTCATGCTGGCCAGGCGATCGCTGAGACTGCTGACGACCTCATCGATCAGCGCTCCTACGCCAACAGGAACAGCGTGAACGGTAACCTCGCCCGCGTCGAGCCTCGCGGTCGTTAGAAGTCGGTTTGTCAGTTCGTTGAGCAAATCGGCTTGCTCGTTGATGAGAGCGACGAGTTCGCTCTGTCCCTCGGAGAGCTTCCCCATTTCGCTGAGTCCCGTCGAGGCGGCCCGGATCGCGGTCAGGGGCGTCTTGTACGCGTGGGCAAGGCTGTCGAGCACGGTGGAGCGCAGCTGCTCGGTCTGCCGTTCCGATTCGATGCGGCTCTCATTGGCAAAGGCGCGATAACGATCGAAGGTGATCGCGATCAGCGAGGCAATCGCATTGTTGGTCAATGGGCTGGTGTCGCCGCGCACCACGAGACTGCCGATCGGGACCGTGCCAAGCCGGACGACTCGCTTGCCGATTCCCGTCTCCGGATCGTCGTCGGATGTCTCGAAGAAATAGACGTTTTGCGCGAGTTCCTGCGGATCGACAGTCCAGTAGCCTGCCTCGTAGGTTTCGTGCAGATCGGCATCGTAGAGGATAACGGCTTCCAATGCGAAGATCTCGTGGACCAGTTCTGCAAGCTGCGGGCCAGGCTCGACGTGCAGGTTCATCTGCAGCGTGCGCCGGGTGAACTCGTAAAGGTCGTGCATTTGCCCGCCCCAGGATTCGGATTCCCGGGCATGTTCCGTAACGCGCGCAGACAGCCGGCTGACAACGAGGGAGGTGAGAATGAACGCCAGAAGCGTGACGGAATTGGCAGTGTCGTCGGCAAAATTAAGCCGGGACTGCCGCGCCGTGAAGTAGATCTGGACAGCCACCGCCGAGAACGAAACCATGACAGCCTGCCAGAAGCCGCAAAGCAGCGCCGTGGGCACCACGATCAGCAGGTACAGCAGCACCGCGACTGGAAGAAGCCATTGCAGCCAGTGAGCCAGCGTTCCCAGCAGAATGACCGACACGATCCCCAGCGCGCACTCCATCGAGAAGAGGAACGCCTTTGAGCCACGCACCCGGCGTGTCCCGAGTGCCGTGCGAAGAGGAATTGAGGTGTCAGACAACCTGCTACCAGCCTTTCGGTGCCTAAGTCACGGGATAGTAAGTCACACCAGCCGAACGGGGTCGTCCGTGTGAACCCAGGGACGCGAAATACATTCTGCGTTCCGAGTGATTGCAGCGATGCTCGCGGACTTTCGTCTCGCTCAGCCATGAAAACGGTTGCAGGTGGAACAATTCCGGGGGAGCCTCCTGCGTTCTCGATCTTTTCCTGCTCTGACCGAGCAAGGCTTCTCTGCGCTGGAGATTGGAACTAATTTTAACAGCTTCCTGATGGGATCTTTATCGCGACAGGCGTAACGCGGAGCAGCGCAACCCTTCGTGCAGACGTTGAGCCCTGCGCAGGCGATGAATTCTTTTTTTGATTCCTCATCTGTTCTTTATGCCTGCTTTGCATTACTAGTGTCAGCCGCATCGATCAACCGTTACTGGAAAGCAGCGCTCGGCGCAAGTGAATCCTTCAACCTTGCCCCATACGAGGCACACGCACTGGTGTGACTCAAAAGGGAATGACTTGCTCGGAGGTCCGTAACACACGTGGGGTCAGTGGGCTCTCTGTCCGATTTCTCATCCGTGTCATACAACAAAACTCTTTTCGGAGGACTAGTGTCGATGTTCATCAAGCAGAATCAGATCATTCTCAGATCCCTCACTGGTGCAGCACTGGCAGTTGCGGCTTTGGGTTCCGCTTATGCGCAGACAAGCACATCTGCCTCTCCCGCACCAGCCGCAGCGGCCGCTGCCCCGGCAGATCCTGCTCCGGCGCCGGCTCCGCTCGCCACACCTGCTGTTACCGGCCCGCTGCAATGGCTGCCTCCGGCCATCTTCGACGCCGGACCGTTCGGCAAGGTTGCCGCGAATGGCATTATCACCGGCTTTGGCATGGTGCAGAGCAATCATGTGCCCGGCGATAACGATGGACAAGCGACAATCACCAACGGCCAGATCTTTATCCAGAAGGCTGATGGAAAGCTCCAATACTTCGTCCAGGCCGGTGCCTACACAATGCCCTCTCTCGGAACGGCGTTCCTTCCGGCCGACAAGACCGTCAGCGACTTCTTCGGGCCTGTGCCGGTTGCGTTTGCAAAGATACAGGCGGGAAAGACGACGCAATTCATGATCGGCGCTCTGCCGACGCTGCTGGGCGCCGAATCTACCTTCACGTTCCAGAACATGAACATTGAACGCGGACTTCTGTGGAACCAGGAAAATGCAGTCAACCGCGGAATCCAGGTGAACCAGACGCTGGGCAAATACCTCACTGCTTCATTAAGCTGGAACGACGGCTACTATTCCAACCGGTATTCATGGCTCAGCGGATCTCTGGCATTTGCCAAAGGACCTCATAGCCTGATCTTTGAAGGAATGGGGAACCTGAGTCAGACGGCCTGGCAGACGCTGGCTACCCCGGTTCAGAACAACAGCACCATGTACGCCGTTGTCTATACCTACACCAAGGGCACATGGATCGTTCAGCCGTACTACCAGTACAGCAACGTTCCAACCAATCCCGCCGTCGGTGTCTTCAAAGGTGCATCGACAAACGGTGGTGCTCTCCTCGTTAGCAAAGCTTTCAAGCATGGGTTTTCGCTTCCGGCGCGCGTGGAATACATCACCAGCTCGGGTAGCGCCGCCGAGGAATCCGTCAACCTGTTATTCGGCCCCGGCAGCAACGGCACGAGTGTGACAGGAACGCCGACATTCCAGGTGGGTGGATTCTTCGTTCGCGGTGACGTTTCGTGGACGCACGCTTCGAGCTACGCGCCTGGTTCAGCATTCGGCGGCACCGGAACGAATGCCGATCAGGTACGAGGGATAGCTGAGGTCGGCTTCATCTTCGGCCACAACGTGCCTGAGAAATAGCCGTTCGATCATTGACAACCTGGCGCCGTGAAGGTGCGATGCGGAGAATTCCATTTCTTCATTTCTTCTTCATCGCGGCGCACCTAGCATGCAGCTAAACCTGCAAATCAGTTGAACCGGGCCCGGAGATCACACCGGGCGAGCCAAAGAGAGACCCGGAGGCACAGCCGGGGAACAAGACCCAAGAAACTCAATTTCCAGGAGAATGTTCATGGCGGATCAGAAAGCACCACAAATGCAGGCCACCCTGGGCCTCACCGGGCTGACCAGCAATGCAATGGCGCTCATTGCCCCGGGCGCCTTTCTATGGCTCACCTTCTTCATCCAGGCAACAACGGGTGTTGCCGGCCAGCCTTCCACGGCGCCCGCGATGTGGATGGGAATTTTCGCGGCGCTGCTGCTCTGTCTTGCAACGGCTGTGTCGTACGCGGAGATCTCCAAGCTCTATCCCGGCACCGGCTCCAGCTACTACTACGCTGAGCAGGCGCTGCTCTCGAAGGACAAGGCGTTCAAATACGCCCGCGTCGCAAAGTTCATTGTTGGCTGGGGCTCGCATCTCTACTACTGGGTCTATCCCGGTGTAATGGTCGGCACCACGGGCATCTTTGTGGGCTACGTGGTGGGCTTCCTGTATCCGAGCTTCATCAGCGGCGCGAATCCGGGACCGGTATTCATGGCGCTGGTCGCGATCGTCTTTTCATTCTTTGTAGCGTGGATCGCGCAGAAGGGCGCGGGCGCTTCGACCGCAGTCAACATCGCCATCAACATCGTGCAGATCTCGGCCCTGCTTGTCTTCAGCGTGCTGGCGCTTGGATATCGCATCAACCATCCATCAGGAGCTCCGGGCTTTCAGTACGACAGCCAGACGTTGGCGACCTACACCTATCAGTTCGCCACGAACCCGAAAGATGGCTCGACCATTCGCGACGCCAGCGGCACGCCTCAGCCTCTTCTTGATTCCGCCGGCAAGCCGGTGCCGTACACGATCACTTATCCCGACAAGGATCCCAGCAGCGGAAACATGCTGACTCACACCAGCGCAAAGTCGGTGGTGTCTGTCCAGAACTTCAACTGGGTATTCATCCAGGCGACGGTAGCCATTCTGATCCTTGTGGGCTTTGAATCTGTCACGGCGTTGGGAGGCGAAGCTAAAAATCCAAGCAAGCACATTCCTATCGCGGTGATTGCATCGCTGCTGATCCAGGGGTTGATCTGCTACCTGATCGAGTACTTCGCGGCGAACTACTTCCTCAACTCGGGATACACGATGCAGAGCGCGGCAGGTTCTGCTGCGCCAATCGGCGACATGATGATCATCGTCGGTGACGCGCTGCTCGGCCAGGGACATGGAAAGTACTTCATGCTCGCCGAGGCGGTCACGGTGTTCCTCGCGCTGATCGGCACCACGCTAAGTTGCATGAACACCGGCGCCCGCGTGACTTATGCGATGGGCAAGGACGACGAGGCTCCCGAGCACTTCGGCCTCCTTCATGCCGAGTCGCTCACGCCGCGGCGTGCTATCTGGACGCTCGCTGCGATCTCCGCCGTGCTGGGAGCGCTCGCCGTCAGCTTCGTCTTTGCCGACGCCGGCGCGCCCACCGACGCAACCATCGCAGCGCTTCCGCACGGTATCTTGTCGAGCTTTGGGTACTCCACGCACGACAAGCTCGCCGCGATGCCAAATTCACTGCTGACCATCACCCTGACATCGAATTTCGGCACGTTCATTCTCTACGCGCTGAGCTGCCTGCTCTGCATCATTGCATTCAACAAGCGACCCGATCACAGCTTTGTGAGGCACCTGCTGATTCCCGGCTTCGGGCTTCTCGCGAACCTCGTGTGCATGGCGTTCTATGTGATCGGACCGTTCTTCAACCTCGGAACCAAGATGGAGCCGCTGGCTGCATTGGGCATCTCGGCGGTATGGGGCTTGTATGGCGCGGTCTACTTCCTGCGCGCATCCAAGTCGAAGGGAAAAGCTGTTCTCCTTGCGGAAAAAGCCACTGCAAAGTCGTAACTACTGTCAACCAAACCGCAGACACTGGGTGGCACACATTCTCCGCTTCCGAAAGTCGGGCGGGAATGGAAACCACCCAGTTGTCGTCTTGGTGATCGAGTAGCAGGATTCACAAATACATCGTCCCGCATTGCATGGGGAGTGACTGAGGCGACGGCTGAATGTTGGACGTACTGTTTGGACAGGCAAGCGATCCTGGCAAGATTCGCACCAACAACGAAGACTCGTTGGGATCGTTCATTCCTAATTCACGGCACCAGGCCCGCTCGCACGGTTACCTGTTCGCGGTTGCCGACGGAGTCGGGGGTCTGGATCTCGGCGAAGTCGCTTCAGCCACGGCTGTCTCGGTTCTCACGGATGAGTTCGAGAAGGCCCAGTCGGATGCAATGCTGATCAGCCTGTTACCGCGGCTCGTGCAGTATGCCAACGCCGCCGTTCACGATCGGACCCTGGCGCCTGAATTCCGCGGTAAGAAAATGGCGACAACGGTGGTTGCCTGTGCACTGCGCCACGATCAGGCTGTCGTCTCGCACGTTGGCGATTCGCGATGCTACCTCGTCAGAAATGGCCGGGCCAGGCAGATCACACAGGACCATACACTGGTCAACGAGCAAAGGAAGGTGGGCCTGATTTCTGCGAGCGATATTGCGACGTCGGAGGCGCGGCACGTGCTGATACGCTCGCTGGGACCGGAGATGTTCGTCTCCCCCGACACCACGGCGCTCACGATTCAATCCGGGGATGTCCTCGTGCTTTGCTCTGATGGCCTGCACGACGAGATGCCGGAATCGACGATCGCCGAAATCGTATCGCAGAACAAGAATATGAACGACGTCGCGCATGAGCTCGTATCCCGTGCTGTTGAACTGGACGGGAACGATAACACAACCGCAGTTGTGATCAAGGTCCGTTCGGTGGAGCAGGTGGGGATGTACCGCGGACGGCCTTATCGGCTCCCCTCCTGAACCCCGAGCAGTCCCGGTGAAATGGGAGACTTACGAATTCCTTAGAGATACCGGCCCCATACCCGATAAAGTAGATTCCATCTTTCGTGCGGAGATTGGCGCCTGATGGGCATTCTCGACACCGTAGAAACCGGCTCGCAGATTGATCACTACCGCATTGAGGCGCCCGTTGCCCAGAGCGGAATGGCATCGATCTTTCGCGCCGTGGACGTGCGCGACGACCGGCAGGTCGCACTCAAGATCCCGCACCCCGACATGGAGGCCGATCCGATCCTTTTCGATCGCTTCCAGCGCGAAGCCGCAATCGGCGCGAAGCTGAACCACCCGGGTGTCATGCGCGTCTACGAAGGCGACAAACGCTCGCGCGTATACATGGTAATGGAGTGGTGCGAGGGGCGGCTGCTCCGCCAGATTCTCGCCGACGGCAGAATCTCGCAGGACCGGGCGATTCGCATTGCCCTCAACGTCCTCAATGCCCTCGACTACATCCACGAGAACGGCGTGGTCCACCGCGACCTGAAGCCCGAAAACATCATGGTGGATGCGAAGGACAACATCAAGCTGATCGATTTCGGCATTGCCGGCGACTCCGCGGCGCGGCGCCTCACCTATGCCAACTTCACTGCTACGCTCGGCACGGCAGACTACATCTCTCCGGAACAGGTGAAGGGAAAACGAGGCGACGGACGATCGGATATCTATGCGATGGGTGTCATCCTCTACGAGATGCTCACCGGCAGGCTGCCGTTCACGGGCGCGTCGCCGATGGAGGTAATGAACGACCGGCTGCTCAATCACCCCTATCCTCCTTCAAAGGCCGATCCGTCGATTTCGCCGGAGTTGCAGGAGGTAATCTATCGGGCGCTCGAGCGGGAACCGCAAAACAGGTACGCGCGGGCAAGCGAATTTGCACATGATTTGCAGCATCTTGAGGATGTCGGCATCGAAGACCGCGCCGAGCTTCGCGACTGGGAGAAGCGAAAATCACACAAGTCGCGTGCTGTGCTTTACTATGGTGCTTTAGCACTCATTCCCGTTGTGATTTTGTTGCTCATGATGCTCGTTGCTCGCCACCGGTGAAGCAGTTGCGGCCGGCAATCTTCACGGGTTCTTTATGTGCGGAACCCTAAACTACCACATGAATGCCTCAATTCAAGTTTCCTGCCCGGAAGGAGAACCATGTCGACTGAGTACCGCAATTTTCTTGCTCTGTCCTATGAAGAGCTAGAACAGAAGAACCTTGAAGCCAAGGCCGACCGCGCAAACCGGTTGGATATCAATGAAATCCGCGAAAAGCGTCTGAAGTATCTCACCGACGAAAAGCGCATCAAGGCCGTTACAGTCCTGTTCTCCGACCTTGAGGGGCGCCTTCACCTTCTGGACTATGACAAGAAGTTCCTGCTCAGCGCATACGAGAACCTCACGTTTGACGGCTCGTCGATCCGTGGCTTCACGGCCCAGAAGGAAAGCGATCTTCGCCTGGGAATCGATTGGAGCGCATTCTACTGGGTGCCTGCTGACATCTTCGGCAATGGAAAGGTCCTTGTTTTCGGCATCGTCATCGACAAGGATGGGACCCTCTACTCCGGCGACATCCGCGGGGTACTCAAGAACTATGCCGACTCTCTGTACAAGGAGAAGGGCTACACCCTGAACGCCGCCAACGAGATTGAGGGCTTCCTCTTCGCTGGGCGCGACGCTGAAAAGCGGTATCACGAGACCGGAAAATTCGAATTCATCAACACCGGCGGCTACTATCACGTTCTTCCGCTTGATCCGCTGCGCCAGTTCATCGACACCTCCGCAGAGGTGCAGCGCGCGATGGGCTTCCAGAACGAAAAGGACCACCCTGAGGTGGCCCCGAGCCAGTTTGAGATTAACTACCACTTCAGCGAGGTGGTGGCTGCGGCCGACCAGATCCAGCTTTACAAGCTGCTGTGCCGCCAGATTGCCAACAACCTCGGCTACACGGCCTGCTTCCTGCCGAAACCGGTAGTTGGCGTGAACGGCAGCGGAATGCACACCAACGTCTCTGTCTCCAAGGGCAAGACCAACCTGTTCTGGGACGAGAAGGGCCAGGAGCAGCTTTCCAAGTTCGGATGGGACTTCCTGGATCGCATCCTGAGCCACGCGCTTGACCTGTGCCTCGTTTTCAACTCGAGCGTCAATGCGTACCGCCGCCTCGATCCGCATTTCGAGGCCCCGAATCAGATTCGCGCCTCCGCGACCGATCGCGGCGCCATGGTGCGCGTACCGATCGGCAACCACCGCTCGATGCGCACGGAAGTGCGTGCAGTGGCTCCGGACGCGAATCCCTACCTCGCTCTCTACTCGATTTTCAAGACCGGCGTCGATGGTGAGATTGCGACCGTGAACGATCTTCGTGGTCCCGGACGCTTCCTGCCCGATAACATCTATAAGGCAATCGCGGACTTCAGCGAATCGAAATGGATCGGCAAGATTCTCGGTCCCGATGTTCAGGGCCGCTATGTTGACCTGAAGCAGGCAGCAGCCGACCGTTCGCCGCGGGACCTGGGCACTTTTGTGAAGGGCTCCGAGGTGCAGTATCACCACGAGGTCTACAACCAGTCGCTCTGGAACCTCTTCTAGGGGGGCTGCTCCGGAGTGACTCCGGGCAGGCAATCAGCGGCGCGACCAGCCATGGTCGCGCCGTTTTTGCCTTGAGTCGGAATGAAAGGGCCTCCGGCAAAAGCTGAAGGCCGTTCGAGGACTCCAGTACGATCTACTGCCCCGCCGGGGCAGAGGCCGTGAACACAAGCTGCTGCTGATCAGACACAAGCACCTTCTGGTAGAAGTCGTGGAGTTGGTTATATGCCGAAGCATCCAGCAGTGTAAAGGCTCGAACCAGAACACGTGTGTTGGTTACTGATGATCCTTCAACCTTGGACCGCAGCTGATAGCCAGCACTCTTCTCAAAATTGAGCCGGGCATCTTCTGGAGCAGCTTCAAGCGAAAAGCGTGCCGGGAGTACGTAGGTTATCTGGTCCTGTTCTTGCTCTGGATAGTGCACATCCAGGGGGAGAGCCCTGTGGGAATCCTCCGGAAACGGATTGGACACCTTCGTACCGAAGAAGTGGCGCGGCAAGACCAAGCGGTTCCTGGAGTGGGTCGAAAGAGAACCCTGTACAGGTACAACCGCCAAAAGCTGCTTACCTGAATCGTCAAGATACGCGATGTGATCGACGCGGCCCTGTACACCCTCAGGCAGATCGAAAGCCAGCATGCGGTTGATCTGTTCCTTTGCAGCGTCGGCTCCATCTCTCAGTGCGGTCTGGCGTAACTGAATCGCCTGCTGGCCGGTAAACGCCACCCTCAGCGTCCCTGAAACCGCACCCTCCGCGCTGATGTTGAGCATGCCCGCACGCAGCACGCTGTTGCTTTGAGCGCTTGATTGCAAAGGCATGACAACGATTTCGACCTTGCCGTTTGAGTCGAGAGCAACGCCGCCCGCACCAGAGTGCGCCCAATGCAACGTCTCAAACGGGGCCATCTTTGTGCCGGGATCAACGATGATCTCCCGTCCATCGATAGTCAGGGAGACAAGCGCTGTGTCGAGTTGAACGTTATCCATGTATTGCGCGGAGAAGACGCGGAGACTTCGGCTAGCGACACGAACAGGCCGCACGCTGATTTGAACCGCGCGGGCCAACGCGAGATAGAGATAGGCGATTTCGTTGCTTGTTCCCTTCTTGCTGAGAAGCACAGTCTCAACGCTGCCACGTGGAATGTACTCGCTCCCTGTCAAAGGCGCACCATCGGGACTTGCGTCAAGGTTCTCGATTTTCTGAACGAGGTCATAAAGCTTCTTCGCCTTTTCGAGCGAAGAGTCGGATGAAGAGACAACTTCGTCCGCTGCCCTTCGAATCGCGGTGGTGGGTTCGGTGTAAGCGTTCAGCGCCTTGTTCCACCATGCCATCTGCTTCTGCCAGTAATCCTTCACATCGGGTGTATAGGTATAGAAATAGTCGACACTGTAGGTCCGCGTGCTTAAAGGAGGAGGCCACAATTCCGGCGAGAGAGGCGGCACGTCGGCGAGATCGAGAATGTAGTTGCCCGCAGCATCCCTGGTGATTGCCTTTCCCGCGGGAAGGCTTGTTTGAACACGAATATCGGTGAGGATGTTGTCGTGGGAATCTTTCAGGGAGCTGTCCGAAACGCCAACACCACCGAGAAATGTGGGCAGGAACTGACTCGAAGGCCGGAAGGCGAAATGCTCCTTGTGAATGAAGTACGGCATCTGAAGCTGCCAGTTTGGCGCAGTCAGAAAGCGGTCATAGCGAATCTGGTAGCGATACTCGATGACGCTGCCTGCTTCGACGCCGGGCATCACAAAGAAGGTCTCTGAGCCGCGCGGACCCTTGTTCACCTTAAGCAGTTCAGACGGCTTGCCCGTGAGTGGGACGATGGTCCCGTTCGAGTGAATCACGCGGCCTTCGAGAGCGGCAACCTCCACTTTTCCTGCGTAGGTGTCCGTGTCCCACGGTGCGCTCTCGCCGAGATGGGCGATGCTCGGGACTTCCCAATGGGCTGTATTGATGGCATTGCCTGAATTCTGGCTTGCCGGGCCTTCAGGTGCCTGGCCAGACAAGCCTGTGAGTCCACCGGTCATCCTGCTCGAACCTGCGCCCTGGGCATTGAAGACGAAAGTCTTTGGAAAATCGATGTGGACGATTGCAGCCGCTTTCCCCTCTTCTGTGAGTACTTTTATCCGTGCGTAGATCGTGCGAAACGCGTGCGAATCATCATCGACTTCTTCCCGATAGAGGTACACCGCCGCCGCGCCCGGTGCGACCGGGTCCGCCGTCATCGCAAGTTCCGATTTGGACGATGGCTGGAACTGTCCATACGAGGCAAGCGGAACGATGGCAAAAGGCAGAAAAAGTGCGAGACGTAAAAGTCCGAGCGAACGCATACGAGTCATCTCCGGGAACACTACTCATTCGACGCGCCTGCGCGAGCGAAGAGTTTCAGCAGTAAGGAATTACGAAAGATTTTACTCCGGTAGCCCCAGACGCTTGTTGCGATGACGCACACACGTCGCACAAGCTGGATCTGGATAGCTACGCCAGAAAGCCATTGCCATCGCGCCCGGTTCGTTGGATTATCAGTTGAGCCTGGCTGCCGGGTCGTGGGGAGGTCGAAGAAGCCGGCTCGCGGCCTCGGCTGCCAAATGTCAGAAAACCAGCGAGTTGGAGTTGAGTTTTTCTGCGCGCGGTAGCCGCGCGGGCGATCGCAGGGTTGCCGGTCAGGCGAGTCGGCATGAGTGCGGATTGCGCTGCGCCGGGCAATGAAGCTCTGAGATCGTGAAACCGTCGCCGGATTGGACCACCGGAAACCGGCTGCGTGCGTCTACAGTATCAACACCGCCGGTTGGTCGGGCCGGATACAGGAGCTATCGATGGCAGCTCACCCTCTTCCCCAAACGCTCGGGGAACTGCGCAGCAGCAACGAGTTTTCAGAAGCGCGACTGAACACCCGCAGCATCAAGGACGAGATGCGCGCGAATCTGATCTGCCGGCTCAAAACGAAGGCAAATATCTTTCCGGGCATCATCGGGTTTGAAGATTCGGTTGTGCCGCAGATCGTGAATGCGATTCTCTCGCGCCAGAACTTCATTCTTCTGGGCCTGCGCGGGCAGGCCAAGAGCCGCATCCTGCGTGCTCTCACTGCTTTGCTCGACGAACGGCTGCCTTACATCGCGGGCTGCGAGATTCGCGATGATCCCTATCGGCCGCTTTGCAAGCGATGCCGCGACCTCATTGCGGAACGCGGCGACGCAACACCCATTGCGTATCTCAGCCGCGATGAGCGCTACGTCGAAAAGCTCGCCACACCGGACGTGACAGTTGCAGACCTGATTGGCGACCTCGATCCCATCAAGGCAGCGCGCGGCGGGCAGGATCTCTCAAGCGAGCTCACCATGCACTACGGCCTGTTGCCTCGCGCTAATCGCGGCATCTTTGCCATTAACGAACTGCCCGACCTTGCCGGAAAAATCCAGGTCGCGCTATTCAACATCATGCAGGAAGGCGATGTGCAGATTAAGGGGTACCCGGTGCGGCTGGCGCTCGATGTCGCGCTCGTGTTCAGTGCAAACCCAGAGGACTACACCGCGCGCGGGAAGATCGTGACGCCACTCAAGGATCGTATCGGCTCGGAGATTCGCACGCACTATCCGGAGTCGATTGAAGAGGGAATGGCGATCACCGCGCAGGAGGCCTGGTCGGAGCGGGGAGCGTCACCGATCGAGATTCCGCCTTATGTGCGCGCTGTCGTAGAGCAGGTCGCGTTTTCTGCCCGCGAAGACAAACGAGTGGACAAGCGCAGCGGCGTAAGCCAGCGCCTTCCCATCGCCACGATGGAACTCGTTGTTTCGAACGCCGAACGGCGCGCTCTCTTGCACTGCGAGAACCTGGCGGTGCCGCGCATCAGCGACATCTACGCCGCACTGCCGGGCATCACAGGCAAGCTCGAACTCGAATACGAAGGCGAGATGCGCGGCGCCGACACGGTGGTGCGAGAGCTGATTCGCAATGCAGTCGGCAAAATCTACGACCGCTACTTCGCCGATGTTGAGACGCAGCAGATCGAGCAGTGGTTCAATCTCGGCGGCACAATCAAGTTCGATGACGATCAGCCCAGCACCGCAGGGCTCGCCGAACTGAAGAAAATCCAGGGACTGCTTGAGAAACTCGCGCCGCTCGAGACAACGCCGTCCGATGCGCCGCCAAAGGTTGTCGCCGCAGCGGAGTTTCTGCTCGAGGGCCTGGTGGCGCATCGCAAGCTGAGCCGAAGCGAGGAGCGCGGATTCGCGGCGCTGGAGAAGGGCCCGCGAAGTAAGGAGCGCCCCGACCTCGAAATTGAGTTTGACGACTGGCAACGATCACGGCGTACGGGTCGCGGCGGACTCAACTAAAAGCACGACCATCAGATGCCACGCAGTGCACAGAGAGATTCAAGATGAAGCGAGTCCGCTACTCCAAATTCGTCGGCGATCTGGCTTCCGAGATGGACATGGAGGACCTGCTCAAGGCGCTCTCCGACTTCCTGCTCGACTCCGGTTTTCGCGATCCTTACAGCCGCTTTCAGGAGCTTGACCACTCTCTCGACAGCCTGCGCGAGGCCCTGCGCCGGCTGCTCGAATCGGGAGATTTTTTCGACGACCGCATGCGCGAGGCCCTCGACCAGATGGCACAGGAAGGCAAGCTCGACGAACTGATCGAGAAGCTCATCCAGCGCATGGAGCAGGAAGACTACATCTCCACATCCGAGCGGCAGGACCCGGCCCGCGCTGCCGAGAGGATGGGCCAGGCAGGCAATGTGCAGGGCGAGGTCCGCTTTGAAGTCACCGACAAGAGCCTCGACTTCCTCGGGTACAAGACGCTTCGCGATCTGCTTGGCTCGCTCGGCAAATCCAATTTCGGCCGCCACGACACGCGCCACTGGGCCACGGGCATCGAGGCCAACGGCGCATCGCAGCGCTATGAGTTCGGAGACACCCTCAACCTCGACGCCATCACCACGCTCAAGTCGGCCATCGCGCGCGAAGGCATCAGCCTGCCGCTGAACCTCGAGTACGACGACCTTCATGTCCATCAGTGCGAGTATCAGAGCTCATGCGCTACCGTGGTGATGCTTGACTGCTCTCACTCGATGATCCTTTACGGAGAAGATCGCTTCACTCCTGCCAAAAAAGTAGCGATGGCGCTCTCGCACCTCATCCGCACGCAGTATCCCGGCGATTCCCTCTCGCTGGTGCTGTTTCACGATTCGGCGGAAGAGCTGCCCGTCTCGCAGCTCGCGCGCGTCAAGGTCGGCCCGTACTACACCAACACCTGCGAGGGACTCCGCCTCGCGCAGCGCATCCTGGCGCGCCAGCGCAAAGACATGAGGCAGATCGTGATGATCACCGATGGAAAACCCTCCGCGCTCACGCTGCCCGACGGCAGGATCTACAAGAACGCCTACGGCCTCGATCCGCTTGTCGTGAGTGAGACGCTCGAAGAGGTGGCGCGCTGCAAGCGCTCCAACGTCATGATCAACACATTCATGCTTGCCTCCGACTACGGCCTTGTGCAGTTTGTGCACAAAGTCTCGGAGATTTGCCGGGGCAAAGCCTACTTCACCACTCCCGCCACGCTCGGCGAATACCTGCTGATGGATTACATGCAGCGCAAGTCGCGCACCATTCATTAAAGCCGCTTGCGCAAATGGCCTTGTAAGTGAGTGGTTGTCGCATCGGTGCGACAGCCGCAACCGAGACGCAGGTTACTCCCGGTATGTCAGATGACCGGAAGTTCCACTCGTGGGAGGCTCGTGATGAACGATCTACAAACGAAAGGGCAGTCTTCAGCAGCGCGGGATCAACAGATCCGCGCGGCACTGGATCAGCATTGGGCGGCGTCCGATGCCAACGATTTTGAAGCGGAGCACCTCATCTATCACGAGGACGCGGTGCTCGAATACCCGCAGTCCGGCGAGCGAACCCGCGGACGACGCAACATACAAGGCCAACGCGCCAGTCAGCCGAGCAAAAAGCGGTTCACGATTCGACGCATCATTGGGGTCGGTGATCTTTGGGTCACCGAATTCATCCTTACCTATGACGGTAAGCCGTCCTACACCGTGAGCATCATGGAGTTCAGAGACGACAAGGTCGCGCGGGAAACCCAGTACTTTGCGGATCCATTCGTGGCTCCCGCATCGCGCGCTCACTGGGTCGAACGTATGGATACATAATTCCGAGGCGCGGAACCTGCGGATCGCGGCATGATTTTCGAAAGCGGAGATTGACGCCAGCGGCCCGCTAAAGCTGACTGAACTGGCCTGCAATTCATCATTCGCTTTTTTCGCGAGCACCCAACTCTACGGCGACAGCCTTCCGTCAAAGGTGGCGCAGCCGTTCACGTCCCCTTCTTCGAGGCCTTTGCGAAACCACTCGGTCCGCTGCGCGCTCGATCCGTGCGTCCACGACTCGGGACTGACGGCGCGGCCGCTCATCCTCTGC
>Ga0335082_10002825_pt1 | contig 18764 bp, 18 predicted proteins | sample Lox_Sample_41_FD_206718 | JGI IMG/M metagenome (GOLD analysis project Ga0335082, IMG submission 206718) | Soil microbial communities from Loxahatchee National Wildlife Refuge, Florida, United States - Lox_Sample_4.1 | ecosystem: Environmental > Terrestrial > Soil > Wetlands | place: USA...
CCAGCCCAAGGAAATACGGAGTCTGCATTGACTATAAATCTCGCGCATTTCCAATAATTCAATTCGGTTCTGAGTCCTAGTCGAACCACTTTTGCGTCGGCCAAATTTTGTAGTCGGCAATAACTTAAGTAGATTGAATGTCTTGCAGGCCACAACAGACGTGGAGATTTCGCCCATGCGCCCTTACCTCCATGGCCTAGGTCATGGGGAATGCAGGGAGCGAGATGCAGTTCTTGACTCGCAATAATCGAAAATAAAGAAATCATTTCTTTTCAAATTTAGGCATCTTTTTGTTGCTTGGTCAGCCAAGCGTGCCTTGTATTTAGGCTGAGCTATTTTCAAATTGGAACAGACTTCCCAAATGGGATTCGATTTGTGCCCCCCGTGTGTGTCTTCTCCCGGCGCGCCTCCAGTCCTGCTCAGTGGACTTTTTCAGGTTTTCCGAGTTGTGTCGTTCGAGTCCCCGCGCGGCCCCCTCGCGTTCTTGTTCGGGCCCCTTTTTCCCCCTAGACCGCGAGACTCGGGCCAGCGAACTCTGCTTGACCACCTTTCGCAAGGTCAAGTTCAGTAATGGCGGTGACAAAAAGTCTTGATTCCACGACCCGATCCCACCTCGCGGCGCCGAAGTGAGCGTGTCTTGCTGCAAATTCGGCTGCTGCTGGAAACCCGGCTCGAAGACGCCACGCTCGTCCTGATGGATGCGTTCACCTTAGTGGTGAATGCGCATGGCGGCCTGCTGGAAGTAAGTCACAAACTGCCGCGCGGTCAGAAAATCTGGTTGATTAATACCGGTACGGGAGCGAAAGTGCCCTGTCATGTGGTGGGGGTGCGCAAATCACAGGATGGCGCATTTGCTGTCGCCTTCGAATTTGAAAATCCCTCGCCAGATTTCTGGCCAATCGGCTTCCCTCCAAACGACTGGCACCTGGTGGATGCGAAGTAATTGGCGCAGCAGAGTTCGTGACTCTTCGATTGCCGCCTGTTCAGCGATACCCTAATCGCCAATCTTCCGGCCTTCCGGCTTGCGCTCCCAAAGCGTGAACATCGTCTCCCAGTCCAGGTAGGAGTCCGGCACCAGCAGGCCAACTTGCTGGTAATGTGAAGTCAGGTAATTCCCAATCTCCTGGTCGTAGTCTTTGCCGAAGACCGGCGCACCATAGTCCGGATAGGTACGATTGGACCAGATCAGATACTTCACCGGCTGCCGATCGATTTGCTGAATGGTCTCCTCGGTCATCTTGCCGGGAGGAATAATCTCGGGGCTCAATTGAAACACTCGCGTGGGGCAGTGCGTCCCCGAAAGAAAATAGAGGCTGGTGTCTTCCGGTACTGAAAGCACCATTTCGCCGCGCGCCGCCTTTTCCTTCATGAACCGGATGGCCGCCTCATAGTTCCTGGCCACTTGTTTGGGAACGCGGATGGAGCCGCGGTCCGTTGTCAGGCGCACCAGGTCCGTTGGATCCGCCAGCATTTGAATCGAGTACACCGCCACTACGGTCAGGCATCCCAGGCAAAGAAGAAGTTCATTGCGTGCAATCGTTCGCGCTGAGAATCCGGCCCGCGGGATGATCGGCCGCAAGAGCAGCAGGTACGCCAGCACCGCGGGACCATTGTAATAAATCGGGTAGCCCGCAGGCACATTCCGCAACAACAAACGAAAAGCCAGCAAACCCGCGAACGCAAAGAGCGTCACCACGGCCAGGCTTTGCCGTGTGTCGTCTCCGCGCAGGAAGCAGATTCCGCCAACATGATGGTGGCTATCTGATCTGGCGCCTGCCCAGGCTACCGGTGGCCATTGACGGCCGCACCAACGTCCATGGCGATGAGCGCGTCGCACATTCTTCTGCCGTTTGGAGCGGCAAGCCCGGCTGGGACACCGATCCCGAGCTGGTCCACGCCAATATCATTCTCGCCGCGCGTGACTCCACATTTGCCGCCCTCTTGCGTCTTGACCCACGCTTCAAAATCATCTTCGAAGACATCCAAACCGACGTCTTTCAGCCCCGCTAACTCGCCTGTGCCAGTTCTGTTACATTACTCGGATAGCCGCATCGAAAAAATCTGGGCAAGTCCCCAGAGGAAGGCACTTATGCAAACGGCATCCGTGAAATGGATCGGCGATCAGAAATTCGTGGGCATTGGCCCATCGGGCCACGCGGTGGCGTTTGATTCCGATCGGGAATCCAACAAAGCTCCGGGCGCGATGGAAATGGTGCTGATGTCGCTGGGCGCTTGCACGGCCACGGACATGGTGATTATTCTCGAGAAAAAGCGCCAGAAGCTCGTCTCGCTCGAAGTGCTGTGCTCCGGTGAACGAGCCCCCGAACCGCCCACGGTGTGGACCAAACTGGACGTGTTGTTCCGCATTCGAGGCGAGGTGGAGGAAGCGGCGGTGAAGCACGCGATGGATCTCACCGAGGAAAAATACTGCTCCGTTGCCGCGATGCTGAAGAAGACCGCGGCGTTCACCTGGCGCTACGAACTCCTCCCTGCCGCGGAAAAATGAACCTCGAGCGCTTGTTTCCGGTAAAGCCCATCGCATAGAATCAATTGTCTTTTCGGGGTCCAAGACTTTCGCAAGGAGAATCATGCCTCGCTGCATCGCCGCAAAAATCACGGGTGTGGGCGGTTACGTTCCGCCGCGCGTTTTAACCAACGCCGAACTCGAAAAAATGGTGCATACCACCAACGAGTGGATCATGGAGCGCGTGGGCATCCGCGAACGGCACATTGTCGGCCCCGGAGTTGCCGCGAGTGACCTGGCGGTGGAGGCGGTGAAGAACCTCCTGTGTAAACACCCGTTCGATCTGCAAAGCGTGGACCTCATCGTGGTGGGCACCGTAACACCCGACATGATGTATCCCTCCACCGCGTGCCTCGTGCAGGACAAATTGGGCATCAAGGACACCTGGGGCTTCGACGTGTCCGCGGGATGTTCCGGGTTCCTCTTTTCGCTGAACGTGGGCACGAAATTCATCGAGTCCGGGCAATACAAAAAGGTCCTGGTGATCGGCTCGGACGTGAACTCCTCGATGACCGACTTTACGGATCGGGCGGTCTGCATCATCTTTGGCGATGGCGCCGGCGCGGTCTTGCTGGAACCTGCCGAAGAGGGCGAGCAAGGGATCATCGGCCACGTCGCTCAGATCGAAGGCATGGGCGGCCAGTTCCTCTACATGCCGGGTGGCGGCAGCCTGCATCCCGCGTCGCACGAAACCGTGGACAAGAAGATGCACTACATCCATCAGGACGGCAAAAACGTCTTCAAGTACGCCGTGAAAAAAATGGCGGAGATGACGGAACGCGTTCTGGAGAAAAACGGATTGAAGGGCTCGGACGTGGATTGCTTCATCGCCCATCAGGCCAACCGCCGCATCATCACCGCGACCGCTGAACGCCTCGGCATGCCTCTGGAAAAGGTCATCATCAACATCGACCGTTTCGGAAACACCACCGCCGGCACCATTCCCCTGGCCATGCAAACGGCACTGGAAGAGAAAAAATTGAAGAGGGGTGACCTCGTGCTGCTTGCAGCGGTAGGTGCAGGTTTTACTTCCGGTGCCACGCTCGTGCGCTGGGCGTATTGATTTGGTCGATCTGTAGGCGACGTAGCGCGGAGACTGCCGATCAATTAGGTGGAAGTTCCAGCCGTGGCGTCCAAGCCAGCAAAAAGAAAATCCCCACTCCATAAAAGGCGCCGCAAACATTCCAGGAACCGCCAAGAAATCGCAGCGCAAAACCAAAGAGTAGGATCGTTTCGCAAAACATCAGCGAGATGATCACGCCGCTTCTCCATCGTCTCGCCGCGGCAGAATCATCCGGATTACTGCGCAACGCTTCGCGGGCTGGCTGGACCAAGCGCGATCGAATGAAAAAGCCGGCCGCCAACGAGGAGAGGGATACGATCCCAAGTGCGAAAAGCAGAATGGCGCTCGGCGGTTGGACCTTGGGCGGGCCGGTCAAGAAAGGAATCGCGGTGTATGCCACCGTGGCAAAGAGGAGCGCAAAATGGATCAAACGCGCCGACTGTAGACTTCTCTGAGCTAGCATCATGTTGGGCTTGCGCCTATTTTTCTGGATTGAGGAGGAATTGGCAAGCCGACGGATGGCAGCGGACAAAGCTTAGATGGAGCGAATGGAAGCAGCCTGGATCAGGTTGGCCTGCAGGCGGCGCTCAATCTGCACCGCAGCAAAGCGCGCGCACAGCAGGCGTTCTTTTTCCGCCCAGCTGGCAATCATCGGGGAAAGACCGCCCAGCAGCGATTCGGCGCGGCGCAGCACTTCGTAATACACGCGCACCGGGCCGAGGCCGCTCTTGCCGGCCTTCAATTCCGGAGTGAGGTTATGCAGGCTGACGAGTTTCACGAAGTCGTTGCCGCTCATGGACATTTCGTCCACCTGCGCGGCATCGAGCACCCTGCTCGAAATCGGCAGGCTGGCCACGCCCGTGAAGACCGCTCTCCAGTAATAGAGAGCGAACTGGCCCATGGCCACTAGAGCGATCGCGAATAGCATGGCGGAGAACATCCCTCAGCCTCCGCGTGTAGTATTGGCGTCAGGCTAGAATTTCCCAATAGCTCGGGGGTACTAAGCGAATAGCCTTTTCAGGTATGACTCTTTCGCGGCGCCGGGGAGGGGTTCCCAGAAATTGTATATATCTTTTATTATTAATGACTTAGGAGGTCGCCAATGGTCGAGCGTACGGCTTATATCCTCGCACTTATCGCCCTTATTGCGGGTCTAAGCTCCGCCTGGAGTTGGGCCCGGGAGGATGCCGGGAAAGAGGATGCGTCAGGGGCGGCCATCGTGGCTCTGCTGGAAACACAGCAGGACGACTGGAATCGCGGCGACATCCGCGCCTTCATGGTCGGCTATTGGAATTCACCGGAGCTGACCTTCGCTGGCAGCAGAGGATTCATGCGCGGCTGGCAGCCGGTGCTCGAGCGCTATGAGCAGACCTACGCCGACCGCGCCGCGATGGGAAAGCTGGATTTTTCGGAGCTGGAAGTCCGGCCCCTCGGGCAGAATGCGGCACTCGTTCTTGGCCGTTGGCACTTGCAACGCCAGATCGGTGACATCGGCGGAATCTTCACTCTAGTCCTCCAAAAATTCCCCGAAGGCTGGCGCATCGTTCACGATCACACCACGCAGAGCCCGCCGGAACCTCCAGAAAGAAAGTAGTGCCACGGAATGAGTGATTTCCTTCCTATCCATTAGGCGACGCCGCCAGCACTACCACGGAACGTGGCCCGGCAGGATAGATCTCGCCTCGCATCGGCACGGCGTTTTCCCACGGAACGATGTCGTTCGGCGACTCGAGAAATGTATCGATCCAGCGTCGCCAGCGGTACGGCTCTTGCTCCGACTTCCGCGGCAACTCAAAGGTCAACGGCTCCCAGTACGCGTTCAAAATCATGTAGAAGACCAGGTTTTCCCCGGCAAGTTCCGTGCTGAAAGCGAGGCTGTGGGAATTGTCGCCCCAGTCTGGCTGATACGGTTTCAAGCCGTGCCATGCGTGTTTTGAATGGTGAATCAGCTGCGACAAGGTAAGGCGCGATTCTTCGGCTTGCGGGCTGCGTAGCTCACGGCGCTGTATCAGCAACTGAACGAACCGCAGCACATCGGCGTGGCGCCCCGCGAGACCCCAGTCGAACCAGTTGAAAGCACTGTCCAGGCAATAGGCGTTATTGTTTCCGGATTGCGTGCGCCGGACTTCGTCACCCATCAGAATCATCGGGATTCCCAACGCCAGCATATTCACGGTGAAGAAGTTTTTCACTTGCCGGTTGCGCAGCGCCTCGATCGCCAGATCGTCCGTCGGCCCTTCCACGCCGCAATTCCAACTGCGATTGTCGTTTGTGCCGTCGCGATTTTCTTCCAGGTTGGCCTCATTGTGCTTCTGGTTGTAGGAGACCAGATCATTGAGCGTGAAACCATCATGGCAGGTGATGAAATTGATGCTCTGCTCAGCTTCTCTCTCCTTGTGGGCATAGATTTCCGGGCTACCGAGAAACCGGTCGGCCATATGCGATACTGACCCCGGCGCCGCGCGGAAGAAATCCCTGGCATCATCGCGAAACTTGCCGTTCCACTCTTTCCAGCTATCCCCGACGAATTGTCCCACTTGATATAAGCCGGAAGCGTCCCAGGCCTCCGCGATCATTTTTATTCCAGCGATCGCAGGCTCCGATTCAATATCCCAAAGCAGCGGTGGATTGGACATCACTTTCCCGCGTATATCACGCGCCAGTACCGAGGCAAGATCGAAGCGGAAGCCGTCCACGTGCATTTCCTCGACCCAATAACGCAAGCTGTCGAGAATCATCCGGCGGACGATTGGATGGTTCGAGTAAAGCGTGTTCCCGGTGCCGCTGTAATTGGAATACCGTGCGTGATCGGGCTCCAGCAGATAGTAGCAACGGTTGTCGATGCCCCGAAAACTGAGCGTTGGACCCGTATGATTCCCTTCGGCGGTGTGGTTAAAGACCACGTCCAGAATCACCTCGATGTCCGCGCGGTGCAGCGCCTTCACCATTTCTCGAAATTCCTGGATCGGTCCATCGATTCCCTGCCGCGAACTGTAGCGGCGATGCGGGGCAAAGAAGCCCACCGGAGCATATCCCCAATAATTGGTGACACCTGGCGGGCAATCCTGCGCATCAAACTGAAAGACGGGCAGCAACTCGACAGCAGTAATTCCCAAGTCCTTCCAGTACGGAATCTTCTGCGCCAGCCCGGCGTATGTCCCCCTCAGATTTTCCGCCAGCCCCGAACTTGGATGCTGCGTGAATCCCCGGACGTGCATCTCATAAATGATGGTCTTCGAGGAGGGATGATGCAGCGGACGATCCTCCTCCCAGTTATATCCGCTCAGATCCACGACGCCGCATTTCATCGCCGTTGCCGTGTTGTCTCCTGGCCGGCGGGCTGTTTCCCGATCGTATTTTTTCGGCACCAGCACGCTTCGTGCGTAGGGATCGAGCAGCACTTTTGTGGGATCGAAACGCATCCCAAGTTCCGGTTCGAACGGCCCATAAACTCGATACGCGTAAATTTGTCCGGCCAGCGCACCCGGAACAAAGATGTGCCAGTAGTGATAAGTGCGATTCTTGACTGGGTCCAGGGAAAACACCCGCGCCGGCTTTGCGTCGTCTTCCTGATCGAAGAATAGGAGTTCTACCTGCGTGGCGTGCCGTGAATACAGGCTGAAATTGACGCCACCATCGCGCGGCGTGGCCCCCAAAGGAGCGCTTCGGCCAACGTCTTCGGAATGGCTCATACGCCACCTGCTCTGGACGGAGGAAGTATAGCCTCGGGAGAAGCGTTACAAAATCTCGAGGATCTCTTCGTAGCGCTTGAACGGCGGAATCAGGTACGTACCTGCCAATTCCGTGCGCGCCCAGGCGAGCATCTCGCGCGCAACCTCGAATCCGCGGTCGCGCGCCGAAGCCCCGGCAGCCTCCATGGATTTCAGCAGCGGCTCAGGAATCACAATGCCCGGAACTTCGTTATTCAAACGCAGCGCCTGCTTGTAGCTGTTCAGCGGCCAGATGCCGATCAGCACCGGAATCGGAGGCTTGCCGCCAAACTTCTTCAGAAACGTGTGCCAGTGTGCGGGATCAAAAAGCGGCTGCGTCATGGCGAAATGTGCGCCGGCTTCGATCTTTGCGCGGAAGCGTGCGATTTCCAGATCGACATCATCGGCCACGGGATTCAGTGCCACGCCGATCGTGAAGTTCGTCTGGCCTCCAAGAGTTTTGCCCGCCCAGTCCGTGCCCTGATTCAGCCGGTGGAGAATCTTCACCAGGCCGACGGAATCGACTTCGTAGACGCCGCTTGTCTCCGGATAGTCGCCAACCGACGGCGGATCACCTGTGATCGCCAAAACATTGCGCACACCCCCGACAGTCCACGCGCCCAGCAGCATCGCCTGCAACCCAATGATGTTCTGATCGCGCGTGGTGAGGTGCGGTATGGTTTCGACGCCACGCGCCTCCAGCGCTCCGGCAACGATTAGCGCATCCATGCCAACGCGCGCCATCGCGCCGCTGTTGATGTCGATCGCATGCACTTTGTTCGAAGCCGTCACGCGGTCCACCTGCTCGTAAATGCGCTCCAGCGCGATGCCCTTGGGCGGATCGATCTCCACGGAGATGACAAATTCCTTGTTTTGTAGCTTCTTCCACAGGCGGCTCTCCGGCTCGCGCTCCTGGATGGGCACTGCAGGTTGCGCTATGGCCACCACGGTGGCGGTGGACTGCGCCTTCCCCGGCCGCAACGATTTCACTGCCTCGGCCATTGCTCGAATGTGTGCAGGCGTGGTACCGCAGCAACCGCCCAGAATCCGCGCACCGATCGCCGCGGCTTCCCGCGCAAACTCGGCGAAATATTCCGGCGAGGATTTCGGGTAAACGATGCGGTCGCCCTCGCGTTTTGGAAAACCAGCGTTGGGCATGCCGCTGATGCGGATGTCCGGAGCGGTCGCGAGCTCCTGCAGAATCGGCAACAATGACTGCGGGCCGAGCGTGCAGTTCGAACCAATCACCTGCACGTCTTTCTCTTTCAGAAGCGACGCCGCCAGGAACGGCCGCACATCGCCAAACGTGGTTCCTTCTTCCGAATACGTCAGTTGCGCCACGATGGGGAGCTGCGAAAACGAACGAATCGCGTCAATCGCCAGCAGGATTTCTTCGATGTAGGAAAACGTCTCGAGGATGAAAAAGTCGACGCCGCGCTCTTCCAGCGCCAAGGCCTGCTCTTTGAAAACAGCGAGGATTTGCTCCGGCTCCGGATGCCGCGCTTGCACGCCAATGCCCAGCGGCCCGATCGAACCGCCAATCAGGACTTCCCGCGAAGCAGCTTCGCGGGCCTCGCGCGCAACCTTTACGCCGCGGCTGTTGAGCCGCTGCACCTCGTCGCCCAATCCCAATGGCGCAAGCTTGAACCGGTTCGCTCCGAACGTATTCGTCTCGATGATCTGCGCCCCGGCCTCGATATACGCCTGGTGCACGCGAAACACGGCCTCGGGCTCGGTGGCGTTCAGCTCGTCGAAGCAGCGCACCGCTCCCACCGATTCGTGCAGCAGCGAGCCCATCGCGCCGTCCGCGATAAGGATAGAATTGTTCAGCCGCTCGTTGAAGTCCTGGATTTTCACTTTTCGTTTACCTGTGTTCTTTATCGCGCGAGGAGAACGATCAGCGCTTTTGTTCCATCAGACCTGCGACTGTGCTCATCAAGTCGTACTTGGTGAGAATTTCAAACTTCGCCTCATCCAGCTCCACAAAAACGGCGGGGTTTTCGTGGCTGAGAATATAGGTGACGCGCTCGACCGGCGATGACCCCGGAATTTTCGGCAGCGGTTTGCTCATCACTTCACGCACCACAAGCTTCCGCAGGTCCTTGCCCTGTAGCGCGAGCGTCAGAATCTGATCTTCATAAATCGTGCCGATGGGCAGGTTCTCTTCGAAGACCGGAATCTGCGAAATGTCCTGTTCCTGCATGGTCTTCAGCGCGTGGAAAACCGTCTGATACGGCCTCGCAATCACCAGTTCCCGCACCTTGCCGGCCTGGCGCTTGGCGTTCACCACTTCCGCTGCGGTGATGGGCACCGTCGATTCCACATAGCCGCGCTCGCGCATCCATTCGTCGTTGTAAACCTTGCTGAGATACCGCATGCCGGTGTCCGGCAGCAGCGCCACTACGTAATCCTGCGGCCCCAAATCCTTCGCCACCCGCAACGCCGCGCTCAAGCACCCGCCGCCGGAGCCCCCCGTGAAAATGCCTTCCTGCTTGGCCAGCCGCCGCGCCACCACGAAGCACTCTTCGTCGTTTACCTGAATCACGTCGTCGAGAATCTGCATGTTCATCGTTGTCGGGAAGAAATCCTCGCCGATGCCTTCCACGACGTACGTGCGCGCCTTCGCAATCTTTCCCGATTTGTGGAAGTCGTAATACAGCGACCCTTCCGGATCGACGCCGATTATCTTGACGTTCGGATTCTTTTCCTTCAAATATTTCCCGACGCCGCTGGTGGTTCCTCCGGTGCCCATGCCGCAGACGAAATGCGTAATCTTCCCTTCCGTGTCTTCCCAGATTTCGGGGCCCGTGGTGCGATAGTGCGCTTCGGGATTCTGCGGATTGTCGTACTGGTTGGGATAAAAGGAATTGGGAATCTCGCGCGCCAGTTTTTTCGCCACGCTGTAATAGCTTCGCGGATCTTCCGGCTCAACTGCCGTCGGGCACACGATCACTTCCGCGCCCAGCGCCTTCAGCAAATCCACCTTTTCTTTGGACTGCTTGTCCGTGGTGGTGAACACGCATTTGTAACCACGCACCGCCGCCACCAGCGCCAGCCCCATCCCCGTATTGCCGGACGTGCCTTCGATGATCGTACCGCCGGGCTTCAACAAGCCGCGCTTCTCCGCATCGTCAATCATGGTGAGGCCGATGCGGTCTTTCACGGAGCCGCCAGGATTGAACATCTCCGCCTTCACCCACATCTGCGGCTTCAGGCCCTGATTGATGCGATTCAGGCGGATCAGTGGGACCCGGCCCACCGCTTCTAGAATATTGTTGCAGCGCATATTGGCTTCTTCCGGCACAGGACCGCCACCGCAAACCGTCTGTGCCTTTCGTGCTCCTAGTTTAACATGCAGGTAACGGCGCTTTCCGCATGCGCCCTTCAGAGAGGACCAAAATGCCACGCCAGAACTTCGCTACAGGAACGCCTTGGGAACCAATTGTGGGTTATTCGCGAGCCGTCCGCATCGGCAACCACATCTGCGTTTCCGGAACCACAGCCACCGGCCCGGATGGAAAGATCATCGGCGTCGGCGACTCCTACGCGCAGACCGTGCAAATCCTGAAGAACATCGAATCCGCCTTAACCCGCGCAGGAGCCACCCTCAAAGACGTGATTCGCACGCGCATCTTCGTCACCAACATTTCCGATTGGGAAAAAATCGGCCGCGCCCATGGCGAAGTGTTCAAGGACATTCGCCCTGCCACCTCCATGGTAGAAGTCAGCAAGCTCATCTCCCCCGAAATCCTGCTAGAAATCGAAGCCGACGCCATTGTGGAGAGTTAACGGGCAGCGCCCCGGAGGTTCAACGTGAAAGCGGGGCGCCAACCGTAGCGGCGCCCCGAAAATCCTACGTTATTTACTTCTTGACTTCGCTCTTCTACCATTTCGCCTGCACGCGATACTTCAGCACCGCTTCGCCATTGGCTTTCACCGGCACGTTAAACTGCGCCGCAAACGCCTCTGTCTTCGTGTACTTGTAATTCGAGCTAAGCATGTCCCAATCGCCGCCAATTGGTTCATTCACCTGCACCGTAATCGGCGTGTCCTTGTGATTCCGCAGGGTGATCTCAAACTCCATCTGCCACATATGGCTGCCGAGGCTCTTGTAATCCGTCTGCTTGCGCTCCGCAATCACGTCAAACGCGTTGCCGATTTTCACGGTGACAAATTCATCCTTGGGCGTGTGGTCAATGTGGTCCTCGCCGATGAAGAGCACGCCCCCCTTGGAATCCTTCTGGTAAACGCGGATATTGCCCGCCGGCAACGGAATCCCGAGCCCCGCCTTCTCTTCGTTCTTGAACTTGTAGAACACCTGCACGGGATCCTTCAGCGGCGATCCGGGATTCTGCGCGTTGTGGTAATAGAAGTTCTGCCCGTTCACCACAAACAGCTTCTCGACAGGCACGCCGCTGCCCTCAAGGAGGCTTATCTGCTTCGTCTCTTTGTCTTCCACCGAAGTGCGGCGGCCGAGCGAATAGAGGTGATATTCGCTGAAGGCCTCCTGCTGGAACTGATTCGCCGCCGGAACGGAAGCCGCCTTGGCCATCATTTCCATATCCCGGTATTGAGCGCGTTGCGGCAACCGGTTCAAATCCCCGGCCACCAGTTGCAGCCGCGCATTGTGAAACGCCGTCCCGCTGTTGTTGACGACAGTCACCCAGCCGTCCAGGTCTGCGGCCTTGTCGTCGCGCCCCACCGTCAGCACGTAATCCGCATTCCAGGAAAGATTGCTCGCTAGGTACGACGACTCGATTTTCTGCTTCGCGGGCCCCGAATTCTCCAGCGACATCAACAAGGTTGGCCGGTCGTACAAATTTGCCGGCACTTCGGGAAAACGGTAGCTCTCGCCATACATCCCGGTGACGATGTCGTTGCCGACCTTCCATACCGGCCCGTTGTTGTTCGCCAGCAGGGTGGCCTTGATCTCTTCGTGCTTCGTCGTCCCGTTGTCCATGTAGCTGCGCACCAGCGTCACGTCCTTGCCCACATATTTGTTCAGGAGTTTCGCCGGCTCCAGCAGGTCGTACTCGTAGTTCTGCTCCAGCACGCTGAGTTTGTCCGGATCGGTCAGCGAACGGAAATGCACCGTCGCCGGATTCACCGTCGCGGCGATGTCCATGAACTTCAACCGGAAATCCCCCTTGGGCAGCTGCAAATCGCGCACGTCGCGGATCAGCGCGATGTTCGAGTTATACACCGTGACCGCCAAATCCGTTTGGTCATTCAAAGTGGTGGATTGATCGGCAACTCGGCTCGCCTCTCTTTCCTGCGTATCGCGTTTTCTGCCCGCATGGTACGCCGGCACGAACGCAGCCGCTCCGGCCAGGGCAATGGCCGCCGCCGCGGCCGCCCAGCGCAAACCGCCACTCTGGAAAATCCCTGGAGTTTTCATCTTGGTTTCACCTCGTCGAGAATTTGCCTCCGGAGTTAGAACGTAGGCGGTGAAAAATCTTGCAGGGGCTATTCGTTGGCCACTTGTTTCCAGGTCGCGCCTCCGTCGCTGGTTTCATAGCTCACCCGGTTCGCCATATCCCAGATCGTGGCGTGTTTTGCGTCAACGGCGTGCACACCGCCTAAATCGCCGGCAATCGGCGTAGTCAAACTCTTCCAATGTCCCCCGCGGTCGGTGGTCAGAAGCAACGTGCCGCCATGCCCGGCAATCCAACACACCTTCGACGACGGCGCCGCGCCGGAAGTAAGCTGCACGGCTGCGCCGGTCACGAGCGTCTTCCAACTTTTCCCCGCATCGGTCGTCACCTCCACGCTGCCGTTCACAGCGATCTTCCACCACACCTTATGATCCGGCGTGAGAATCACTCCGGAACCCGCCGCCGATGCCTGAATCATGGAAGGACTCACTCCCTGGCTATACATCATCGCGTTCGTATTCACCTGCGTCGCGTCCTGTTGGGCCGCTGCCGGCGGCGCCGGGGCGGACTTTGCTTTCATTGCCCCAATGTACTTTTGATCCGTTGCTCCTCCGGCGACGCCGGCAGCCGGAAGTTCCACTTGCTTTCCGGTAGCTTGCACCGAAGGCGCGGCCGGATTTGCCTCCACGGTTTCCGTAACCACATCCGGAGGTCCGGGCTTCGGTACTTTCGCTGGGGACGGCGGAGGAGCCGCGGCCATATTTCCACTCGCAATGGCGGGAGCCTCCGGAGCAGCCTGCTTCTTCGCCGCACTCTCGTCTTTCCGAAGGGTGTCGGCAGCCGACGGCGTGGCGAGTTTGAGGTCTCTCGATTCTTTATCCGCAGGTTCCGGCACGGCGTGTGTCGCACGCTCGTTGCGTGTGTCTCGCTCCCGATCCAAGACCACGGGCGGCGGCGTCTTCGGGGCAACTTCCGGATTGAGATTCGGAACCGGGACGGCTTGCGGCCGATTTTCCGCGACCTGAACCTTTTGCGACTGCGCCGTTCTGAACATTTGCTGCTGGTGGATGCCAATCCACACAAGCACGCCTGCCGCAACCGCTCCGATGGGAATTGCCCAATGTGCGAGCTTGGGGCGCCGCTTGGAAATGACAGTGGGGGCCGCAGTGGTCCTGGAATCCGTCTCCGAAGTTGCTTCCTCTTTTGCCTCGCCTTTTCTGGCGGCCATTTGCGACGCGGCGGCCGCTCCTACTGCCGGAATTGGCTGCTCTTCCCAATCCTCCGCAAGCTGCTTCTCGGTCACTTCCACCAGCGACAACATCTCCTGGCACTGCGCACATCCCGCGATGTGCTGCTTCCAGTGCGCCATCTCTTCCAAAGACAGCGAACGCTCGTGATAAGCCGCCAGCGTTTCGGCGTCCGGGCAGTCCGCGGCCGAGGAACCAGCGCGCAGATGCTGTTCGAGCGCGCGTTCAAACTTTGTTTCGCGATCGTCAGCGGGCATGGTCCTCTCCTCCCTTAGAACGATATTGCGGCCGATTCTTGCAGCGCTTCATGGCGATTCTCTTCCCTTCGCCGGCAGAATGCGCTGCTTGCGTTCCGGAAACATCTGCCGAAAATCGATGGGCGCTTCTTCCGCCGCATAGGTAAAGCACTGCTGGATCTCCGCATCGCTCAGCGAAAACACTTCCTGTAAATGCCGTTCGGTGAAGGCGCGCAGCTCGCGCCGGATGCGGTCCAGGCTCCGCGACACGCTGGATTCGTGCTCTCCCAGCTTCCGCCCTATTTCCGCGAGCTTCATCTGTCGCGCGTAGTAAAGCTCCAGCCGTTCGCGGTCGTCCGAGCTCAAAAGCTGCAACGAGCGCTTCAGCGCCGTCGAAAAACACGAGAGATAGTGCGGACGGTGCGGGTCGATCAGCGGCGTCTGCAGCGGCTCTGCCGGCAATTCGGGTTTTTCGCCTTCCTCGCCGTCGAGCGATTCCCAGCGGCGTTGCGCGCGGATGTGATCCACGTGCCGCTGCGCCAGTACGGTCCGCAGCCAGGTCTTTAGCGAGCTCCGTCCGTGAAAATAGCGAAACAGCGAGCGTTCACCGCGCTTCCCATCCACCAACCCGAACAGATCGGAGAACAGCGAATCGGCAAGTTCCTGTGGATTCGACCCGTACCGGCTGGCCTTCGTGATGGCTCCGGCAGCGGCGCGCAAATACCCACGGTACTCCTGCACAAAATATTCCCAACCGGCTTCGCAGCCTTCCAGGCAGGCCGCGGCCAGGGCAAGGTCCTCGATGTGAAGGGAAAAGAGGTACTCTTCCAGCCGCTCACGGGCGGGCAGCCCGTCCAGAAACCTCTTCCGGACGCTGCGTTCCAGCCCACAAACGAACTGGGTTCTTGTCAGCCCCCAACGGTCCGAGCCGGACTGGGAATACAATGACGCTACCAGCGGCTCTAGGAACACAGGGAGGGCCGAGGGTTCTCGGGAGGGCGTCTTTTCTTCCGAAGGCAGCGCCACAATCCTCCTGCCGTCCCAGCGGCTTTCCGGGCAATCTGCTCCAGGTTCGAGCCGCAACCCGCCAGCCGCGTTGCTTAAGTGCCATCATTTCATCACAGGCAAGCACGCCTGTGCTACCGAAATCCGGCCAGGGACCCACCCATCTTAATCGTAAACGTCCCTTTTTCTTTCGACTACGCCGTCACTCCACAAACCAACGCAAACGCGCGATAATGCATCCCACAGGGTATCCCAAAGGAGTGACCGGTGCGCATTCCTCAGCAATTCCACGGGTCAGTCCCCCTCCAGTTGGGTTATTCTATGGAGTGTTGCGCCCCGGCCCGCAACGAAATTCGCCTCGGCGGGTTTGTTCGAGATACCAAAGCACTGTGTGGATGCATTCGCTTCGGCATTAGCGAATTCGCGTCGTTAGTACGAAAGTCCTATTAGAGGCCCCAGCGCTGCTAAGTACTCTCGTACTGGTAAAACACACGTTCTGATCTCCAGTGAGCAATTCTGTGGATTGCCACTGGGGAACAAATCCTTGCAAGAGGCGGCAAGCGGATGACCACGATGATTGCAGAGCCACCAACGAGTAGGTCGCTGGGCGTGGGGTTTAATTCTGGCCGCAACCGTGCGGGTAACCCGGAAGCCTGGAAACAACACATCGGCACCAAGCCCGTTCCCGCGCGCTTGGCCCTTCTTCCCGACGCTAAGCCCAACTGGCATCGCGTAGGTTTGAGTGCTGTCCTTCAGCTCTCTATACTCACTTTTTTGATTCTGATTCCGGTGATCTACCCGGAACAGATGAAAACCTCCATTCAATACGCGTACACCGCGATTGCTCAGCCGGTGACCGAAATCCCGGTTGCTCCTCCTCCGCCTCCACCTCCCAAGGCCAAGGCGGTAGCCCCAAAAGTTGAACCTCCCAAACCCGTCGAGCCACCGAAATTGAATCCCCAGCAACCCCACATTTTCGCCAACCTCGTGGCGCCGAAAGCGGTGCAGCACAAGGTCGAAAAGGTCGAGGTCAAAGATCCGGACATGACGCCGAAGTTCGAAGCGGCCAAGATTGATGTGAAAGAGAACGGTCCGAAGCGCCCGAAGGAAGACGTGAAGCTCAACAACATGAGCTCCGGCAGCGCCGCGCCAGCCACAGTGAAAGCGCCCGTGGATAAAGTCCAGACCGGCGGCTTTGGCGATCCCAACGGCGTGGCTGGCAAGGGCGACCCGAATCATGCCACCAACGTTGCCCGCCTGGGCTCTCCCGCGCTCCCCGGCGGCGAAGGTTATGGTAATGGCACCGGCGGCAAGGAAGGCATCCGCGGCACGGTTGCCAGCACGGGTTTTGGCAACGGCACGGCCGTTCCTCCTCCTTCAAACGGCGGCAAACACGGCACTGTGGCATCCGCAGGCTTTGCTGCTACGGATACTTCCGCGGAAGCCCCTAAGAAGAAAACCGGTGCAACCGGACCCGCCGATGCTGCGCCGGAAATTCTCGAAAAGCGCCGGCCGGAATACACCGCCGAAGGGAAGAGCCTCAAGATTGAAGGCGATGTCCGTATCGACGTGGTCTTTCTTGCAAATGGCACCATTCAGATCAATCGCGTGGTGAGCGGCCTGGGCCATGGCCTCGATGAATCCGCCATCCGCGCCGCGCAACAAATCAAGTTCAAACCGGCAAAGCGTCAGGGCGAGCCGGTGGATTTCCCGGCCGTGATCCGCATCGAATTCCGGCTGGCTTACTAGGGGGAGATGATCATGCGAAAGTTGTCAAATACCATTCTGGCTCTGGCGCTTGGCGCATGGGCCGGTGCAACCACCTGGGCCGCGCCGGCTCCCGCTCCCGCTGCTGCGGATCAACCCCGCACGATGGAGCAGGTCGTGGATCGCATCTCGGCCAACGAGCAGAAGCTCTACGGCCAGATTCGCAACTACTCGCCGCTCGTGGAGACCTACATCCAGAACCTGAAGGCCGACAAGGATCTCGGCGAAGTCCCCGCTGGCGACAAGTATTTCCTCGGCCGCGCCAACTTCCAGAAGGGCGTCAGCCTTGTGCCCCTCAACGAAACCTCCAGCAAGGGCAAGAAAGTTTTTATGTCCGTCGGGAACTTCTTTAGCTTCGCCATGCAGTTCCTGCCCGACGGCTTCCTTCAGATGATCTTCATCGATACCAATGGCTTCGACCGACAGCATTACAAGTTCGATTACGTTCGCCGCGAATTCGTTGGCGAAGTGCGCTGCCTCGTCTTCGACGTGACCCCGCTCGAAAAGAACAACAAGGGCCGCTTCCTCGGCCGCATCTGGGTTGAGGATCAGGATTTCAACGTCGTCCGCTTCAATGGCGCTTACTCCGGCAACGGCCACTCCAGCTGGTATTTCCACTTTGATAGCTGGCGCACCAACGTGCAGCCCGGCCTCTGGCTGCCCACCTTCGTCTACAGCGAAGAAAAGGATCTGCACTACGCCATCTCCAAGAAGCTCGATTTCAAGGCGCAGACCCGCCTCTGGGGCTACAACCTCAACGGCAATTCGCAGGAACAGGAGCTCAGCAAGATTCTCGTCGAGACCCCGGTGCAGGACGACACCAAGACCGCCAACGACCTCTCGCCGATTCAGGCGCAGCGCTCCTGGGACCGTCAGGCGGAAGACAACATCATTGACCGCTTTGAACGCATCGGCCTGATGGCCCCCAAGGGCGAAGTCGATAAGGTTCTCGAAACCGTCGTCAACAACCTGGAAGTCACCAACAACATTGACGTGGATCCCGAAGTGCGCTGCCGCGTGCTGATGACCTCCACGCTGGAGTCCTTCACCGTTGGCCACACCATCGTGCTGAGCCGCGGGCTGGTCGACGTGCTGCCCGACGAAGCCAGCCTGGCCACGATGCTCGCTCATGAACTGAGCCACATCGTCCTTGGCCATCGCCTCGATTCGCAGTACGCCTTCTTCGACCAGTTGCTGGTGGACGACAAGGACACCTTCCGCCATTTCGGCTTTGCCCGTACTCCGGATGAAGAAAATCAGGCGAACTCCAAGGCCATCCAGATCCTCAACAATTCGCCCTACAAGAACCAACTCGGCAACGCGGGTCTCTTCCTCCAGGCCCTCGACAGCCGCCAGAAGGAAATTCCCAACCTCATCAGCGGTCACCTGGGCAATCGCGTGCCGAATATCGCCGATCTGAAGTCCACGGTGCCGGTGGATGTGAAATCGAATCCCCAGAAGATCGCCGCACTGCCCATTGGCGGCCGCGTGAAGATTGACCCGTGGAACGATAACCTGGCGCTGATCAAGAGCAAGCCCGTGGGCACGGTGGCCGAACGCGAGAAAATGCCGTTTGAAGTCACTCCGTTCATGCCCTATCTGATGCGCTACGGCGCTGAAGGGGCATCCAAGCCGGTAGCCGCCAGCGCCACCACGCCACAGGATGCGAAGCCGGGCGACGCTCCGGATCCAACCAAGCCGTAACCTCTTCCAAGTTCCTTTCAACAAAAAAGCCCCGGAAAATCAGACTGTTACGAAACGGGGTCGAAAAGTAAATCAGAGCGATGCTTCGAGTTCCGAAGCATCGCTTTTTTGTTATTGGAAGAGTCTGACCCTT
>Ga0335082_10002828_pt1 | contig 18763 bp, 19 predicted proteins | sample Lox_Sample_41_FD_206718 | JGI IMG/M metagenome (GOLD analysis project Ga0335082, IMG submission 206718) | Soil microbial communities from Loxahatchee National Wildlife Refuge, Florida, United States - Lox_Sample_4.1 | ecosystem: Environmental > Terrestrial > Soil > Wetlands | place: USA...
TACCGGTCCAGAAGCCGGGGTCCATGAGGTCAGCGTGCTTCTCGAGGAAGATCTCGCGCGCCGCCGGGTCGCCGACGAGGAAGGCCGCGAACTGCTCGGGGAACACGTCGTTCGCGCCCACCGAGTAGTAGGGCTCGGCCGCCATCTCGTCCTCGATCGAGCGCGGCGGCGGGATGCGCCGGAAATTGCAATCGATCATGTAGGCGATCTCGTCGTAGTCGTAGAACACCACGCGGTTGTGGCGCGTGACGCCGAAGTTCTTCAGCAGCATGTCGCCCGGGAAGATGCCCGCGCCGGCGAGTTCCTTGATCGCGTAGCCGTACTCCCAGAGCGCGTGGCGCAGGCGCTCGGCGTCGCGGTCGGCGCCGGCCTCGTCGAGGTAGAGGTTGAGCGGCTGCATGCGGCGCTCGATGTAGACGTGCTTGATGACGATCTTGTCGTCCTCGAACTCGATGTTCGAGGCGGCTTCGCCGCGCAGCTCCTCGACGAGCTCCGGCCCGAAGCGCTCGAGCGGCAGCGCGACGAGCGAATACTCGAGCGTGTCGGCCATGCGCCCGGCGCGGTCGTGCAGCTTCACGAGCTGGTACTTGTCCTTCACCGTCTGCCGGTCCATTTCCTCCTTCTGCGGCGCGAAGCGGTCGCGGATGATCTTGAACACGTAGGGGAAGGACGGCAGCGTGAACACGAGCATCACCATGCCCTTGATGCCCGGCGCGATGACGAAATCGTCCGAGGAATGCCTCAGGTGGTAGAAGAGGTCGCGGTAGAACAGCGTCTTGCCCTGCTTGGCGAGCCCCACGGTCATGTACACCTCGGCGCGCGGCTTCTTCGGCATCAGCTGGCGCAGGAACGACACATAGGCGGCCGGCACTTCCATGTCGACGAAGAAGTAGGCGCGCGCGAACGAGAACAGCACGGTGAGCTGGTCGGTGTCGAGCAGCAGCGCGTCGAGGTACAGCTCGCCCCTGCCGTTGCGCAGGATCGGCACCGCGAACGGCACCTCGAGGTGGCCGTTGATGATCTTGCCGATCGCGTAGGCGGCCTTGTTGCGGAAGAACAGCGATCCGAGCACCTGGATCTGCAGGCTCGGTCGCGCGCGCATCGGGCGCGCGAAGCGCGCGCGCAGCGCGTGCACGAGGCTCCTCAGGTCGCGCTCGAGGTCCTCGAACGGGCGCGCGAGCGCGAAGTCGGCGACGATGCGGCGCAGCGTCGCGCGCAAGCCGGCGCCGGCGTCCCTGCGCGGGTAGTACGAGCGGTACGCCGGTTCCTCGCCCTCGAGGTGCTCGGTGGCGACCGCCGGGCGCCAGAAGATGAACTCGTTGCGGTAATAGCGCCGGTGCAGCACCGCGCAGGCCACCGAGTTGTAGAACGTTTCGGCGCACTCCGGCTGCTTGTGCTCGTGCAGCAGCGGGATGTAGGCGAGCTTGATCGCCGGCCAGAGCGTCTCGTCGACCTCGGCCTCGGGAAAACGGTCGAGGATGCCGCGCACCGCCTCCTCGACGCGCCGGTCGTACATCTCGATGCGTGCGCGCGCGAGGGCGCGCAGCGCCAGCCAGTCGCCGGTCTCGAACAGCCGCTTGGCCTGGCGCGCCGCGTCGCGGAACAGCGCGTAGTGGCGGTCGAAGCCGGCGAGGACCGCGCGCGCCACCTCCGAGGCCCGGTGCGAGCGGGCCTCGGGGTGCAGCAGGACCTTCGCCGGCGGGCTCAACCGCGGCGGGCCGCGATCAGGCGGCCTTCTTGTCGGCCTTCTTCGACTGCGCCAGCGCGTCCTCGCCGAAGAACTGCTCGTCCTCGGTCGAGCCGTGCAGCGCGGTGGTCGAGGCCTTGCCGGCGGTCACCGTCTGCGTGATCTGGTCGAAGTAGCTCGTGCCGACCTCGCGCTGGTGCTTGACCGCGGTGAAACCCTTCTCGGCGGCGGCGAACTCCTTCTGCTGCAGCTCGACGAAGGCGCTCATGTTGTTGCGCGCGTAGCCGTAGGCGAGCTCGAACATCGAGTAGTTCAGCGAGTGGAAGCCCGCCAGCGTGATGAACTGGAACTTGTAGCCCATGGCGCCGAGCTCGCGCTGGAACCGGGCGATCGTCGCGTCGTCGAGGTTGCGCTTCCAGTTGAAAGAGGGCGAGCAGTTGTAGGCGAGCATCTTGTTCGGATACTTCCTGCGGATGCCCTCGGCGAACTTCCTGGCGAAGGCGAGATCCGGGGTGCCCGTCTCGCACCAGACCATGTCGGCCACCTCGGCGTAGGCGAGGCCGCGCGACAGCGCCTGGTCGAAGCCCTTGCGCGTCTTGAAGAAGCCTTCCGAGGTGCGCTCGCCGGTGATGAACGGCTTGTCGTTGTCGTCCACGTCGGAGGTCACGATGTCGGCGGCCTCCGCGTCGGTGCGCGCGAGCAGCACGGTCGGCACGCCCATCACGTCGGCCGCCAGGCGCGCGGCGACGAGCTTCTGCACCGCTTCCTGCGTCGGCACGAGCACTTTGCCGCCCATGTGGCCGCATTTCTTGACGCTCGCCAGCTGGTCTTCGAAGTGCACGCCCGCGGCGCCCGCGTCGATCATCGCCTTCATGAGCTCGAACGCGTTGAGCACGCCGCCGAAGCCGGATTCGGCGTCGGCCACGACCGGCGCGAACCAGTCGACGTCGTTCTTGCCTTCCATGGTCTGGATCTGGTCCTGGCGCATCAGCGCGTTGTTGATGCGCCGCACGACCGAGGGCACCGAGGTCGTCGCGTACAGCGACTGGTCCGGGTACATCGAGAGCGAGTCGTTCGCGTCGGCCGCGACCTGCCAGCCCGAGAGGTAGATCGCCGGCACGCCGGCCCTGACCTGCTGCATCGCCTGGTTGCCGGTGAGCGCGCCGAGCGAGTTCACGAACGGCATCTCGTTGCACATCTTCCAGAGCTTCTCGGCACCGAGCTTCGCGAGCGTGTGCTCGATCTTCACGCTGCCGCGCAGCTTGACCACGTCGACGGCGTCGTAGCCCCGCTTGACGCCCTTCCAGCGCGGATTGTTCTTCCATTCGTTTTGCAGCGCGGCGATTTCCTGCTCTCGTTGGGTCATTCGTTCTCCGGAAGTAAGACGTTGAAAAACAGGAAGATTACGACTTGCGTTGCCGCGCAGCAACATCACCATCTCACCTCATGAAATGGCAACAAAACAAGGATTTACAGTTATTTAGGCGATTCTCGTTTCACGATGCGGAGGAAGCTTTCAAAACCGTGCTGCTCCGCAGAAATCGCTAGGTCTGCACCAGGCGCCGGTGCCGGTGCACGCTCATGAGGATGCCGATGCCGAGGAAAAGGGTGAGCAGCGCGGTGCCGCCGTAGGAAATGAACGGCAGCGGCACGCCCACCACCGGCAGCACGCCGGAGACCATGCCCATGTTGACGAAGGCGTAGGTGAAGAACATCAGCGTGACGCTCGCGGCGAGCAGGCGCGCGTAGAAGGTCGCGGCATTGGCGGCGATCATCAGGCCGCGCGCGACGAGCAGCGTGTAGAGCGCGAGCAGGATCGCGTTGCCGACGAGGCCGAACTCCTCGGAGTAGACCGCGAAGATGAAGTCGGTGTGCCGCTCCGGGATGAATTCCAAATGCGCCTGCGTGCCGTGCAGCCAGCCCTTGCCGGTGATCCCGCCCGAGCCCACGGCGATCGTCGACTGGATGGTGTGATAGCCCGCGCCGAGCGGATCCTGCGAGGGATCGAGCAGCGTGAGGATGCGCTTGCGCTGGTAGTCGTGCAGCATTCCCCAGAGCGGGAACAGGCTCGCCGCGCCGAGGGCGCCCAGGCCCGCGAGCACTTTCCAGCCGATGCCGGCGAAGAAAATCACGTAGAAGCCGGCCGCGGCGACCAGGACCGCGGTGCCGAGGTCGGGCTCGCGCGCGATCAGCAGCACCGGCAGCGCGAGCAGCAGCGCGGCCAGCGCGAACGTGCGCAGGCGCAACGTCGCCTCGTATTTGTGGAAGTACCAGGCCAGCATCATCGGCAGCGCGAGCTTCATCATCTCGGAGGGCTGGAAGCGCGTCACGCCGACGTGCAGCCAGCGGCGCGCGCCGTTCACCACCTCGCCCGCGAGCGCGACCGCGACCAGCAGCACGAGGCCGATGAGGTACACCGGCACCGCGAAGCGCATCAGCGTCTGCGGCGGGACCTGCGCCATCAGCCACATCGCCGCGAGCGCCACCGCGAGGTTGCCGACCTGCGCGGTGACGCGCGCCGGGTTCTCGTAGCTCGCCGAGAACAGCGTCGCGAGGCCGATCGCGGCGAGCGCGAGGCTCAGCGTGAGCAGCGGTCCGTCGATGCCGACGGCGAGGCGCTGCGCGATGCGGCGCGGGGAGAGGTCGGCCAGCTGCATCGCTCAGTCGCTCTCGGCGTCCTCCTCGTCGTCGGGCGCGGGCTTGAGCAGGCCCTCGGGCAGCTTGCCGAGCAGGTAGTAATCGAGCACCGTGCGCGCGATCGGCGCCGCGGCGCGCGCGCCGAAGCCGCCGTTCTCGACGACTGCCATGAGCGCGATCCTCGGGCTCTCCACGGGCGCGAAGACGATGAACAGGGAATGGTCGCGGTGGCGCTCGGAGACCTTCTTCTCGTCGTACTTCTCGCCCTGCTTCAGGCCCACCACCTGCGCGGTGCCGGTCTTGCCGCCGCTCGTGTACTCGGCGTCGCCGAAGGCGCGCGCGCCGGTGCCTTCCTTGTTGACGCCCTGCATGGCGCGCTTGACGAACTCGAGGTTCTCGGGCTTGAGCGGGATGTGCTTCACCAGCACCGGCTCGATTTGCCGGCGCTCGCCCGTGCGCAGATTGTCGATGTACGAGACGAGGTGCGGCCGGTACATGTCGCCGTTCGCGGCGAGCGTGGCGGTGGCGAGCGCGATCTGCAGCGGCGTGTACGCGTTGTAGCCCTGGCCGATGCCGATCGAGATCGTCTCGCCCGCGTACCACTTCTGCTGCTCGGGCCGGCGGAAGCGCTTCATCTTCCACTCCGGCGAGGGCAGCACGCCGCTCGCCTCGCCCTCCAGGTCGATGCCGCTCTTCGCGCCGAAGCCGAACTTCGCCATGAAGGCGGCGATCGCGTCGATGCCCAGGTCGTTGGCGACCTGGTAGTAGTAGGTGTCCGAGGACACCACGATCGAGCGGTACAGGTCGACATAGCCGTTGCCGCCGGGCTTGGAGTCGCGGAAGCGCCGTCCGCCGAACTCGAAATAGCCCGGGTCGTGGATCGCGCTCTTGAAATTGCGCTTGCCGAGCTCGAGCGCGGCCATGCACATGAACGGCTTGAAGGTCGAGCCCGGCGGGTAGACGCCCGCGATCGCGCGGTTGTTGAGCGGCCGGTCGGGCGAGTTGTTCAGCTCGGCCCAGCTCTGCGGGTCGATGCCGTCGACGAAGAGGTTCGGGTCGAAGCCCGGCTTGGAGACGAAGGCGAGCACCCCGCCCGTGGAAGGCTCGATCGCGACGAGCGCGCCGCGCCGCTCGCCGAAGGCGGCCTCGGCGACCTCCTGCAGCTTGATGTCCAGCGTGAGCGTGACGTTGTTGCCCGCCTGCGCGGGCGTGCGCGCGAGCGTGCGGATGCCGCGTCCCGCCGCGTCGATCTCGACCTGCTCGAAGCCGGTGGTGCCGTGCAGCTCCTGCTGGTAGCTCGCCTCGACGCCGGCCTTGCCGATGAAGTCGGTGCCGCGGTAGTTGGCCTCCACCTCGAGCTCCTCGAGCCGTTCCTGGTCCTTCTGGTTGATGCGGCCGATGTAGCCGATCACGTGCGAGGCGAGCGCGCCGAAGGGGTACTGGCGGAACAGGCGCGCCTTGATCTCCACGCCCGGGAAGCGGTAGCGGTTGGCCGCGAAGCGCGCCACTTCCTCGTCGCTGAGGCGCGTGCGGATCGGCAGGCTCTCGGCGTTGCGCGTCTCCGCGTACAGCTTGCGGAAGCGCGCCCGGTCCTTCGCCTGCACCTCGATGACTTCGCCGAGCTCCTGGATCGTGCGGTCGAGATCGGTCACCTTGGCCGGGAAGATCTCCAGCGTGTAGGCCGAGTAGTTGCGCGCGAGCACCACGCCGTTGCGGTCGAGGATCAGGCCGCGGTTGGGCGCGATCGGCACGATGGAGATGCGGTTGTCCTCGGCTTTGGCGGCGTAGGTGTCGTGCTGCACCACCTGCAGCTGGAAGAAGCGAGCGAACAGCAGCGCGAATGCAATCAGCACCGCGACGCCGGCGACGCCGACGCGCAGTTGGAACAGGTACAGCTCGCGCTGGTGGTCCTTCAGCTCGGTGGGGCGCATGCTATCTCCGCGTGGTCATATCGCCCTCGTTTCGTCCACTTCGGCCGGCCGGCGCTGCGGCATGAGCAGCAGCGTGGTCACGAGCGGCCAGAGCGCCGCGCCGGCGAGCGGCCCGACGAGGATGATCCACCCCGGGAATTCGGCGCCGGCCGCGAGGCGCACCAGCGCGGCGACGCCCTGCGCGAACAGCAGCAGCGCCAGCACGTGCAGCGCCTGCCCCCAGAGCGGGAACCAGAGGATGCGCCGCGACAGCGAGATCGATGCGAACGCGAGCAGCGAATAGGCGAGCGCGTGCTGGCCCATGAGCACGCCGTTGCCGACGTCGATGAGCAGGCCGAGCAGCCAGCCTACCCCCAGCCCGACCAGGCGCGGCTGGCGCACGCACCAGAACACGAGCACCAGCGCGACGAAGTCGGGCGCCAGCGCGACGCTCTTCCAGGGCAGGAAGTTGGCCAGCAGCGCCGCCACGAGCGAGACCACGATGGTGCTCGCGCGCACCGGCAGGAGGATGCGCTGCGAGGAGGTGTCGCTAAGCTGCATCGGGATGCCTCATGGCGCGACGTCGCGTTGCATCCTCAGGGTGAGACATCGCCGTCCTTCCTGCGCGGCCTGCGCGTCTTGCCCGGGCGCCGCTCGCGCTCCGCGCCGGCCTCCGCGGGCGGGGGCGGCGCGCCGCGCGCCGTGCTCTCGAGCACGAGCACGTAGCGGCCGCGCTCGACGCCGGCGGCCGGCTGGCAGACGATGCGCGCGAAGGCGTAGGCGGCGTCGCGCTCGATGCGCGCGACCGTGGCCACCGGAATGCCGGGCGGGTAGGTGCCGTCGATGCCCGAGGTGACGAGGCGGTCGCCGTCCTGGATCTCGGCGTTGGCGGCCATGAAGCGCAGCTCGAGCATGCCCGAGGACCCGGCGCCGAACGCGACCGCGCGCAGGCCGTTGCGCACGACCTGCACGGGGATCGCCTGATCCTTGTCGGTGAGCAGCGTGACCTCGGCCGTGAGCGCGTGCACGCGCGTCACCTGCCCGATCACGCCGCGGTCGTCGAGCACCGGCGAACCGGCCGCGACGCCGGCCTGGCTGCCCTTGTCCACGATGACCTTTCTCGAATACGGGTCGCGGCCGCTGTAGACGATCTCGGCGGGCTGCGAGCGCACCGGCTCGCGCTCGCGGGCGTGGATGAGGCGGCGCAGCTGGCCCGCCTCGGCGCGCTCGGCCTCGAAGCGCTGCGCCGCGAGCGAAGTCTCGAGCAGCCGCGCGCGCAGCTCGGCGTTCTCCTCGCGCAGCTGCGCCTGGCTCGCGAAGTAGCTCGAGATGCGCTCGCCGATCGCCGCGGGCAGCGTCGCCGCCGCCTGCAGCGGATAGAGCGCCACCGCGATCACGCTGCGCAGGCCTTCGGTGTAGCGGAAGCGCGCGTCGAGGACCAGCAGCGCGAGCGATAGAGAGGCGAAAAAGGCTAGGCGGACGAGCGGCGCGGGGCCGCGGTTGAAGAAGGGCGGGGGTGTGTGCTCCATGCCGCCTGGCGATAGCGGGTGCAGATGCGGGGCTCGACCCGCTCCTGCTAGTTATTCATTCGTGAAGATCGCCCCGAAGTGCTCCATCTTCTCGAGCGCCTTGCCGGAGCCACGCACCACGCAGGTGAGCGGGTCCTCGGCGACGATCACGGGCAGGCCCGTTTCCTCCATGAGGAGCCGGTCGAGGTCGCGCAGCAGCGCGCCGCCGCCGGTGAGCACCATGCCCTTCTCGGCGATGTCGGCGCCGAGCTCGGGCGGGGTCTGCTCGAGCGCGGACTTCACCGCGCTCACGATCTGGTTGAGGGGCTCGGTGAGCGCCTCGAGGATCTCGTTCGAGGAGATCGTGAAGCTGCGCGGGATGCCCTCGGCGAGGTTGCGGCCCTTCACCTCCATCTCGCGCACCTCGGAGCCCGGGAACGCCGAGCCGATCTGCTTCTTGATGTGCTCGGCGGTGGTCTCGCCGATCAGCATGCCGTAGTTGCGGCGGATGTAGTTGATGATCGCCTCGTCGAACTTGTCGCCGCCGACGCGCACCGAGCCCTTGTGCACCGCGCCGCCGAGCGAGATCACGCCGACCTCGGTCGTGCCGCCGCCGATGTCCACCACCATCGAGCCGGTCGCCTCCGCAACGGGAAGATCCGCGCCGATCGCCGCCGCCATCGGCTCCTCGATGAGGAACACCTGGCCGGCGCCCGCGCCGATCGCGCTTTCTCGAATCGCGCGCCGCTCGACCTGCGTAGAGCCGCAGGGAACGCAGATGATGATGCGCGGGCTCGGCGAGAACAGCTTGTTGTCGTGCACCTTCTTGATGAAGTACTTCAGCATCTGCTCGGTGACGGTGAAGTTGGCGATCACGCCGTCCTTCATCGGGCGGATCGCGACGATGTTGCCCGGGGTCTTGCCGAGCATCATCTTCGCGTCCTTGCCGACCGCCTGGATCGACTTCTTCGAGTTCGGGCCGGTGTCCTCGCGGATCGCGACCACCGAAGGCTCGTCGAGCACGATGCCCTTGCCGCGCACGTAGATCAGCGTGTTCGCGGTGCCGAGGTCGATGGCAAGGTCGTTGGAGAAGTAACTGCGCAAGAAGCCGAACATGTTCGTGGCCGATCCTCTCTCGTTTTGCGACGCGGCGCGAGATTCCGACTTCCCTTAACTTTGCTCGCTAACCACGCGTCCGGAAACCCAAATCCGACGGATGGCTATGATACTCTTAAGCGGACCCTCGGCAAGCGCGCGCGGCACCCTTTTCCGGCCATTTTCCCGCTTCGTCCCCAATCGCTCCGTCCTGCGTGTCCCTCACCCCCGACCAACTCAAGCGCATCGCTCTGCTGGCCCGCATCGACATCGCGCCCGCGGAGGCCGCCGCGGTCACCGAGCGGCTGAACCGGGTGCTCCGCCTGATCGACCAGCTGCAGGCGGTCGATACGCGCGGGGTCGACCCCATGTCGCACGCACTGGACTCGCAGCTCGCGCTGGGCCAGCGCCTGCGCGCCGACGAGGTCACCGAAGCCGACCGGCGCGAGGCCTTTCAGGGCGTCGCTCCGGCGGTCGAGGCGGGCCTCTACCTCGTGCCGAAGGTCATTGAATAAGTGCTGAATTCCGGCCTTTCCGCGCTGTCGGCCGCGCTCGCCGCGAAGCAGCTGTCCTCGGTCGAGCTCACGCGCCTGTTCCTCGACCGCATCCGGGGGCTGAACGGCAAGATGAACGCCTTCATCACGGTGGACGAGGAGCACAGCCTCGCGCAGGCGCGCGTCGCCGATGAGCGACGCGCCGGCAAGGGAAGCGCGGGCCCGGCCGGTCCGCTCACGGGCGTCCCGATCGCGCACAAGGACATCTTCTGCACGCGGGGCCTGCGCACGACCTGCGGCTCGAAGATGCTCTCCGGCTACGTGAGCCCGTTCGATGCGCACGTGATCGAGCGTTTCGCGGCCGCCGGCGCGGTGACGCTCGGCAAGACCAACATGGACGAGTTCGCGATGGGCTCGTCCAACGAGACCTCGCATTTCGGCCCGGTGCGCAATCCATGGGACGCGGCGCGCGTGCCGGGCGGCTCCTCGGGCGGCTCGGCGGCGGCGGTGGCCGCGCGCATGGCGCCGGCGGCCACCGGCACCGATACCGGCGGCTCGATCCGCCAGCCGGCGGCGCTCACGGGCGTCTCGGGCCTGAAGCCGACCTACGGCGTGGTTTCGCGCTACGGCATGGTCGCGTTCGCCTCCTCGCTCGACCAGGGCGGGCCGATCGCCAAGAGCGCAGAGGACCTCGCGTTGCTCATGAACGCGATGGCGGGGTTCGACGCGCGCGATTCGACGAGCCTCGAGCGGCCGGCGGAGGATTACGCGCGCGAGCTGAACATGAGCGACGCAGCGGACGCGGCGAAGCCGCTCAGTGGCCTGCGCATCGGCCTGCCGAAGGAGTACTTCGCCGCGGGCGTGGACGCGGACGTGCTCGCGCGCGTGCGCGAGGCGATCCGCTGGTTCGAGAGCCAGGGCGCCAGGACGGTCGAGCTCTCGCTGCCGAACACCGCGCTCGCGGTGCCGGTGTATTACGTGGTGGCACCCGCGGAGGCCTCGTCCAACCTGTCGCGCTACGACGGCGTGCGCTACGGCCACCGCGCAAAGGAATACGCCGATCTGGCCGACATGTACCGGCGCACGCGCGCCGAAGGCTTCGGCACGGAGGTGAAGCGCCGGATCCTGGTGGGCACCTACGTGCTCTCGCACGGCTACTACGACGCCTACTACCTGCAGGCGCAGAAGGTGCGCCGGCTGATCGCCCGGGATTTCGCCGAGGCGTTCGCGCGCTGCGACCTGATCCTCGGCCCGACTTCGCCCTCGACGGCGTTCCCGCTCGGCGCGAAATCGGACGACCCGGTGCAGATGTACCTGAACGACATCTTCACGATCCCCGCGCCGCTCGCGGGCCTGCCCGGCCTGTCGATCCCCTGCGGCTTCGACGCGCAGGGGCTGCCGGTCGGGCTGCAGATCATGGGCAACTACTTCGCCGAGGCGAAGATGCTGGGCGCCGCGCACCGCTATCAGCAGGCGACCGATTTCCACCTGCGCGTGCCGAAGGAGACGCCGCTATGAGATGGCTCGCGGCCCTGTTCCTGGCGTGTTCTCTCCAGGGATTCGCCCAGGAGAAGAGCGAGACCGTCGAGCTGATCGGCCACCTCGGCGGGCGCGCTGCGCTGGTGCAGCTCTACACGGTGACGCGGCCCGACGGCTCGGCGCGCGTCGCGGGCGACTACCTGCTGCTCGCGACGATGCAGCAGCGCTTCCTCCAAGGTGAGCGCAGCAAGCAACTCGGCGTCACCTTCCTCAACGAGGGCAACACGCCGATCCTCTATGGACGTCCGCCGACGGCGACCCTGCAGGGGACCTGGTCGGGCGGGACGTTCAAGGGCAACCGCTTCGGGCCGGCCGGTCAGCAGCGCGAGCAGTTCGAGTTCAGCGAGACCTTCCCATCGATGGACGGCTACAGCGCGAAGCTGAGCTGCGATGTCGCCGAGGGGCGCTATGAGTCCAGGCTCGCGCTCGCCGTCGAGGACGGCAAGCTGAAGGCCCTGGACTGGCGCTCGAAAGTGGCGCCGGGCGAGCATACCTGCGCGCTGCAGGGCCTGCAGCAGCAGCCCTACAGCGGCGGTCTGCGCTTCGCCGCGGGGCGCTGCGCCGTGACGCTGCGCGACCTTGGCGAGGTCGTGCGCGTGAGCGCGGAGAACTGCGACGCGATGTGCGGCTCGCAGGCCTATCTCGAGCCCCTCTTCGTCGACCGGCGCGGCGACTGCCAGCTCATCCGCCCGGTGCAATAGCGACCGCCATGGCCTGGGAAATCGTCGTCGGCATCGAGACCCACGCGCACCTGCTCACCAAGAGCAAGATGTTCTCCGGTGCGTCCACTGCGTTCGGCGCGCCGCCCAACACCCAGGCGTCCGCGGTCGATATTGCGTTGCCCGGCACGTTGCCCGTGCCGAATCGTGCGGCGATCGAGCACGCCATTCGCTTCGGCCTCGCCGTGGGCGGCAACGTCAATCGGCGCTCGATCTTCGCGCGGAAGAACTACTTCTATCCCGATCTGCCGAAGGGCTACCAGATCAGCCAGTACGAGATCCCGGTGGTGCTGGGCGGCACGCTGAAGATCGTCATGCCGGAGGGCGAGAAGACCATCCGGCTAACGCGCGCGCACCTCGAGGAGGACCCCGGCAAGTCGCTGCACGAGAACTTTCACGGCATGAGCGGCATCGACTTCAATCGCTCCGGCATGCCGCTGCTCGAAATCGTCAGCGAGCCCGAGCTGCGCGGCGCGAAGGAAGCCGTCGCTTACGCGAAGGCGCTCCACACGCTCGTGCGCTGGATCGGCGTGTGCGACGGCAACATGCAGGAGGGATCATTCCGCTGCGACGCCAACGTCTCGGTGCGCCGCGCGGGCGAGGAAAAGCTCGGCACGCGCTGCGAGATCAAGAACCTGAACTCGTTCCGCTTCATGGAGCAGGCCATCGAGTTCGAGGCGCGCCGCCAGATCGAGCTCATCGAGGATGGCGGAACGGTGACGCAGGAAACGCGTCTTTACGACCCCGACAAGAACGAAACGCGATCGATGCGCTCCAAGGAGGACGCGCAGGACTACCGCTATTTCCCCGATCCGGACCTGCTGCCGCTCGTCATCTCCGCGCAGGACATCGAGCGGATCAGGGCGACGATGCCAGAATTGCCCGAGAAGAAGGTCGCCGAGTTCGTCGCCTATGGGATTCCGAAATCTCAGGCCAATCAGCTCGCTTCGAGCATCGAGATGAGCAAGTTCGCCGAGCGAGCGATTGGCAAGGCACCGAAGGAGGGTGCTGTCACGATCGCGAACTGGATCACAGGACCGCTGAGTTCAAAGCTGAACGACGAGAACCTCGATATCTCGCAGAGTAAAGTACCGTCAGACATGATTGCCGCTCTGTTTTCGCGAGTTGCCGACGGGACGATTTCAAACAGCACAGCGGTCGGGACGGTCATGGCGGCAATGTGGTCCGGCGAAGGTTCTCCTGACGAGATCATCGCGAAGAAGGGCCTGAAGCAGATCAGCGACGCGGGAGCGATCGAGAGGATCGTCGACGAGGTGATGACCGCGGGAGCGAAGCTCGTCGAGGATTACCGCGCGGGCAAGGAGAAGGCGTTCAACGCGCTGGTCGGGCAGGTGATGAAGGCGAGCAAGGGCAAGGCCAACCCGGCGCAGGTCAACGAGATCCTGCGCCGCAAGCTGAAGGGCTAGGCGCTACTTCGCGCCGCCGCCCTTGGTGAGCTCCTGGTAGCGCTTCTTGTCGTCGTCGTAGCGCGCGTTGATCTGATCGACTTCCTTTTTCTTCGCCGCTAGCAGGTCCTCCTGCGCCTTGATGTCGAATTCGGTGCTCTGGATATCCTGCGTGAGCTTGGCGGGCGGCTTGTTCTTGCCTGCGTAGAACTGCAGTTCCTTGTTCTGCTCCGCGAGGCGCTGCTTCAGGCCGCCGATGCGCTTCTCGATGTCCTTGACCGCGGCCTCGTTGTCCTGCAGCGCGCGCGCGCGCGCGGAGTCGATGTCCTTCTCGCTCGTGTAGGTGGCGAGCAGCGCCCGGTTGCGCCGGCCCTCTTCCTTGGAGATCGCCTCGCGTTTCCTGCGCTCCTCCTCCTCGGCCGCCTTCTTCTCGCGCTCGGCGGCGGTGACGGCCGCGTCGATGCGCTTGATCACCAGGCCCTGGGCGTTGAGCTGCTCGACGGGCTGGCCGACGCACGCCGGCGGGATCGTCGAGCCGTAGTACTTCTTGCCATCGGTGCCGGTGCAGCGGAAGGAGGTGGACGTCGGCACGTTGGACTGCGCCAGCGCCGCGAGCGGCGCCAGCGCAATTCCGGCGGCAAGCGCCGCGGCGGCGATTTTCGTCATTACTTGCCTCGCTTCGTGATCTCGATGTAGCGCTTCTTGTCCTCGTCGTAGCGCGCGTTGATGGCCGCCATGTCCTTGCGGCGGTCCGCGAGCGCCGCTTCCTGCACCTTCAGATCGGCGTCGATCGCCCTGGTATCTGCGTCCGGCGCGCCGCGGCGCTTCTTCAGCGCCGCGATGCTCTGCTCGAGGTCCTTGGCCGCGCGCTGGCTGCTCTCGAGCGCTCTCGAGCGCGCGATCTCGATGTCTTGCTCGCTGGTGTAGCTCGAGAGCAGCGCGTTGTCCTTGCGGCCCTGCTCCTTGGCGGCCGCCGCCTGCTTCTTGCGCTCGGCGTCCTCGGCTTCCTGCTTCGCGCGATCCTCCGCGTTGCGGACCGGATCGACGCGCTTCACGACCACGCCGCGCGAGTCGAGCTGCTCGTAGGGCTGGCCCACGCACTGCGGCGGCACCGACTGGCCGTAGTACTTCTTGCCGTCGGCGCCGACGCAGCGGTAGGACTGCGCGAGCGCGACGGCCGGCAGCAGGGCGAGAGCGGCGACGAGGGCGGCGCGCATGAGAGCGGGCTCCGGTTCGGAAGACGGCATCGATTCTAACGCGCCGCAGGACCGCGCGTTGACCGACCTGATAAAATTCGCCCCGCCATGCGCTCCGCGGATCGCGAATTCATCGCCGACACGACCGCGAAGATGCTGCTGGAAGTGAAGGCGGTGCTGTTCTCCGAGGGCAAGCCGTTCATCTTCACCTCCGGCTGGGCGAGCCCGGTCTACATCGACTGCCGCAAGCTCATCTTCTATCCGCGCATCCGGCGCCAGCTCGTCGACTTCGCCGCCGCGACGCTGTCGCGCGACGCGGGCTTCGAGCAGTTCGACGTGGTGGCCGGCGGCGAGACCGCGGGCATCCCCTACGCGGCGTGGATCGCCGACCGCTTCGGCCTGCCGATGCAGTACATCCGCAAGAAGCCGAAAGGCTTCGGCCGCAACGCGCAGATCGAGGGCGACATCCGCGAGGGCGCGCGCACGCTGCTCGTAGAGGACCTCACCACCGACGGCCGATCCAAGATCAACTTCTGCAAGGCGCTGCGCGAGGCGGGCGCGGTGGTCGAGCACGTGTTCGTGAACTTCTACTACGACATCTTCCCCGAGTCGAAGAAGGTGATGCAGGAGCTCGGCGTGCGCCTGCACTACCTCGCCACCTGGTGGGACGTGCTGCGCGTGGTCAAGCAGGGCAGCTACCTGGGCGCGGCGCAGCTCGCCGAGGTGGAGAAGTTCCTCAACGCGCCGGCCGAGTGGTCGGCCGCGCACGGCGGGGTCGCCAGCTTCCCGAGCACCTAGGCTCGCTTTGCGGGTCATCACGCTCAACGTCAACGGCATTCGCTCGGCCGAGCGCAAGGGGCTGTTCGCCTGGCTGCCGGCGCAGAAGGCCGACGTCGTGTGCCTCCAGGAGGTGAAGGCGCACGAAGCCGACCTCGAGCAGAAGGTGCTCGCGCCGAAGGGCTATCACGGCTTCTTCCATTGCGCCGAAAAGAAGGGCTATGCCGGCGTCGCGCTGTACTCGAAGCGCGAGCCCGAGTCCGTGGTGATGGGATTCGGGGTGAAGGAGTTCGACTCCGAGGGCCGCTACCTCGAGGCGAACTTCGGCAAGCTTTCGGTCATCTCGGTCTACCTGCCGTCGGGCTCGGCAGGTCCGCACCGGCAGGCTTCGAAGTTTCGATTCTTGAAGAAATTCTTTCTTCATTTAAAACAAATTCGTGACAGAGAATCCGAACTCATCCTCTGCGGCGACTGGAACATCGCGCACAAGGAGATCGACCTGAAGAACTGGCGCTCCAACCAGAAGAACTCGGGCTTCCTTCCCGAGGAGCGCGCCTGGCTCACGCGCGTGTTCGACGAGCTGGGCTACGTCGACGTGTTCCGCCGCCTGAACGCGAAGCCCGAGCAGTACACCTGGTGGTCCAACCGCGGCCAGGCCTGGGCGAAGAACGTGGGCTGGCGCATCGACTACCAGATCGCGACGCCCGGCGCGGCCAGGGCGGCGCGTCGCGAAGCGATCTACCTGAAGCGGCGCTTCTCCGACCACGCGCCGCTCACGATCGACTACGACTGGCCGCTCGCGCGGCGCTGAGCTCAGGCGGCGTGGCCGGAGCGCGCCGCGAGCTGCGCGAGCCAGCGCCGGGCGCCGCGCACGAGCCGCCAGGCGGCCCAGCCTTTCATGAGCCAGCGCAGCGCGCGGCGCGGCCACAGCGCCGCGAACAGCGCGACGGCGGCGGCGGCGATCCAGGGCTGACGGCGCAGCTCCTCGGCGACGCGGCCCACCCCCTGCAGCAGGCGCGCCCACTCGTCGCTCCGGGCGACGAGCTCGGCGAGCTTCTCGCGCTCGGCGCGCGCGCGCTCCTGCAGCAGCGCGCGGCGCTCGGCGAGCCGGATCAGGCGCTCGCGCATCGGCGTCCCGCGGCGCCGCTCATGTGAGGCGCTCCTTGTCGCGCTGCAGCTCGGCGAGCGTGGCGGCGAGGAATTTCGGGCGCGCGCGCATGCGCGCGAGCACCATCAGCGCCGAGACGACGCCCGCGCCGGCGAACAGCGCCGCGATCAGGCCCGCGGCGAGCAGCCGGTCGGAATCCCAGAAATGCAGCACGATGAGCACCGCGACGAACAGCAGCGTGACGCCGAGGAAGAAGATCGCCGCGGCGAGCCAGAGCAGGATCTCGACCAGCCGGAGCGACTGCTCCTCCAGCTCGGTGGCGGCCAGCCGCGTGCGCGTCTCCGCGAACGACAGCAGGATGCGCGCCAGATCTCTCACCGAGCCCAGCATGGGAACCTGTCGCCTCGCCCGCGCCGGGCGGCGCGCTAGCGGCGGCCGATCAGCAGGCCGAGCAGGACGCCGATGCCGGCGGCGATGCCGACCGCCTGCCAGGGATTGTCGTGCACGTAGTCGTCGGTCGCCCTGGCGGCTTCCTTCGCCCTGGCGACGGCCGCGCGCTCGGCCTCGCCGAGCTTCACCTTGGCGGTCGCGAGCGAGGCCTGGATGCGCTCGCGCGCGGCGACGACCTTCTCGCCCGCCTGCGAGGCCGTGGCACGCAGCAGTTCCTCGGCGTCGGCGACCACGACTTTGAGGTCGGCGACGAGCTTGTCCTTGTTGACGTCGGTGGTCATGGGTTGGGCGCTCATTGCTTGGGGAGAACGGAGATGCGAACGGGAGCGGCAGACTAACGGTTTTTGCACCGCGTGGCAATGGCAGAGGACGTCGTGCTTCACGCGGGTAAACTGCCCTGCCATGGCGCTCGCCGACCCGCTTGCCCGGCTGCGCGAGCGGCTGCCCGAGGGCGTCCGCCCGTATCTCGAGGCCGCGCCGCTCGCGGCGCTGTGCCTCGGCGTCTCCTCCGGCTTCGCCTTCGCGATGATCGGCGCCACGCTGACCACGCGCCTCGCGCAGCACGGCGTCGGCAAGAGCACGGTGACCGCGTTCGCGCTCGCGATCCTCGCCTACAACCTGAAGTTCCTCTGGGCGCCGCTCGTCGACCACGTGCGGCTGCCGCTGCTCGGCAGGTTCGGCCAGCGGCGCAGCTGGCTGTGGCTGGCCGGGGCGCTGGTGATCGCGACGGTCGCGCTGCTCGGCGCCGCGGACCCGGACGCTTCGCTGCTCGCCGTCGCCGCCGCCGCCGTCGCGGTCGGCGTGGCCGGCGCGACGTACGACATCATCATCGACGCCTACCGCATCGAGCTGCTCGAGCCGCGCCAGCTCGGCGCCGGCTCCGGCATGTCGCAGTACGGCTGGCGCATCGGCGCCGCGGCGGCCGGCGGGCTCGCGCTCGTGGTCGCGGCGCGCTACGGCTGGCTCGCCGCCTACGCCGCCTGCACCGTGTTCGCGCTGCCGGCGATGCTGGTCGGCGCGGTCGTGGGCGAGCCGGCGCGGCATCGCGAGCCGGCCGCGATGCACGGCGCCGTCGAGGCGCTGATCGCCTATTTCAGCCCGCTCGCCGAATTCGCGCGGCGCCAGGGCGCGCTCGTGGTGATGCTGTTCGTGCTGATCCACAAGATCGGCGACACGCTCGCCAACCTCACGCTGCGGCTGCTGTTCCAGGATCTCGGCTTCAGCAACGACGAGGTCGCGTATTACGACGTGGGCGTGGGCTTCGCCGCGCTGCTCGCCGGCATCTTCGCCGGCGGCGTGCTCTACGAGCGGCAAGGCATGCAGCGCTCGGTGCTCGCGAGCCTGGTCCTCATGGCGGTGTCGAACCTCGGCTTCGCCGGGCTCGCGCTCGCCGGACACACCAACCTCGGGCTCGCCTCGGCGGTCGGCTTCGAGAACTTCGCGAGCGGCGTCGGCGGCGTCACGGTCGTCGCCTACCTGTCGGCGCTGTGCAACCTGCGCTTCACCGCGAGCCAGTACGCGCTGCTCTCGGCGCTGGCGAGCATCGCCGGACGCTTTCTCACGGGCACCACCGCCGGCGCGCTCATCGGCGCGATCGGCTACGTGAATTTCTACCTGTTCACCACGCTGGTCGCGCTGCCCGGCGTGCTGCTGTTCTGGCTCATGATGCGCTCGGGCCTCGCCGAGGTGCCGGCCGGCTCGGCGGGCCGCGACGGCCCCTAGGAGGCGATGCGCGCGCCGCGCTCCTGCAGCAGCCGGCGCAGCACCGAGCGGTGGCAGCGCGCCTCGTGCTCGCAGTAGCAGCCGACCGAGAAATCCGCGGTGTGCGACAGCGCGGCGAGCAGCTCGAGCAGCCTGGCCGCGCCCGCCGCCGCCATCTCCTTCTCGTAGCGCTTCGCGAACGCGCTCCATTGCGCGTCGCTGTCGGCCTTCTGCCCGAGCTTGACGACGGTCTCGGAAGGCGAGAGCTCCGGCAGCCAGACGTCGTACCAGTCCTCGGCGGCGAACTTCGCCTTCGGCACGCCGCGCGGCGGCCGGCGCACGGTGCCGATGCGCAGCCCCTCGCCGCGCGTGCGCGGCGATCCGAGGCGAACGATGGAAACAGCCATTGCACCTCCTCGCGGCGGCGCTCGCGCCCCCGCGTCAGCCGTAGCTCTCGCGCAGCGCCTGCTCGACGAGCGCCTTCAGCTCATCGTAGCCGAAGCTCGGGAGCGGCCGGCCGTTGACGAAGAACTCCG
>Ga0335082_10002830_pt1 | contig 18761 bp, 14 predicted proteins | sample Lox_Sample_41_FD_206718 | JGI IMG/M metagenome (GOLD analysis project Ga0335082, IMG submission 206718) | Soil microbial communities from Loxahatchee National Wildlife Refuge, Florida, United States - Lox_Sample_4.1 | ecosystem: Environmental > Terrestrial > Soil > Wetlands | place: USA...
TGACCGGCGCATCGGACCGGCGTTCTTGTTTCCCGGCGTCGGCTACGGGGGCTCGTGCTTTCCCAAGGACGTCAAGGCGCTGATCACGATGGCGGAATCGCGCGAGATCCCGCCGCGCATCCTGCGCGCCGTCGACCAGGTGAACGTGGCACAGAAGCGGCGCCTGTTCGAGAAGGTCGGCGAGCACTTTGGCGGCGATCTGCAGGGGCGCTGTCTGGCCGTGTGGGGGCTGTCGTTCAAGCCGCGCACCGATGACATGCGCGAGGCGCCGGCGGTCACGCTCATCCAGGCGCTGCTCGACGCCGGGGCGCGCGTCCAGGCACACGATCCGGTCGCGCTCGACGCGGCGCGGCGCCTGTTCGGGGATCGCATCGGCTACCACGACGTGTCGTACGACGCGCTGCGCGACGCCGACGCGGCCCTCATCGTCACCGAGTGGCCGGAGTTCAAGCAGCCGGACTTCCCGCGCATGAAGGCGCTGATGCGCCAGCCGGTGATCTTCGACGGGCGCAACATGTACGAGCTCAACGCCATGCGCAGCCACGGCTTCGTCTATTATGCGGTCGGGCGGCCCCCGGTCCGCAGCGACTGAGCCATGGGACGCATCGTCGTCACCGGCGGCGCCGGCTTCATCGGATCCCACTTGGCGGATCGACTGCTGGCCGAGGGACATGACGTCATCGCCCTCGACAACCTGTCGACCGGCCATGCCCGCAACATCGCCCACCTCCTCGGTCACGCGAAGTTTCACTTCATCAAGTATGACGTGACCGACTACATCTTCGTCGACGGGCCGGTGGACGCCATCTTCCACCTCGCGTCCCTGCCCAGTCCGGTCGACTATCTGCAGAAGCCGATCCCGACGCTAAAAGTCGGCGCGCTCGGCACGCACAAGACCCTCGGCCTGGCGCGCGCCAAGGGCGCCGTCTTCCTGCTCGCCTCGACGTCCGAGGTCTACGGCGATCCGCGCGTGCACCCGCAGCCGGAGACCTACTGGGGCAACGTCAACCCGGTTGGGCCGCGCGGCGTCTACGACGAATCGAAGCGCTTCGCCGAAGCCATGACCATGGCCTATCACCGCTACCACGGCGTCGACACCCGCATCTTCCGCATCTTCAACACCTATGGGCCCCGCATGCGGCCGGATGACGGGCGCGTGGTCACCAACTTCATCGCCCAGGCGCTCCGCGGTCAGCCGCTGACGGTCTACGACGACGGCGCGCGCACGCGGAGCTTCTGCTACGTGAGCGACCTGGTGGAGGGGATTCTGCGCCTCTGGCACGCGCGCTGCACCGATCCGGTGAACCTCGGCAACCCGCGCGAGATGACCATCCTCGAGTTCGCCCGGCTCATCAAGGAGCTGAGCCAGACCAGCTCGCCGATCGAGTTCCTGGTGCCGACGGACGAGCGCACCAAGGACGATCCGAACACGCGGCGCCCGGACATCACCCGGGCGCGGGAGCTGCTCGGGTGGGAGCCGCAGGTGGCGCTCGAGGACGGCCTGCGGGCGACGATCGACTACTTCCGCGCCCGCCTCGGCGAGGAGGCGGCATGAAGGTCCTGGTCAGCGGCGGCGCCGGCTTCATCGGCAGCCACGTGGTCGACGCGTACGTCGCGGCCGGCCACGAGGTGGTGGTGGCCGACGATCTGTCCACCGGGTACGAGCGCAACCTCAACCCGGCGGCGCGCCTGGCGCGGCTGGACATCCGCGACCGCGCCGCCGTGGCCGAGCTCATGGCCCGCGAGCGCCCCGAACTGCTCAACCACCACGCCGCGCAAATGGACGTCCGCCGTTCGGTGGCCGACCCCGTGTTCGACGCCCAGGTGAACCTACTCGGCCTGCTGAACCTGATGGAAGAGGGGCGGGCGCACGGCCTGCGCCGCGTCGTCTTCGCGTCCTCCGGCGGGACCGTGTACGGCGAGCGCCAGCAGGTGCCGGCGCGCGAAGGCGATCCCACCGAGCCGGTCTGTCCGTACGGGGTCAGCAAGCTCGGCAGCGAGCGCTACCTGCATTACTATGGTCACATGTACGGTATCGGCTCCGTCGCGCTGCGCTACGGCAACGTCTACGGACCGCGCCAGGACCCGCACGGCGAAGCCGGGGTCGTCGCGATCTTCATCGGCCAGCTGCTGCGCGACGAGCAGCCGGTCATCAACGGCAGCGGCGAGCAGACGCGCGACTACGTCTACGTCGGCGACGTCGCGCGCGCCAACCTGCTGGCGCTGGCGAGCGACCATTGCGGCGCCATCAACGTCGGGACCGGCATCGAGACCGATGTGAATCGGCTGTTCGCACTGCTCTGCGCCGCCACCGGCCGTTCCAAGCCCGAGCGACACGGGCCCGCCAAGCCCGGCGAGCAGAGCCGCAGCGTCCTCGCGCCGGACCAGGCCGCGGCCGTGCTCGGGTGGCAGCCGGCGGTGCCGCTTGCCGACGGCTTGGCCCGCACGGTGGCCTACTTCCGCGAGCGCGTGGAGGCGGGCGGCCCGCGGTGAGACCGGGGGCGGCGGGGCGCGGACCGCGGACGCCCGGCCCGCGCAGCGCCGAACCGGCGCCCTGACCTCGCGTCATGATCCAGCACATACGCAACTTCTCGATCATCGCCCACATCGATCACGGCAAGTCGACGCTTGCCGACCGATTGATGGACGCGACCGGGACGATCAGCGCGCGCGAGCGCACCGCGCAGCTGCTCGACAGCATGGATCTCGAACGCGAACGCGGCATCACCATCAAGGCGAGCGCCGTGCGCATGCGCTACACCGCCGCCGACGGCCAAGAGTACCTGCTCAACCTGATCGACACGCCCGGGCACGTCGACTTCGGCTACGAGGTGTCGCGCAGCCTGGCCGCTTGCGAGGGCGCCGTGCTGGTGGTGGACGCGGCGCAGGGAGTCGAGGCCCAGACGCTCGCCAACGTCTATCAGGCGCTCGACAACGACCTCGAGATCCTCCCGGTGATCAACAAGATCGACCTGCCGAGCGCCGACCCGGAGCGGGTCAGGAACGAGATCGAGGAGATCATCGGGCTCGACGCGAGCCAAGCGGTGCTGACCAGCGCGAAGCAGGGCATCGGCATCGATGCGGTGCTCGAAGGCATCGTCCGCGTGGTGCCGCCGCCGGCCGGCGACGGCGACGCCCCGCTGAAGGCGCTGATCTTCGACAGCTGGTTCGATCCCTATCACGGAGTGGTCGCGGTGGTGCGGGTCTTCGACGGCCAGATGGCCGCCGGGGAGCGCATCCTGCTGATGTCGAACGGCCAACGCTTCCAGATCACCCAGGTGGGTGTCTTCGCGCCCCGTCCGGTCAAGGCCGAGCGCCTCGGACCGGGCGAGGTTGGCTTCTTCATGGCCGCGATCAAGGACATCCACGACGCCAAGATCGGCGACACCGTGACCTACGCCGAGCGGCCAGCGGGCGAGCCGTTGCCGGGCTTCAAAGCGGTGAAGCCGATGGTGTTCAGCGGGCTCTACCCGACCGAGTCGAGCCAGTACGAGCCGCTGCGCGACGCGATGGAGAAGCTGCGGCTGAACGACTCGGCGTTCAGCTACGAGCCGGAAAGCTCGGTCGCGCTCGGGTTCGGGTTCCGCTGCGGCTTTCTCGGCCTGCTGCACATGGACATCGTGCGCGAGCGGCTCGAGCGCGAGTTCGGACTGTCGCTGATCGCCACCGCGCCGACGGTCGCCTACCGCGTCACCACCACCGCCGGGGAGCAGTTCATGATCGACAGCCCCGCCAAGCTACCCGACGCGGGAAAGATCGAGCGCATCGAGGAGCCGTACATCCTGGCCTCGATCCATGTGCCGGAGGCCTACCTGGGCGGCGTGCTCAAGCTGTGCGAAGAGAAGCGCGGTCGGCAGCGCACGTTGCGCTACCTCGGTCTGACCCGCGTCGTGCTCGAGTACGAGCTGCCGCTCAACGAGGTGGTGCTCGATTTTCACGATCGCCTGAAGTCGGTGAGCAAGGGCTACGCGTCGCTCGACTACGAGTTCATCGAGCTGCGCCCCGGCGATCTGGTGAAGCTCGACGTCCGCGTCAACGGCGACCCGGTCGACGCGCTGTCGCTGATCGTCCACCGCGACCGCGCCTACCAGCGCGGCCGCGACGTGATCGAGACCATGAAGGGGATGATCCCGCGCCAGATGTTCGAGGTCGTGCTGCAGGCGGCGATCGGGGCGAAGATCATCGCGCGCGAGACCGTCAAGGCGCTGCGCAAGAACGTCACGGCCAAGTGCTACGGCGGCGACATCACGCGCAAGCGCAAGCTGCTCGAGCGCCAGAAGGAAGGCAAGAAGCGGATGAAGCAGGTCGGACAGGTGGAGATTCCGCAGGAGGCCTTCCTCGCCGTGCTGAAGGTGCCCGCCTGACCGCCCGCGCCTACGCCAAGGTCGTCGGGATCGCCCTGCTGCTCGCGCTCGCGGTGCGCGGGGTGACGCTGGAGGCGTTCAAGATCCCGTCGGCGTCGATGCTGCCAACCCTCCAGGTCGGCGACTACCTGCTGATCAGCAAGGTGCGCTACGGCGTCCGCTTGCCCGGCTTCGGACGCTGGATCGTTCGCTTCGGCACGCCGCACGTCGGCGACGTGATCGTGTTCGCGAATCCCAGGGATCCGACCCTCGACTACGTCAAGCGCGTGATCGCGGTGGCGGGCGAAGTGGTCGAGATCCGCAACAAGCAGGTCTTCGTGGACGGCGTGCCGCGCGACGTCCCGGCCGCGTATTTCGCCCAGCGTTCGCACGTGCAACTAAAAGGCCCGCGGGATAATTTCGGACCGGTCAGAGTACCGCCAGGTCAGGTATTCGTGCTAGGAGACAACCGCGATCAGAGCATCGACAGCCGCTTCTGGGGCTTTGTCGACGTGAACGACGTGGAGGGCAAGGCTTTTCTCGTCTACTGGTCGGCGGACAGCGATGATGGTTCGGCGCGATGGGAGCGGATGGGGAAGCTGATCCACTGAGTCCCGACGGCTCGGTGGGCGCCCCGCGCGCGGCCGGTAGGCAAGAAGCTTGCGGTCTAGGAGGATTTTCATGCGGATGCGCTCGATTGCGGTGGTGGTGGCGGCCTCCACGTTCATCCCGGCGATGGCGTTGGCGTTCACCGGAGTCTTTCGCTCGGCGTTCACGGAGTCTGGGGCCGGCAGTCCGACCGGCATCGCGGTGGGCGACTTCGATCAGGATGGTGCGCTCGATGTGGCGACGTGCAACGCCGGCACCGGCGGCAACAACCTCAATGTGCTGGTGGGCTTCAGCGACGGCACCCTCAGCGCGGTCGGGAACCCGATCTCGCTGGACAGCTTTCCCTCCGGGATGCTGCAGGGGAAGTTCGACGCCGACACCTTGGACGATCTGATCGTGACCAAATCCAACGAGGGCTCGATAGTCTTCGTGAAGGGCCTCGGCAACGGCGACTTCTTCGACACGCCCGGCCCCCCGATCAGCGTCGGCCGTCTCAGCGGGCAGGGCCAGAGTCCGGTCGGTCTCGCCAGCGCGGACATCGACGGCGACCACACCGCCGATCTGGTCGTGGCCAACGAAGGGGGCGACAGCTCGCCCGGCTCGATCTCGGTGCTGCACGGGCAGGGGGACGGCACCTTCGTCCTGCTGACCCAGCCGGATCCGAGCTCCCCGGGTGACACGGTCGACGTCCTGGAGGCCGGCCTCGGCACCCGCACCGTGGCAATCGGCAACATCGACGCCAATCCGGCGCTGGACGTGCTGGCGGTCAACTCGCGCTCCAACACGATCTCGATCTTCACCGGCGACGGCCACGGCGTGTTCACGCCGTTCGGCACCATTCCGACCGGCGCCGCGCCGCAGGATCTCGTCCTGATCGACCTCGATGGAAACGGCAAGCTCGATCTGATCACGGCCAACAGCAACGACGATTCGGTGGCCGTGCAACTCGGGCACGGCGACGCGACCTTCGGCCCCCCCAAGACCTATCCGGTCGGGACGGCCCCGACGCGTCTTTCGATCGGCGACCTCGACGGCGACGGCAAGCCCGACATCGTCGCGATCAACAGCCGCAGCGGCGACGTCAGCGTCCTGCTCGGCGCCGGGGGCGGTCTCTTCCAGGCCGCCCGCACCTATGTGGCCGACGCCGAGCCGCAGGTCGTCTCGCTGGGTGACTTCAACAACGACCAGAAGCTCGACGTCGTCACCGCCACCCAGGGATCGGACGCCGGCCCGACGGTGGCGGTGGTGACCAACCGCGGCCAGGGCGTGCTGCATGCGGTGGAGGACGTGCACGCCGGGAACGGTCCGGAAGCGGTCGTGGTCGCGGACGTGGATGGGGACGGCCTGCCCGATATGCTGGTGAGCACCGATGGGGGCGAGGTGGCCATCATTCCCGCGCGCCCGGGCGGCTTCGGTGCACCGACCCATTTGAATGTTGGCGGGCGCACCGTCGGTCTGGCGGCGGTCGACCTCAACGGCGACGCGCGGCCGGACATCGTCGCGGTGGACAACCAGTACAACCAAGTCGCCGTGATGCTGTCACTGGGCGGCGGCCGCTTCGCGAGCCCCGCGCTGTACTCGACCGCGCCGAGCCCCGGAGCGGTGACGATCGGCGACTACGACGGCGACGGCCGGCCGGACATTGCCGTGCTGGCCCTCGGCGACAACCGCGTCTGTCAGGGCGGTCCGCAACCCGGCAAGAGCTGCGGGCAGGACAGCGACTGCGCTCCCGCCGGGATCTGCACGGCGCCCGGCATGACGTCGGTGCTGCTGCAGCAACCGAACGGCACCTTCGGGACGGCCCACACCACGCAGGTCGAGGAGACGCCGATCGGCATCGCGACGCTGGACGCGAACTGCGACGGCAAGGACGATCTGCTGGTGGCCAATGAAGCGTCCAACACCGTCTCGGTCCTGCGCAGCAACGGGGACGGGACCTTCACGGCCGTCCAGACGCTGCCGCAGACCGCAGTCGGCCAGGCGCCCATCGCGATCGTCGTGGCGGACTTCGACCGCGACGGGGTCCCCGACTTCGCGGTGGCCAACACGGTGGCGCCGCAGACGACACCGAACATTCACCTGTTCCGCGGCAGCTGCACGGCGGCGTTCGCGGCCTTCCCCAACGGCCAGATCCACGCCGGCGAGCTGGCCAGCGCGCTGGTGGCGCGCGATTTCACCGGCGACCAGATCGTCGACCTCGCCGTCGTCAGCCAGACGTCGAACTCGGTCTATCTGCTCACCGGCGTCGGCGACGGGTCGATGCGGCCGAGCGACAACGACAACGTGAGCCGCATGCCGATCGCGATCGCCGCCGGCGACTTCGACCTCGACGGCCGCTACGACGCCGTGACGGCGAACAACGACCCGAGCGCCAACAACCTGTCCGTGCTCTCCAACTGCGCCCGTGACCTGGTCTCGAAGGGCGCCCCGGTGAACTGCGATCCGTTCGGCCGTTCCGGCCCGCCGGGATCGGCGGCGCTGCGCGGCGACGGCAACAACGACGGGCTCACGTCGGCGGCGGATCTGGTCGCCGTGGCGGCCGAGGTCATGGACGGCGACGGGTTCGCGGTCGAGGCCATCGGCAGCGGCAGCTTCCACGCGTCGCCCGGCGTCGACGCCAACGGCGACGGGCTGGTCGACGCGCAGGATCGGATCGCGGTGGCGCACCGCATCTTCGGCGGGTGAGCGCAATGCCGGTGGACGAGGCGCGGCTGCAGCGCGACCTGCAGGACGCGATGCGCGCCCGGGACCGGCTGCGCATCGACGTGCTGCGCGGGGTGATCGCGGCGGTCAAGAACGCCAAGGTCGAGCGCCAGGTGCCGGCGTTGGCCGAGGCCGACATCGTGGCCATCGTCCGCAAAGAGGTGAACAAGCGCACCGAGATCATCGGGTACGCCGAGCAGGCGGGCCGGGCCGAGACGGTGGCGCAGAGCGAGGCCGAGAAGGCGGTGCTGGAGGCGTATCTGCCGACCCAGCTCGACGCGGCTCAGCTCGACGCGGTGGTCGCGGCGCTCGCCGCCGAGCTCGGGACCACCCAGATCGGGCCGCTGATGGCGGAGCTGCGCAAGCGCCACGCCGGGCAGTTCGACGGCAAGATCGCCAGCGAGATCATCAAGAAGCTGGCCTCGTGAGCCGGGGTCGCGCGGCCACCCCCGCGCCGCCAGCTCACCCGCGCGCGGGTGAGGCCGCGAGCGCCCGCGCGGCGGCCTCGACACCCGTCCCAGGTCTCGTCGGATATCCGCAGCGGGGCAGCACCCGCTCCAGCGCGCTGAGTACGAGCAGCACGTTGGCCTCAGTGCTCGACTCGCCCATCAGACCGATCCGCCACACGCGCCCCTTCATCGGACCGAGCCCACCGCCGATCTCGAGGTCGAACTCCCGCAGGAGCGCCGCGCGGACCGCCGCGTCGTCGACGCCGTCGGGAATCCGAACCGCGTTGAGCGTCCACAGCTGGTGCCCCTCCTGGGACGCCAGCTCCAAGCCCATCGCCGCCAGACCAGCCTTCAGCGCCCGGTGGTGGCGCTCGTGGCGCGCCCAGCGCGCTTCCAACCCCTCCTCGTCGACCAGGCGCAGGGCCTCGAGCAGCGCATAGTTCATGGAGATCGGCGCGGTGTGATGATACACGCGCTCGTCGCCCCAGTACTTCTCGATCATGGTGAGATCGAGGTACCAGCTCTGGACGCGGCTGCGGCGGCGGTGCAGCGCGTCGACGGCCCGCGCGCCGAAGGTCAACGGCGCCAGCCCCGGCGGACAGCTCAAGCACTTCTGGGTCCCGCTGTAGCAGGCGTCGATCAGCCAGTCGTCGACCTGCAGCGGACAGCCGCCGAGCGAGGTCACGGCGTCGACGACGAACAGCGCCCCGCGCTCGCGCACCAGGCGGCCGATGGCCTCGAGCGGCTGCCACGCACCCGTCGACGTCTCCGCGTGCACCACCGCGACCAGCCGCGCGTCGGGCGCGGCACGCAACGCCTGGGCCACGGCGTCCGGCTCGATGACGTGGCCCCAGGGGGCCTCCAGCTTGACTGCCGTGGCGCCGCAGCGCTCGACGATGTCGACCATGCGCGTGCCGAACACACCGTTGACCCCGATGATGGCCGTGTCGCCGGGCTCGAGCAGATTCACCAGGCAGGCTTCCATCCCGGCCGAGCCGGTCGCGGAGATCGGCAATGTGAGGGCATTGGTGGTGCGGAAGGTGGCGCGCAGGAGGCGCTTGGTCTCCTCCATCAGCTCGAGGAAAGCGGGGTCGAGGTGGCCGACCAGCGGCGTCGCGAGCGCGCGCAACACGCGCGGGTGGACCGCGCTCGGCCCGGGGCCGAGGAGGATGCGCGTGGGAAGTGGGGGAAGCATGGGTGTTGGTCGTGTTTGTGAATCGTTGTCCGTTGCCCGTTGTCCGTTGCGCGAACGGACAACGGGCAACGAACAACGGACAACGTCCGACCAGCTTGAGCTTTTAACCGCCGCTCACTAGCGTGTCAAAATGCTCGCGCCGCAGGTGCTCGACGCGCTCGCCGACGTCGTGGGTCGCGACGGGCTGATCACGCGGCCCAGCGAGGCGCGCGTCTACGAGTGCGACGGGTGGACGATGGCCAGGCAGGCGCCCGACGTCGTCGTGCTGCCGCGCACCCCCGCGCAGGCCGCGGCCGTGGTGCGGGTGCTGCACCGACACGCCGTCGCGTTCGTGCCGCGCGGCGCCGGTACGGGGCTGAGCGGCGGGTGCCTGCCGCTCGAAGCGCCGGTGATGATCTGCACCAGCCGGCTCAACCGGATCGTGGAGATCGATCTCGCCAATCGGCGGGCGGTCGTGGAGGCGGGGGTGGTCAACCTCGCCGTCAGTCGGGCGGTCGCCGCGCACGATCTCCAGTACGCCCCCGATCCGTCGAGCCAGTCGGCGTGCACGATCGGCGGCAACGTGGCCGAGAACTCGGGCGGGCCGCATACGCTCAAGTACGGCGTCACCACCAATCACGTCCTCGGGGTCGGCCTGGTGCTGCCCGACGGCGAGACCGTCGAGCTCGGCGGTGCGGTTGAAGACGTTCCCGGCTACGATCTGCGCGGTCTCGTGGTGGGCGGGGAGGGCACGTTCGGGCTGGTGACCAGCGCGACGCTGCGGCTGGTTCGCCAGCCGGAGGCGTGGCGGACGCTGCTCGGGGTGTTCGAGAGCGTCGGCGAGGCCAGCCACGCCGTCTCCGGCATCATCGCGGCAGGGATCGTTCCCGCGGCGCTCGAAATGATGGATCGCCTCATCGTGCAGGCGGTCGAGGCGGCGTTTCACTTCGGTTTCCCGACCGACGCCGGCGCCGTGCTCATCGTCGAGCTCGACGGGCCGGCGGCCGAGCTCGAGGCGCAGATGGGCACGGTCGTCGCGGTCTGCCGCGAGCGCGGCGCGCGCGAGGTGCGGGTGGCGGAGGACGAGCAGCAGCGCGCGGCGTTGTGGAAGAGCCGCAAGCGGGCGTTCGGCGCCGTGGGTCGCCTGGCGCCGAACTACGCTACCCACGATGGCGTCGTGCCGCGCACCAAGGTCCCCGACATCCTGCGCGCCATCACCGCCATCGGCGAGCAGCATCGGCTGCGCATCGCCAACGTCTTCCATGCGGGGGATGGCAACATTCACCCGATCATCCTCTACGACGAGCGCGACGCCGACGAGGTGCGGCGCGTGATCGCCGCCGGACACGCCATCCTGCGCGCCTGCGTCGATCTCGGCGGTAGCATCACCGGCGAGCACGGCGTCGGGGTCGAGAAGATCAGCGAGCTGCCGCTGCTGTTCAGCCCGCAGGACCTGCTGGTGATGCAGCAACTCCGCGCCGTCTTCGATCCGGAGCGCCGCGCCAACCCGGGCAAGATCTTTCCGACCCCGGGCGCGTGCGTGGAAGTGTCGCGGCCGCGCAAGCAGGTTCCGGCATGAGGCGTGCGGCGGCGCGGTGATGCCAGCGGGCGCCGAAACCCTGCTGCGCGAGCGCCTCGGGCGCGAGGCGGTCGAGAGCGGCGACGCCGTGTACCGCTTCGCGGCCGGCGGCGTCGTGCCGTCGTGCGTCGTGCAGCCGCCCGATGCCGCGGGCATTGCGGCCGCCGTGCGCGCCGCGCGCGACGGAGGTCTCGCGCTGGTTCCCGCCGGCCGCGCCACGCACCTCGACATCGGCCATCCGCCGCGCCGCTACGACGCCGCGCTCTCGACCCGGCGGCTCGATCGCATCGTCGCGCACGATGCCGGCGACATGACCGTCACCGCCGAGGCCGGGGTGACGCTGCCGGCGCTGGCAGGCACGCTGGCGGCCGCCCAACAGTGGCTGCCGCTCGATCCCGCGCGCGCGGCCGACATGACCGTCGGCGGGCTGCTCGCGGCCGACCGCAGCGGCCCACTGCGCTGCGCCTACGGCAAGGTCCGCGATTGGGTCATCGGCGTTACCGTGGTCATGGCTGACGGCGCACTGGTGCGGGGCGGCGGCCGCGTGGTGAAGAACGTGGCCGGCTACGATCTGCCCCGGCTGTTCGCCGGCTCGTTCGGGACGCTGGGCGTCATCGTCGAGGCCACGTTCAAGGTCGGCCCGCGGCCCGATGGCGAGGCGCTGTTCGTGTGGCCCGCGGCGACGCTCGAGCAGGCCCTGGCGCGCGCGGGCCTCGTCCTCGGCTCGTCGGTCTTTCCGGTGCTGCTCGAGGCCGTGAACGAAGCGGCGGCCGAGACGCTCGGGCTCGCCGCCGGACCGAGTCTGATCATCGGCTGCGCGGGCGGGGCGGCGCATCTGCTCGAGCAGGAGCGCCGCGTGCAGGCGCTCTCGGCGGGCCGGGCCGAGCGGCTCGACGACGAGTACGCCGGCGGGCTGCGGCGCGCGCTGTCGGACTTTTCGCAGTCGGCCGACGAAGACGGGCTGGTCGCGCGCCTCAGCGCCCTGCCGACGGCGCTGGCCGCTCTCCTGCCGCAGGTGGAAGCCGCGGCGGCCGCGCACCAGCTGGTTGCCGAGGTCGCGGTGCACGCCGGCAGCGGCGTGGCGTGGTGCGAGCTGCTCGGCGCGGCCCGCGCGGAGACGCTGGCGGAGTTCGCCGAGTGGCTGCGCGCGACCGCCCGCCAGCACGGCGCGTGGGTGGTGTTCGAATCGCTGCCGCCCGGCCTGCGCGGCCGGGTGGATCCCTGGGGCTTCGACGCTCCGGCGCTGCGCCTCATGGGCGGCGTCAAACGGGCGCTCGATCCGGCGGGGATCTTCAGCCCGGGGCGCTTCGTGGGGGGCCTCTGATGGACGAGGCGCTGCGCACGGTGACACGCGACGCGCGCGTGGCCGATCCGGCCCGGCTGCGCGAGTGTGTGCACTGCGGGCTGTGCCTCAATGCGTGCCCGACCTACCTCGAACTGGGGACGGAAATGGATTCGCCGCGGGGGCGGATCTATCTGATCAGCGGGCTCGAGGACGGCACGCTGGCGCTCGACGATGATGTCGTGCGCCACCTCGACCTGTGCCTGGGCTGCCGGGCATGCGAGACCGCCTGTCCGTCCGGTGTGCGCTACGGCGGCATCCTCGAGGAGGCGCGCGCCTACGTCGAGCGCGCCGCACCGCGCGCGTTGCCGGCGCGCCTGCGTCGCGCGGCCATCCTGGCGTCGTTTCCCTACCCGCGCCGGCTGCGGCTCCTGCTGGGGCTCGCGCAGGTGGCGCGCGGCCTCGGCGTCTGGCCGCTGGTGACCCGGGTGATCGAGGCGGCGGCCCTCGTTCCGCCGCTGCGCGCGCAGGCGCCGCTGGCTCGATTCTACGCTGCGCAGGGGCCCGAGCGGGCGCGCGTCGGCTTGCTCGGCGGCTGTGTTGGCGGCGCTCTGTTCGGCGAGGTCAACGTGGCGGCCATCCGCGTTCTCACCCGGCACGGCGTCGCCGTCGTCGTGCCGCCGGCGCAGGGCTGCTGCGGCGCGCTGCATCTGCACAGCGGCGCCCCGGACGCGGCGCGGCGGCTGGCGCGGCGCAACCTGCAGGTCTTTCCCGCCGACCTCGCCGCGGTGGTGGTCACGGCCGCCGGCTGCGGATCGGCGATGAAGGAGTACGTCCACCTCCTCGCCGAGGATCCGTCCGCGGCGCGCGCCCATCAATTCAGCGGGCAGGTGCGCGACCTCACCGAGTTCCTCGCCGAGCTCGACCTGCCGCCGCCGGCACGCTCGCTGCCGCTGCGCGCTACCTACCACGACGCCTGTCACCTCGCCCACGCGCAGGGGGTGCGGGCGGCGCCGCGCCGGTTGCTCGCGTCCATCCCGGGCCTCGAGCTGGTCGAGCTCACCGAGGCAGACGTGTGCTGCGGCAGCGCCGGCAGTTACAACCTGAGCGAGCCGGCCATGGCGCGCCGGCTACGGGAGCGCAAGCTCGACCACATCGCGGCGACCGGCGCCTCCTGTGTGGTGGCGGCCAATCCCGGCTGTGCGCTGCAGATCCGCGCCGGGTTGGCGGCCCGGGGGCTCGCGGTTCGCGTCGCCCACCCGGTCGAGCTGCTCGACGAGGCGTACGGATAGGCCGCAGCGATGTAGCGAGCGTGCGAACGTGCGCGTTGCTGGAGCTACCGGGCTGGATTTTCTCCCCACCTCGCCGCCGCGGCGCCGACGGAGCGGCGCCCTCCAGGACGGATTGGGGGCAAGGGCTCACTCGCGCAGGAGCACGTCGGCGCCGAGCCGCACGGTGCCGAGCCAGCGGCGCAGGAAGGGTCGGCGCTGGACCAGCGCCCGCAGCTTGACGATCAACAGGCGTTCGAGCCGGTAGCGGTCGAGTCGCCTCGGGGCCGGAGCGCGGCCCGACGCCCCGGCCGCTTCGAGGGGCGCCCAGAGGGTGTCGGCCGGATGGCCCCACAGTGCGAGGTCGGCCGGATCCAGGCGGGCGACGATCTCTCGGCACAGCGCCAACCGGTCGGGCGACGCCGCGATCTCGATCGCCCACTTGTCGACCGATTCGGTGGTGGGACGGGAGTGCTGCTTCACGCCGATCGGATCGCCCAGGCCCCGGGCGGCGGGCTCCTGTCGGCCATATTCGACCGCCTGCGGCTCATTCGGTACGCCGATGAAGGCGAAGATCTCGCCGAGCACGCGCTCGGGGTCGGCGACCAGCTGCTCGTAGACGACGTGGAAGATCGGCACCGGCCGTTGGCGGAGGAACGTCGCCAGGGCCGGAACGTAGCGGTCGAGCAGTGGGTTGTAGGCCTGTGCCGCGGCGTAGTCGCCGTTGAAGAACGACGCGGCGTATGAGCTGAACACCGCCAGCGGGTGGCGGGTGAGGACGACGTACTTCGCGCGCGGATAGATGCGGGCGATGAAGTCGAGCACCAGCGCGTAGGCCGGCGTCTTGTCGAGGAACAGCCGCTTGTGCGGCTGCGTCGCCAGCATGCGCTCGTAGAGAATGTCGCAGTACGCGCGGCACGCGTCGACGTAGTCCTGCTCGCCGTGCGGAAGGGCCGCGACGAACTCGCGCTGCGCCTCGGCGGCGAGCACGGCGTCGTACGGGGCCTTGTCGACCTTGGCGTAGTACCCGAGGTGCGCGAGCGGGGTGAGCAGATGCGGTTCCGGGCGTCCGTAGATGAGCGAGTGCGCCCCGATCATCCGCGCCAGCAGCGTCGAGCCCGAGCGCGGCGGGCCGATGACGAAGAGCACGCGGTCGTCCACGTCGGCGTATGTAGCACAGGCCCGAGGCGCGCCGCACCTCGGTACGGCGTGGCGGCCCCGGGGCGAGGTCACTCGGGCTGAGCGAATGCCTTGACCACGGCGTCCTTGAGGACCTTGCCCATCGGATTGCGGGGCAGCTCGCCGACGACGCGCACCAGCGTGGGCACCTTGTACGGCGCCAGGCGCTCCTTGGCCCAGGCGCGCAGCGACGCCAGATCGAGGTGCGCGCCGGCCTGGAGGAGCAGCGCCGCGCCGACGCGTTGCCCCCACTCGTCGTCGGCGACGCCCACCACGGCGCAGTCGGCGACCGCCGGGTGCTGGCGCAGGACGTCTTCGATCTCGAGCGCCGAGACCTTGTAGCCGCCGGTCTTGATGATGTCGACCGACGCGCGGCCGAGGATGCGGTAGACGCCGTTGCCGCGCGTCGCCACGTCACCGGTCTTGAACCACCCGTCGGGGGTGAAGGCCGTGGTGGTCGCCTCGGGGCGCCGCCAGTACTCGTGAAACACGGTTGGGCCGCGGATCTGGATCTCGCCCGGCGTGTCGTCGCCGAGGACACGGCCGGCGTCGTCGACCAGGCGGACGTCGACGCCGGGAAACGGGACGCCGACGCACCCGGCGGCGCGCTCGCCGCGCAGCGGAGCACCGAGACCCATGCCGATCTCGGTCATGCCGTAGCGCTCGAGCAGCGTGTGACCGCTGAGGTCGCGCCAGGCGTCGAGCAGCGCCGTCGACAGGGCGGCCGATCCGGATACCATGAGGCGCAGACGCCGGCAGCCGGCGCTCCAGCGCCGCTGCTCGGCCGCCGGGGCCGCCTGCCAGGCGGCGAGCAGACGAGCGTACATCGTCGGCACGGCCATGAAGAGGGTGAGGCCGGCGGCCGCGGCGATGCGGCGCCAGACCACCGCCGCGTCAAATCCGGCCTGCAGCTCGCAGGTGGCGCCGGCCCAGAGGGGACAGCACAGCAGGTTGAGGATGCCGTGCAGATGGTGGAGGGGGAGGACGTGCAGGACATGGTCGCTCGGCGACCACTCCCAGGCCGCCACCACGGACGCGATCTGCGCGGCGAGCGTGGCATGCGTGGTGACCACGCCCTTCGGACGGCTCGTGGTCCCGCTGGTGTAGAGGATCATGGCGCGGCGCTCGGCGGCGACCGCGGGGAGCGGCGACGCCGCCGCGTTCAGAAGATCGACCGTCGTGCAGACGCGCAGGCCACGCTCGCGCGCGAGCGGATCGACGCGCGGGGCGAGCGCCGTGTCGGCGACCACGATCGACGCCTGCGCATCGTCGATCGCGTAGGCGAGCTCCGGAGCGGGGTGCGAGACGCAGAGCGGGACCGCGACGCCGCCGGCGCGCCAGATGCCCCACTGCACGGCGATGTGGTGGAAACCCGGCGGCACGAGATAGGCGACACGCGCTTCGGCGAGGTCGTCCCGGCCCGCGAGCAGCGCGGTGGCGACCCGGGCCGAGGCGTCCAGGAGATCGCCGTAGGTGAGCGCACCTTCCGGCCCGACGATCGCCGTCCGATCGCGCTGCGCCTCGGCGCGCGCGATCAGCGGCAGGGTCGTCGCCAGGTCGGGCATCTCATCAGTATTCAGGACATCGGGGCCAAGCGCAACGGCTACAGCAGGCCCTTCAGGCGGGCGTAGTTCGCGAGGGCGACCCGGTTCTCCAGCTTCAGTTTCCGGTAGATGTTGTGCAGGTGCATTTTCACGGTGCCTTCGCTGATCTCGAGCCGCCGCGACATCTCCCGGTTCCGAAGCCCCGACGCGGCGAGGCGCACCAGCTCGATCTCGCGCGGCGTCAGCTCGCGCCCCGCCTCCTTCGCGGCCGCGTCCCGGCGGATCAGCGACTCCAGGGCGCGCCCGGACGCCTGCTGCTCGATCCACTGGCCGCCGGCGTGCACGCGCCGGACGCACTCGATCAGCAGGGGCGGCGCCAGCTCCTTCAGCACCATCCCGCGGACGCCGAGCCGCAGCGCCTCGACCACCTGGTCGTCCTCGAACGCCGCGGCGAGGAGCACGACCCGGGTCGCGAGGCGCTCGTGGCGCAGCGCGCGCAGCACCTCCATCCCGTTCATCCCCGGCATCCGGATGTCGAGCAGCAGGACGTCGGGCTTGTGCTGCCGGACCGCGGGCAGGACCTCGTCGCCGGAGCGGCAGCGCCCCACCACCGCGAGGTCGCTCTCCAGGCGGAACAGCGCCTCGAGCCCGTCCAGCACGATGGGATGATCGTCGGCCAGCAGGATCCGGATCGCCACCTTACGCTCCCACCGGCGGCACCGGCAGCCGGATGTCGAGACGGCTCCCGGCCGCGCCGGACTCGATGTCCATGGTGCCGCCGAGCGCGACGACACGCTCGCGGAGGTTGCGCGGTCCCTGGTGCCCCGCCGCCAGTGCGGCGTGCTCCACGCGGCCGCGGAACGGAAAGCCGTGGCCGTTGTCGGCGACCGCGATGGAGAGCCGGCCGTCCGCGACGCCGAACGAGACCGCGACCTCCGTCGCCTGGCCGTGGCGGGCCGCGTTGACCGCCGCCTCCTGCACGATCCGGTAGATCTCCCGCCGCACCCCCTCGGGCGCCGGGAGCCCGGACGGCTCCTCCGGCAGCTTGAGCCGCACGCCCCACACGGCCTCCAGCCTTCGCCCCAGCTCCTGGAGCGCGGGGACGAGGGCGCCGAAATCGTCGAGCACGCCGACCTGTCCCGGCCTCAGCTCCTGGATGAAGAAGCGCAGGTCGCGCTGCTCGTCCGCGATCGTGTGCTGCACGGCGCCGAGCACGGCGCGCGCCTCCGTCGGGTCGCGGTCGATCAGGCGCTCCGCCGTCTGGAGCTGCAGCGCCGTGCCGGTGAGCGTCTGCAGGACGCCGTCGTGCAGATCGCGCGCCAGGCGCATCCGCTCCTCGTCGCCCGCCGCCTTCCGCATCCGCCGCCCCAGCTCGGCGCGCAACTCGTACTCGATGAGTCCGAGGTAGCCCAGCAGCGCCGCCGTCACGATCAGGTAGAAGTTGCGGATGAGGAACCGATTCATCTCGAACGCGGGATCGTGCAGCGCGAGGGTCGCGTAGGCCCCGAGCGCGTTGAACACGACGAGCGCGAAGAGCGCCGTCCACAGCACCCCGCGCCACTGCCACCGCATCGTCGCCACGACCAGCGCGAAGGTGAAGTAGACGAAGAACGGGCTCGTCGTCCACGCCGTGAGGTACTGAAAGACGGTGATGAGCACGAGGTCCAGCACGTGCGTCGCCAGCCCCGCCCGCGGGCCCGGCGTGCGCACGAACGTGTACGCGGCGAACGCCGCCGCATAGATCACGTATCCCACCAGGAGCACGTACGTGAGATGCGCGTAGCGGCCGGGCTCCGTGGGTTCGACGGACAGCGCCACGAAGGTGAACGCCGTGAAGACCAGGCGTCCGACCGCCGCGATCCGCTCGAGTCGCCGGGGCGAGGGATTCGGCAGATCGGCAGGACGTACCACCATCGCGGGCTCGTCCGGCACGGGAGATAGCATACGGCACTCGGAGGGCGGGCGACAGGCGAACAACGCAAGTCCGGCGTGTCGGCCAATTCCGCAGCGTGTTCGCGCCAAGTGAACCCGCTTGCAGGAGCGCCCTGGCCGCACGCCGGACCGCACTGCCTGTGCGCCACCAAGATCGGCGCGCACGCGTGACGGAACAATCCGCCGATCGGGTATAGATTCTATATCCAACGATCGTAAGACTTGCTCGTAACACGTTGCAGCTGTGACAGTTACGCGAAGGCTGGCCGTGCATCACATCGCGGCCGCGCGCCTCGGACCTGTGAGGCGGCTCAGGCGTCCTTGACGGCGGCCATCGCCCGCTCGGGGTAGCGGGGGCCGGCGGTCGCGCCAACCGGCACTGCGGCGTCGATCCGGGCGATCTCTTCGGTCGTGAGGGCGACCGCCACCGCGCCCGCGTTCTCCTCGAGATACTTCCGCCGCTTGGTGCCGGGGATCGGCACGACGTCGCGGCCGCGCGCCAGCAGCCAGGCGAGCGCGAGCTGCGCGGGCGTGCACCGCTTCTCGCGCGCGATCGCCTCCACGCGCTCCAGGAGCACCAGGTTCTTCTCGAAGTTCCCGGGCGTGAACCGCGGGTGCTCGCGCCGGTAGTCGTCGGCGGCGAGGTCGCCGGGTTTGCGGAAACGCCCGGTGAGGAACCCGCGCCCCAAGGGGCTGTAC
>Ga0335082_10002831_pt1 | contig 18761 bp, 16 predicted proteins | sample Lox_Sample_41_FD_206718 | JGI IMG/M metagenome (GOLD analysis project Ga0335082, IMG submission 206718) | Soil microbial communities from Loxahatchee National Wildlife Refuge, Florida, United States - Lox_Sample_4.1 | ecosystem: Environmental > Terrestrial > Soil > Wetlands | place: USA...
CGTCCTCCGCGCGAACACGATGAGCACCTGCTGCGCCGCGTCCTCGACCTGGTGCTCGTCGACGCCCATCCGGCGCAGGAAGCGCCAGAGGACCTCGTAGTGCGCCTCCACGGCGTCGCGGACGGCCGCGTCCTCGGCGTTTCGCCATGCGGCGGGGAGCGTCGTCGTCACGGCGGTCATGGGGTGGCCCAACAGTACATGGCACAGGACCCCGGTTTTGATCACGCTCGCATGCGAAAAAAAGACCGGGGAAGCGCCGCCGGCTCTCCATGCGCGGCGCTCCCCGTTCCCTACCACCGGCTAGCCTTGCGGCCCGCCGGTACGCGGCGTCGCGCTGCCCGCGGTCAACTGGACCGGTGCAGGCTCTGCCTGCTGGTGCTGCGACTGCTGCGCGGCCTCCGGCGGCGAAACGACGGGCTGGATCACGACACCAGTGACGGTGCCCGTGATGGCCTTTCGCTTCTGCTTGCCGACGACGCCCCGTGCCTCGCGGGCGGATTGCCGCTTGGCATTGGCCGCCGCCTGCTGCTCCGCCGGGAGCGACGCGCGCGCCTTCTTCGGCTTCTGACCGAAGTCGGCTGGTGTGGCTCCTACCCGCCTATCGCGCGAGACGGCATTTCCTGACTGTCGCTCCGGTCGATTTTGAAAATGGGTGGGATACGGTGCGACGGCGCGGGCCTCGCATCACTCGCGCATGCAGTCACGAGCCTCACGACCGCGGTCGAGTGCTTCACGATCGCGACCGCGACCTTCGCGACTGCGACCGTGCGCTTCACGACCGCGGCCGCGAGATTCGCGACCGCGACCGCGTTCCTGGCGTCGGCCCCCCTCACGCACACCGCGTATCCGCCGAAGTACCCGTGACCCGTCGCGGCGGTCATTGACGCCGCGCCCCAGCAGCGCCATCACGTCGGTGTGAAGCAATACCTCGACCTCGTCCGTGAGGTCCTCGAACGCGGCACGCGAAAGCCCAACCGTACCGGCGTCGACACGATCTCGACGTTCAACCACAACTACGAGATCGACCTCCGCGCCGGCTTCCCGCTGCTGACGACGAAGGAGATCTCCTGGAAGAACATCGTCGTCGAGAACCTCTGGTTCCTCTCCGGCGAGACGCACATCGGCCTGCTGAAGAAGCACGGCTGCAAGTTCTGGGACCCGTGGGCGGACGAGGCGGGCCAGGTCCCGAGCGCCTACGGCAGCTTCTGGCGGCACTACCCTGTTCCGGCCCTCGCCGGGCAGGCGCCGGGCGGCACGAACGACCAGGTCGCCTGGGTGCTCGAGGAGCTGAAGCGCAACCCCATGAGCCGCCGCCTCGTCGTGACGGCGTGGGCACCCGGCAACGCGCAGAGCTCGAAGCTCCCGCCTTGCCACCTGCTCTTCGTCTTCAACGTGCAGCTCGACGCGAGCGGGGATCCGATGCTGTGCCTCCACCTCACCCAGCGCAGCGCGGACGTCGCGCTCGGCGTTCCGTACAACATCGCCGGCTACGCGCTGCTGCTCGAGCTCTTCTCGCGCTTCAGCGGCATCCGCCCCGGCATCTTCGCGCACACGATGATCGACGCGCACGTCTACACGGCGAAGGCCGACGGCTCGATGGCCGAGTACGACCACGTCCCGGGGCTGCGCCAGCAGCTGACGCGCGAGCCGCGGCCGCTGCCCAGGCTGCACATCGACCCGGCGATCCGCGGGCTCGAGGACCTGAAGCCCCTGCTCGAGGCGGACACGGCGACCGTGATGAAGCACTTCGTGCTCGAGGGGTACGACCCGCATCCGCCCATCGCTTTCAAGGTCGCCGTCTGAGTCCGCAACGGCGCATGCGCGGGATGATCCTGGCCGTCTCGCCCGAGGGGGTCATCGGCCTCGGCGGGAAGATCCCCTGGCGGCACCCCGGCGACATGCGCCGCTTCAAGCGCGTGACCCTCGGCTCGACGGTCATCATGGGCCGGGCCACCTTCGACGAGACGGGCAAGCCGCTGCCGGGACGGCGCAACATCGTCGTGACCAGCCGCCCCCTCGACGTCCCCGGCGTCGAGCGCGTTGGCACCGTCGACGAGGCGCTGGCCCGCGCGGGCGCCGAGTGCGACGTCTGGTTCATCGGCGGCGCGCGCATCTACGAGGAGGCGATGGGCCACGTGGACGTCATCGACGTGACCTACGTGCCCGACCACGTCGACGCGCCGGGCGCCGTGCACGCGCCCCCCATCGACGAGCGCGTCTTCGAGCCCGGCCCCCTGCTCCCGCACGAGGACGAGCCCGGGCTGACGCGACGTGTCTACCGACGCCGCGCGCCCTGACGACCCCAACCGTCGTATGCTCCTCTGGTGGCGGGAACGGGCGCCGAGGTCATCGTCCCCTTCCGCGCGCCCCCGCAGAAGCTCGGAGTCTGCGCGCGGGTGCGAACGACGCTCATCGTTTCGTCGCTGCAATCCCTGCGAAAACGCGGCCTTTACGAGAACTACATCCAGCGTCTCCCGGACGAGCACCACGCCGTCGTCAGGTCGATGATCGCCGGGCAGTGGGTGCCCATGCGGGTCGCCGAGGCGCACTACGACGCCTGCGAGGCGCTCGGCATCGAGCGGCGCGACGTCAACAACATCGGGCGCGAGGTGGGCGACCGCATCGAGGGCACCTTCCTCGCCACGATGGTGCGCATGGCGGGCAGCGTCGGGGCCACGCCGTGGACGGCGCTCTCGTACGTCGATCGCCTCTACGACCGCATCTTCGCGGGCGGCGGCGGCGCAGCCGTCTACAAGCTGGGGCCCAAGGACGCCGAGGCGCACTTCGTCGGCGTCCCGCTCTGCCGCATCCCCTACTTCCGCAGCGCGATGGCCGGCGTGTTCGAGGTGGGCGCCGAGCTCTTTTGCACGAAGGCCTACGCGAAGGAGGTGCCCGACGCGTCACCTCCGATGGGCGCCGTCCTCCACGTTGCGTGGGCCTAGCCTCAGCCCCTGGATCGACGAGGCACCACCTCGCTGCCATTCGATCCACGCGCGCGCTGTTCCTCTACGCCCAGGCTCGAATTTGCGTTCACTCTGTCCGGTTTTTCGCGTGAGCGCCGAATCGACGGCGCGTGGCGCGACGGTTGCTCAGGCAGGCGGGCCGAGGGTCCCCCCGATGAAGAACACGTGCCTTGTTGCCGTCGCAGTACCTGCACTCGCGATGGCGTTCTGCTTCGCCACCGCTTGCACCAACGAACCGGGAACGGAGCTCCCCGCGGGGACCGGCACCATCGTCGGCAACACCGGATACGGCGGAGGGAGCGGCGGCAACACCGGCTCGACGAACGGGGGCTCCGGCGGAGGCACCCAGTCGCCGCCCGCGGACGCCGGCCTGCAGAACACGCCGCCGCCGGGCACCGGCGACGACGATGCGAACGCGCCGCGGCCCAGTCCCGAGGGCGGCAGCGGCGGACAGCAGGACTCGGGCGGCTACCACTTCGGCGCCGACGGGCAGGTGCCCACCACCGACTCCGGCTCGACGGGGACGAGCGGCCCGCTCGGCTCGTGCACCAACCCCGCGTGCGGCAGCGACGGCAACGAGTGCGGATGCCAGGCGACCGACTCGAACGGCAACACCGTGCAGCTCGGCTGCGAGGCGGGCGGCCTGTGCGCCTGCTTCGTCAACGGCAACCAGGTCACGGACGCGTTCAACGAGAACGGCGTCTGCAGCGAGACCCCGCAGGACGAGGCGCAGATGTTCCTGCAGTACTGCGGCGGGAACTGCGACTAGCTCCTAGCTCCTCGTGTAGCCGCCGATGGGGACGGTCCCGCCGCCCCCGCCTCCGCCGCCGTTGCCGGGGAGGCTCCCGCCGCTCGGGTTCGACGGCTCCTCGCCTCCGGGCTCGGGTGGCGGCAGCTCGACCGGAGAGAGCGCGCTGTCGTTGGCGTCGCTGCTACCGCCGTCGACCACGTGCGAGGTCGTGTTCAGGCAGCAATCGCCCGCGGGGCATCCGTTGTTGCCGTTGCCGCAGATGGTGAAGTTCGGGCAGCAGACGTTCGTGTCGGAACAGTACTGCTTGCCGTCGCCGCAGTCGGCGACCATGACGCGTCCCCCGCAACCGGCCGCGTCGGCGAACACGACGCACACGATCGCCATGCAGCTCCAGTAGACCGCTCGCATGCCGGCGTGTGTGCATCGAGCGGACCACCGCGGCCGTGCGACAATGCGCCACGTGAGCACGGACGCGCGCGCGCGATACGAACGCCTCCGTCGGCTCGTCGCCGGCGAGTCGATGCCGTGCGCCATCGTGGATCTCGACGCGCTGGAGGCGAACGCACGCGCGCTCGTGAAACCCCTCGCGGGCTCGGGCAAGACGATGCGCGTCGCCACGAAGTCGGTGCGGTGCCCCGATCTGATCACACGCGTCCGGGAGGCGACCGGCGCCGTCGCGCGCGGGCTCATGACGTACACGGCTGCGGAGACCGCGTTCTGGGCGCACCGTGGCGAGAAGGACCTCCTGCTTGCTTACCCGGTCTCGCGCGACGTCGATGCCGCGCAAGTCGCCGAGGCGAACGCCGCGGGCGCGTCGGCGGCGGTGGTGGCGGACTCGCGCGAGCACGTGCAGCTGCTCGGGAAGGCGGCGAGCGCCAGGCGGGTGACGATCCCCGTCGTGCTCGAAGTGGACGTGAGCTGGAGGCCGCTGGGAGTGCCCGGCGTGCACGTCGGGGTGCGGCGAAGCCCGCTGCGCGAGGCCGCCGAGATCGTCGCGCTCGCCCGCGCCGCGGTCGCGACCGAGGGCGTGAGCTTCCACGGGGTCATGGCGTACGAGGCGCAGATCGCCGGCGTGGCCGACGCGGGCGCCGCCGTGCGTGCGATGAAGGCGGCCTCGGCGCGCGACGTCGTGAAGACGCGCGCGCGCATCGCGAAGGCCCTCGCCGACGCCGGCCTGAAGCCGGCGGTGTTCAACGGCGGAGGGACCGGGACGGCGGCGGCGTGCGCGTCGGAGCCGGCGCTCACCGAGGTGACCATCGGGTCGGGCTTCGTCGACAGCCACCTCTTCGATCACTACCGGGGTCTGCGGTTGCAGCCGGCGGCGTACTTCGCCCTCGCCGTCGTCCGCAGACCGGCCGCGAGGATCGTCACCTGCCACGGCGGCGGATACGTCGCCTCGGGCGCGGGCGGGCGCGATCGGCTGCCGATTCCGGCACTTCCGGAGGGCACCAAGCTCCTCGGCCTCGAGGGAGCCGGCGAGGTGCAGACGCCCCTGGAGCTACCGCCCGGGATCGACCTGGCGCTCGGCGATCCGGTGTTCTTCCGGCACGCCAAGGCCGGGGAGCTGGCCGAGCACTTCGCGGAGTATATTCTGGTGAGGGGCGACCGCGTGGTTGGCCGCGCGCCCACTTATCGGGGTCTCGGCAAGTGCTTTCTCGGTTAGCAAGGCGCGCGCTCTGGGCGCTTCCGGTCATCGCGTGCGGCTCCTCGGCGGGGTCGACGTCGCAGCCGGAGCCCACGGCCACGGTGAACATGCGGTTCGAGCGCGCCGGCTTCTACGACGCGCCGTTCCCGAGCGACGACCTCCGCAAGGCCGACGGGACGGTCGCCCTCGATGGCTTCCCGAACCCGAACGCGATCAGCCTCGTCGAGATGGCCCGTGCCCTCGCCGCGGGCGTCAACGGGTTCGCCGAGGAGGGCGCCGTCTACTTCTCGACGACCGCGCCGATCGACGCGTCGCGGCTGCCGGACTTCGCGACGAGCATCACGCCGTCGGCGAGCGTCTTCCTCGTCGGCGTGCAGAAGGGATCGCCCGACTACCTGCACCGCATCCCGGTGGACGCGCGGTTCGAGGCGGACGGCGGTCCGTTCGGCGCGCCGAACCTGCTCTCGCTCCTGCCGCTGCAGGGCACGCCGCTGCGGCCGCACACGACGTACGCGGCGGTCGTCACGACCGGCGTGGGGCTCTCGCCGTCGAACGAGATGAGGGCGATTGCCTCCGGGTCGAGGCCGTCCACGATGCCGCAGGCCGCGTTCGACGAGTACCAGGCGGCGCTCGGGGCGCTCGCCTCGGGCGGTGTCGACGCGTCGAAGATCGCGGGCCTCTCGGTCTTCACGACGGCGGAGCCGACCGAGCAGCTCCCGCTCGTGCTCAAGGACATGCTCTCGCGCCCGCTGCCCGTGCCGACGGGGATGCACCGGACGGACCTCTTCGATACGTACTGCGTCTACGAGGGCACCCTCGAGATGCCCGACTACCAGGCGGGCGCCGCGCCGTACGACTTCGCGAACGCCGGCACCGGCGGCATCTGGGAGTTCGACGCCGCCGGCAAGCCCATCCTGCAGCGGACCGAGACCGCCGGGGTCGTCGTCACGGTCCCGCGCGCGCCGATGCCCGCGCAGGGGTGGCCCATCGTGCACTTCATCCGGACGGGCGGCGGCGGCAACCGACCGCTCGTCGACCGCGGACCGCAGGCCGCCAACGGCGGGCCCCCCATCTCTCCGGGCACGGGGCCAGCCCTCTGGTTCGCCTCGGCCGGCATCGCCGGCGCGAGCGTGGACGGCCCGCACGAGGACCTGCGCAACCTCACGAACCAGAACGAAGACTTCCTGATGTTCAACATCTTCAACCCCCCGGCGCTTCGCGACAACGTGAGGGAATCCGGCGCGGAGTACGCCCTCTTCGCGCACGTGCTCGCGGGGTTGACGCTCGACGTGAGCGATTGCCCCGGAACCACTGGTCCCGCCAAGTTCGACGCGACGCGCATGGGCCTCATGGGCCACTCGATGGGGGCGACCATCGCGCCGCTCGCCCTGTTCGCCGAGCCGCTCTACCGGACCGTCGTCCTGAGCGGCGCAGGGGGCAGCTACATCGAGAACGTCATGTGGAAGCAGCAGCCGCTGGACGTGCTGAGCGCCGTCCGGATCGTGCTCGGGTACGCGTCGCAGCGGCGCGACCTCAAGGAGGACGATCCGGTGCTGACGCTCTTCCAGTGGGCGGAGGAGCCCTCGGACGCGGTCGCCTACACGCGCTCGATCATCCGCGAGCCGCCCTCGGGGATGGCGCCCCGCGACGTGCTCATGGAGCAGGGCATCGTGGACCACTACATCATGCCGCCCATCGCGAACGCGATGAGCCTGTCGCTCGGGCTCGACCTCACGGGGACGCCGCTCGACGGGACGAGCCCGGAGCTGAAGATGGACGGCACGCCGACGCTCGAGAGCGTGCTCCAGTTCTCGGGCGGCCAGCAGGTGCCGCTACCGGTCTCGGGCAACCTCACGAGCGGCGGCGCGCACGTGACGGCCGTGGTCACGCAGCACCCGTCCGACGGCATCGAGGACGGCCACGAGATCGTGTTCCAGACGGACGCGCCCAAGCGCGAGTACCGGTGCTTTCTGCAGGCGTGGGCGGCCGGGACGATGCCCAGCGTGCCCATGCCGGGCGACATCGACGCGCCCTGTCAGTGATCGCCGGCGAGTTCGTCGGCCGCGAGCTTCTTGAAGCGCTGCTCGGGCCCGGGCGGCCAGTACATCTGCACCGCCGAGAGCGTGGACCCCGGCTCCGGCGTCCAGGAGTGCTTCGTGTCCGGAGGAACAGTGACGCACGTGCGCGCGCCGAGGTGCTGCGGCGCGCCCGAGAGCATGAAGGTGCCGGTCGCCTCGACCGCGCAGAGCAGCTCCCACGTCCCCGCGTGCGCGTGCTCCGCGACCGGGGCCGTGCCCGAGAGATGCCCGAGGTAGAAGCTGGGCGCCACGGTGCGGTCGTCGAGATCGGGCCGCGCGTGCATCGCGCCGTGCATGAAGGTGAGATCGTGCGCCGCGTTCGCCTTCACGACGGTGGCCAGCGGCGGCGCGTCGCACGGGTTCAGTCGCGCCCACGTGAAGAGCAACGTGCCCTGCCCTTTCACCACGACCGCCGTCTGACCGCGGAAGGCCGCGACGTCGCCCGGCGCGAGCGGCAGGCCGGCCGCGGTCACGTCTCCGCGCACCAGCGTGACGAGCGCCTCGGTGCACTGCCCGACCGGCATCGACCTCGCCGAAGCGCCTTCCCCGAGCTCGATGAACGTTCCGGAGACCGGCGGCGCCTCCTTGGAAGCCTGCTGCGCGGACGCCGACGCTTGCGTGGACGCCGACGCCGACGGCGCGGCGAGCGGCCCTCCGGAGGAGGGGCTGTCGCCGCTCTTGCAGGCGACGAGCAGGGCTAGACCGACGAAGACCAGAGCGCGCACGGCGAGCACCTCCTCAGCGCCGGACGAGCGAGCCGGCGGGCAACAGGCCTGGGGTCGGAGCGGGCTTGAGCGCGCTCCTCAGGAACACCTCGGCGGCCTTGTACGAGCTTCGAACGAGCGGCCCCGCGGCGACGTACGCGAAGCCCATGGCGCGGCCCTCGCGCGCGAAGTCCTCGAAGGTCGAGGGCTCGACGTAGCGGTCCACGGGTGCGTGCTTCGGCGTCGGCCGCAGGTACTGGCCGAGCGTGACCACGTCGACGCCCACGCCGCGCAGCGCGCGCATCGTCTCGAGGACCTCCTCGTCGGTCTCGCCGATGCCGACCATGATCGAGCTCTTGGTCACCGTCTCGGGCACGCGCTCCTTGGCACGCGCGAGGACCCGCAGCGACTGATCGAAGCTGCAGCGCACGTCGCGGATGGTGCGCTGCAGGCGCCGGACCACCTCGATGTTGTGGGCCCACACGTCGGGCCGGGCGTCCACGGTGGTGTCCACCGCGTCGAGGTGACCGCCGAAGTCGCCGACGAGCGTCTCGACGAGCATGTCCGGCCGCAGCTCCTTGAGCCGGCGCACGGTGCGCGAGATGTGCTCGGCGCCGCCGTCGAGCAGGTCGTCGCGATCGACCATCGTCATGACGACGTACTGCAGCGGCATGCCCGACAGGGCGCGCGCGACGTGCTCGGGCTCGCGCACGTCGACGGCGCCGCGCGGGTTGCCGGTCGTCACGGCGCAGAAGCGGCAGCCCCGCGTGCAGGTGTCCCCGAGGAGCATGACCGTGGCGGTCCCCTCCCCCCAGCACTCGCCGACGTTGGGGCAGCGCGCCTCCTCGCAGACCGTGTGCAGGTCGAGCTTGCGGAAGGTCTCCTTGAGCGCGTTGTACTTCTCGCCGCCGGGCGCCCGGACCTTGAGCCACGCGGGCTTGGGTGCGAACCGGGGCGCTTGCGCGGTCATCGCTCGAGCCTGTCTAGCACGCGAGGGACCTCAGCGCGCCCCGACCGCGTCCAGCGCGAGCGCGCCGAGGCTCCGCTCGTCCGGCGGAGCTGCCACCCCGCGCTCGGTGACGACGGCACGCACGAGCCGCGCCGGCGTGACGTCGAACGCAGGGTTGTCCGCGGCGACGCCCTCGGGCGCCACCCGCGCGTCGCCGAAGCAGAGGACCTCGCGCGCGTCGCGCCGCTCGATGACGATGGCATCGCCGCTCGCGCACGCCAGGTCCACCGTGCTCCACGGCGCCGCCACGTAGAGGGGCACCGTGTGGATGGCAGCGAGGCACGCGAGCCCGTAGGTGCCGATCTTGTTCGCGACGTCGCCCGAGCGCGCGATGCGGTCGGCTCCGACCACCGCGAGGTCCGCACCCCCGGCGCGAAGGAGCTGCGCCACCATCGAGTCGGTCACGAGGGTGACGTCGATCCCGTCGCGCGCGAGCTCCCACGCCGTGAGACGCGCGCCCTGCAGCACGGGTCTGGTCTCGCACGCGACCACGCGCACGCGTTTGCCGCTCTCGCGCGCCGCACGCACGACGCCGAGCGCGGTGCCGTAACCACCGGTGGCGAGCGCGCCGGCGTTGCAGTGCGTGAGAACCGTCGCGCCGTCCGGTACGAACTGCGCGCCCAGCTGTCCCATGGCGCGGCACGCCGCGACGTCCTCGCGATGAATGGCCCTCGCCTCTCGCGCGAGCGCCTCGAGATCGGCCCCGACGCACGCCATGCGCTCGAGCGCCCACGCCAGGTTCACCGCCGTCGGACGGGTGCGGCGGAGGCGCTCGATGGCCGCCGCGACGCCGCTCCCCTCCGCCGCGGCGATCACGACCCCGTACGCCGCCGCGATGCCGATGGCCGGCGCGCCACGCACCGCGAGCTGCTCGATGGCCCGGGCCACCTCCTCGACGCTCCTCAGCCGCAGGTACTCCTCGGCCGAGGGGAGCCGTCGCTGGTCGAGCAGCACGACCTCGCGGTTGCCGGGGGAGAGCTCGACCGCCGAGTACGAGGCCCCGCTGATGGGGTCGGGATGCGGCAGCGCCGTCACGACGGCGGCGTCTCCGGCTTGCGCGCCATGCGCGTCGCGATCTCCTCGGTCGCCGTCCCGAGCTCGAGCAGCGCCTTCTCCTTGTCTCCCTGCAGGTAGGCCCGGAGGCCGTACGCGAGCGTCATCGCGAGGCTCGTGTTCACCCCGAGATCCGCGAGCTCGGTCCCGACGTCGGGGTTCTTGAGGAGCTGGTCGAGCTCGTCGAAGAGGTCCTCGAGCTCGGCGGTCGCGCGCTTCTTGCCAACACGGTTGGGGTCTGACGGGGAATCTGAGCCGGACATGGGGCAAGTCTGTAGCGGCGCTGGGCGTACTCTCAACTAGGATATGAGCTAGAGGGGGCTCGCGTGTCTCGGGACGTACAGGAAGCTCTGCGCGAGGCAGAGCAACGGTATCGCACGCTGATCGAGCAGGCGCCGGTCGGCGTGTTCCTCTACGACCGCGACCTCGTCGTCACCGAGTTCAACGCCCGCTTCGTCCAGATCCTGCAGTCGACGCCCGAGAAGCTCCGCGGGCTGTCCATGCGCAAGCTCCGCGACCGGCGCATCCTCCCGATGCTCGAGCGCGCGATCGAGGGTGAAGCTGCGCAGTACGAGGGCCCGTACCAGGCCACCACGAGCGAGGCGCGCCTGCACGTCGCGCTCCGTGTCGCTCCGCTGCGAGACGCCACGGGCCGGGTCGTGGGGGCGCTGGGGCTCGCCGAGGACATCACGGATCGCGCGCGGGCGCAGAGCGCGCTCCAGGCCTCCGAGCAGCGCCTCGCCCTGCACGTGCGGCGCAGCCCGCTCGCCGCCGTCGGCTTCGATCCGAGCGGGGCCATCGTCGAGTGGAACCCGGCGGCCGAGCGCACCTTCGGCTGGTCCGAGAGCGAGGCGATGGGCAAGAACGGCCTCGAGCTGCTCGTGCCGGCCCACGTCCGCGAGTCGGTCACCGACGTCTTCCGCGCCTTGATCGCCAGGCGCGGCGGAGAGCGGAGCATCAACGAGAACGTCACGAAGGACCGCCGGATCATCCTGTGCGACTGGTACAACACGGCGCTGGTCGACGACTCGGGGCGCGTCATCGGCGTGGCCTCGATGGTCGAGGACGTCACCGACCGCCGGAACGCGGAGGACGCCCTGCGGCGCAGCGAGGCGCGCTTCCGCACGCTGATCGAGAACGCGCCCGACGCCATCTGCGTCTACCCGCCCGACGACCCGCGCATCGTGTACGCGAACCCCGGGCTCGCGTCGCTGCTCGGGTACGACACGCCCGAGGAGATGCTCTCGCTGTCCGTCGACGTGCTGATCCACCCGGACGACCGGCACATCCTGCAGCGCCGCTGGGCGCGTCTCGCGCACGCGCGCGGCGCCCTGCCGCCGCAGGAGTACCGCATGCTGCGCAAGGACGGGGGCATCGTGCACGCCGAGATCGTCTCGATGATCATCGAGTACGACGGCAAGCCCCACGTCATCGCCTTCGGTCGCGATCTCACCGAGCGAAAGCAGATGCAGGCGCGCCTGCTGCTCGCCGATCGCATGGTGTCCGTCGGCACGCTCGCGGCGGGGGTGGCGCACGAGATCAACAACCCGCTCGCGTACGTCATGACGAACCTCGAGATGGTCGCGGCGCGCGGGCTGCCCCCCGTCGTGGCGCGCCTGCGGGAGCTCGAGACCGATGCCGCGACGCAGCTCGCCGACGCCGTGGCACGGGCGATCGCCATGATAGACGTGGCGCGCGAGGGCTCGGAGCGCATGCGCGACATCGTCCGCGACCTTCGCACGTTCACGCGGACGGCCGACGAGGAGAAGCGCGCCGCCGTGGACGTGCGCCGCGTGCTCGACGCGGCCATCAACCTCGCGTGGAACGAGATCCGGCACAGGGCGCGGCTCGTGAAGGAGTACGACGACGTGCCGCCCATCGTCGCCAACGAGGCTCGACTCGGACAGGTGTTCCTGAACCTCGTGGTGAACGCCGCGCAGGCCCTGCAGGTCGGCGCGGCCAGCGAGAACGTCATCCGGGTCGCGACGTCGACCGATCGCGCCGGCCACGTCGTCGTCGAGGTCAGCGACACGGGGCCGGGCATCCCGGAGGAGATCCTCGACCGGGTCTTCGACCCGTTCTTCACGACCAAGCCGCCCGGCGTCGGGACGGGGCTCGGCCTCTGGATATGCCAGGGCATCGTCACGTCGCTCGGGGGGCACATCACCGCCGAGAGCAAGCCGGGCGGGGGCGCCACCTTCCGCGTGCTGCTCCCGTCGGCGACGACGGTGGAGCAGCTGTCGTCGCAGCCGCCGCGCGTCGCTCCCGCCCCGCCTCGCGAGAAGCGCCTGCGGCTCCTCGTGGTCGACGACGAGATCGCCATCGGCCGCACGCTCGCCATCGCGCTCGGCGACGTCTTCGAGGTGACGACCGTCACGAGCGGCCGCGAGGCGCTCGCGCTGCTCGAGGGCGGCGAGCGCGCGTTCGACGTGGTCCTGTGCGACCTGATGATGCCCGACGTGAGCGGGATGGACGTCTACGACCGCATGGTCGTCCACGCGCCGGCCCTGGCGCGCAGGTTCGTCTTCGTCACGGGTGGCGCCTTCACCGATCGCGCCCGGGCCTTCGTCGAGCGGGTGCAGACACCCGTCATCGAGAAGCCGTTCGACCTCGGAACGCTGCCCGACCTGCTCCGCTCGCAAGCGGCGCTTTGATAGATTCGATCTCGTGGCGGCGAGCGAGGTCATCCTGCCCTTTCCGGCGCGCATCGAGCCGGTGCGCGGCATTCGCTCGACCGTGATCGTCGGATCGTTCGCGGTTCTTCGTGAGCACGGCCTTTTCGATGCGTACGTCGCGGCGCTGCCGCCCGAGGCCCGCGATCTCCTCGTGCACGTCGTGGTGGGCGCCTGGATCCCGCTCGATCTGGCGCTGGTGCACTACGCCGCGTGCGACGCCATGGGGCTGCCGGTCGACACGATCGCGCAGATGGGGCGAGGCGTCTTCGACAAGATTCGCGGGACGCTGCTCGGCACGACGGTGCGCATGGCGAAGGAAGCGGGCGTGACACCCTGGACCGTGCTGCCGCACCTGCAGCGCTTCTGGGATCGCGCGTACCAGGGCGGTGGCCTGAGCATCATCAAGTTGGGCCCCAAGGAGGCGCGAGGGGACGTCGTGCACGCGCGCATCGCCGAGTCGCTCTACTTCCGGCACGCGCTGAGGGGCCTCCTCGGCGGAGTGCTCGAGCTCTTCTGCAAGAAGGCCTACGTGTCGATGCTCCCGGTGCAGGATTCGGCGTCGGTCTCGTACAAGTTTCAGTGGGTGTGAAGCCGCCAGCTCACGGCCACTCTGGCGTATCCTCGGGGCGTGATCGGGGGTGACCCGTCCGAGCTCGTGACGCGCGTCGATGGAGCGACGTCCGAGGACGAACCGGCCACCGTCGCGCTCCCGGTGCTCGACGCCCGCGATCATCCCAAGAGCCTGGCGTCGCAGACGGCGCAGGTCGTGATGAACGTCGAGGACCGCCAGCGGATGCGGAGCTTCGCGCTCATCCTGGCCATCCTCGGGCTGGTGGGGGCGCTCAACGAGGTGACCGTCTACCGCACCGGCTCGACGACGCTGCGCCTCGTCGCGACGGCGATGCTCCTGGGCGTATCCGTCGGCGGCATGCTCCTCCACTTCATCGGGGGCCGGCTCTCCGAGAACGCGCGCGTTCGGCTGACGCTGGGGTTCGTCGTGTACCTCGTCGCGACGGCGCTCGTCGAGGCGCTGCACCTCGGCGTGCTCTCGGCGTTCCAGAGCTCGATCGTGCTGGTCATGTTCATCTTCGGCCTCGATGGCCGGAAGCGGTTCGTGTTTCCGCTGGCCACGCTCGCGTTCGTCGTCATCGGGGTGCCGTCGCTCCTCATCGCCGCCGACGTGATCGACGACCCGGGGGTGTTCACGACGCCGTACGCCACCCCGGCCGAGCGGGTCTCGGCCATCCTTGGCATGTTCGTCGTCTACTTCGCGGCGTTCTGGCTCTCGCGGACCATCCGGCGCTCGATGCAGGCCGCGGTGGAGCGGGCGAGCGAAGCCGTCCTCCGCGCGCAGCAGCACGAGATGTTGCTCGCCGAGGCGAACCTCAACCTCGACGCCGTAGCCCGCGCGGACGCGCGACGGGGAGGCCGGTACACCGGCACGATCGTCGGCGACTTCCGCCTCGCGGGCATCATCGGTCGCGGAGGCATGGGCGAGGTGTACGGGGCCACGCGCACGAGCGACGGGCGAGCTGCGGCGGTGAAGCTGCTGACGCAGCAGGCGCTGGGAGACTCCGGCGCCGTCGCTCGCTTCCTGCGCGAGGTGCAGATGGCGAGCCAGATCCGCGTCCCGCACGTCGTCGAGGTGCTCGGCACCGGCGAGGCGCCGGGCGGCGAGCCCTACCTCGCGATGGAGTTGCTGCTCGGTCACGATCTGGCCTGGCATCTGCGACAGGCGACCCGCCTGCCGATCGAGGAGGTGCTCGTGCTCGCCGAGCACGTGGCGGCCGGGCTCCAAGCGGCTCACGCGGCAGGCATCGTGCACCGCGACCTCAAACCGCAGAACCTGTTCCTTCACAAGCCCGACGACACGCGCGGAACATGGAAGATCCTCGACTTCGGCGTCGGCAAGATCCAGGGCTCGGGCGCGACGCTCACGGGCTTCGCGGTGGTGGGCACGCCGGGCTACATGGCGCCCGAGCAAGTCCGTGGAGGGGCGGTTGACGCGAGTGCGGACGTGTTCGCGCTCGGGGCGGTCGCTTATCGTGCGTTGACGGGGCATCCGCCCTTCGGCGTCGCGGAAGTGCAGGCGGTGTTCGACGTCGTGAGCAAGCAACCCCCGGCGCCGACCACCTTGCGGCGCGACATCCCCAGGGACTTCGACTACGCCCTCGCCATCGCCCTCGCGAAGAACCCGAGCGAACGATTCGCGAACGCGCCCGAGCTCGCGCAAGCCCTTCGCGCCGCGAGTCGGCAGGACCTGCCCCCCTCGATGCGCGCCCGAGCCCTCGCAATCCTGCGCGCCCGCCCCTGGGGAAGCGTGATCCGCGAGTAACCCGAGCAGAGCGACAGTCAGGCGCGTGCGTGGGATACACGAGTGCGCATCGTTGAGGCTTCCGCGCGCTCGCAAGAGTTCCCTCCCCGGAAGCGGCCCCTTTTGGAGCGCGCGAAACGGGGAGAGAACCCGGTGGATGCGAGCCGTTGATGACGCAGCTGCCCCAACGAGGAATTCGGCCACCGGTCCGTGCCCGCTGCGCAGCCCATCACCCACGGGTACTGGGCTCGGGCTCCCGGGGATGTCTCTGCTGCGACCGCATGGGTGCAGCATCGGACGGTTCTCCGGTTGGAGGCAGGGCGCTGAGAGCGCATCTGCCTCGGGTGACCCTCGCTTTTCGCCGTGGGCCGTTGCCGCCCACTCGTGCCCGAAATGGCAACCCTTCGTTCTGCGGCCTCGCGTGGAGCTCTCACGCGAGGCCTTGATCTGTCTGACCCGTGCTTCAGCAACGCGAGTGCCAAGACTCGGCACCTGATTTCTCGGGCGTTTGCGGAACCGACCCCCTGTCCCGGACAGTTCGGGGGGTGTCCCAGGACAGTCCGAGAGCACGCCCTAGCGGGCGAACAGTGCCTCGCCGCCGAGGGGACCTGCGCTCGCGCGCATCTTGGCGAAGATCTCCTCGGCGCGCTTCGACAGGGACTTGGCCTCCGCCGCGACGGCGGGATTGGTCGCGTGATCCGGCGTCTGCCGCAGGAGCTCCGCGTACGCCCGGCAGCTTCGCGCGAGCTCCACCTCGTTGCCGACCTCCTCGAAGATGGCGATCGACCGCTTCAGGTGCTCCGCCGCGTCGCGCACGCCCGCGCCGCCGGCGCTTCCCGCCGCGCTGACCTCCCCGAGGGATCGCAGGGCCACGCCGAGCTGCACCTTGGCTTCGGTCTCGCCGAAGAGCTCCACGGCGCGCGCGGTGCACTCGCGCGCCTTGGTGTACTCGCGGCGCGCGAGGTACGCCTTGCCCAGCCCGCGCACGGCCTCGGCGAGCCCCAGCTTGTCCCCGAGCTCGTCGGCGATGTCCTCGGCTTGCTTGAGGAGCGCGATCGCCTTGGCCGAGTCCCCGAGGCGATTGTGCGTCTCGCCTAGGTTCGTGAGGATGAGGGCGATGCGATTGCGGTCGCCCGTCTCCTTGGCGACCTCGTAGGCCTCCTGGAAGAGCCCCAGCGCCCTCTTGTCGTCGCGCATGTCCTGAGCGACCGTGCCCAGGTTGTTGAGCGTGATGCTCACGCCGACGAGGTCCCCGATCTCGCGCCGGATGCGCAGGGCCTGCTCGAACGCCTCGACGGCGCCCTTGAAGTTGCCCGAGTCCTGGTGCACGAGGCCCAGGTTGTTGAGGCTGAGGGCGATGCTCCTCCGGTCGCCGATCTTGCGCCGCATCGCGAGGCTGCGCAGCGTGTACTCGAGCGCGAGGTTGTAGTCGCCCTTGAGCCAGTGGAGCTTGCCGATGTCGTCGAGCGTGCTCGCGATCCCGCGCTCGTCGGACGCCTGGCCGAAGAGGGCGAGGGCCGCCGTGAGGTGCCGGCTCGCTTGCTCCAGGCGACCCGTCTCGCGATAGAGGCGCCCGATGCGCGAGTGCGCCGCGCCGCCCTTGCTCCGCAGATCGAGCCGCCAGGCGCGCGTCAGCATCTCGACGAAGGCGCGGTACGCCTCGTCGTTGCGCCCCAGCGACTGCAGGACGTCGCCGTGGTGGTGCAGCGCCGTCAGCCGCAGGTCCTCGTCGACGTGGTCGCACTGCTCGAGCAGAGCGAGCCCCTTGGCGAAGAGCTCCGCCGCCTTGGTGTTCGCGTAGCGCGATCGCGCGACGCTGCCGGCCTGCACGAAGGACGCGGCCGCGAGCGCCGTCGCCCCCGCCTTCTCGCGGTGGCGCGCCAGCATCTCGAGGTACTCCTCGCTCGCATCGCTCGACTGCCGGAAGGAGAGCCACTCGGCGATCGCACGGTGGTAGCGGCGGGCCGTCGCCGGCGGGATGAGGCGCACGAGCGCCTCGCGCTCGAGGTTGTGCTTGAAGACGTACTCCTCGTCGCCCGCGAAGGTGCTGTCGGGCAGGCGCAGCACGTAGTCGCGCTCCACGAGCTCCCCGAGGAGCTGACGTGCGACGACGACGTCCTCGGCCTCGCCGCCCTCCCACACCTCGGGGGGCGACTCGGACTGCCGGTGGATGGCGATGAGGGCGCCCAGCCAGAAGACGCCGCCCATCGTCGCGGCGCGCTCGAGCAGATCGCGCTCCTCGGGGGCCAGCGCCGCGATGCGCGCCTGCACCGCGTCCTGCACGCTGAGCGGCAGCTTCACCTGCGCGAGCTTCTCGGCGTGGATGGTCCAGTGCTCGTCCTCGAAGTCGTCGGTGACCTCGAGCACGCCGGTGTCGTGGTAGATGCGCACGACCTGCTCGAGGATCGCCGGATTGCCGGCGGCGAGGTCCACGGCCTCGTCGATCAGCTCCTCGATGTCGGCGGATTCGCCGCAGGGTGCCAGCAGGTCCTGCATCACGGCCGCCGCCTCGACGTCCCCGAGCGGCGGGAGCTCGACCACCGTGTGCCGGTCGCCCCCGTGACGCCGCCACCCGTCGCGACGCGCGACCATCTCGGCCCGCGCGATGCACATGAGGAGGATCGGACCGCGCAGGCTCTCGACCAGGTAGGCGAGCAGGTCGAGCGAGTCGTCGTGCGCCCACTGCAGGTCGTCGAACACGAGCACGAGGGGCTCGGGCTGCTTCGCCGCGTCGGTCTCGAGGAACGACTTGATGACCGCCCGGCGCATCGAGCGGAGCTGCTGGGCGTCGCCCTCGACCGCCTTGATGAGCGGCGAATCCTGGAACTCGAGGTCGAGCAGCTGGCCGAGGAAGTACGCGACGTCGCCGACCTTGCGGTCCTCGAGCACCGCGGCGACCTGCGCGCGCACCTGCGCCTTCGCCGCCTCGGGGTCCATCCCCTCGACGATGCCGAACCGGGCGCGCAGCACGCGGGCGAACACCTCGTAGGCAGGACCGCCGTCGCGCGCGGTGCCGCGGAAGACGCGCGGCGCCTGGCCCGCCTCCCGCGAGCGAACGAGGAAGTCGCGTACGAGCCGCGTCTTGCCGAGCCCCGTCGCGCCGAGCACCGTGACGGTGCGCGTCAGCTTCTTCTCGCGAGCGCCCGCGTAGGCGCGCTCCAGCTCGCGCATCTCGCCGGCCCGTCCGACGAGGACGGCCCGGCGCTCGCTGACGGAGAATCGCGCGGACGGGAACAGGCTGTCTTGGCCCACGGGTCCGCCCAGGATACCAAAGTTGGCCCGAGCGCTCCGGTCGTGCTCTCCGTGGGGCATCGTGCGCCTCGCTCCGCTATTTCTGGCCGGGATCGCTTCGGTCGTCACGGTCTCGAGCGGGGCGTTTCCGGGAGCGGCCCCGGCCCACCGGACGACGGCGCGAATTGCGACCCCCGGCCCCGCCGCCATGCGGTTCGGGAGGAGCATCGGGTCCCCGACGGACGGGCACCTGGTCGGCGGAATGCACCTCGAGGACGCGCCTTACCTGCGCGTCGTGCCGGCTGACGCAGGCGGCGACGTGCGATGGGGGCTCGAGC
>Ga0335082_10002832_pt1 | contig 18759 bp, 17 predicted proteins | sample Lox_Sample_41_FD_206718 | JGI IMG/M metagenome (GOLD analysis project Ga0335082, IMG submission 206718) | Soil microbial communities from Loxahatchee National Wildlife Refuge, Florida, United States - Lox_Sample_4.1 | ecosystem: Environmental > Terrestrial > Soil > Wetlands | place: USA...
TGCCCTGGACCTGATTGGACTTGGGGTCTCGATAGACATAGGGATGCCAAACCGCCCAGCCCACGCGAAGCGTCTTCTGCTTGTCGATGCGATCCATGGCAGGCGACTGGGCCTGCACCGATCCCAATCCGCCGGCAGCAATCGCCAGTACTGCGGCACACAACCACGTGAAGCGACCAATCACCTTGCGATCCATGACGTTCTCCTCGTCTAGAGTCCTGAGCCTTGCCCTTCCGCTTCGCGCGTCAGACGTTCGATCAGCCGCTCGCACGTGGCCGCGCAATGCTCCCTGCACAGGCGGCCGACCATCTGGGCGTCACGTCGCCTGAACGCATTGAATATCTGCTGATGCTCCTCCCTCACCCGCTTCAGGTCTCCTGCTATTTGCGCACCGATCCGGATGTAGCGCTCGACGTTCACCCGCAGGGTCGTCAACAGGCGGCAGAGGTGCGGTCGCCCGCTCGAGGCGTAGAGGCGTTCGTGAAACGCACGGTTCCGCTCGGCGAAGCGCGTGGCATCCTTGGCGTTCGAAACGGACAAGCCGTCCATTGCCCGCAGCAGCTTCTCGACCTCCTCGACGTCGGCGTCCGTCGCGCGAAGCGTTGCGAGATAACCCGCGCGCTCCTCGAGCATCATGCGGATGTCGAAGATGTCCTCGATCTCTTCCGGGTCGAGCGAGGCGACGATATAGCCGCGTCGGGGGCGGAGAATGACGAGACCCTCCGCCTCGAGCCGCTGCAGCGCCTCGCGGAGCGGCACGCGGCTCGTACCGATGCGACTTGCGATCTCCTCCTGTCCGATGGGCTCGCCGGCGGACAGCACACCCTTGAGGATCGCGTTGCGCACCTCCTGGTAGGCAAGTTCGGACAGACTGGGCAGCCGCGCCGCCGGGGTACTGCTGACCCGCGAAGATCTCGCTAGACCCGTTGTCGCCACGCTCGATCCTCATGTAAATTGTATTCAAAGAACTTCATACCGCATCACCTGGGGGCCGTCAAGCCATGAGAATCTGGGGCCGACATAGGTCGATCAACGTCCAGAAGGTTCTCTGGACATGCGACGAGCTCGGGGTGGCTTTCGACCGGGTCGACGTTGGCGGCGAGTTCGGGGGCCTCGACAGCGCGCAGTACGGGCAGCTCAACCCGAACCGGCGTATCCCGGTGATCGATGACGCGGGGTTCGTACTGTGGGAGTCGAACTCGATCGTGCGCTATCTGGCGGCGACCCGAGGCGCCGGAACGCTTTGTCCGGCCTCCGCACGGGAGCGCGCCGACGCGGAGCGCTGGATGGACTGGCAGCTCTGTCACATCCTCCCCGGCATGGTCACACTCTTCTTCGGTCTCGTTCGGACTCCGGCCGACAGACGGGACGGGGCGGCGATTGGACAGGCGCGCCAGCGAACCGAGGAGGCGTGGAGAATCCTTGACGCACACCTCGCCAACCGTCCGTTTGTAATCGGAGAGCGCTTCTCGATGGGCGACATCCCGGTGGGGGCGTTCGCCTACCGCTGGCTCGCGCTGCCGATCGGCCGTCCGGTGCTGCCGAATCTGCAGGCATGGCACGAGCGGCTCTGCGAGCGTCCCGCATATCGCAGGCACGTGATGCTCCCCTTGCGCTAACGACGGACGGTAGCCCGGGCGTCTTGCACGATCCTGGCGAGGAGCGCGCCGATGGACGTCTTCACCCGGGCGAATCCCTCGAGACGCTTGAACGTCTTCGTGTCGATGAACATCCGCTTGTTGATCTCGATGAAGATGCTGTTGATCCGGTTCGCCGGATCGGAGTGCCTGCGCGTGAGTTCTCCGCCGTAGTAGGGAAAGTTCACGCTCACCGAGTGGCCACTGGCCCGGAGCGTTTCCACGACGAGCTCGAGAAACTCGGGCTTGCAGGTCGTTCCATTGACATCGCCCACGCAGAAGTCCGCTCGCTCCTTGCCCGGATCGGCGTGCGTCGGTGCGCCGACCGCGGACATGCAATGAAAGCTCACCTGCCACGCTGCCCCGAAGGTGCTGCGGAAGCCCGCGAGGACGCGGCCGAGCTCCTGGTGATACGGCTCATGGTACAGGCGCAGGCGGTCCTGGACTTCCGCTACGGTCAGTTTGCGTTCCTGCATCCGCGTACCGTAGCGCGAGAGCCGCTTGATGAGTCCCAACCCGCGTTCGGTGAAATCACTTTGCTTGATCGGCCCCGGCCACTTGCCCTCGATGAGACTCTCATCGAGGTCGGCCGCGCTGCGATTGGTATCGATGTAGGTGTTGGGGAAACTCGCGAAAAGGAGCGTGGCCCCGAGCGCTGGTGCCCCCGCGCAGAGCTCCTCCACGTACATGGAGACGTTGTCGTGGACCTCGGTGAATGGCAGCGGGGACCGGAAGTCCGGGGGGTATTCGCGCCCGCTTCTGGAAACGTCCACCAGCACGGGGGCGGGGGCGGTCTGGGGATCGTGACGCAGAAAGACGCCGGGGTTCACGGTGATCATGAGTTCGTCAGGGCTCCGTTTTGCGTTGCTAGGGTCTTGGCGGTCTGTATCGCGGTCCACACCCGCACGGGAGTGAGCGGCATATCGAGGGATCGAACGCCGAGCGGCGAGAGCGCATCCAGGACCGCATTCACCACCGCGGCCGGCGCGCCGATCGTGCCGCTTTCGCCCGCCCCCTTCACGCCCAGGGGGTTGTCGGGCGACAAGGTTTCCTGCCGCGCGGTCTTGAACGACGGCAGATCCGTCGCACGCGGCATCGCGTAGTCCATGAAGCTGCCTGTCAGAAGCTGGCCACTCCGGTCGTAGACGACCTGCTCCAGCATCGCCTGGCCGATCCCCTGCCCGAGGCCACCGTGGATCTGGCCCTCTACGATCATGGGATTGATGACACGCCCCACGTCGTCGATCGCGTGATAGTCGCGGATCCTGACCGTCCCGGTCTCGGGGTCGACGAGCACGACGCAGAGATGCAGCGCCGCGGGAACGTTGCGGCCGGGTGGATCGTAGAAGGAAGTCTCTTCGAGGCCCGGCTCGAGGCCTGGCGGATAGGCGTGAAGATGGTGGGCCGCACGCACCACCTCGTCAAAGCCGACCGAGCGATCGGTCCCGGCGACGATGTAGTGCCCCGCGACGAAATTGACATCGCTCTCTGCGCATTCCATCAGGTGCGCTGCGATCTTTGCCCCCTTTGCGAGCACCTTGTCCGTCGCGAGAGCGATCGCGACGCCGATCACCGAAAGCGAGCGCGAGCCGTACGTGCCGTGGCCGTAAGGGATGCGATCGGTGTCGCCCTCGACGATGTCGACGTCCTCGACGGCGCAGTGCATCCGATCGGCGACGATCTGGGCGAACGTGGTGGCGTGCCCCTGGCCGTGGGAGTGCCCGCCACAGAAAACCGTGATCTTTCCGGTCGGGTGGACGCGGACGACGGCGCTGTCCCAGCTCGCGACCCGCCGCCCGAGCCGCGCGGCGAGCCGGCTGGGCGATCCGCCGGAGGAATCGATGAACCCGGCAAGACCGATCCCCATGAGCTTGTGCTCGGCCCGCAACCGCCGCTGCTCCTCCCTAAGGGCGGCGTAATCCACAGCTTCGTCCAGCTTGTGGAGGAGCCCCTCGTAATTTCCCGAGTCGTAGCGCATGCCGAGGGGCGAGACGTAGGGAAAGTCGCTCGCCCGCAGAAAATTCCGCCGCCGGATCTCCCTCACGTCGATCCCTAGTTCCCGTGCGCCCGATTCGACGAGTCGCTCGACGACGTAGGTCGCCTCCGGCCGACCCGCGCCTCGATACGCGTCAACCGGGACCGTATTGGTGTACACCCCGCGCACCCGGGCGTGAATGACCGGTGTCCGGTACATGCCGGCCAAGAGCGGAGCGTAGAAGTAGCCCGGGATGGCCGCGCCGAACGCGCTGACGTAAGCACCGATCGCGGCGACCGTATCGACCTCGATGGCGAGGATCACGCCTTCGCGATCGAACGCCATGCGGCAGCGCGTCACGTGGTCGCGCGCCTGCGTATCCTCCATCAGATTCTCCGAGCGAGTACCAGTCCAGCAGATCGGCCGCCCGAAGCGCTTCGCCGCCCAGAGGACGATCGGCTCCTCGGGGTAGTGCGCGATCTTCTGCCCGAAGCCTCCCCCGACGTCCGGAGAGACGACGCGGATGCGGTGCTCCGGGATATGCAGCGAGTCCTCGGCAAGCCATCGACGCACGAGGTGCGGGTTCTGGCTGGAGGTCCATAGCGTGTAACGGTCGTCGGGCGCATCGTGCATGCCGACGGTCGCTCGCGGCTCGAGCGGACTCGGCGCAACGCGGTTGTTAATGAGCTCGAGCGAGGTCACGTGATGCGCAAGCTCGATCGCGCGCGTGACCTCGTTGCGGTCCCCGAACTCGATGTCAAAGCACAGATTGGTGCGAAGGTCCTCGTGGACGAGGGGCGCTCCCGGAGCGAGCGCCGATGCTGTCTCGATCACCGGCACAAGCGGTTCGTAGTCCGCGTTCACCGCCTCCGCAGCATCGACGGCCTCGCTCGCACTCGCTGCCACGACCGCCGCCACAATCTCCCCCACGTGCCGGACCCTTCCCCGTCCTCCGGCGAACGGCGCGAGAGCTAGCCGCGGCGCCTCGTTCATCGCGCTTCCGTCGCGCGAGTCGACCTGCCAGATGCACGGAAGCTTCCCGAATCCGGCCGCCGTCCAGTCATCGCCCGTCAGCACACCCAGAACGCCCGGCATTCCGGATGCCTGGCGGACGTCGATCGCGAGAATTCGCGCAGAAGCGTGAGAGCTTCGGACGAGCGCAAGGTGGGCCGCGCCCTCCGGCATGCGATCGGCGACATACTGGCCGCGACCGCGAACGAGTCGCTCGTCCTCGCGACGCCGGACCGGCTTTCCGATCATTGCGGCGGGATCATCCCTGCGCGGTGATGTTGGCGCGCGGCGGCTCGACGTCCAGGGCACGGAAGCCTTCGCGTTTCCGGTCAACGATCCGACCGTCCTTGATCACCGCGCTGAGCCTCTCCGGGCGCTGCAGGACCGTGATGTCGGCGACCGGGTCCTCGTCCCAGATGATGATGTCGGCGAGCATGCCAGCTGCGATGACGCCGACCCTGCCGTCGAGTCCAATCGTCTTGGCGTTCAGACGAGTGCAGGCATGAATCGCCTCCATCGGGCTGAAGCCGATCTTTTTCACCAGCAGCTCCGCTTCGCGGCCATGGTATTTCCCGTGGGCGAACGCGGCCGCATTTCCGGAGTCCGTGCCTGCTAGGATCTCTATGCCTCGCGCCCGGGCCTTGCGGATCGCCTCGTAGTTGATGTCGAGCTGCCTCTGCACGCGCGCTCGCATCGCCGACGCGAAGCCCAGTTTCTCGTCCTGCTCGGTGATGAGCTGGCACTGCGTGAACACCGGCATGATCGGGATCCCCTTCTTCGCGACGACGTCAAGGTCCTCCTCGGTCGCATAGTCGGCATGAAAGATCCAGTCGACGCCCGCAAGCGCCGCGTCGCGCGTGGAGCCGGAGCCACGCGAATGCGTGGTGACCCGTACGTTCCGCCGGTGAGCCTCCTCGGCCACGGCGCGCAACTCGTCGAGCGAGATCGTCTGCGTATCCCCCCAGTACGAGTCCGCCACCTTGATCATGTCGACGCCGCGCTGGCACTGCCGGCGCGTCTCGCGGATGTAGTCGTCGACGGTGTTGCACAGGATGCCAACCGAATCATCGGTTCCACCAGGGGTGGACGGGTTCGAGTTATCGAAGATGCCACCGTACGGTGTGAGTGCGCGTCCCGCGCAAAAGATCCGCGGGCCTTCGATCAGGCCGCCGTTGACGGCCTCGCGCACCGTCGCATCGACGAACCACTTGCCGCCCGGGACGGAGATGCCGGTGACGCCGGCGTTCAGAATCTTCCCGACGACCCGCGCAGTCCAGAGCGTCGCGTATTCGGGTGTCGACGTGAACCGAACGCCGGGCAACGCGCCCTGGTGGGAGGAGAGATGCACGTGGCCGTCGATCAGGCCGGGCATGATGTACTTGCCCGCCGCGTTGATCACGGTGTCGCCGGGCTGCGCACGCCCTCCCCCTCCAACCCGGGCGATCTTGTTACCCTCGACCACGATCGCCTCGTTCGCGACGAGCGCGCTGCTCCGCCCATCGAGCAAGGTGCCGCTCTCGATGATCAACCGCTTCGCTGCCATACCATCTCCCGACTCTGGTTCATCTCAGAAAATTGAAAGCGATGGTCTCACCGCGCCGATGACGATCCTCTCGTCCCTGCTCACGCGTCTGCCGATGAGTTCGAGATCGCCGCTGTCCCGGGCCTTGCACTCGACGGTCCCTATTTTGAATACAAAATCCAAATTTTCGCAAGCTTGAAGATGCCGGGGAGCAAGGGACCGCGGCGCGACGGTGGTTGCGCGCAGGCCGGATCAGTTTGAGCAGCGTAGTCGCGGGAGACTTCGCGCGATGGAGGAAGGGAATCAAAGAGTCGAACGTTACCATTCGGTAGTGCACCTGCCGGCATGACTGCATCCCCTCGAGACCGGCGCGGATCCCCGCGCCGGAGCATCAGGCCCCGCGAAGCAGCGCGCGCAGGTAGTCGGGGCTGAGCGGCTGACGGTCGGCAACCACGCCGAAGGGAGCGAGCGCGTCGTTCACCGCGCTCATGATGACGCCCACGGCGCCCATGACGCCGCCTTCGGCCATGCCCTTGGTGCCCACCGGGTTGCCGCGGCTCGGCGTGTGCATAGCGATGACTTCGAAGTTCGGCAGATCGGCGGAGGTGGCGACGAGGTAGTCGGCGAGCGAGCCGGTGACGTTGTTGCCGTGCTCGTCGTAGCGCATATGCTCGAGCAGCGCGCCGGAGAGGCCCATGGCGATCGCGCCGTGCTGCTGGCCTTCGACGACGATCGGGTTGAGCACGGTGCCGCAATCCTCGGCCACTACATAGCGCAGGATCTTCAGCGCACCGGTTTCGACGTCGACCTCGACCTCGCAGGCGTGCGCCGCGTTCGAGTAGGTCATGGGCGGCGGATCGTAGGTGCGCGAGAAGTCGAGGCCCGGCGCCATGCCCGCCGGGAGCGCGGTCGGATCGAGATAGGCGGTGCGCGCGAGCTGCGCCAGCGTAATGTCGGTCTTCACCCGCTCGCCTAGGATGTCGCGCTCCACGCGGCCGTCGACGAGGTGCAGGCCCTCGGCGGAGTCGAAGCCGAGCATGCTTGCGGCGATGGCGAGCACTTTCTCGTTCGCGTCGCGCGCGCTCAGGAACAGCGCCGTCCCGCCGGCGGTGCCGCCGCGCGCGCCGCGGCTGCCCATGCCGTAGGGCGCAACATCGGTGTTCCCCATTTGCACGCGCACCTGGGCGGGCTCGACGCCGAGCCCGTCCGCCACGACCTGCGCGAAGACGGTCTCGTAGCCCTGCCCGCTCGCGCCGAGACCCACCGACGCGTTGACCGCGCCGCTCGGCTCGATGCGCAGCCATGCCGCCTCGTGCCCCGAACCCGGGATGCCGGCGGCCTTGTAGAACTTCGAGCCGTACGTGGTGGACTCCACCACCGAGCAGAAGCCGAGACCCAGATAACGTCCCGCACGCCGTGCCGCCGCCTGGCGGTCGCGAAAGCCTTTGTAGTCGATTGCCTTGACCGCGGCTTCCAGCGTCTCGCGCGGCGTGATGTCGGCGATCACCTCGCCGGTCGGCATGGTGTACGGAAGCTCGCGCGCCTCCACCATGTTCACGCGCCGCACTTCGAGCGGGTCGAGCTCGAGCTCGCGCGCGATCGCGTCCATCGTGCCCTCGATCACCCAGCTCGTGATCGCCATCGGCGCCCGCATCGGCCCGTTGCCGCACTTGTTGGTGAGCGCGACCTTCACCTCGAAGGCGTAGTCGCGGACCTTGTAGGGGCCGGTGAGAATCATCGCCACCACCCGGGCGAGGTAGTTCGCGGGGTAGAAACAGTAGGCGCCGAAGTCCTCGAGGATCTCGAGCTCGAGGCCGAGCAGGCGCCCTTCCTTCGTCACTGCCGCGCGCGTGCGGCAGCTGTCCTCGCGCGCGTGGCTCGAGGCGAGCAGGTTCTCCATGCGGTCCTCGCGCCAGCGCACCGGGCGCCCGAGCTGCCGGCTCGCCGCGCACACCGTCAGCTCCTCGCGGTAGAGCGCGATCTTCTGGCCGAAGCCGCCGCCGACGTCCGGCGAGACGACGGTGACCTGCGACTCCGAGAGCCGCATGCGCGCTGCGACCTGTGTGCGCAGCGGATGCGGCACCTGGTTGCCGATGTGCAACGTCAGGTGCTGGCGCCCCTCGTCCCAGACCGCCGCGCAGCCGCGCGTCTCGATCGGCAGGTGCGTCAGGCGGTTCTGGTGGAAGGCGCAATCGACGACGCGGTGCGCCTCGCGCTTGCGCGCGGCGACGTCGCCGGTGGAGAACCGCTGCACGGAGACGAGGTTGGAGGGCAGCGACTCGTCCACCCGCGGCGCGCCATCGGCGAGCGCCTGCGCGGCGGCGGCGACCGCGGGCAGCGGCTCGTATGCCACCTCGACGCGCTCGGCGGCGTCCTCGGCGAGATAGCGGCTCTCGGCGATGACGCAGGCGACCGGGTCGCCGTGGAAGCGCACCTTGTCGATCGGCAGCGTCGTCATCTCCACCGGCAGGAGTCCCTCGATCGGCGGCGCCATGCGAAGGGGCGTCGTCCACTGCGCGAGGTCCAAGCCGGTATAGACCGCCACGACCCCCCCCGATTGCCGCGCGGCATCCGTCCTTATCGACCCGATCCTCGCGTGCGGATGCGGCGAGCGCACGAAGCACGCGTGCAGCGCACCGGGGATCTCGAGGTCCTCGACGTACCGCCCGTGCCCGGTCAGGAAGCGCATGTCTTCCTTGCGCGCGAGCCGGGCGCCGATATGGCGGAACCTAGGCATGGGCATCGATCGCTCGGAGGATTGCCGCGACGATGTTGTGGTAGCCGGTGCAGCGGCAGAGGTTGCCCGAGAGCACCTCACGCACTTCCGCCTCGCTCGGGCGCGGGTTCTCCTTCAGGTACGCCTCGAAGGTCATGACGATGCCGGCGGTGCAGAAGCCGCACTGCAGCCCGTGCGCCTCGTGCAGCGCCCGCTGCAGCCGGCTCAGCTTCCCGCCCTTCGCCACGGCCTCGATCGTGGTGATCTCGTGGTCCTGCATCTGCACCGCGTAGATGAGGCAGGCGCGCGAGGGCCGGCCGTCGACGAGCACGGTGCACGCGCCGCAGACGCCGTGCTCGCAGCCGACGTGCGTCCCGGTAAGGCGACAGTCCTCGCGCAAGACGTCGGAAAGAAGCTTCCTCGCCTCGGCCCGCACCGCACGGCGCTCGCCGTTGACGTTCAGTTCGAACTCAAGCATTTCTGCAGTGCCCTGCGGGTAAGTACCTCGACAAGCTCGCGGCGATAGACCGCGGGCACGCGTGGATCCTCGACCGGATGGACGGCCTCACGCGCTTTGCGCGCCAGGGCGGCGGGATCCGGCCCCCCTCCCGCGACCGTATCGGTCAGCAAGACCGGCTTGTCCTCCGCGCCCCCGATACCGAGCCGCAGCGCCCTCGAGCTCAAAGTCGCCGCGACCGCGACGAGCGCGAAATCCCCCCGCCGGCGGCTGAACTGCGCGTACGCATGGCGCTCGCCGGGAGCGGTTTTCGGGAAGCGCGCGGAGACGAGGATCTCGTCGGGTTCCAGCGCGGTGGTCATGAGCGAGACGAAGAACTCGCCCGCGGCGATGCGCCGCTCGCCGCGCGGGCCGACGACCGCGATCTCCGCGCCGAGGGTCGCGGCGACCAGCGGAAGCTGCGCCGCCGGGTCGGCGTGCGCCAGCGACCCGCCGAGCGTGCCGCGGCTGCGGATCGCGTAGTGGCCGATCGTCTGCGCCGCTTCGGCGAGCAGCGGGCAGCACTTGCGCACGACCGGCGAGCTCGCCACGGTGTGGTGGCACGCGAGCGCGCCGATTTCGAGCGAATCGGGGTGATCGCGAATGCCGTCGAGGCCGGGGAGCGCGTTGAGATCGATCAGCTCCGCCGGCTGCGCGAGGCGCATGTTCATCATCGGCCCGAGGCTCTGGCCGCCGGCGATGAGCTTGGCGTCGGCGCCGAGCCCGGCAAGGAGCGCGAGCGCCTCGTCGAGCGACTGCGGCCGGTGGTAGCGGAACGGTGCGGGTTTCACTGCCAGAGCAAACTCGTTCCGGAGGACGAGTCGAAGAGCTGCGCGCGGTTCATGTTCACCGAGAGCGCCATGTTCTCGCCTTCGCGAGCGCGCAGCTCGCGGTCGACGCGGACGAAGACCGTCGCGCCCTCCACCTCGAGGCCGAGGTACTGATCGGAGCCGACCGGCAGCACCGACGAGACGCGCCCCTGCAGCGTCTCGCCGGCACGCGGGGCGCCGCGCGCCTCCACGTCCTCAGCGCGCAGGCCAAGCTTTACCTCCGTGCCGCCCCGCCCGGTCAGCCGCTGCGCGAGCCGCGGTGGCAGCGCGAGCGAAAGCGTGCCACGCTCGAAGCGCCTTCCCGCGCCGTCACCGCCAAGCGTACCGTCGAGGTAGTTGATCGGCGGGTTGCCGAGAAAGGAGGCGACGAAGGTGTTGCGCGGCCGGTCGTAGATCTCCTCGGGCGCGCCGATCTGCTGGATCACGCCCTCGCGCATGACGACGATGCGATCGGCCAGGGTGAGCGCCTCGGCCTGGTCGTGCGTCACGTAGACGAAGGTGGTGCGCATCGTCTGGTGCAGCTTCTTGATCTCGGCCCGCATCGCGATGCGCAGCGCGGCGTCGAGGTTGGAGAGCGGCTCGTCCATGAGGAACGCCGCCGGCCGGCGCACGAGCGCCCGGCCAAGGGCCACGCGCTGACGCTGGCCGCCGGAGAGCTGGTGCGGGCGGCGCTCGAGCAGCGGCTCGATGTCCAGCATACGCGCCGCGTCGCGCACGCGCTTCTCGATCTCCGCCGCGGCATGGCCGCGCATGCGCAGGCCGAAGGCGATGTTCTCGTACACCGACTTGTGCGGGTAGAGCGCGTAGCTCTGGAACACCATCGCGACGTCGCGCCGGTGCGCGGGCACGACGTTCATCAGCGTGCGGTCGAAGTAGAGCGAGCCGGCGGTGACGTCCTCGAGCCCAGCGATCAGGTTGAGCGTGGTCGATTTGCCGCAGCCCGAGGGGCCGAGCAGCACCACGAACTCCTTGTCTGCGATCTCGAGCGACAGGTTCTCCAGCGCGACGAAGCCGTTGGGATACTGCTTGCCGACCGACTCGAAGCGGATCGTCGCCATCGGCTAGCCCTTGACCGCGCCCGCGGTGAGACCGGAGACGATGTAGCGCTCGAAGATGATCGCCATCACCACCGGCGGGATCACCGCGAGCACGCCGGCGGCGTTGATGAAGGCGAAACTGATGGTGAAGTCCGAGGCGAAGGAGGCGACGACGATCGGCATCGTCTGCGACTTCGGCGTCTGCGTGAACATGAGCGCAAGCAGGAACTCGTTCCAGCTCGTGAGGAACGTGAACAGCACCACCGCCACCAGCGCCGGCAGGGCGAGCGGTACGTACACGCGCAACAGCGTCTGCAGCCGCGAGCAACCGTCCACCCGCGCCGCCTTGTCGAGCTCGTCGGGCAGCGACTCGAAGTAGCTCACCAGGATAAAGATGCTGAACGGCACGCTGATGGCGAGGTAGGTGATGACGAGCGACCCGAGGTGGTCGAGCAGGCCGAAGGTGCGGATGAACAGGAAGAACGGCACGACCAGGGCGATGTCCGGGATCACCCGCGTGGTGAGCATGAAGTAGATCGAGGTGGAGCGCCCGATGAAGCGGATCTTCGCCATTGCGTAGGCGGCCGGCACGGCGACGAGCAGGTTCAGCGCCACCACCGAGAGCGCGACGACCAGGCTGTTCCACATCGACGGGATGAGGTTGCGCGCGGTCGACGGGATGTACCCCCCGGTCGCCGGGTCGCCGGCGCGGCGCGTCTCGTAGGTAACCTTCTTGTCGCGCGCCTGGAAGATCGCCGCGAAATTCTCCAGTGTCGGCTCGTGCGGAATCCAATGCGGCGGGCGCGAGGTGATCTCCGCGTCCCGCTGCAGCGACGAGGAGACGAGCCAGGCCACCGGCGCGAGCACATAGGCGAGGAACAACGCCGACGCGGCGAAGAGGAAGATGCCCCGACCGCGGCCGTGCGCGCGGCTCACAGCTTGCGCCCAAGTGTGCGGATCAGCCAGAAGGCCAGGAAAAACGTCACGAGCGCCATGATGTAGGCGAGCGCGGAGCCGGTGCCGAAGGAGAGCTTGCGGAAGGTCTCGACGTACACGTGCCAGGCGAGCACGTGCGAGGCCTCCGCCGGTCCGCCCTCGGTAAGAATGAAGAAAAGGTCGAAGTGGCGGATCGCCATCATCGTCTCGTAGATGACCACCAGCATGAAGGAGGGCCGCAGCGCGGGCAGCGTGATGTGCACGAAGCGGCGCCACGTGTTCGCGCCGTCGACGCGAGCCGCGGAGTAGAGGTCAGCCGGGATCGACTTGAGGCCGACGAGCAGCAGAATGGTGGCGAGCGGCACCTCCTTCCAGACGAATGCGTTCGCGATGAGCGCGAGCGTCTTGCGCGAGTCGCCGAGCCACACCATGTACTTGTCGATGAAATCGAGCTGGAAGAGGATGCCGTTCAGCGCGCCGTAGCCGGAGTCGTAGATCCACTTCCACATCAGTCCGTTGGCGACGTACGGGATCGCCCAGGGCACGAGCAGCATCGCCGAGAGGAAGCGCCGCCCGCGGAACTCCTCGTTCAGGAGCAGCGCCATCGCGAGCGCGATCAGCATGATCGCCGCCACTGACATCAGCGTGAACGAGGCGGTCCGCCAGACGGAGGACCAGAAGAGTTCGTCCTGGAAGATCTCGGCGTAGTTCTCGAACCAGACGAACGGCACCCGGTGCGGCCGGGTCAGCTTCAGGTCGAAGAGGCTGATCCAGAACGAGTACAGGACCGGGAACACCGCCACGACGAGCAGGACGACCAGCATCGGCGCGAGCAGCCCCAGGGCGCTCGCCTGGTCGTAACGGCTCACCGGGGCCCCGAACACGCCCCGCAGGGCGCCGGCCCGCGCGCTCATGACGCCAGCAGCTCTAAGCGCGCTTGCGCAGTTTGTCCCAGGTGTCGGCCGAGCGCTTCAGCGCGTCGTCGATCGAGCTCTTGCCGACCACCGCCGCCTGCCACGCCGTGCCGTTCACCTCGTCCCACTCGCCGAACCAGGGGCTGATCACGTCCTTCTTCTGCGCGAGCGCCTGCTGCTTCTCGTACATCTTGATGTCCGAGTACTGCGCGTACGTCTTGATGATCTCCGGGTCCTGGAAGAGCGGCTTCACCGCGAAGCCCGAGCCCACGTCCATGAACATCAACTTCTGGAAGGCGTACTTGCCGTCCGCCTTGCCGCCGAACCACTCGATGAACTTCACCGCGTCGGCCGCCTTCGCCTTGTCCTTGGCCGCGGTGGTGGTGAGGCCGTAGAAGCGGTTCCAGCCCACGGTGGCGTTCTTGCCGTTCGGGCCGGCGGGCATCAGCCCCTGCTTCACGTGGCCGGCGACCGACGACTGCTTCGGATCGTTCAGCGTGCGGACGCGGTAGCGGCCGAGCATGGCGAAGGCGTGCTGGCCCGAGGTGAAGGCCTTGAGGCCGTTCAGCTCGCCGATCTCCACGCAGGCCGGCGAGACGATCTTGTGGTTGTTGACGGCGTTGACGATCCAGGTGAGCGCCTCGTACGCGCCCTTCTTCTTGTCCTGCATCACCGCCGCGCCGCCGTCGTCGACGAACCGCCCGCCGTGCGAGAACACGAGCGCCGACAGGAACTCGATGAGCCAGGTCTCGCGCGCCATCGAAAGCATCAGCGGGTACTCGGAGAGCTTGGCCTGCTTGATCTTCAGCGACTGCTGCACTACCTCGTCCCAGGTGTTGGGTGGCGCCGAGATGCCGGCCTTTTTCAGCATCTCCTCGTCGTAGAAGAACGCCATGTAGTCGGTGTAGTAGGTGAGGCCGTACTGCTTGCCCTTCCACATCATCGACTTGGTGCTGAAGTCGTCGACGTCGGCGTTGTACTTGAGGAGCTGCGGGTAGCCGTCGATCGGCGCGAGCCAGCCCGCTTCGGCCCACTCGGGCAGCCAGCTGTCGGACACCCACAGGACGTCGAGCGGTGCCTTGCCGACGAACTTCGTGACCAGCGTGTCGCGGTACTGTGCCCACGGCGCGTTGCCGTAGGCAACCTTCAGCCCGGTCTTCGCCTCGAAGGCGGTGATGTGGCTCTTCACCTGGTCGACGCCCGCCGACCAGGCAAAAAACTGGATCGGATCGGCGGCAAGTACGCGGCTCACGGCGCCGAAGGTGCCGCTTGCCGCGAGCGCAGCCGCGGCCGATGACTTGAGAAAGTCGCGTCTGTCGAACTGCTTCATGGAGCCCCCCTCGCTTGGAATCGGCGCGGCCGCGGACGGCGGCGAATGGCCACCATAGCAAAGCGGGTTTTCGTCGTCAATCGACGACTTGCACCGCAGGCGGGACGCGCGCCGGCAGGACCGCCTCGACCCCGGCGAGGAACAGCTCGACATGCATCGCGATCACCTCCTCGACCGGTGTCGGGTTAGTGTTGGCGTAGATGTGGCGACGGATCGCCAGGTGCGAGACCGCCCCGTGGAGGAACCAGCCCAGCTCGTGCCTGGTCTCGCGCCGCGCCGGCGCGCGCACACCCCGCTCGGCGCACGCCTCCGACACGATCGTCTCCAGCATGCGCGTAATCACCTCCGCGATGTAAGTGGGCGCCATGTCGATCTCGGCGAGCGAGGCGTAGAGGAACAGCCGCAGCCAGCGGCGCGTCAGCACCGCGCCGTAATACTCGCGGTAGAACTCCTTCAGGCGCTCGGCCACCGACCGGCTGCGGTCCTCCAACCGGGCGAGCCAGGTGGCCTGGAACGGCCCGGCGATGTCGCGCCGGTACATCTCCTGGATGAGCGCTCCCTTGCTCGGGAAGCAGCGATACAGGAGCCGCTGGGAGATGCCGCAGGCGTCGGCGAGCGCCCGGGTCTGCGCGGTGAGTCCGTACTCGGCGAAGAAGTCACTCGCCATTGCCAGGATGCGCTCGCGCCGCTCGCGGAGCGGGATGCGGCCCTTCGCCTTGCCGCGGGGACTGAGCTTGCCGTGGCGCCGCCGCTCGGCGAGTGCCGCGGACTTCGCCTTGATGAGCCTCGGATTTCGCATGGGGTGCCCGGGCAGCATGCTAGCATGTCGTCGTACGACGACTTATCCGACAAGACAAGTCTGTGGCGGCTCGATTCGCCTTGGAATTCAATCCCGGGGTATGCGGGTTCCGGCGGATGCAGCACTCCGACCCCTCCATTTCCCGCGCGCGCCCGTCATTTCCCGCGCGCGCCCGTGCAGCTCTGCTCACGCCCCAGGAAGCTCGCACCGCCACTCTTGATTGAAACCACGGCCGAGTCATACTGACAATACGTCCAGTATACGCAACCGCTCCGGGCAACGACCACTCGCGGTTGTTCAATGCAGCCCCTCCGCTCTAGCCCGGCCAGCGACGGCGGGCGTCGATCCTTGACGTTGTGCGTCACCCGAGGCGACCGGACGTCGAGCGCGCATGGTGGGCGCGCGCGAGGTCGATTTGCGCATCCACCGTGCGGCGCTCGCATGGACATGGATTGCAGCGATCTGGTGCAAAAGCTGCTTCTCCGTCTGCAGCGACCCGTGTAGACGCGTCGCACAACGACGGGGGGATAGCGATGGATCAGTCAGTTCTCGAGCGGATGGTCCGCGCGGGGAAACTCTCGGCCGCGGACGTGTTACAGCAGACGCCCGTCGACCGGCTCGAAGAGGCCATGGCGCTCCTCAAACGCCATCGGCCGGCGAAGGACATCTGTCAGGCACTCACGGAGCGGATCGCCAAGGCTCCACTTCACGACTTCAACGCGCTCAAGGGCCTCTACTTCAAGTACTGCGTGGACCGACCTGCCAAGCCTGACGCGAGGTAGCGAAGCATCGATCACGCCGGTTCCGGCTCGATAAGCTTGGCATCGTCGTTCTCCGGACTGTCGATCTGGCGGTTGACCGGCTAAGCGGCCACCCCGTCGGAGGAAGGCGGAGCCAGGATGCTGCTCCTTCGTGGCCTGCTCGATCAGTTCGTCGGCGATCTTCCAGTACGCCTTGAACTCGCCCGAAGAGCTGATCCCTGTCCATGGGGGTTCCTCCTCGCGCCGATTCTAGTCTTCGCGCGCACCGCACCGATTCCGCGGCACCACGTCTCGCGCGTGGCATCGCGGTCCGCTCATTTTCGAGATCCACGCGCTCGCTTTCCGCCACGCGGGGTCAGCGCCTCCAGCCGGGTGTGCGCCTCGCGCTTGCCGATGCTGCGGATCGCGGCGAGCGAGGTCCGCTGCGCCGCTCTGGGGATCGACGTCTTCCGCTCCCAGCTGTAGATGGTCTGGGCGCTCACGCCGACCAGCCGGCCGTAGTCCTCCGCGGAGAGGCCGAGGCGGGTACGGCGAGCGCGCAGTCCCTTCGCCACGAAGCGCGTCTTGGTGGCTTCGGGGGCGGTTGCCACTCCCGAACCGCGCGCGAGTACGCGTGCCCGGAGCGCCGAGAGCTCGCGCTCGAGGCCGCCGATCTGCCGTCTCAGCGCGGCGATGTGCCGTCTGTGCTGTGCGTAGGTCTTCTTCATCCCGCCGAGCTGCCGGCGGAGCTCCTTCCGCGAAAGTCTCGTGATCTCTTCCTTGAGTACCGCGCCTATGTTGGGCATGTCTGCTCCGGGTCCTTTTGGATTGCGCCGATCGAGGGGGACTGAAGCGAGCGACGGCGCGAGTCGGGAGGATAGCGAGATCTCTGACGCGCGTTCTCCCGGCCGCGCGTCGAGAGATTGCCGACGTGTAACGGGGGAACGGGGCGAGGAGAGGCGCCTCGCTCGCGACCTCACAGGGATCCGTTCAGCAGGCCGGCAACGAGATCCGGGCTCTCGATGAGCAGGCTGTGCCGCAGCCCGGGAAGGATCTTCAGCGCGGAGCCCCTGATCCGTTCGTGCATCAGTCTCGCCATGCGAGGGGTCGATCCCGCGTCCTCCTCGCCGGTGATGATGAGGGTCGGGACACGGATCTCGGCGAGCCGGTCCGCGAAGTCGGCGGTCGCGAAGACGGCGTACGAATGGCGGTAAGACTCGAGATCGGTCTGCTGCAGTTGTCTGACCCTCGTCTCCACCTTGTCCGGATGCGCGCGCTGGAAGCCTTGCGTGAACCACCGATCGCGGTTCTCCGCGGCGATCGCGGCGAGACCCTTCGTCCTGATCTCCTCCACCCGGGCGGCCACCTTGGTGCGCTCGGCTTCCGTTCGGCCCGCGACCGCACTGATCAGGACGAGCCGGTCCACCCGTTCGGGCGAGTTCACGGCGACCGCCTGGACGATCTGACCGCCGAGCGAGAACCCGGCGAGACGGCAGGATCGGATGCCTGCCGCCTGCATCACGTCGGTGACATCGCGCGCGAAGTCCTCGACGCTGCAGGGCGAGGCGATCGGGGCCGAGCGACCGTGTCCGCGAAGGTCGAGCCTCACGATGCGAAACCGTGGCGCGAGTCGAGCGACGACGTCGTCCCAGTTGCTCGAGTCTCCACCCACGCCGTGCACGAGCACGAGCGGGATGCCGGCTCCCTCGACGCGGTAGGCGAGTCGTGGAAGTCCGTCCGGACGGTTCAGCTCCTCAGTCATCCGAAAACTCCATACTGTTGGTGATAGGCTTCGGTCACCCGATATGAGCACGAGCGATCGCGGAAGTCCGGGCGCGCGCCGGATCGACGTTCATCACCACCTCTTCCCGCCGGGGTACATCGCCAGCCTGGTCGAGCACGGCCACTACCTCGCGCGGGGGCCGGCGCGCCACTGGACACCGGCCGCGTCGATCGAGGACATGGATCGCGCGGACGTCGCGACCGCCATCACGTCAATCACCGCGCCCGGGCTCGCGCTCGTAGCGCCGGACACGCTCGTCGGGCTCAATCGCGAGTGCAACGAGTACGGGGCGCGGATGGCGGTCGATCATCCGGGGCGCTTCGGTCTGTTCGCAACCCTGCCGCTCCCCGACGTCGACGCGAGCCTCGCCGAGATCGAGTATGCGCTCGAAGCGCTCCGCGCCGACGGGATCGGGTTGCTCACGAGCTACGCGAACAGATGGCTCGGGGATCCTGCGTTCGCCCCGGTGATGGACGAGCTCAGCCGGCGCGAGGCCGTCGTCTACGTGCATCCGACCGCGGCCGAGTGCTGCCGCAACCTGCTGCCGGGCGTCCCGGACTGGGTGATCGAGTTCCCCGCGGACACGGCGCGCACGATCGCGAGCCTGCTCTTTTCCGGGACGGTCGCCCGGTGCCGGGGAATACGCTTCATCTTCGCCCACGTCGGCGGCATCCTGCCGCTCGTCAGCGAGCATCTCATCCGTGCCGCGGAAGTTGACACCGCGCTCGCCGCGGCGGTGCCCGACGGGGTCCTGACGGAGCTGCGCCGGTTTCACTACGACACCGCGCTCCGGGCTCACCCGATCGGCCTGTCGTCGGCACTGCAGCTCGTCGGGGTATCGCAGCTCCTGTTCGGCACCGACGCACCGCTCCGCTCTTCGCGTGCCCAGGTCGAGGGCCTGCTCGCGCACGGGTTGAGCGAGGCGGACCTGAGGAAGATCGATTCCGAGAACGCGCACCGCCTGCTCGGTCGCCGCGGCTGACTACTCGTCGAGCCGGATGTTCCGCCTGCGGGCGACGTCGGCCCACTTGCC
>Ga0335082_10002833_pt1 | contig 18756 bp, 14 predicted proteins | sample Lox_Sample_41_FD_206718 | JGI IMG/M metagenome (GOLD analysis project Ga0335082, IMG submission 206718) | Soil microbial communities from Loxahatchee National Wildlife Refuge, Florida, United States - Lox_Sample_4.1 | ecosystem: Environmental > Terrestrial > Soil > Wetlands | place: USA...
AGTGGATTGTCAAAAAGCGCCATTAAATGTGCTCGTTGATTAGATTCTCCACCATCTTCTGTCGGCCACTGGTGTTCGTATCGGCTCCGTTTTTCTTCAACATATAAGCTTCAAGTTTTGGTAAACCCACTTCGCCGGCCTCCGTCCTCGTGCCCGCACACTCGCCCTCGCAGAGCCGAGCCGAGCCGTGCAGATTACAGCACTCCGTTTCGCATAGCCAACTGTCCAGAGCACACAGTCGGTCATATATATATAAAGGAAGACGGCCTGATGTTGGCCTGCGCGCTGCCTTCGTTCTGAGGCGACAGGCGTCCTCGCGGTACGATCCACCCGTCCGCGAATGCGATTGCCCCTCACGAAAGATGGAGCCGATGGTCGGGATCGGTCTTCTTCCGTCGCGATTGCGGCGCAAATATGCCTGATTTCTTTGGCTAATCAAGCATAATTGCACCTGCTCGATTGTACTGATTCTAACTCGTTTGGTGTCCATTTTAGCATCCACACGATGTCCTCCCGGTAGCGGAAGTCGGCGATTCCAAACCGAAGTCCCTCCGCCGCGCGTTGCATTTATCAGCGGGCACGTGCGGGTACTCAGCAGGCGCGCTCCAGCACGACGACGGAACGTGGGGCAACCTCGTAGTCCAGCCCATCGACAGCCTTCGTTGCCAAATCTTGGCGGCTGGTGTCCACGACACAGTTCCAGTTACCGGGCTGCTGGATTCGGAATCGCACCGGCTCCCAGAAGGCGTTGATCATCACGTACAGGTCGCTCGCCCCGCGCAAGCAATACGCCAGACAGCGCGAATCAAAATCCACGGGGCCGGTCGCGCCGTACCAACTCACCGCCTCCCGCCAATACCGTCCGCGCCCGATTGCCGGGTGGGCTTTGCGAAACGCGATCATCCTCTGGAAAAACTGAAAGATGTCCCGGTTTTGCTCCAGCTTCGACCAATCGAGCCAGGTCGTCTCGTTGTCTTGATTGTACGGGTTGTTATTGCCGCGCTGCGAATTCAGAAACTCGTCGCCCGCGGAGAACATCGGCGTGCCGTTAGAGCAGTGGGTGAAACAGCATGTGCGCCCCGGGGATCTGCTGGTGCTCGAAGCCAGCGGCAACAGCGTGGAGACGGTGGAACGCATCGAGCGAGCGGGTGGGCACGCGCTCATCCTCGAGAGCCAGAAGGCCGGCCAGATCGGCAAGACCTATTGCAAAACCGACAAGGTCGATGCCATCAAGCTAGCGCGCATTTACCTCAGCGGGCTGGCGACAGTCGTTTGGAAACCCGATGCCACGACGCGGGCGCGGCGGGAGATCTTCCAGCGCCACCGCAAGAGCGTCCAAGACACCACGCGGGCACGTAACAGGCTCAAGAGCTGGTTTAATGAGCACAACTATCGGCCGGCGCCAGGGGCTGCGCCTGACCTCCACGAACGCGCTGTCAACCATCCGCCGGATCCGCTCTTGGACGACGATCCAAACCGTGCTGCTGACCCAAATGTTTGAGGATCTCTGGCAAGCCGAAAGCCGCCGTAAACAACTGCGGGCACTGATGGCCCAGGAGATCCTGACAGATCCCGGACTGCTCAAGCTAATTCGCCTCTTTGGCATCTGTCACATCACCGCCTTTGTCTTGGGAGCGATCATCGGTGACATTCACCGGTTTCGCACACCCAAGCAACAGGTGGCGTACTTGGGGCTCAACCCCAGCATCCACGAAAGCGCGGGGCACAGCCAAGGCGGGGCTTGCGGCGGACATGGACGCGGCGGCCTGCGGGCGGTGCTTGTGCAAGCCGCGCACTCGATTCTCAACCATCGGCACAGCCCGTTGCACCGCTGGGGCTGGGCGCTGTGCTTTCGACGGAACAAGAAGGTGGCCGCGGTGGCGATTGCGCGCAAGCTGACGGTGGCATGTTGGTACCTACTGCGGGGTCGGTTTAGCTCCTTGGAAGAAATCGACCAGACGCTGCAGACCAAGATTCACAAACTGGCAACAGTGGTAGGCCGCCAAGGCATCAAAGCCCTCGGTTATCCTTCGCTCACCGCCTTTAAAGAGGAAAAATGCAAACGGCTCTTACAACCAACTTGACTCACCACATGCCTGGCCGTACGACGGATAGTAAGTTCAGTTTTCATAGTCGGAACCTCGTCAGCCATCGTCGTGGTAATTGCCAATACGATCAAACAGGGATATTTCATTGCGCTCTCCTTCCGCGTCGTTGGCGCAACACTTGATCCACCAGCACGCCGAAGAAGATCACCGCGCCCATGACGGAGAAGTTCAGCGCGCTAGGAATGCCAAGCAGGTTGACCAGATTCTGCAACACCTGCAACAGCGCCGCTCCGATGACGATGCCGAGAATCGAGCCTTCGCCGCCGCGTAGGCTGCAGCCACCCAGCACCGCCGCTGCGATCCCGTACAACTCGTAGAACGAGCCGTGGTTCGCCGGCGAAATCGAGTTGGTGTAAAACGCGATGAGAACGCCTGACACGCCAGCAAGCGCCATGGATACGACGTATGCGCTGCCAATGATCACGCGGCTGTTGATTCCAGAAAAACGCGCTGCGTCCTCGTTGCAGCCGACCGCGAACAGGTACCGTCCATACACCGAGCGATGCAACGCCACGTAGCTGATCACAGCCACCACGATCAGTATCACAAACGGCATCGGAACCGGTCCAACGTCGCCCGTGGCTAACCGTCGCAACATCCCGAAACCCTCAGAGCCAAAGCCCTTCGTTTCATCGCCGGCAATAAACCGCGCCAGTCCCCGGTAGAACAAGAGTCCGCACAATGTCACGATGAATGGCTGCATCCCCACCTTGGCAACCATGACGCCGTGAAACAGGCCGAGCAGCATCACCCCGACAATTGTCGCCAACACGGCCACCGGCCAGTACCAGTGCCAATCGCGTAGCGCCATCGCCAGCAACACGCCCTGCAGCGCAAATACCGAGCCCACTGACAAATCAATCCCCCCGGTAATGATGATCAAGCCACATCCGATCGAGAAGATTCCGTACATGCCGATCAACCGCGCCATGTTCTCCAGATTGGCCGCGCCGAGAAACCGATGGTTCAGAATCGCCGTCGTCGCGCACAACACGATCAACAGAATTGTGATCCCGAGTTCCTTCTTCACGCCGGCTCCCCTCCCACCACCAGATTCATGATGGCCTCCTCGCTGAATTGTTCCCGCGCCAGGAAGCCGGCGATGTCGCCTTCATGCATTGCGGCGATGCGGTCGCTGACACCGATGACCTCCTCCATTTCGCTGCTGATCATGATGATCGCAACGCCCCGGTCGGCAAGATCTCGCATCAACCGGTAAATCTCCGCCTTCGCGCCGACATCAATGCCGCGCGTCGGCTCGTCGAAAATGATCACCTTTGGCTCCAGCGATAGCCATTTGGCCAGCACCACCTTTTGCTGCGTGCCGCCGCTCAAGTTCATCGCCTTCGTCTCGATGCTCGGCGTCTTCACCCGCAACGCCTCGACCTGACGGCGCGCCACCTCCACTTCACGGTCGAAACGGATCAACGACCACCGGCTGCACTGCTTCAGCCCGGCCATTGTGACGTTTTCGCGCACCACCATCTCAAGGATCAAACCCATGCGACGACGATCCTCGGGCGCCAGAAAAATCCCCGCCTTGATCGCGTCGCGCGCGTTGTGGATGGTCAGTTCCCGCCCGTCCAGCCGCACCCTGCCTTCCAGCGGCGGGTCGACACCGAAGATTGCCTGAGCCATTTCCGAGCGGCCCGCCCCCACCAAGCCCGCGAACCCCAAAATCTCGCCGCGCGCCACGTCAAAACTGATTTTGTGACGCGGCCGATAACGCGTGCGCAGTCCCTCTACCTCGAAGTAGCGCGGCTGCTGCGCGCCCCTGCCGTGGACGTAGAGGTCTTCGAGTTTGCGGCCGATCATCAACGACACCATTTTCTGATGCGAGATTTCGCCGCGCGGCAGTTCGCCGGCGTTGCGACCATCACGCAACGCCACCACGCGGTCCGCGCAGACACCGACCTCCCCCAGCCGATGTGAGATGTAGATGATGCTCACGCCGTGCTCGCTCAAATCACGGACCGCCGCCAGCAAGCGTTCCGTCTCCGAAAGCGTGAGCGAACTGGTCGGTTCATCCATGATGAGCAGCCGGGCGTTTTGCGACAGCGCCTTGGCGATCTCCACCATCTGCTGTTGCGCCAGCGATAAATCGCCGAGCAATGTGTGCGGCGAAACATTCAGCCCGAGCCGCTTCAGGTAGAGCTCGCAACCCCGGGCGATCCTCCTGCGATCGATCAGTCGCAACGGCCCGCACCACGTCGGTTCGCGTCCCACGTACACGTTTCCCGCCACGCTGAGATTGTCGATAACGTTCAACTCCTGATGGATGAATCCGATGCCCAGCGCGATCGCATCGGCAACGGTGCGAATCGTGACGCGCCGGCCATCGACCCAAATCTCCCCAGTGTCGGCCTGATGGACGCCGCCGAGAATGTTCATCAACGTCGACTTGCCCGCGCCGTTCTCGCCGATGAGCGCGACGACCTCGCCCGTTCCGACCGACAGGCTGACATCATCAAGAGCCAGCACGCCAGGGAACCGTTTGGTGATGTGTTTGAGCTCGAGCAGCGGGGCGGGCATGGGCTTAGCGGCCGCGCATCTTCTTGAGCTTGGCGGCGAATTCGTCAACATTGGCCTTCTCGATGGCCAGCGTCGGCACGATGATGTCTTTGCTCGCGGGGACCGCCGCCTTGTCGCCGTTCAGCACTTTGTTCATCAGCTCGATCGCTTTGTAGCCGAACTCGTACGGCTGCTGGACGACGGTCGCGAAAATCGCGCCGTCACGGACGCCCTGCAACGTTTCATCTTCCTCATCGAAACAGACAATCTTGATCTTGCCGACTTTGTCGGATTCCTTCACGGCGTTGAGAATCGCCGGGCCGTTGTAGCTCCACAAACCGACGAGGCACGCGACGTCAGGATATTTCACAATCGAGTCCAGCACGTTGGCTTTTGCGCGGACCCGATCCGTGTCGTCGGTCCGCACATCAAGGATGTGGACGTTCGATCCTTTGAGCGATTCCTTGATGCCGGCGTAGCGTTCGCGGGCGTTTTGTGCATCGAGCGTCCCAACAAAGATCACGATTTTGCCGCCGTTGGGTAAGGCCTCCTTGATCAACTCGCCTGCTTGCCGCCCCGCTGCGGTGTTGTCCGTGCCGACGTAACACGCGCGGTCGCTGTTCGGCGCGTCGCTGTCTTGGCAAATCAGCAGCGTCTGCTTCGCTACTTCGTTGAGAAACAATATCTGGTTGGCCGGGTCAATCGGGCTGATCGCGATCCCATCGATGCCTCTGGCGAGCAGGTCATCGACAATGCGCCGCTGCGTCGCCGCCGATCCATCGCCAGGAATCTTGAAATCGAGCGTGACGTTCGGCAACTCGCTGGCGGCCTTATCGCAGCCGGCGCGGGCGATGGTCCAAAAATCCGACGCGTTATTGGTGACAAACGCCAGCCTGAGTTTCTTGGCGCCAAAGCTTGGCGTGATGGCCAGCAGCGCACAGAAGCCACTAAGTAAGACTTTCTTCATCTGTTTCTCCTTTGGTTTGGTTGACTTTTGCAGCCGTGTTCGGCAGCCACCTGCTTGGTTAGCGGCCCTACCCGAGCCGCGCCCGCTGCCCGGACCCCCCAACGTACTGGCGCGAGATTGTGGTCGTCATGGCAACAAGCAGGCGTCAGTCACTTACGTACAAAATCATTACGCCATCGAGAAAACACCTGATCTGCTGGCCGGTCAACTCGATTCGAATGTCAAGTTTTCAGCACTGTTGCAGTTTCACAACACGTTGCTGTTGCACGTCAGCTGACCAATCCGCTAAGCCAGCGATCATGTGGTGATTCTCAATGACAACCTGCGAGCGATGTTCCACGAACTGGCGCACGGGTGATGGTCTCGGGCGCGCACACGTCGTGCCCGATTTCTTCGAGGCCAGCTTCAGTCGCGTCGTTGCCACGATCGCCCGGCAAAGATGTTCAAACCAGCTCCGCTCCGTCCGCGGCGCGGCACGCGTAAATGTGCGGCGTCAGCAAAGTCTCTTTGCAGTACGCCGTCCAAGTCGCCTCCGCGAACGCCTCCGTCTTCTCCGCGCGCACCAGCGCCACCGCGCAGCCCCCGTCATCCGCGCGCCATAACAACCATCAACCGCCCGCGCGCAGCCCACCATAACGTTCAACTCGCGGCTCGTCACCTCGAAATCGTCCCGCAGGCTCTCGTGGCTGGCGTTCGTCAGGTGGCCGAACGCAACCGGATCGCGAGTCGCCGCCGCCTGCAACGTGCGTGCGTTCTCGGTGAAGACGTGCCGCGCGACGACGCGTCACGCCGTCCAGACGCTCGGCCTCTGCTTCAAACCGCTCGGGGCTGACATCGCGTAGCGACTTCACGGCGAACACGCTGGCCGCCCGCTCGCATTGCGCGCGGCGTTCGTTGTACGCGGAGTCCACGAAGCCGCGTCGCGTCGCCGTGTCGAGAACCACCACGATGGCGTCGCCCCGGCAATTGCACCGACTTCATCGACAGCGACCGGCAATCAATCAACAGTGCGTGACCGGCCCGACCGCAGGCCGAGATGAGCTGGTCCATGATGCCACAGTTCATGCCGACCCAGTCATTCTCCGCGCGCTGGCACAACTTCGCCACCGCCGGCGGGTCCCAATTCAGGTCGGAGACCGCCGCGAAGGCGCGAGCCACTGCCAACTCGAATGACGCGGATGATGACAAGCCTGCGCCCATCGGCACGTCGCAACCGGCCACGCCTTCCCAACCGCGCAAGCTGTGGCCGGCCTGTTGCAACGCCCACGCCACACCCTTGGGATATTCACCCCAGTGCCGCGCGTTCTTCCGCAGGCCGGTCAGATTGAACTCGAGCGTGTCGGGGTGCTCGAAAGCGTGAAGCACGACGCGCGCATCATTGCGCGGGCGCAACGCGATCCACGTGGCCCGGTCAATCGCCATCGGCAACACAAAGCCATCGTTGTAATCGGTGTGCTCGCCGATGAGATTGACGCGGCCCGGCCCGCGAACGACAAACCGAGGCGGCTCACCGAAGCGCCGCTGGAATTGCTCGGTGACACGTGCGTCGAGCTTCATCGTATCCGCCTGGTCACCTCTGCCCGTAATAGGCGCCGGGGCCGTGTTTGCGCAGGAAATGTTTGTCGAGCAACTCGCGCGGCAGTGGTTTGCCGGCCGGCCGCAGCCGCAACGTCTCGCTCGCCAACCGGGCGCAGCATTCCAGCGCCACCGCGTTGTGCACGGCGTCGTCGAGCGTTCGCCCCCACACAAACGGCGCGTGATGCGCCACCAGCACCGCCGGCATCTGCAGTGGATCGAGTTTGTTGAACCGCTCGACGATGACACGACCGGTGTTGGTTTCGTAGTCGTCCCGGATTTCCTTCGCCGTGAGCAACCGCGTGACCGGCACAGGGCCGTAGAAATAGTCGGCGTGCGTCGTCCCCAACGCCGGCAGTTCGCGTCGCGCCTGTGCCCAGGCTGTGGCGTGACAGCTGTGCGCATGAACGATCCCGCCGATGTCCTTGAACGCCCGGTACAGCACGCGATGAGTCGGCGTGTCCGAACTCGGCCGCAGTTTGCCTTCAACGACATCACCCGAGTCGAGCGAGACCACGACCATGTGCTCCGGCTTCAACACGTCGTAGCCAACGCCGGACGGTTTGATCACCAGATTGCCGGAGGTGCGGTCCACGCCGCTGACGTTGCCGAACGTCTGGATGACCAGCCCTTCCCGCACCAACTGCAGGTTCGCCGCGCAAACGGCCTGCTTCAGTTTTGTCAGCATCAGTTCCTCGCCTGCCGGCGGATCTCGATGAGTTGTTTCATCACGTGGCGTTCCTCGCCAAGGCCAAATGCGTCGTGAAGTTGCCGGTAGAGCGTGTAAAGCTCCCGATACACCGCGTGCGCCTTTGGATTGGAAACGTACACTTTCTTCTTCACGCCGGTCATCGCCCGCTGCGCCGCGGCGTAATCCTTGTGCGCGCCGCCGACGACCGCGCCGGCAATCGCCGCGCCGAGTGCGCACGTCTGCGCCGACCGCGACACTTTCATCGGCCGGCCCGTCACGTCGGCGTAAATCTGCATGACCAGCGGATTTCTCTCCGCGATGCCGCCGCAGTTGACAATCTGCTCGACCTTGACGCCATACTCCTCGAAGCGGTTGATGATCGTCAACGCGCCAAACGCGGTTGCCTCGATCAGCGCCCGGTAAATCTCGCCAGGTGTCGTGTACAACGTCTGGCCGAGCAGCAACCCGCTCAAGCGTTGATCCACAAGGATGGTGCGATTGCCGTTGTTCCAATCCAAAGCCAGCAAACCGCTCTCGCCCGGCTTGAGCCTGGCGGCCGCCTTCGTCAACTCCTCGTGATTGCGCGCGCGTGCGCAATTGACGAACCAGTTGAAAATGTCGCCGACCGCCGACTGCCCCGCCTCGAGTCCGTAAAATCCCGGCAAGACGCTCCCGTTGACAATCCCGCACAGCCCGGGTATGTCCCCGCTCCGTTTGGCGATCATGACATCGCACGTACTCGTGCCGATGATCTTCACCAACGTGCCGGGCGCGATACCGGCGCCGACCGCGCCGAGATGAGCGTCGAACGCCCCGACTGCGACCGGCGTTCCTTCGCGAAGCCCCATCCGCTTCGCCCATCTCGCCGTGAGTGTGCCGACCGCCCGATCAATCGTGCACGCCTTCGGACGCAACCGCAAACCGGCCAGCCCCAGTTTTCCGAGAAACTCCCGGTCGGGATAGCCGCCCCATTCGTCGTTGTACATCGCCTTGTGCCCGGCGGCGCAAACCCCAACGGTGAGTTTGTCCGGTGCTTCCGTGCCGGTCAGCACGGCCGGTATCCAATCGGCAATCTCGACCCACATCTGCGCCGCGTCGAACACCTCAGGCGCCGCGTGCCGGCAATGCAGAATCTTACTGAAGAACCATTCGCTCGAATACGTTCCGCCGCATTTGGCGAGGTAGTGCGGCCGTATTTTCCTCGCCAGCCCGGTGATCTCAGCCGCCTCGGCCACCGAGGTATGATCCTTCCACAGCCACGCCATCGCCGCCGGGTTTTTCGAGAACCGTTTGTCGAAGGCTAATGCCTTGCCGGTCGAATCCACCGGCAACGGTGTGCTGCCGGTCGTGTCCACGCCGATGCCGACGACTTGCTCGCCTTTGATCTTCGCTCGCCTGAGCGCCTTCTTGATCGCGATCTCCGCGCCGGTCAGATAATCGGACGGATGTTGCCGGGCCAGATTCGGATCACGCGACAGAATCACGCCCTGCGTGCCGTGCGCGTACTCCCAAACCGCGGCGCCGGCTTCGCGGCCGTTGCGCGCGTCCACTACGAGCGCACGCACCGAGTTCGTGCCGTAGTCCAGACCGATGCTGTATGTCATTTGATGATCGCCTTGATGACGTTGTCCCGGTAATTCGCGCACACGTCGAACGCTTCCGCGGCGTGTCGTAACGGAAACCGGTGCGTGACAAACGACCGCAAGTCTACCCGCCCGGTCACCGCCAGTTGAATCGCGCGCGGATACGCGTGCTTCATGCGCCGGCTGAACAAGACCGTCAATCCCTTTCGTCGCGCAATCGAGTGTGTAAACGCGCAGCGGTCTTCGCGCGGAATGCCAACGAGTACCACGCGCCCGCCGGGCAGCGTGATCTCGATGGCCTGCTCGATGGAGTCCCCGCCCCAGGCCGCTTCGAGGGCGACATCCACCTCGACGCCCGCCAACAAACGTTGTGCGCCGAACCGACCAGCGAACTTCGCCCGCCACGCCAACGGATCGCTGACGTAAACTTCCGATGCCCCGGCCAACCTCGCGGTTTGAACTAACAACAACCCGATTGGGCCGGCGCCCAGCACTGCGACGCGGTCGCCGACGCGAATCTTCGCCAGGTCCGTCGCCTGCAACGCCACGCCAAGCGGTTCGAGCATCGCCGCGTCCTCGTCGCTCAACGCGTCCGGCACCGGGAAGCACGTCTGCGCCGGCACGCGAATGAATTCGGCGAGGCTGCCGTTGTCCGGAAAAAGTCCGCAGAAATGCAGCCGCCGGCAAAGGTTTGGATGCCCGCGCTGGCAGAGATCGCAACGACCACACGGCTGCGCCGGGTCCACAGCTACGCGCTGACCGGTCTCCTCGATCACGCCGGCAAACTCGTGCCCCAGAATCAAAGGTGCTTTCAGTCCGCTGTCGCCGATGCGCGCGTCGAGATACGCGTGCAAATCGCTGCCGCAGATGCCGGTCGCCATCACCCGCACGAGCGCACCGCTGTCACGGGGGGCTGCGACTTCCTCGACCCGCAAATCGCGTGGACCATGTAACCGGGCAGCGAGCATTAGCGGGTCAGTTGTTGACGAAACGAACGCAATTCTATCTTGGCGTCAATGATGACCAACTCGATGCCGGCCATTGCGGCGAAATCTTCCATGTGCTCGATCGTCACCGTGTAGCTGAACCCGGTATGATGCGCGCCGCCGGCATGAATCCACGCCGCACACGCCGTTTTGAAGTCGGGCCGGCATTTCCAGATTGCGCGCGCGACCGGCAGCTTCGGCAGCGGCTTCGGCGGTCTCACCACGTCCACTTCGCTGACGAGCAGGCGGAACCGGCCGCCGAGGTCGATGATCGAAGCGTTGATCGCGGGGCCGGGCGGCGCGTTGAACACGAGTCGCACCGGATCTTCCTTGCCGCCGATGCTGAGCGGGTGGATTTCCAACGACGGCTTTTTCTCCGCGATGCTCTCGCAGATTTCCAAAATGTGTGCCCCCAGAACCAGTTCGCGACCCGGCGCGAGATGGTAGGTGTAATCTTCCATGAACGATGTGCGGCCTTCGTCCATGACCTTCATCGCCCGCAGCAACGCGCACGTTTTCCAGTCGCCTTCCGCGCCGAAGCCGTAGCCGTCGTTCATCAACCGCTGCACGGCCAAGCCCGGCAGTTGTTTCAGGCCGTGCAATTCCTCAAACGTCGTCGTGAAGCCTTTGAAGTTGCCGGCCTTGAGGAACGCGCGCAGGCCGAGTTCGATGCGTGCGCCGTCCCCGAGCGATTCGTGACGCGCCCCACCTTTGCGAAGTTCTGGCACAACATCGTAGCGGGCTTCGTACTCGCCACAGAGTTTGTCCACGGCTTTGTCGGTGGCGGCGTTGACGTGCTTGACGAGGTCGCCGACGCCATAGCCAATGACCGAATACCCAAACTGCGCTTCGGCGGCAACCTTGTCGCCTTCGGTGACTGCAACTTGGCGCATGTTGTCGCCAAACCGGCAGAACTTCGCGCCCTGCCAATCTTGCCACGCTCGCGTCGCGCGTATCCACGTGGCGATGCGCGCCTGCACGTCGGGGTCGGACCAGTGGCCGACAACGACTTTGCGGTTGAGACGCAAGCGCGTGTGGATGAACCCGGCCTCGCGGTCGCCGTGTGCAGCTTGGTTAAGGTTCATGAAATCCATGTCGATCTCGCCCCACGGCAAGTCGCGGTTGAACTGCGTGTGCAGATGCAGGAACGGCTTGCGCAAACTCAGAAGTCCGCCGATCCACATTTTCGACGGCGAAAATGTGTGCATCCACAGAATCAACCCGGCGCATTTCGCGGCCGAATTGGCTTCGAGCCAGAGCCGCCGGATTTCGTCGGGGCCGGTCATCACGGGTTTGAAGACAAGCTTGGCCGGCAATTTGCCGTTGAGTTCGGCCACGATCTTTCTCGAATCCGCTGCGACTGATTTTAACGCGGCTTCGCCGTACAGATGCTGGCTGCCGGTAACGAACCAGATTTCGACCTGATTAGACAGACTCATCGATGAGAGACTCCAACATTTACGGACATTCGCTCCCAGCCGCTATGGGTTCGCGCTTCTGAACAATGCAGGTTCGAGCACGTTCGCTCGCAACGATTCGCGACCGTTTGTGCCACAGCGCTACTGTGCGGAGCAACAGATTTTTTAAGCCGTTAAGACGGCCTCGCCCGTAGGGTAGAAAAATCATTTGTCGCGATGCATACTGAATCGCCAATTGAATGCATCGCGGTCAAGGTAGCGGGCGCAGTTTGAACGAGCGTTTCTGGAGTGAGGCCGAATATAGTGAACTCACTTGGGAAAGCAGCGGAGCGCCACTCGAGTCACTGCCCCGCGACACGGTTCCCTCATCTCAGACAGCGCGGCGGTGGTAGAAGTTCAGCAGCCCACCCAACCGCTCCGCGTTCTCGATCAACCCTTCCCGTGCCTCCAGCCTGCGGTCAGGAAACGGAATCACTCGTCGCCAATCTAAAAACTACCTGATGAAGCACGCACGGGCTTTTGCCTTTGCCAATTGCTTTTCATAGGTTTTGATTCGGCTTTCCCACCAACTCTTTGCGTTGTCAGCCGTCGTTTTGGCGAGATAGCGGCGGACATTGCAGAGCTGTCTGCGAATGTTGCGCTCTTCAGGGCTTCGTTTTGTCTACTTCAGAAACGGTCAGCGTACCGGTCGTTTGTGTCAGGCCCTAGACTATACGCCCCTATCGGGTGAGTGTCAGTGTGATAATTTTTGGAGGCGAGGATGGGGGGGCTGGGGAAACTGGCGGCGAGATGCGGGCGGATTGGATTCCGGGTTCGCTCCAAGTCAGAGCCGTAATCTGGTATCGTATATCTTGAACACATGCCCCAAGCCCATCTCATTGGCGTTATCTCCGATACCCACGGTCTGCTGCGTCCCGAAGCCGTCCAAGCTCTCCAAGGCTCCGAATTGATCATCCACGCAGGAGATATTGGTAAGCCTGAGATCCTCGACGGTCTTCTGAAGATTGCTCCGGTCGCGGCGATTCGGGGTAATGTCGACCATGGCATTTGGGCTCAAGGACTGCCCCAGACCCGAACGGTGGAAGTTGGCGGGGTTCGCGTTTTCGTCATTCACAACATCAATGACCTCTCCGTTGATGCTGCCGCTGGTGGTTACGCGACCGTCATCAGCGGGCATTCACACCTACCGTCAGTTCTTCAGAAGGACGGCGTTGTGTTTTTGAATCCAGGCAGTGCAGGCCCGGGGCGGTTTGATTTGCCTGTCAGCTTGGCGGTGTTGAGAGTGATGGGGAAGGATCTGGAGGCTCAGGTAGTGGAGTTGCGGACGTGAACCGCTGGACGACCTCTATCCCTTCCTCGACCAAGCTGCGAAGAACCCGCCCATGATTGTGCCGGGCGAAATAGCCGAGGGGTTGCGGGGCTCGAAGCCGTAATCTTCTGCAATCTTCCCGAGGAATCCGGTGGTTTTTCGACTGTGTCCACAAATAGGCCCACAAGAATATGTCCCGCATTGGCAAGAATTGTCATCTGTTGTCTCAATGCGGACGGCTGTTATCACGCCATTGGGTCTCCCGACTCCTCGCGTGATCGAGAAGCGGTTGGCTTCGTTCGGACTGTTACTCCGACCGCCCTTGCCGCAACATGTGAGTCGGTCGAATCGAGGGTCGGATAAGTTATTTGACCACACGGCGTCGATATCGGCGACAAATTGAAACGCTGCAGCAATTTCATGGCGCAACGGTAAACTCTTTCGGGTTTGACCAGAGTCGTGAAAACTGACGACTAGGTGGATTTGTCGGCTTGCTGTAACCGGCAGGCATGTCTTCACGTAAAATCAAGTGTTCCTTGACGGAGTTACGCCAGCTGTCTGGGGTTCTGCGTTCGCTTTTGTTGATGTTTGGGGTGGTGTCGGCCGGTGGGTTTGTCACGCCGGTTGCGGCTGCCGATTCGCCGCGCGAACGCCTTTCCCTCGATGCAGGCTGGAAATTCCATGTCGGCGACGACTGGCCGAATGCGCTGCATCTGGAAAATTCCGGCACCGGTTCCGGGCCGGCGTCGGAAAAGTTCGCCGACACTTACTGGCGCGTCGTCAATCTGCCGCACGATTGGGCGGTCGAACTGCCGTTTGACTGGGCCGCAGATGGAAGTCACGGCTTTCACGTGCTCGGCGTGAAGTATCCGACGAACAGCATCGCGTGGTATCGCCGCACGTTTGAACTGCCGAAATCCGACGAAGGCAAACGCATCTGGCTGACGTTCGACGGCGTGTTCCGCGACGCGACAGTGTGGGTCAACGGCTGGTGTGTGAGGCATCACGAAGGCGGTTACTATCCGTTCCGGGAGGACATCACAGACGTGTTGCATTTCGGCGGCAAGAACACCATCGCCGTGCGCGTGGACGCGACCAAAACCGAGGGCTGGTTTTACGAAGGCGCGGGCATCTACCGCCACGTCTGGTTGGATAAAACCGCGCTGATCGCTATCGCGCCGGATGGGGTTTTTGTGCGGAGCGAATTTGAAGGAAACATTCCGCAAGGCGGTCCGGAAATTGCCGTCGAAGTTCGTTTGCTCAGCACGCTCACGAATGCTGCCGAGGCAACCGTGGATTGCGAAATCATCTCTCCCGACGGCAAATCGCTGAAGAAATTTTCCGAGTCGGAAGAAGTAAAACGTGAATCTCACGGCGTTGTAAAACTGGAGTCCAAGCTTTCCTCGCCGATTTTCTGGTCTCCCGAAAATCCGAAACTTTACAAGCTAATCACAACGGTTTCTGTCGCCGGCAAAATTATCGATCAGAAAGAAACGTTGTTCGGCATCCGTACCGTGGGCTTTGACCCGACCAAGGGCTTCCTGCTGAACGGCAAGCACTACGAGCTTTATGGCACGTGCAATCACCAGGACCACGCCGGTGTCGGAGCGGCCATCCCGGATGCGTTGCAGGAATTCCGCGTCAAGAAGCTGAAGGAGTTCGGCTGCAATGCCATTCGCACTTCCCATAATCCGCCCACGCCGGAGTTGCTCGATGTCTGCGACCGAGTCGGCATGTTGGTCATGGACGAGAGCCGCTTGATGGGCAGCGATTCGGGAAACATGAAGAAGTGGGATGACCAGATTCGCCGCGACCGCAATCATCCGAGCGTGGCGATCTGGTGCATTGCCAACGAGCAGTTCATGGTGCAGGACTCGCCGCAAGCCGCCAACGTCGCGCGCACGATGCAGGATTACGTGAAGCAACTCGACCCGACGCGGCCCGTCACCTACGCCTCGCCGGAAGACGACACATTTCTGGGCATCAATTCCGCCATCGAAGTGCGCGGCTGGAATTATCATTACGGTCCGCTGATGGATCGTTATCACGCCGCGCATCCGAGCCAGCCAAACGTCGGCACTGAGCAGGCCAGCGTCGTCAGCACCCGCGGCATTTACGAGAACGACAAGGAGCGCGGTTACTGCACCGCCTACGACGTTCTCCGGTCCGGCTGGAGCACCACCGCCGAAAGCTGGTGGAGTTTCTTCGCCGTTCGTCCGTGGCTTTCTGGCGCGTTTGCATGGACCGGTTTTGATTACCGGGGCGAACCGACGCCGTATTGGTGGCCATGCATCAACTCGCACTTCGGCATCCTCGACACGTGTGGTTTTCCGAAGGACGTTTTTTACTACTACCAATCGTGGTGGACGACGAACACCGTGCTGCACCTGTTGCCGCACTGGAACTGGCCGGGCAAGGAGGGTCAGGGAATCCGCGTGGATGCTCATAGTAATTGCTCAGCGGTGGAACTCTTTTTAAACGGCACGTCGCTCGGCAAACAGACGATGAACCCGAATTCCAAACTGACATGGAATGTGAAGTACGCGCCGGGAACATTGTCCGCAAAAGGTTTCGACGCCGCCGGCAAGCTCATCGCTGAAACGAAAGTCGAGACGACCGGCAACGCGACACGAATTCAACTCACGCCCGACCGCAAAACCATCACCGCCGACGGCCAAGACGTGGCGGTGTTCACCGTGGCCGCGCTCGACGCACAGGGCCGCGTGGTGCCGGTGGCGCAGAACAAAATCAATTTCAGCATCGAAGGCGCGGGAAGAATCCTCGGAGTGGGCAACGGCGATCCGAGTTGTCACGAACCGGACACGTACCTTTCGATCATCCCCATACGCAGCATCCCGGTCAATGAGTGGCGTTGGAAACTGGCGAGGATTCCGGGCAAGAACACGACGGTGCCGGAATACGCGAATGATTTTGATGATTCAGCTTGGGACGTTCTGAACGCCAAGACCGGCGGCGAAGAATCGACGATTAAAACGGAGAACACGACGGCGATCTACCGCGCTCACGTCACGCTGACGGACAAAGACTTGAAGGACGGCGACGTCCAGCTTCGGTTCGCCGGCTGCGACGACGAGGGTTGGTACTTCGCGAACAACCAGTTCATCGGCGAATCGCACGACTGGCAGGCGCAACCGGCATTCGACGTCAAGAAAGTCCTGCGCGCCGGCGACAACGTGATCGCGGTCAGCGTAACCAACAGTTATGCCCAAGGCGGTCTGAATCCCAACGTGAACGTGGACATCATTGGTAAACCAGGCGTCCCGCCGTGGTCGCGCAGCTTGTTCAACGGCTTGGCGCAGATCATTGTCCAATCCACGGAGGGAGCCGGGGAATTCCAATTGACCGCCACCGCCGATGGCCTCCAGCCGGCAACGGCAGTGGTACAGACCAAGCCAAGCGTGCCGCGCCCGTCAGTGCCGTGAATTGACCTGGGGTTATGATACTGGATCGAATCCAATTGACTGGGCTGGCGCTGGCCTGTTCGCTTGCGACAACGATGGCGCAAACCAATGTACTGCAACTACCGCCCATCGCCGCCGGTCCATTCAAGCCGGACTGGAATTCGCTGACGAATTATTCCTGCCCGGAATGGTTCCGCGATGCGAAGTTCGGCATCTGGGCGCACTGGGGGCCGCAATGTCAGCCGGAGCATGGCGACTGGTATGCGCGCGGCATGTATGAGGAAGGGAGCTGGCAATACAAATCGCACCTCGTGGAATACGGCCATCCATCGACCAACGGCTTCAAGGACGTGATTCACGTGTGGAAGGCGGAGCATTTTGATCCGGACAAACTGCTGAAGTTTTACAAGGAAAACGGCGCGAAATACTTCATGGCGCTCGCCAACCACCACGACAACTTCGACAACTACAATTCCAAATACCAACCGTGGAATTCCGTCGCCATCGGTCCGCACAAGGATTTGATCGGCGGCTGGGCGGCGGCGGCGCGCAAGAATGGCCTGCGCTTCGGCGTCAGCGTTCACGCTTCCCGCGCGTGGTCGTGGTATGAAGTTGCGCAGGGCGCGGACAAAACCGGCCCGCTCGCCGGCGTGCCTTACGACGGCAAGCTGACCAAGGCCGATGGCAAAGGTCTTTGGTGGGACGGCCTCGACCCGCAGGATCTTTACGCGCAAAACCACAAGCCCGGGAGCAGTCTGCAATGGGAATGGAATGGCATGAAGGGCAGCAGCATTCCCGACGCGGCCTACATGGAAAAGTTTTTCAAGCGCACGCAACAATTGTGGGGCGATTATCATCCCGACCTGATTTATTTCGACGATACCGTGCTGCCGTTTGTCGGCGTCACCGATGAAGTCGGCCTAAATCTCGCCGCGCATTTCTACAACACGCGTCTCAATAAAAACGGTGGCACCGAGGCCGTAATAAACGGAAAGATTCTCAATGAAATGCAGCGCCGCGCGATGGTCTATGACATCGAGCGCGGCAAGGCGAACGGCATTTTGCCGCAACCGTGGCAAACGGACACCTGCCTCGGTTCTTGGCATTACGACGCGGATATTTTCAAATACCATTACTACAAAAGCGCGGACACCGTCATCCGGATGCTCGCCGACATCGTCAGTAAAAACGGCAACCTCATGTTGAGCGTGCCGCTCCAGCGCGACGGCCAGCCGGATGCCGATGAAATCAAGATCGTCAGCGAAATCGGCGCGTGGTTGAAAGTGAACGGCGAGGCGATTTACGCAACCCGGCCTTGGAAGATTTACGGTGAAGGCTCGGCCGCCCAATCGTCCGAAACAGGACATTTCGGCGGCCAGGCCGACGTGTCGAGAAAACCGTTCACCGCGGAGGACATCCGTTTCACCACCAAGGGCAAAACCCTCTACGCCATTGCGCTCGCCTGGCCGGACAATGGCAAGCTCCTCATCCGCTCGCTCGCCAAGACCGACAACCCGGCGCAGAACAAAATCCAGCAAGTCGAAATGCTCGGCCACTCCGGCAAGCTGAAGTTCAACCAGACGACGGACGGATTGATGGTGGAGGTCGGCGAAAACGCCGACGACCTGACCTGCGTGCTGCGCGTTACCGGAAGCGACTTGAAGCCGGCACCATTGCCGGCCTTGCCGGAAATTTCGGTGCTGGTGACGCCAGATGAAAGTGGCCGGCTTGTCTTCAACGCGGATGACGCTGACTTGCATGGCACGACTTTGAGGTTGGAAGAGAAAGCCGGCAAACCCGACATCGGCTGGTGGTTCGATCCGGGCGAGTGGGCTTCGTGGAAGGCGCGTTTTTCCAAACCCGGCAAGTATCGAGTCAGCGCTGACATCGCGGCTATCGAAGGCGGCGGGGAATTTGTCGTCGGCATCGGCGGCGAAACCGTACCGGCCAAAGTTTCGCAAGCCGAGGGATGGGACAAATTCTTCACGGTTGATGCCGGTTCGGTGGAGATCAAACAGGCCGGTGAAGTTGTCGTAAGCGTTCGCGCCAAAGATGCCGCAAGCTGGAAAGCCATGAATCTCAATTCGGTTCGTCTGGAGCCGGCCAGCGCTGCCGGGCCTGCACCGATTGAGTATTCCACGTTGCAGATCATCTCCAACGACGACTCGACAGCGGTCATTGCGGAG
>Ga0335082_10002835_pt1 | contig 18752 bp, 16 predicted proteins | sample Lox_Sample_41_FD_206718 | JGI IMG/M metagenome (GOLD analysis project Ga0335082, IMG submission 206718) | Soil microbial communities from Loxahatchee National Wildlife Refuge, Florida, United States - Lox_Sample_4.1 | ecosystem: Environmental > Terrestrial > Soil > Wetlands | place: USA...
GCGGCGCAGGCCGTGATGAGCGGGACCGCCGACCTGATCGTCGCGGGCGGCGTCCAGAACATGAGCGCGATCCCGATCTCCTCGGCGATGACGCTCGCGCAGCCGCTCGGCTTCCCCGATCCCTTCTCGACCTCGAGGCGCTGGGTCGAGCGCTACGGCACCCAGGAGGTGTCGCAGTTTCGCGGCGCCGAGATGATCGCCGAGAAGTGGGGAATCTCGCGCGCGGACATGGAGGCCTTCGCGCTCGAGAGCCACCGGCGCGCGGTGCGCGCGATCGACGAGGGGCGCTTCGAGAACGAGATCGTTCCGCTCGGCGAGGTGAGCCGCGACGAGGGACCGCGCCGCGACACGAGCCTCGAGAAGATGGGCAAGCTCCAGACGCTCTCGCCCGGCGGCCGCCTCACCGCGGCGGTGGCGAGCCAGATCTCCGACGGCGCGTCCTGCGTGCTCGTGGCCTCCGAGCGCGCGCTCAAGGACCACGACCTCCAGCCGCGCGCCCGCATCCACCACCTGAGCGTGCGGGCCGACGATCCGATCTTCATGCTGACGGCGCCGATCCCGGCGACCCGCCACGCCCTCGACAAGGCGGGCATGAAGCTCTCGGACATGGCCGCGATCGAGATCAACGAGGCCTTCGCCTCGGTGGTGCTGGCCTGGCAGAAGGAACTCGGTCCGGACCCGGCGCGCGTCAACCCGAACGGCGGCGCGATCGCGCTCGGGCATCCGATCGGCGCCACCGGCACGCGGCTCATGGCGACGCTGCTGAACGAGCTCGAGCGCAGCGGCGGCCGCTACGGCCTCCAGACCATGTGCGAGGGCGGCGGCCAGGCGAACGTCACCATCCTCGAGCGGCTCTAGCGATGGCCGGGATCTGCGCCGGGCGCGTCGCGATCGTGACCGGGGCGGGTCGCGGTCTCGGGCGCGCGCACGCGCTCGCGCTGGCGCGCGCAGGCGCGCGGGTCGTGGTGAACGACCTCGGCGTCGAGGCCGACGGGCGCGGCGGCTCGTCGGGCCCCGCGCACGAGGTGGTGGAGGCGATCCGGGCCGCGGGCGGCGAGGCACTCGCCGACGGCTCCGACGTCGCGGACTTCGAGCAGGCGGGCCGCCTCGTGCGCGTCGCGCTCGACGCCTTCGGGCGGCTCGACGCGGTCGTGAACAACGCCGGCTTCGTGCGCGACCGGATGTTCGCCTCGACGTCTCCCGAGGAGTGGGACGCGGTGCTCCGCGTCCATCTGCGTGGACACTTCTGCGTGACGCGGCACGCCTGCGAGCACTGGCGGGCCGAGTCGAAGGCCGGCCGCCCGGTCGACGCCCGCATCGTCAACACGAGCTCGGGGGCTGGCCTCCAGGGGAGCGTTGGGCAGAGCGCCTACGCGGCCGCCAAGGCCGGCATCGCGGCGCTCACGCTGGTGCAGGCGGCGGAGCTCAGGCGCTACGGCGTCACCGCCAACGCGATCGCCCCCTCCGCGCGCACGCGGATGACCGAGACGGTCTTCGCCGACATGATGCGCAGGCCCGAGCAGGGCTTCGACGCGATGGACCCGGCCAACGTCTCGCCGCTGGTCGTGTGGCTCGCGTCGGCGGAGTCGCGCGCCGTCACCGGCCGCGTCTTCGAGATCGCCGGCGGCAAGCTCAGCCTGGCGGACGGCTGGCGCACGGGCCCCGAGGTCGACCGAGGCGCGCGCTTCGAGCCCGACGAGATCGGCGCCGCGGTCGACGACCTCCTGCGCAAGGCCGTTCCGCCGCAGAAGGTGTACGGCACCTAGGCCGTGGACCTCCGGTTCACCGAGGAGCAGGAGGAGCTTCGCGCGGCGGCACGCGCCTTCCTCGCCGAGCACTCCTCGTCGGAGGCCGTGCGCCGCGCGATGGCGAGCGAGCTCGGCTTCGAGCCCGAGGTCTGGAAGAGGATCGGCGGCGAGCTCGGCTGGACGTCCGTGCACGTCCCGGAGGCCTACGGCGGCTCGGGGCTCGGTGCGGTCGAGCTCTGCGCGCTGCTCGAGCCGATGGGCGAGGCTCTACTCTGCGCTCCCTTCTTCTCGAGCGTGTGCCTCGCCACGAACGCGATCCTCGAGGCGGGGAGCGACGCGCAGAAGCGCGAGTGGCTTCCCGGCATCGCGGCGGGCCGCACGCTGGCGGCGCTCGCCTTCGCGGAGGACGGCGGACCCGGCGCGATCGCGGCGACGGCGCGGCGCGAGGGAGCGGTCTATGCGCTCGACGGCCGCAAGCGCTTCGTGCTCGACGGCCACTGCGCCGAGCTGCTGCTCGTCGCGGTGCGCCGCCCCGGCAGCGCGGGGACCGAGGGCGTCTCGCTCTTCGCCGTGCCGGCCGCCTCGACGGGGGTCGAGCGCCGGCCGCTCGCGACGATGGACCAGACCCGGCGCCTGTGCGACGTCGATCTGCGCGGCGCGCGCGTCCCGGCCTCGGCGCTGCTCGGCGAGGAGGGAGCGGGCGCTCCGGCCCTCGCCCGCGCGCTCGACCTCGCCGCCGTCGCGCTCGCGGCCGAGCAGGTCGGCGGCGCGCAGCGCTGCCTCGATATGGCGGTCGGGCACGCCAAGGAGCGCGTGCAGTTCGGACGGCCGATCGCCTCCTTCCAGGCGATCAAGCACGCGTGCGCCGACATGATGGTTGCTGTCGAGTCGGCGCGCTCCGCCGCCTACTACGCGGCCTGCGTGGCGGCCGAGGGCGGCGAGCCCCTCGCGCCGATCGCCTCGCTCGCCAAGGCGTGGTGCTCCGAGGCGTACTTTCGCTGCGCCGCGGACGCGCTGCAGATCCACGGCGGCGTCGGCTTCACCTGGGAGTACGACGTGCACCTCCACCTCAAGCGCGCGCGCGGATCCGAGAGCCTCCTCAATTCCCCAGACTGGCACCGCGAGCGCGTCGCGCGGAGCATCGGCCTTTGATCGCCGTTCACCGGAGGCGCGCCGAGCCATGATCGAGATCGACCTCGCCGGGCGGGTCGCAATCGTCACCGGCGGCGGCCGCGGCGTGGGCCGCGGCATCAGCGAGCGCCTGCTCGAGGCGGGCGCGGAGGTGCTGATCTGCGGCCGCAAGCGGCCGGAGACGCTCCCGGCCGCCGGAGGGCGCCAGGCGATCTTCGCCGAGGCCGACGTGCGCGAGCTCGAGGCGATCGCGCGCGTGGTGGCGCTCGCCGGGGAGCGCTTCGGGCGGCTCGACGTCCTCGTCAACAACGCGGGCGGCTCGCCCGCCGCGCCCGCCGCGACGGCGTCGCCGCGCTTCTCGGAGAAGATCATCCATCTGAACCTCGTGGCGCCGCTCCACTTCGCGCAGCAGGCCAACGCCGTGATGCAGGGCCAGCCCGAGGGCGGCTCGATCGTGAACGTCGCGAGCGTCTCGGGGGCTCGCCCCTCGCCGGGGACGGCGGCGTACGGGGCAGCCAAGGCCGGCCTCCTCTCGCTCACGCAGACCCTCGCGGTCGAGTGGGCGCCGAAGGTGCGCGTGAACGCCGTCACGGCCGGCATGATCGAGACGGAGCTCGCGCACCTGCACTACGGCGTGGGCGAGGCGCGCGCGCGCGTCGCAGCGAGCATCCCGCTCGGGCGCCTCGGCACGCCGCGCGACGTGGGAGACGTCTGCGTCTTCCTGGCGTCTCCGCTCGCGAGCTACGTCTCGGGCGCGTCGATCCTGATGCACGGGGGAGGGGAGCGGCCCGCCTTCCTGGGCGCCGCCGGGGACCCGACGCCGCGCTGAAGCCGCGCACGGCGTTGCCCGCGGAGCCCTCATGGCGTGACGATCGGGAACTTCCCGTCCGGCGCATCGAGCAGCGAGAAGAAGGAGAGCAGCGCCATCCGGCTCCCGTCGACGTGGAGGTCGTCGGAGAAGAGCATCTCCTTGAGCCCGGCCTGTTGCGTCGCCAGGCGCACGAGGAAGTCGCGGGTCAGGCGCACGCTGGCCGCGGCGGCGGGGTCCGGGTCGCGCCGCGCGTGGTGCAGGACGGCGTTCTCGAGCGTGACAACGTGCGACTCGCCGAGGTCGGTGAAGAAGAAGTTGATCGTCAGGGTCTTCCCGGCCGCCTTGGGTCCGTTGAGGCGCACGGCCATCGAGTCGAAGAAGCGATCGGCGGGGAGGTGGCGTAGCACGCCGGCGATCGACGCCGGCGAGAGCGCCGGGCTCGCGACGCCGTGGCGCAGCTCGTAGGCGCCCGTCAGGTAGAAGTCCCGCCAGGGCCCCGACTCGGCCTGGTAGCCGAGCTGGTCGTACGCGCTCGCCAGGAGCTCCTTCGCCTCGGCGTCGTCGGGCTCCGCGAAGACGAGCTGGTTCATCACCGTCGCGACCCAGCGGTACTCGCCGCGCTCGAAGTCCGCGCGCGCCTTGCGCTTGACCTCGGCCGGCCCGCCCAGGTACTCGACGTACTTGGCGGCCGCCTCCGCCGGCGGCAGCGGATCGAGGTGGGCGGGGTTGCCGTCGAACCAGCCGAAGTAGAACTGGTAGACGGCCTTCGCGTTGTGGCGCAGCGTGCCGTAGTAGTCGCGGTCCGCCGAGAAGCCGCGCAGCGATTCGGGCAGCTCGAGCTGCTCGGCGATCTCCTCGGGTCCGAGCCCCTCGTTCGCCAGCCGCAGCGTCTGGTCGTGGATGTACGCGTAGAGGTCGCGCTGCCTCTTCAGGTAGTCCGAGACGCGCTCGCGGCCCCACACCGGCCAGTGATGGCTGGCGAAGACCACCTCGGCGTCGGGGAAGAGCCCGCGTGCCTCCTCGAGGTAGCCGCTCCAGAGATGCGCGTCGCGCACCTTGGCGCCGCGCAGCGTGTAGAGGTTGTGCAGCGTGTGCGTGGCGATCTCCGCGGCGCAGAAGGCCTTCTTCTCGGGCAGGTAGAAGGTCAGTTCGGTCGGCGCCTCGGAGTTCGGCACGTACTGGAAGACGAAGTCCACGCCGTCGATCTGCATGCGCTGGCCGGTGTGGTCGACCAGATCGGTCGGCTCGAGGAGCTCGATCGTGCCGCGGGCGGGCCCCTTGCCGAGGCCGGTGTCGACGTGGCCGCGCGGCGCGTGCGGCAGCTCCGTCCCGTACATGAAGGTGGCGCGCCGGCCCATCGCGACGCCCGCCAGCACGTTCTCGCTGGTGGCCTCCTCGACGAAGCCCTTGGGCGCGACGATGCGCACGGCGCCCGGGCTCGCGTCGGGCGGCACGACCGCGCCGACGCCGCCGAAGTGGTCGACGTGGCTGTGGGTGAAGAGGAGCGCCGAGACGGGCCGGTCGCCGAGCGTCTTCCTCGCCAGCGCCAGCGCCGCGGCGGCGGTCTCGCGAGACGTCAGCGGGTCGACCACGATCCAGCCGGTCTTGCCCTCGATCAGCGTCATATTGGAGAGGTCGTACCCGCGCACCTGGTAGACGCCGTCGGTGACCCGGAAGAGGCCGTGGATGCCGTCGAGCTTGGCCTGGCGCCACAGGCTCGGGTTCACGCTCGCCGGCGCATCCCCCGTCACGAAGGAGTACGACTTCGCGTCCCAGATCGGTGTTCCATCGGGTCCCGGGATCCGGAGATCGGGGTCGCTCGCGAGGAGCCCGCGCTTCGCGTCGAGGAAGTCCTGCTCGTCGCCGAGCGGGAGCGAGGCCGCGACCTTGGCCTGCGCCCGCTCGGTGGCCGGCGTCGGCGCCGTTGCGCCGCTCGCGTCGGCGGCGGCCGCGGGCGCCGCCGCGCCGGGCTCCGGCGCCTGCTCGCGGCCGCAGGCGGCGGCGATGCAGAGCGCCCCGAGCGCAAGGACTCCGATCCGGTGCATGGCGTCGCCCTCCCCGGCGCAGAGTATCACCGGAGGAGCGCGAGGGAGGCGGGCGCGCGCGTGGGCGGCTGGCCACGAGCGGCGGCTCCCGCCATCCTCAGCGGCTCCACAGGAGGCTTCGATGGGTCGACTCGAAGGCAAGGTCGCGATCGTGACGGGAGCGGCGCGCGGGACCGGGGAGGCGACCGCGCGGCTCTTCGCCGCCGAGGGCGCGCGTGTCGCGCTGGCCGACGTCCTCGACGAGCGCGGTCGCGCGGTCGCCGAGGAGATCGGGGACGCGGCGATCTTCTTGCATCTCGACGTCTCGTCGGAGTCCGACTGGCGCGGCGGGATCGCGCGGACCCTCGAGCGCTTCGGCCGCCTGGACGCGCTCGTCAACAACGCCGCGGTCCTGCACATGAGCGCGATCGAGGACACGGAGGTGGCGGACTTCGAGCGCGTGGTCCGGGTGAACCAGCTCGGCACCTTCCTCGGCATCAAGTCGGTGATCGATCCGATGCGAACCGCGGGCAGCGGCTCGATCGTGAACGTCGCCTCGGTGGACGCCCTGCGCGGGCAGAACGGGATCGTCGCCTACGCGTCGTCCAAGTGGGCGGTGCGCGGCATCACGCGCGTGGCCGCGCTCGAGCTCGGCCGCTTCGGGATCCGCGTGAACGCAGTCTGTCCCGAGGCGGGGAGCCCGCACATGATCCAGCCCTACCTGCCGCCGGGCGTCGACGTCGAGAAGATCATCCCACGCATGCAGCCGAACCTGGCGACTCAGCGCGGCCGCACGCTCGACGAGCTCGTGCGGGACGTCGCCTACGCGATCCTCTACCTCGCCTCCGACGAGAGCCGCTCCTGCACCGGCTCCGACCTGGTCTGCGAGGGGGGCAACACGGCCGGCCGCATCGTGAAGGGAGCCGTCGGGGCCTAGGCTGCCTTCCTCAACTCCAGGTGCCGCGGGCCGCGCACCAGGAACGAGTCGACGAGCTCGCGCTGCGCCGACGCGCGCTCGAGGTCGGCGAGCTCCGGCACGAGCGCCTCGAGCACGGCGCTCGCCTCGAGGCGCGCCAGCGCCGAGCCCAGGCAGAAGTGCTCGCCAAAGCCGAAGGCGAGGTGGCCGCGCGTCTCGCGCGCGACGTCGAAGCGGTCCGGATCCTCGAAGCGGCGCTCGTCGCGGTTGGCCGAGCCAAGCAGTACGGCGACGAGCGAGCCGGCCGGGATCGGCGTTCCGGCCACCTCGGCGTCGCGGGTCGCGGTCCGGAAGACGATCTGGACGGGAGCCTCGTAGCGCAGCGCCTCCTCGACCAGGTTGGGCACGAGCGAGGGGTCGCGGCGCACGCGCTCGAGCTGGTCGCGGTGGTCGAGGAGCGCCTGCACGGCGTTGCCGATCAGATTGGTCGTCGTCTCGTTTCCGGCGACCAGCAGGAGCTGGACGAAGCCGAGCGCCTCCATGTCGGAGAGCGCCGAGCCTCCGGGCTCCTGGGCCAGGATCGCGCTGATGAGATCGTCGCCCGGCGCCCGCCGGCGGCTGCGGACGACCGACCGCAGGTACGCCATGAACTCAAGGACGGAGTCGACGAAGGCGGGCGCGAACGGGCGCGCGCGGCCCGCTCCGGTCGCCCCCTCGATCAGCGCGGTGCTCCAGCGCTTGAAGTCCTGTCGCCGCTCGGGCTCGACGCCGATCATCTCGGCGATGATCGTGACCGGGAGCGGAACGGCGAGATCCTCCACCACGTCGAAGGGCTCGCCGCGGCGAAGCTTGCCGAGCTGCTCGGCGACCACCGCGCGGACGCGCGGCTCCCACGCCGCGATGCGGCGTGGCGTGAAGCCCCGGTTCACCAGACCGCGCAGCGTGCCGTGCACGGGCGGGTCCTCGGCGATCAGGTTGCGCGCCTTCGGGAATGCGAAGGGGTTCATGCGGGTTCGCAGCGGAAACAAGAGGAGGAAGCGGGCGACGTCCCAGTTGAGCGGCGGGAAGCCCTCCTTCCCGTTGTTCAGCAGGACCGTGAACATGGCGCGCGACGAGAAGGTCTCGGGCTGCTTCAGCACCGCGAGGACATCCTCGTAGCGAGAGATGCAATAGGCGCCGGATCCGGGGGCGCGATGTCCGGGCGCATGGTCCCGCAGCGCGCGGTAGGCCGGATACGGGTCGGACCAGAACTCGGGAGCAAACGGATCGTAGTTGCGCATCGCCCTACCCCGGCGAGTCGAACGCCTGGTTCAGACGATCGGCGCGACCGTGGCCCGAGTTGAGCGATGCGCAACTCGTGTGCAACCAAATGGTGTCTAGGAGCCGACCTTCGCGATGACCTCGTCTGCGAACCTGCGCATCGCGTCCCGCTTCTCCGCGATCGTCGAGCGGGGCCCGACCGTGTAGCTGAACGGCCAGGCGGTGGTCGCGGTCATTCCCGCGTCGGCGAGCGAGCGAAGGAGCGCCGGGTCGGGCGGCACCGCCAGCGGGACGATCGCCTCGAAGGGCTGGCCGCCGCGCCCCGCTTCGCGGCGGAGTGCATGCACGCGGCCGAGCAGCGCGCGCGCCTCGTCGGGGCTCTGCCCGGTGCCGATCCAGCCGTCGCCGAGCCGCGCCGCGCGCCGCAGCGCCGCCGCGCCGGTGCCGCCCAGGTAGATCGGGACCGGCGCGCGCGGCGCGGGGCTCATCTGGAACGAGCCGATCTCGAAGCAGGCGCCGCGGTGCTCGACGAGCTCGCCGGTCCACGCCTTGCGCATCACCTCGATCGACTCGTCGTAGCGCCGCCCGCGCGTTTCGAAGGGGACGCCGAGCGCCTCGTACTCCTCGCGGATCCAGCCCGCGCCGCAGCCGAGCGCGACGCGCCCTCCGGAGAGCACGGCCGCAGTGCCGACCGCCTTCGCGACCTCGAGCGGATGCCGCAGCGGGAGGATGTAGACGAGCGTCCCGAAGCGCAGCGTCCGGGTCACCGCCGCCATCGCGGCGATCGTCGTCCACGGCTCGGGGAAGGGGGTGGTCCCGTCGAACGCGGGCTTTCCGTCGGGCGAGTAGGGGTACTTCGACCGCAGGCGTCCCGGGAAGAAGAGGTGGTCGGAGAGCAGGAGGCCGTGGAAGCCGGCCTCCTCCGCCCCGCGCGCGATCTCGAGCAGCTGATCGGGCTCGCTGAAGGACGCGACCTGCCAGAACTTCACGGGGCCCCCCGCATCGGGTAGTAGCGGCTGATCGTGTCGACGACGCAGGCCGGCCGCTCGCGGCCCTCGATCTCGACGGTCACGCGGATCTTGGCCTGCACGGCGCCGTCCGGCGTGTCCTGCGCCTCGACGAGCTCCGCGCCGCCGCGGATCCGGGCGCCGACCGGCACGGGGGCCGGGAAGCGGATCCGGTCCGCGCCGTAGTTGACCCCCATCGCGACGCCGCGCACCTCGAGGATCTCGGGGAGGAAGCGGTTCACGAGCGACAGCGTGAGGTAGCCGTGCGCGATGCACGCCCCGAAGGGTCCGCCGCGCGCCCGCTCGGGATCCACGTGGATCCACTGGTGGTCGTCGGTGGCGTCGGCGAAGCCATTGATCCGTTCCTGTGTCACTTCGAGCCAGTCGCTGAAGCCGAGGTGCTTGCCGACCGCCGCCTTCAGCGCCGCGGGATTCTCGAACGTCGTCGTCACGCGGGCCTCCTCAGGGATGCTGGCTGCTCACCGCGAGCACCTCGCCGGTCAGATACGAGGAGAGATCGCTCGCGAGGAAGACGATGGCGTTCGCTACCTCCCACGGCTCTGCGGCGCGCCCGAAGGCCTCGCGCTTCTCGAGCTCCTCGAGCAGGCCGGGGGGCGTCACCTTGGACAGGAACTCGTGCATCGCGAGACTCGGCGCGACGGCGTTGACGCGGACCCCCGCCAGCGCCGCCTCCATCGCGGCGCAGCGGGTGAGCGCCATCACCCCGGCCTTGGCCGCCGCGTAGTGAGCCTGGCCCGCCTGGGCGCGCCAGCCGAGCACCGACGCGTTGTTGACGATGGCGCCGCTCCTCCGAGCGAGCATGTGTGGAAGCACCGCGCGCGTCATGCGGAAGGTGCCGGTGAGCGTCACGTCGAGCACGCGGCTCCACTGCTCGTCGCTCATGTCGACGAGCGGCGAGAAGCCGCCGAGCCCCGCGTTGTTGACGAGCACGTCGATCGAGCCGAGCGCCTCGAGGGCGTTGCGCACGAGTGCGTCCACCTGCTCCTGGCGGGTCACGTCGCAGAGGAGGTGGGCAGGCCGCGCGCCGGTCGTCGCCTCGAGCTTCTCGACGGCCTCGAGCAGTCGGCGCTCGTGCAGATCGCTGATCAGGAGCCGCGCGCCTTCCTCGGCGCAGCGGCGCGCGGTGGCGAATCCGATGCCGGTGCCGGCCGCGGCCGTGATGAGCACGCCCTTGCCCGCGAGCAGACCGCGGCCCGGCGGGTAGGGCGGCGGCGCGCTCATCGCGGCTCGCGCGGCATGCCGAGCGCGCGCTCGGCGATCAGGTTGCGCTGAATCTCGTTCGAGCCGGCGTAGATCGTGTCGGCGCGGCTGAAGAGGAAGAGCCGCTGCAGGCGGCTCAGCTGATAGGGAGCGCCCTCGGCGATCTCGGCGTCCGGTCCGAGCACGTCCATCGCGAGCTTCCCGAGCTCGCGGTGCCAGGTCGCCCAGAAGAGCTTGGTGATCATCGCCTCGCGGGACAGCTCGGCGCGGTCGACGCCGGAGAGCGTGCGCAGCGCGTTGTAGCGCTGGATCTGCAGGCCCATCCATGCGTGCGCCAGGCGCTGGCGGAGGATCGGATCGGCGGCGGCTCCGTTGCGCCGCGCCGCGGCGATCACCTGATCGAGCTCGTTCTGGAACTGCAGCTGCTGGCCGAGCGTCGAGGCGCCGCGCTCGAAGGCCAGCGTGCCCATCGCGACGTTCCAACCCTCGCCCGGCGCACCCACCACGTTCCCGGCGTCGGTGCGGGCGCCGTCGAAGAACACCTCGCTGAACTCCGAGTCGCCCGTCATCTGCACGATCGGCCGGATCTCGATCCCGGGCTGCCGCATCGGCACCAGCAGGTACGACAGGCCCTTGTGTCGCTCCGATCCCGGCTCGCTGCGACACAGAACGAAGCACCAGTCGGCCCACTGCGCCCAGGACGTCCAGACCTTCTGGCCGTCGATCACCCAGCGGGCCGGCTCGCCCGCCGGCCCCTCGAGCCGAGCGCGGGTCTGCACGTTGGCGAGATCGGAGCCCGCGTTCGGCTCCGAGTAGCCTTGGCACCAGATCTCCTCGCCGCGCGCGATCGGGGGCAGAAAGCGGCGCTTCTGCTCCTCGCTCCCGAACGCGAGGAGCGTCGGCCCGAGCAGCCCAGCGCCGATGTGTCCGAGGCGACCCGGACCACCCGCGCGCGCGTACTCCTCGTGGAAGATCACCTGCTGCACGAGCGAGGCGCCGCGCCCGCCCCACTCGCGGGGCCAGCCGAGGCAGCTCCAGCCCGCCGCGCCGAGCTTGCGCTCGAAGGCGCGCCGCTCCTCGACGAATGCGTGCTCGTCGCCGGGTCCGCCGCGCCCGCGCAGCGCGGCGAACTCGCCGGCGAGGGCGTCCGAAAGGAAGGCCGCTACCTCCCGGCGGAAGCTCTCGTCCGCGTCGGCGAAGCGCAGTCGCACGCGGCCTATTATGATACGCTCCGTTTCGTATGCAAGGCGCAGCGGATGATCGGAGCGGGCGTGCGCACGATGCGAGCGTGCGCACGATCCCGGATCTCGTCGAGAGGGCCGCGGCCGACTACGGATCCGAATCCGCGATCGAGGACGGCGAGAAGCGGCTCTCCTTCGCCGCGCTGGCCGACGCGGCGCGCGCCGCGACGCGCGCATACCTCGCGGCGGGGATCGAGCCCGGCGACCGCGTCGCCATCTGGGCGCCCAACTTGTGGGAGTGGATTGTCGCGGCGCTCGGGCTGCAATCGGCGGGCGCCGTGCTGGTGCCGCTCAACACGCGTCTCAAGGGGCGCGAGGCGGGCTACATCCTGCGCAAGAGCCGCGCGCGCCTCCTGCTCACCGTCGGCGAGTTCCTCGGCATGCGCTACGTCGACGCGTTGCGCGGCGAGGATCTCCCCGACCTCGAGCGGATCGTCGCGCTGCGCGAGGCGGCGGCGGGCGCGATCGGCTGGGACGCGTTCCTGGCCGAGGGCAACGCGGTCCCCGAGCGAAGCGCGCGCGCGCGCTCGGAGTCGGTGTCCCCGGACGATCTCTCCGACCTCCTCTTCACCTCCGGCACCACGGGGAACCCGAAGGGCGTGATGACGACGCACGCCCAGAACCTGCGCGCCTTCGCGGCGTGGGGCGAGGTGATCGGGCTGCGCGCCGGAGACCGCTACCTGGTGGTGAATCCCTTCTTCCACGCCTTCGGCTACAAGGCCGGCTGGCTGGTCTCGCTTCTGCACGGCGCGACGGTGCTGCCCCACGCGGTCTTCGACGTCCCGGCCGTGCTCGCACGCATCGCTCGCGAGCGCATCTCGATGCTCCCCGGCCCGCCGACCCTCTACCAGTCGATCCTCGCCTACCCCGAGCGCGATCGCTTCGACCTCTCCTCGCTGCGGCTCGCGGTCACCGGCGCGGCGGCTATCCCCGTCGAGCTCGTCCACCGCATGCGAGACGAGCTCGGATTCGAGACGGTGATCACCGGCTACGGTCTTACCGAGTGCTGCGGGATCGTCAGCATGTGCCGCTTCGACGACGACCCCGAGACGATCGCCAAGACCTCCGGAAGGGCGATCCCCGACGTCGAGGTGCGCTGCGTCGACGCCGACGGCAAACCGGTGCCGCCCGGCCAGCCGGGCGAGGTCGTCGTGCGCGGCTACGTGGTGATGAAGGGGTACTTCGACGACCCCGAGGAGACCGCGAAGGCGATCGACGCAGAGGGCTGGCTCCACACCGGCGACGTCGGCGTGATGGACGAGCGCGGCTACCTGCGCATCACCGACCGCATCAAGGACATGTTCATCGTCGGCGGCTTCAACTGCTATCCGGCCGAGATCGAGAAGCTCCTCTACGATAGCGGGCGCTTCGCGCACGTGGCGGTGGTCGGGATTCCCGACGAGCGGCTCGGCGAGGTCGGGATGGCCTTCGTGGTGCCCGCGCCCGGATGCGAGGCGACGCCGGCGAGCGTCATCGAATGGTGTCGCGCGAACATGGCAAACTACAAGGTCCCGCGGCGGGTGGAGGTGGTCGACGCGCTGCCCACCAACGCGTCGGGCAAGGTGATGAAGTTCGTGCTGCGGGACCGCGCCCGGGGCGCCTGAGGGGAGCGACCCGGCGCCCGCGGCGACGAGGATCGCCTCGGCGAGCAGCGGCAATGCGCGCGCGCCCGTCGATGGCGCCGTGCTCAGCCCTCTCTCGCGGCCTTGACCCGGCGAATTCCCTCGAGCGCCATGTCCACGATCGGGTCGACGAGCTTCGGGTGCGTTCTGCGCCCGCTGAAGAAGAGCCGTACCGCGATCGGGCCGACGATGAGGTCGGCCGCGAGCTCGAGGTCGAGGTCGGCGGGAAGCTCGCCCCGCTTCTGCGCGCGCTCGAGCGCCGCCAAGAGCGGGCGGCGTCGATGGCGCAGCACCGGGTCGAGCAGCTCGGTCAGCTCCGGGTTGTGGCTGCGCTCGCCCACGAGGCTCGGGAAGACGCCCGCGAGCGGTGTCTGGTTGAAGAGCTGGAGGTAGCTGCGCAGCATGATCTTGAGGTCGTCGACCAGGTCTCCCGTGTCGGCCTCCTCGAGCGCCGGGAGACGCCCGAACGCCTCGACGACGAGCGGGAGCTTCGACGCCCAGCGCCGGTAGATCGTCGCCTTGCCGACGCGCGCGCGGGCGGCGACGCCCTCGACCGTGAGCGCCGAGAAGCCGACCTCCGCGAGCAGCTCGAGCGTGGCGTCGAGGATGCCCTGGTGGGCCTCCTCGCTGCGCGGGCGGCCGGCCCCCGCGCCGCGTGGCTTGCGCTTCGCCGCAGCCTTCTCCACGCCGAGCGTCCCTTGGGTGCGTGCACGCATTACGATACTATACGTCTCGTTCTCAAACATGGCCCGAGGGCCCTTCGCCTGCGGAGCCCTCTGGTTCATCAGGCCAGCCCTCTGGTTCATCAGGCCAGCCCTCTGGTTGATCAGGCGAAGCCCGCTGGCTCATGTGGACCTCCTTCGCCTACGGTGGTGGCAGCGATGGCCTCGCACTGGGACCTCGAGGTCGACCTGGTCGCGGTGGGCTCCGGCCTCGGCGCGATCTCGGCGGCGATCGCCGCCTGCGACGGCGGGCTCTCGGTCGCGGTGCTCGAGAAGGCGCCGCGTCTCGGCGGCGTCTCCGGCTTCGGCGGCGGAGAGGTCTTCGTCCCCAACAACCACAGGATGCGCGAGCTCGGCATCGAGGACTCGGACGAGGCGGGCCGCCGCTACTTCGAGTTCCTGTCGGCGGGCTTCGCTGACGCCGAGCTCCAGGCCACCCTGCTCGCCCAGATGAGGCCCGCGATCGAGTACATGGGCGAGCGGGCGGGCGTGCGCTGGACCGCCGTCGAGGGGCTGCCCGACTACTACTTCCCGGACGCGCCCGGCTCCCATCGCGGCGGGCGCTATCTGTCGGTCGAGCTCTTCGACGGCAAGTCTCTCGGCCCGTGGCAGACCCGCACCTACCCGATGACGCCGCACGTGCCCCCCGGCGCGCTCCACCGCGAGATGTACGCGTGGGGCGGGCTCGCGTGCGTCACGAGCTGGGACTACGAGCTGATCGGCCAGCGCCTGGCGAGCGACCAGCGCAGCTTCGGGCCGGGCCTGATGGGCTGGTTCATCAAGGCGGCGATGGTGGACCGCGTCATCCCTGCCTTCGTCGACGCGCCGGTGCGCGAGCTCGTCGCGGAGGCGGGCGCCGTCGTCGGGGTGCGCGCCGAGCGCGAGGGCCGCGACTTCCGCGTGCGCGCGCGGCGCGGGGTCGTGCTCTCCACCGGCGGCTACGACCACGACCGCGCGCTCGCGCGACAGTTCGAAGCCATGCCCGACTGGAACTCGGCCTGTCCGCCCTATCTGCACGGCGACCATCTGGTGATGGCGGGAGAGCTCGGCGCGGCGATCGCGGCCGTGCCGCCCACCGACCTCGCGATGTTCTACGGCTACCAGATCCCGGGCGAGGAGAGCGACGGGCAGCCGCTCTACCGCTCGTCGTGGGAGTGCGGCTGCCCGCACGCGCTGTGGGTCAACCGCGCCGGCAGGCGGTTCTGCGACGAGTCGTTCTACAAGGACTACCAGCCGCGGCTGCGCCAGTGGGACGGCCGCACGCAGTCGATGCCCAACGTGCCGCCGTTCCTGATCTTCGACCAGAGCTACCGCGACCGCTATCCGCTCGGCTCCTTCATGCCGGGCCAGCCGCTGCCGCCCGAGCTCGCGGTGCAGGCAGACACTCCGCGCGCGCTGGCCGAGCGGCTCGGCATCGACGCCGACGAGTTCGAGCGCACGCTGGCGCGCTTCAACGAGTTCGCGCGCAAGGGCGAGGATCCCGACTTCGGCAAGGGCACGCGCCCCTGGTCGGTGCGCCTCACCGGCGACCAGAGCTACAAGAATCCATGTCTGGGCCCGGTCGAGCGGCCGCCCTTCTACGGGGTCCGCCTCGTCCCGGTCTCGGTCGGGATCAACTCCCACGGCCTGCGGACCGACGCGTCGGCCCGCGTCGTGCGCCTGCGTGGCCATCCGATTCCGGGGCTCTACGCGGTCGGCAACTCCGCCGCGCTGCTCGATCTCGGCGGCGGGTACCAGAGCGGCACGTCCAACATGCGCGCGATCACCTGGGGCTGGATCGCGGGCCGACACGCCGCAGGACGAAGCTAGGGCGGTGGCCGAGGCCGAGTACTCGACGACGACCGCGGTGCCCCCCGACGCGATCTGGCGCTTCGTCGAGGACATGGACAACTGGGCCCGCTTCGTCACCGGCTACCAGCGCCACGAGAAGCAGAGCGACGTCGACTCGACCTGGACGCTGAAGGGCGACCTCGGGGTGATGGCCCGCACGCTGACCTTCCGCGTTCACGTGAGCGAGTGGGCCGGTCCGGCACGGGTGGCCTTCGAGCTCCAGGGGGTGAACGAGCCGATGCAGGGTCAAGGCTCGTTCGCGATCGAGTCGGCCGCGTCGCCGGCGGCGACGCAGGAGCCCGGCCCGCCGCGCGGCCTCTGGCTCCGCTGGCTCGAGTCGATCTGGCGCCGGCTCCTGCGCGCGGTCGGCGGGCGCGTCGAGCGCGCGGAGCCGCCCGCGAGCGGCTCCGCGCTCGCGCGGCTGACGTTCCGGCTGCGCCTCGATCCCGGCGGCCCGATGGCCCCGATGATCAACGCGATGATCAAGCCGATGATGCGGCCTGCGGCGGAGGATCTGGCGAGTCGGATCCTGGCGCATCTCGAGGCGGTGGAAGGAGCGAAGCAATGATCGAGTACGACCCGTTCTCCGAAGAGGTGATGCGCGATCCGCACCCCATCTATGCGCGGCTCCGCAACGAGGCCCCTTGCTATCACCTGCCGAAGTGGGACGCCTACGCCCTCTCGCGCTTCGAGGACATCTGGCAGGCGTCGACGGATGCCGACGACTACACGACGCGGTTCGGCACGACGTCGTCGCAGCTCTTGACCCGGGTCCAGCCGCCCTCGCCGATGATCAACCTGATGGATCCGCCCGCGCACACCCAGCTGCGCTCGCAGATCGCCCGATTCTTCACGCCGGGCAACGTCCGCAAGCTCGAGGCCCAGATCCAGCGCTTCGTGGACGACGCCTACCGGCCGTTCCTCGAGCGGCGCGCGGGCGACCTGTTCAACGACTTCGCCGCCAAGGTGTCGGTGAAGGTCGCCTGCCTGGCCAACGGCTTCCCGATGGAGGACGCCGAGATGCTGAACCGCCTGGTCTGGCGCTTCTTCGCCCGCGAGGAGGGCGTCGAAGGCATGACCCAGGACGGTCTCGCCGCGATGGGCGAGATGTTCGGCTACTTCGGCCAGCTGATCCGCAAGCGCCGCGCGGCCGGCGTCGCAGACGGCAGCGTCATCGACGTGCTGCTCGGCGTCGAGATCGACGGCCGCCGTTTCAGCGAGGAGGAGGCCAGCTCGCACCTCTCGATGTTCATCATCGGGGGCTCCGAGACCTTCCCGAAGGTGTTCTCGAGCGCCGTGCACCGACTCTGGCAGAATCCAGACCAGCGCGCCCGCTGCGTCGCGGACCCGAGCCTGATCCCCGGGGCGTTCGCCGAAGCGCTCCGCTACGACATGCCGACGCAGTTCCTCATGCGCACGCTCAAGCGCGACGTGGAGCTGCATGGCGTCCGGATGCGCGAGGGGCGGCCCGTCATGTTCCTCTACCCGTCGGCCAACCGGGACGCCCGCGAGTTCGAGCGACCCGACGCATTCGACATCGCGCGCCGTCCGCCGCGGATCCTCTCCTTCGGCCACGGCATCCACGCCTGCATCGGCCGCCACTTCGCGAATCTCGAGGGCAAGCTCTGCCTCGAGAAGCTCCTCTCGCACATGCCCGAGTACGAGGTCGAGGAGGCGAAGCTCCGGCGGATCCGGACCGAGTTCGTGCAGGGCTGGGAGTCGATGCCGGTGCGAGCGGCGGCATGAGCCTGGGCTTCGCCGCCGCGGAGGAGGCGATGCTCGCGGCGGCGTGCCAGGTGACCGGCCTCGATGACTTCGGAGAGGGGCTTTGGCGCCAACACCTCCGAGCGCTCCTGCGCGCGTACGACGAGGAGTCCCATCTCACGGAGGCCGGCCGCCAGATGGTGCAGGGCGAGATCGGCGCGGCGCTGGCGGCGCGGCTCTCGTGCCAGAGCGCCTGGCGAGGCGACCCGGCGCTGCTGCGCCACGGGATCCGGCGCCCGCTCTTCATCCTCGGCCTTCCGCGCAGCGGGACGACCGCGTTGCACTGGCTGCTCGCCCAGGACCCAGCCAACCAGGTGCTCGAGTACTGGTTGGCCGGCGCGCCGCGCCCGCGCCCGCCGCGCGCGACTTGGGAGCGCGAGCCCGCCTACCAGGGCGCCGTCGAGGTGCTGAAGTGGATCTACGAGACCGATCCAGGTCTCAAGGCGATCCACCTGATGGAGGCGGACGGGCCCGAGGAGTGCCGGCACCTGTTCGTGCAGTCTTTCCTCGACCACACCTTCGACTCGAACGCCACGATCCCGAGCTACACGAAGTACTTCGAGGCGCAGGACATGCATCCCGCCTACGAGCGGCACCGCGACGTGCTGAAGATCGTGGGCGCCACCTCGCCGGAGCGGCGCTGGGTGCTGAAGTACCCCGCGCACATGCGCGAGCTGGACGTGCTCTTCGAGGTGTACCCGGACGCCTGCATCGTCCAGACCCACCGCAATCCCGCGCGGGTGCTGCCGTCGATCTGCAGCCTGGTCACCGGATGGCGGAGCCTCTACGAGGGCAGCGCGGACGCGCGGGCGATCGGCCGCTGGCAGGTCGAGATGTACGCCCAGATGATCGACCACGCGATGCAGGTGCGCGCGGGCCGCGACCCCGCGCAGTTCTTCGACCTCTCGTTCGACGAGCTGGTCGGCGACCCGGTCGCCGCGATCGCGCGCATGTACGACCACTTCGGGTTCGCGCTCTCCGCGGAAGGCGAGCGCCGCATGCGCGCCTGGCACAGCGACAACCCGCAGGGCAAGCACGGCGGCCACCACTATACGCTCGAGGAGTTCGGCTTGAGCGAGGGGGAGATCGGCGAGCGCTTCGCGCGCTACGCCGAGCGCTTCGCGGTGGCGCCGGAGGCGGCGACGCGCTGAGCGCGCTCAACCCGGGTCCGCGGGCGGCCGATGCCATGGCGTGTCAACGACTCCCGAAGCCGCGGTCCGCTACGACCGCTACGCGCTGATCCTCGACCCGGAGCGCACCCGCCTCGGGATCGAGGCGGTGGGGCTCGTCGACCGCGGCATCGACCCGCTCTACGCCGCGGATCCGCACGAGGCGCTGCTGCTCGCGCGGCAGGAGGGACACCGGCTCGGCGCGCTCGTGGTTCCGGGCTCGCTCCCGATGGCGACCTTCGACGCCGTGCTTGCCGAGGTGGCCCCCGAGCTGTGGGCGGGCGTG
>Ga0335082_10002836_pt1 | contig 18750 bp, 17 predicted proteins | sample Lox_Sample_41_FD_206718 | JGI IMG/M metagenome (GOLD analysis project Ga0335082, IMG submission 206718) | Soil microbial communities from Loxahatchee National Wildlife Refuge, Florida, United States - Lox_Sample_4.1 | ecosystem: Environmental > Terrestrial > Soil > Wetlands | place: USA...
CGGATTGCTGTTGTTGAAGTCGGTGCCATCGAAGTAGCTGTAGCGGAAGTTGAGTTCCCAAAGGCCCCAGCCACCCCCTTTGCCCCAGTTGAAGTTGTTGGCTGGCCGCGGCCGGACAAAGGTGCCCTCCCGATACCAGCTCGAATAGTACTCGCCGCTCAGCACCCAGCCGAGCGTTGCGTAGTAGGCCTTGAGGGTGCGGTCGAACTTTGCTCCCGACGAGATCACTGTCCCGGCGTAGTCGACTTGCACGTAGTCGCCCTGAACCTTGAAGTTCTTGACCGCGAGGGCCGCCTCGACGTCGACCACAGAGCGGTTGATGTTGCTGACCACCGCGGGCGCTCCGGTGGGATTGAACGGCTGCGGAATGAAGAAGGTCAGCCCGCGCGCCTCCGTCTGCACCGACGCTGCGCTGTAGGGCGTCTGCCCGTTTACGCCGCTGTTGGCTTGCTGGCTGGTCTGGTACGTACCGCCGAAGTGAATCACGTTGTCCGGCATCTTGAGCGCCTCGGCGAAGTTGTACACGAGCCTTAGCGTGGACATGAGACGGTCGCCTTGTACCTGCTGAGCGTTGCCTTGCAGCTCGTTGTTGCCCTGCCCCGTTGAGTTGGTCAACGCGGCGCTGTAGAACAGCCCCGGGATCGGCTCCCCGAACGCCATCGCGCCCGCGTCATAAGTCAGGTTCTGGAACAGGCTCTGGGTGAGCGCCCGCTCCAGGAAGTCGGTCTGAAGGTCGAGCATGGTATTGTCCAGGCCGATGTTGGGCTTGAACTGTCCGACGCGGAATCTCACGCCCGGCCTCCACCAGTTGAAGTCGATGTAGGCGAAGGTGAGCTGGGGCCCGGTCGAGGGGGCTGGGTTGGTCGCCTGGTTGGCGAATTCCTCTTCGACATAGACGTAGTAATAATCGAGAAACGATGCGCCCACGCCGATGCGAGCCCGGCGGACGCTGAACGTGTCGGCGTCCGCGAAGCTCGGCGAGTACGCGCGGTAATCGAGCTGTGCCCTGGCGCTCACCTGCAGGCGCCACCTGCCACGCGGATCCTCAAACACCAGCCCGGGACCCAAGTAGGCGCGCACGCCGTTCTGCTCCACCTTGGCCTCCGTGGCGGTCGCCTGCTCCTTCGTCTCGGCGATCTGGCCTTTGAGCTGGTCTACCTCCTTTTTCAGCGCCTCGGTCTCTGGCGATGGAGCGGCGGGCTTCTGCTTGTTGGCGGCCGCTTCTTCTCTCAGCTTCTTGAGCTCCTGGGTGACCGCATCCAGCTGCTCTTCCAGCTTCTTTATCCGCTCTTCGGTAGGATCCTGCTGCTGTGCGCGAAGTTCAGGAATTAGGGTGCAACAGACCCCTAACCCGCAGGCTACGAGAGCCAGCGGGACGTTTTTTTTCTTCATCGTCCCCTCCCAGAACAGCTTACGTTTCTTGTCTCGTGTTTCTACCTTCCGCTTAAGTCATGCTTTCTTTGTATATGACAGTATATAACGCCATGCCTGTCAAGGAAGCAAGTGAGACGAGAGCGCGCTTGTGTCGGTGGGTTGGGAGAGAAGGTGGCCCGCGTGAGTTTGCGGGAACCTGCTGCTGATGCAGACAAACCGAAAGGTCGATTTGGGCCTATATACGCATACGTCCTACGAAGTGGGCGAACGGCTGTCTATTATTTTCCCTCGAGCGGGCGGCCTAACAGTGTGGCGATCAGATCGTTCATCAGGACCGGCATGTCGAAGGCGTCGCGGTTCGTATAGATGAGCGCGTGGTTCGCTGGCGGCAGTGCGCTGGCGGCCGTGCTGGACGAAGTCGCGCTCGCTGCCATGGAGGGGTTACCGGTTGCCGCTCCATCATCGAGCAATCCGGCCTTGAGGAGAACGAACGCAGAATTGCCGGTCGCAAAGATCGACTTGGCCTCGCTCGCGGCCTGCTTCAAGAACGCGATGCCAGCCGGCTCGGCCAGTGCTCCCGCGAATGCTCGATTGCTCGGAAGATAAATCATGTCGTACTCGCAGACCTGGACCTGATCGATGAATCTGTCGAACGAAGCGCTGCGTTGTTCGCCGGAGGGCTCGAGCACCCTTATCTCCGTCTTGGCCGGGCGCAGCGCACCTGAGCTGCCTCCCCGAACGTTCTCGGCAGGACGAGGGACGATGATGTGTACCACGGCGCCTCGTTCGGCCAGGAAGTGTCGCGGTACCTCGAGGTCGAACCCGTCCACGCCATCTGCTGCCAGTATGGCGACCCGATAGCCACGGAGCCGATCAGGATCGTCTACGGGTTGCAGCAGAAAGCGCATCAGCTGCGCATGGGGTGAGACTACGCTGGTTGTTGCACCACTGCTGGGGGGCTTGATCGCGCCCCTCTCCGGGGCCATTGCGCTCGCGCTGCCGAGCAAGCACAGCAGCGAAAACGCAGTCAGTGCCGTTGCAATCATCCGAAGCTGTGTGAGAAGAACTCGACCGTGCTTCACATGCAAGCTATGCAGTTCTCGGCGGATACGCACAGCACGTTGGACCGGCACTAGTCGCGTCGACATTTGTCTCCTTCACTTCTCAACAGTTCACAGCAGGCCGCGTTGGGGCAACCGTGTGTTCTTGGTGCCCCTGTGTGCAGAAATGCGGCCAGCCTCACGGCAAGAACAAGATGCGCCCGCTCCTCTCCATCTCGCGCAGGCGCCGCTCGTGCTCAGGCATTGAGGCATCATGGCCACGGTCGGCTTGCACTGCGTCGTTTCGCGGGCTTGCAAACCATTTCAACACCACTGCGAGAACGTTTTTCATCGCCAGACTCCTCAGCGCAGCGCGCGGGCGCGGGACAGAAATGGGTCGCCGTCGAGATCGCGCATGCGCGCCTCGAGGTCTGCTAGGTCCGTCGCCTGTGCGAGATAGGCTTCCTGCTCCCGCATTTGCCTCTGCCAGGACCACATCTCCAGGCGGGCGAAGGCGTTTTGGAACCAGTTTCTCACCCGAGCGATAGGCCCCTTGCGTACCTCGGCATCAGCAGGGGCGGCTTGCACACGACCGCGGACCGTTTCGGCATCGTCAGTCGCCGTATTGCGACGCACCATCATGGGTCGGAAAGTAGTTTGACCCAGATGGTAAGCCAAGGCGCTGCCCGGGCTCCCGCAAGCCATCAACATGCCTAGGCGTTCGTCCCACAAGGTTTTCAAGTTCATGACTAACACCTTACGTGATATGGGGTTATTCGCACTGTTCGGTGCGACGCCTGAACTATAGGTGAGCCTATCGGAGACCTCCAATCGTTTGTTTTAATGGGCCTCATCGGATCTTTTGATCACCTGTTTTGCGGCGCAGCATATTATGTTAAGATTCAGCCTTCTCCAGCACTTGTGAAGGTTCCATGGAGCTCTATCAGTTGCGTGGCTTCGTCGCGGTTGCCGAGCTGGGTCACCTCACTCGCGCCGCAGACAAGCTGCACGTCAGTCAGCCGGCGCTGAGTGCCCAGATCAAAGCGCTCGAAGAAGAGCTAGACCTCGAGTTGTTCGAGCGCAGCTCGACTGGGATGACGCTGACAGCCGCTGGCAAGCGGCTGGTGACGGAAGCGCAGAACCTGCTGGCGGCGGCTCAGGCCTTGCGCAACGAGGCGCGTACGATCAAGGGCGAGGTCGCCGGCGTAGCTCGCTTGGGGACGCTATCCGATCCGCAGCTGATTCGGGTCGGCGAGCTCATGAGCGCTGCGGTGGAGCGCTTTCCGCTGATCGAGATCCAGCTGCACCACGAAGTAACGGGCGCTGCGTTCGAGAAGGTTCGCGCGGGCGAGCTCGACGCCAGCTTCTACTACGGTGCGCTGACCCACCCCAGTGTCGCTGGGGTTGCGCTGCGCGAGCTGACCTATCGGATTGCCGCACCCGCCGCCTGGAAGGGGCGGCTCGAACACGCCGCGTGGAAAGAGATCGCGGCCGAGCCGTGGATCATGACGCCCCCGATCAGTACCCACAATCAACTCGCGACCACGCTTTTCCGTCAGCACGAAATCGCACCTGGCAAAGTGGTCGAGGCTGACGACGAGCGCGTGGTGAGCTCTCTGGTTGTCTCGGGCCTCGGGATGGCATTGATGCGCGAAGATCTCGCGCTCAAGAAGGCTGCTGCGGGCGAGGTCTGCCTCTGGCAGGACGTGCGCCTGACCACCCAGCTGAAGTTCGTCTACCTTGTGGAGCGCGAGCGCGATCCGGTCATCGGCGCTCTCGTAGATCTTCTCAAGGATGTCTGGAACCTGCGCGCCAACAGCAAGAAACGGCGAGTTGCTCGCAATCGGAGCCCGGCGCTGACGACGAGTCAGCACTGACGTTGCTGTCCGATGTAGGGACCCTAGGTCAATCGTCGCTGAGGATGCGCGCAAGCACGTCATGATCGACGTTTGCGCCTGACAACACCAACGCGATCCTGCGCCCGGCGATTCGGCTGCGCTCCTTCAGGGCCGCTGCCAGGGCGGCAGCGCCGGCACCTTCGGCGGCGTTGTGAGTCGCGGTAAACATCAAGCGCATCGCCTGCTCGACTTCGTCGTCGCTCACCTGAACCACTCTCGCTGCGTGACGCCAGATCACTTCCAGTGCACCCGGCTCCGGCGTCCGGCAGGCCATGCCGTCGGCGATGCGCGTGGTCACGCAGTGCTCTACTGTGCGGCGTTGCTCATAAGACAGCGCGTATGCGGGCGCCTGCTCGGACACCACGCCGACGATCTCGGTGCTGAGCCGAAGAGCTTCGCGCGCGGCGATCATTCCGCAGATACCAGAGCCCAGGCCGATGGGCACGTACGCCGTGTCCAGGGCGGGAACGGCGCGCAGCAGTTCCAGCGAGTAGCTGGCCACGCCCTGCACCAGCAGCGGATGGAAGGACGGTACCATGCGCAGCCCGCGCTCCTGCGCAAGCTCCATGGCGTGCTCGCGTGCCGCCTGAAAGTCGTGACCGTGCTCGATCAGTTCGACGCCCAGCGCAAGCATGGCGGCGTTTTTCTCGCGGCTGTTGCCGTGCGGTACGACAATCGTGGCGTTCAAGCCCCAGCGGCGTGCGGCAAACCCGACCGACCAGCCGTGGTTGCCCCGCGTTGCGCTGATCACCCCGGCAGGTCGGTCCTCACCCTGCACCAGGTCCCGGAAGTAGACGAGCCCGCCGCGCACTTTGAAGGCCCCAGTCGGGGTATGGTTCTCGTGTTTTACCCATACCTCGGTCCCGACGAGCTGGCATAGAAGTGGCCATGCGTACTGGGGTGTCGGAGGCATCGTCTCGTAGACGACCGATGCGGCGCGTTCGAGCTGGGCTAGAGAAAACTTGACGTCGGCCACGATTCGTCCGCGATCGTCAGTGAAGCCATTGCCCGGTTCCGCCCGATGACTGGCACTTATCCAACCTAGATCAGTCCCCGGCTCTTCAGCTCATCCTTGACATAAGCGTAGTAGATCGGGGCGGCCACCAGACCGGGAATCCCGAAAGCCGCCTCCATCGTGAGCATCGCCAGCAGCAGCTCCCACGCCCGCGCGCGAATCTGCGTGCCGACGATGCGTGCGTTCACGAAGTACTCGAGCTTGTGGATGACCACCAGGAATGCCAAAGAGCCGAGCGCGACGTACAACGAGTGGCTCAGGCTCACGATCACGATCACGGTGTTGGAGATTAGATTGCCGACCACCGGCAGCAGCCCGGCCACGAACGTGATCGCGATCATGGTCTTGGTGAGCGGGAGGTGCACGCCGGACAGCGGCAGGACGATGGTCAGATAGATGGTGGTCAGAGTCGTGTTCAAAGCAGAAATGCGGACCTGAGCGAAGACGATGCGGCGAAAAGCGTTGCCGACGCGCGCGGCGCGCTCGAGCAGGGCTTGTGCGAGCGGACCCAGCTCCTGACCGGAGCGCGCCTCGCTGAGCGACACGAAGGCGCCGATGATCATACCGATCAGAATATGAGCGAAAGCGCGCCCGAAATCCGTGCCCATGCCGCGCAGTTCGCGAGCATGCTCACGCAGCCACGTTGCCGCGGTCTGCCTCAGCTCGTCGGCGTTGGCCGGGAGATTCTCCACCAACCAGGGCGGCAGGGCTCGGCGCGAGCCGTCGATGATCTCGGCCATCTGTCGCAACAATGCCGAGACGCTGCCTACGTCGGTGCGCAGCAGGCCGATCACCCCGATGATGATGAGGATGATCAGCACAACCACCATGACCGTGAGCACGGTCACCGCTACGACCTTGCTCCACTCGTGGCCCATACGCCAGATGCGCAGGCGCGGCGCCATGATATGCACCAGCTCGAACACCAGCAGGCCGGCCAGCAGGGCGGGCAGGAGGTGGAGCTGGAGCACCAGGAGCAACGCGATCCCGGTAAGGATCCAGGCCGCGATCTCGAACCGAGTAGGGCTGCTGACCGGCGGGCGATCCATGATTGTCCGGGGTCGGATCAGCGATGTTTCGCGTTGAGGGCGCCGCGCAGGCGGCGAACCCCCTCGGCTAGCCGCTCTTCGCTGGCGGCGAAGCACCAGCGCACGAAGCCCTCTCCCTCGGGCCCGAAAGCAATGCCAGGCGCAAGCCCGAGGCCAGCGTCGCAGACCAGCCGCTTGCACAACGCCAGGCTGTCATCGACGCCGTGGAGACGGAAGAACGCGTACATGGCGCCGGCCGGTGCGGCAGCCTGAGCTCCAGGTGTCGCGTTGAGTTCTTCGAGCAAGTAATCGCGCGCCTTGCGCAGCCGCGCGGCGGTGCGCGCGATGACCGGCTCGCCCCGTTCGATTGCCACCACGCCGGCGCGCTGCACGAAAGGTGGTGCACAGGATGTGTTGTACTCGATCAGCTTGGGCAAATCAGCCGCGAGCGCCTTCGGCGCCACGATCCAACCCAATCGAAAGCCGGTCATCAGCCAGCTCTTGGAGAAGGTATTGGTGCTGATTACGCGATCCTCCCCTGTAGCGAGATCCAGGAAAGAAGGCGCCACGGCCGGCACTCCGTCCGTCACACCGTTGTAGTAAAGACGCTCGTAGGCGTCATCGGCGACGATCCAGATCCCGTATCGTCGGCAGTGCTCCAGGATGGCACGCTGGCTGTCCGGATCGATGGTCCAACCCGTGGGGTTGTTGGGCGAATTGATCAACACCGCCCGGGTGTTGGGGGTGAGCGCGCGAAGCAGGCAGTCAACGTCGAGCCTCCATCCCTGGGGCGAGAAGCGCAAGGCGACCGTGTCGACCACCGCGCCGAGTATCTTGGGGATCTCCACGAGGTTTGGCCACAGCGGCGTGACAGCGACCACGCGATCGCCGTGCCCGATCAGCGCCTGTGCCGCCAACATCAGCGCCGACATGCCCGAGTTGGTGATCGCGACCTCTTCTACCGCCGTCGCTCGGTGCAGGCGGGACACATAGCCGGCGACTGCCTGGCGCAGCTCCGGGATCCCGAGGTTGTGCGTGTAGAAGGTGTCGCCGGCATTCAGGGCGTCTACTGCCGCCTGACGGATGAAGTCCGGAGTGACCTCGTCCGGCTCGCCGAACCAGAAGGCTGCAATGTCCTCACGTCCGATGCCAGCGTTGGCCACCTCGCGAATCTTCGAAGCGCGCAAGGCCCTGACGGCGGGGCGGGCGGTGCCGGTGAGAGGCTGCATCGAAATCGGTTGCGCAAAGAGCCAATTCTCTCATGCCGCTCAGGCGCGCCATAGCCGCCGTCAGGAAAGACTGGTCGGCCGCGGTGGCAGTCCCCCGCTGCGCGTGGCGCCAGCTCAGCGCGGGCCCTGAGCGGAGCGCACCACGCTGCACGACGCAGAAGGGGAATGCGCGATCGCTCTGAACGTAAGTTCGGCTCGGCGTAGGATTCGCACCATGTCGCTCAGCGGGCCGTCGGCCCACGAGCTTTGTCCTACAGCTCTGGAGTAACTCATGCAAGGAAGGCTGGCCCTCGCGCTCGCCGTGACCATGCTCGCTTTGTCGATCGGCGCATCGCGAGCACGCGCGCAGACGCCGCACGAGGAAGAACCGATGAACGTTTGCGTTTCGGCGCTTGCTAGCCTGTTGCGCAGCCGCCTGACGGCGGATGATTACCCCGAAGCGGCTCGTAAGGCGGACATGCAGGGCACCGTCTGGTTTCTGTTGACTTGCAACTCTCGAGGCGAGTTCGAGCGCAGCCAGGTGGAGCGCAGCTCTGGAAGCGAACTGCTAGATCAGAGTGCGCTTCGTGCGATCGAGCGCGCCCTTCCCGCGGGCGCACCAGCGCCAATCGCGTGTCACCTCGGCCACGGCTTTTCTGTCACTTTGCCTATCGTCTACCGCCTGCTTCCAGGGCGGACCAAACGGTAGGGAAGCTCCCTCACACGCCTGCACCTGCTCGGGCGACATCCATTTGACGCTGTCGCTGCGCTTGGCTAGCATCGGCCCTCTCACCACGAGGAGACGCCATGAGCGCGCAGCAGCATGCCAACTATGTAAACGGCCAGTGGGTGCCGGGCGCCAGCTGGTCTAAGAACGTCAACCCCTCGGACCTGAGCGATGTGCTGGGTGAGTATGCCCAGGCCGATCAAGCGCAGACGGAGCAGGCGATCGCGTCTGCGCGTGCTGCCGCGCCTGGATGGGCCACCTTCAACGTTCAGGCGCGAGCCGATATCCTGGACAAGATCGGAGTGGAGATCCTGGCGCGCAAGGACGAGCTGGGCAGACTGCTCTCGCGCGAGGAAGGCAAAACGCTGCCCGAGGGCGTGGGCGAAGTGGTGCGGGCCGGCAACATCTTCAAGTTCTTCGCTGGTGAGGTCCTACGCCGCACCGGCGAGCTGGTCCCTTCGGTGCGACCGGGCATCGACGTAGAAGTCACGCGCGAGCCCCTCGGCGTGGTCGGCATCATCTCGCCGTGGAATTTCCCGGCGGCGATCCCTGCTTGGAAAGTCGCGCCGGCGCTTGCCTATGGGAACTGCGTGGTGTTCAAGCCCGCCGACCTCGTGCCCGGCTCGGCCTGGGCTATGGCCGACATCATCTCGCGTGCGGGATTGCCTGCCGGAGCCTTCAACTTGGTGATGGGCCGCGGCAGCGTGGTGGGTGAGGCGCTGGTGAACGATGCAGGCGTGGACGCGATTAGCTTCACGGGATCGGTGGATACGGGCCGCAAGATCGCGCAGAAAGCCGTCGCGCGGATGGCGAAGTTCCAGCTCGAGATGGGCGGCAAGAATCCGCTGGTAGTCCTCGACGATGCCGACCTCAAGACTGCAGTGGAGTCTGCGGTAAATGGCGCCTACTTCTCCACTGGACAGCGCTGCACGGCGTCCTCGCGCCTGATCGTGACCAAGGGAATCCACAACAAGTTCGTCGATGCCCTCGCCGAGCGCCTCAAGGGTCTGGTGGTGGACGACGCACTCAAGGCCGGCACACACATCGGCCCGGTGGTCGACAAGAGCCAGCTCAACCAGGACCTGTTCTACATCGAGGAGGGCAAGAAGGAAGGCGCCAAGCTCGCCTACGGTGGCAAGGTGCTGAAGCGCGAGAAGGAAGGGTTCTATCTCGAGCCCGCGCTGTTCACCGAGACGCGCAATGCCATGCGCATCAACCGGGAAGAGATTTTCGGCCCGGTGGCCACGGTTGTCGCAGCCGATGGCTACGAAGACGCGCTGCAGCTCGCTAACGACACGCCTTTTGGGCTGTCGGCCGGCATCGTGACCAGCTCGCTCAAGCACGCGGCGCACTTCCGTCGCAACAGTCAGGCGGGTATGGTGATGGTGAACCTGCCTACCGCGGGTGTGGACTATCACGTGCCCTTCGGCGGCCGCAAGGGCTCCAGCTATGGCCCGCGCGAGCAGGGCCGCTACGCAGTCGAGTTCTTCACGACGGTGAAGACTGCGTACGTGGCAGCCCTGGTGTGACGGGCACGGCTCGAATGACAAGCGCCCTGTTCACTCCGTTCCAGCTGCGCGGGCTGACGCTCCCCAACCGGATCGTGGTTTCGTCCATGTGCCAGTACATGTCGGAGAACGGCTCGGCCAACGACTGGCATCTCATGCACCTCGGCCAGTTCGCCATGGGCGCGGCCGGCCTGGTCATGACTGAAGCGACCCACGTCTCACCCGTGGGGCGCATCTCTCATCGCTGTCTCGGGATGTACAGCGACGAGAACGAGTCTACGCTCAAGCGTGTGGTCGACTTCTGCCGCCGCTATGGCGTCGCCAAGCTCGGCATCCAGCTCGCCCATGCCGGGCGAAAGGGCTCCGTGCAGCCGCCGGCGCAGGGTGGAAAGCCGCTGACCGCGGACGAGAGCTCATGGACCACCATCGCGCCCTCCGCACTACCCTTTGGCCCGGGCTGGCATACGCCGGTTGCGCTAACCCGCGAGGGCTTGAGAGGGGTCAGGCAGCAGTTCGTAGAGGCAGCCCGGCGCGCCGCACGCATCGGCTTCGATCTAGTCGAGCTGCATGCCGGCCACGGCTATCTTCTGCACGAGTTCCTGTCGCCGCTATCGAACCAGCGCGACGACGAGTATGGCGGAAGCACACGCAACCGCATTCGCTTTCTGCTCGAGGTGTTCGAGGCGGTGCGTGCGGTGTGGCCGGCAGAGCGTCCGCTCGGGGCGCGTGTATCGGCGACCGACTGGGTCGAAGGCGGCTGGACGTTGGAGGAGACGGTTATTCTGGCGCGGGAGCTGAAGGCCCTGGGCTGCGACTTCATGGATGTGACCTCCGGCCAGCTTGATCCACGCCAGAAGATACCGTTCGGTCCGGGGTATAACGTACCTTTTGCGGAAAGGGTGAAGAAGGAGTCGGGCATCGCCGTCATGGCGGTCGGTATGGTGACCGGGGCTCGTCAGGCCGAAGAGCTTATTGTGAGCGGGCGTGCCGATCTGGTAGCGATCGCGCGCGCCATGATGGATGACCCGCGTTGGGCCTGGCATGCAGCGCGGGAGCTCGGTGCTGAGACGGCGTACGCTCCTAACTACGTCCGCTGCAGCCCCGCGCAATGGAAGCCGTAATGCAGCCGCGCCCCGACCTGGTACGGAGCTTGCGCTAAACCGCCTGGATCACGACTCCGGGCTCGCCCTCCAGCCCCTTTCCCACCACCCGCCTCGATGGGTCTGTTGCGATGAACGACAAAGCCCTCGACAGCCAGCTCCTGGGTTTCTCCCACGGCACGGTCGATCCCTTGCGCCGGGTGGAGGAAGCGGGTTTCTGGTTGGAAGCGTATCGGCAAAGCATCAGGGCGGATCCGCTGCGGGTGTACCAGGTGGTCGACCGCCTGGATGAGCTGGTACAGCAGCAGCGACTTGAAGTCACACGGGAGTATATCGACGCCGGCGGCCGCCAGCTGACCTATCGGGAACAGCGCATCTGGAATGCCGTGGTGCACCTCGCACGCGAGCTGGCCGCGGGCTATGAGACTTCGCTCCAACTGTTCCAGGCCGGCGAGCCGAATGCGGCTGCGGTTGCGCCGCTGGTCCCCTCGATCACGGCCCGTGCTATGCGCGCGCTCACTCTCGTGCTGCGTTGGACTCTGTTGCGCTACGCGGCGGTAGAGCCTGGGTTCTGGACTCGGCTCGGGGCATTGTTCGCGTACGCCGAGCGCGAACGCTTCATGAGCGAACGCTTCAAGATCTACTCCGCCATGGCCGGGGACTCCACCGTGCGGCGCGAATATCTGCGCGCGCTGGTGCTGTCGGTCTCCGGCACCGAGAACCTGCTACCGGCCAATCAGGTGGTGGCAGAGCGTGTGGTCGCGACGGTGGCCGAGTTCTTCCTGTTGCATCGACGGCCCGCTGCGGGCTGCCACTTTGCCGTTGATCTGCATGCTGGCCGCCCGCCTTATCGCATCGGCGAGGGAGTGGCGCCGTCGCGAACCATACGTTTCTTCGGCCCGGGCCATGCGGCGGTTATCGTGCAGGGGCTGATCCAGCGCGCTACCGAAACCGGACTCGTACCGGCAGAATTCAACCTGGTTGGTGATTTTCCCACCCGCTTGGTGCTGGAGGTGATGCATCACCTCGCGCGCCACTGGGGCCCGGATCCGCCGGCCCGCTCCCAGCTGCGACACCGAGTGCTGGCCACGCTCAACGTGGCGCATGGCTTTGAGCATGTGCTAGGCGTGGTTTCCGCGGAGCAAGGCAGCGTCGAGATAGACGAGCTCACCGAAGCCTGGACTGTGGAGAATGAAAGCAGCGGAGGCTTCGGCGCCGTGTTGCCGCCGCGCCACCCTGACTGGCTTGCGATCGGCGCACTGGTGTCCGCGAAGCCGACCTGGCCGGCAGCCTGGAACGTGGGGGTGATACGGCGGTTGGCGACTGATGAGATGGGACGCCGCGCCGTGGGCGTGCAGCTCCTGGGTCGCGGTGGCGTCGCGGTCGAGTTGTCGCCGTTGCCGGTAGGCCAAGCAGGGCCGTCGAGCCCAGCAGTACTCCTCCCGAGCGAGGCGCAGACCAGCCTGACCGGCGGGGAGGTCAAACTGGTTTTGCCTCGCAACAGCGTGTCGTGGAGTGAGGCATACGCCATGCGCATTCAGGAGCGTAGTTACGTGGTCAATCCGCGCCGCATGACCGAGAGCGGAGAGGATTTCGAGGTCGTGAGCTTCACCCTGCAAGCGGCATAGCGAAGCCGATGAACTCCAGCGCGATCGCCGACTTCGTGTCCCGCAAATGGGACCAGGAGGTCGTCCCGCGGCTGATCGAGTACATCCGCATCCCGTGCAAGTCGCCCCACTTCGATCCGAACTGGGAGCGCAACGGCCACATCGAAGCTGCCGTCAATCTGGCCCACGCCTGGTGCCGGGCACAAGCGATTCCAGGCATGCGCATCGAGCTTGTGCGGCTGCCGGGGCGCACCCCGCTTCTGTTCTTCGAGATCCCCGGCGCCGGCAATCGCACCGTGCTGCTCTACGGCCATCTGGACAAGCAGCCGGAGATGGTGGGCTGGCGCGACGCGATGGGTCCGTGGACTCCGGTGCTCGAGGGTGGCAGGCTGTATGGCCGCGGCGGTGCTGATGACGGCTACGCCGTCTTTGCCTGCCTCACCGCCATCCTCGCTCTCCACGAGCGGCGTATCGAACACGCTCGCTGCGTAGGCATGATCGAGTGCTGCGAAGAGAGTGGCAGCTACGATCTGCCGGCTTACCTCGACGCGCTGAGCGCTCGCGTCGGCAAGGTCGATCTGGTGATCGGACTCGACTCGGGCTGCGGCAATTACGACCAGCTCTGGGTCACCACCTCCCTGCGCGGAATCGCCGCCGGCACGCTCAGCGTCGAAGTGCTGACCGAGGGCGTGCACTCCGGCGACGCCAGCGGCGTCGTCCCTTCGTCTTTCCGTATCGCGCGATCCCTGCTGGATCGCATCGAGGATTCGAGCACAGGCCAGGTCCTGCCCGGCGAATTCCACTGCACGATTCCTCCCGAACGCATCGAGCAGGCACAACAAGCTGGCGCGATTCTGGGCGACACGATCTGGACCAAGTTCCCATTCGCTGCCGGTACGCAGCCCATGGTGCGAGACGCGGGCGAAGCCGTGCTCAACCGCACCTGGCGACCGTTCCTCGCAGTGGTGGGTGCGGACGGATTGCCGCCCATCAGGGACGCGGGCAACGTGCTGCGTCCCCAAACGGCACTGAAGTTGTCGTTGCGCATTCCGCCACTGGTGGATGGTGAACAAGCCGCAGCCGAGCTCAAGCGCATCCTCGAAGCCGACGTGCCAGAAGGCGCCAACGTCGTATTCACACCTGACCAGGGCGCTTCGGGCTGGAGCGCGCCGCCTACCGCGGCATGGCTGCAAACCACGGTCAACGCCGCCTCGCAAGCCTACTATGGGCGCCCTGCAGCGATGATGGGCGAGGGCGGAACCATCCCATTCATGGCCATGCTCGGCAAGCACTTCCCGGCAGCGCAGTTCCTGATCACCGGTGTGCTCGGTCCCAAGTCCAACGCACACGGACCCAACGAGTTCCTGCACATCCCGTATGCCAAGAGGTTGACCTGCTGCGTGGCGCAGGTGCTGGCCGCGCACGCGCAACAGTGATTGGCGACGGACCGCCACGAGCGTGTGGGAGGGAAGCCGCTCGAGTTTTCTCTAGACGTCTGGCGGCGCCACTGCAACCTGGTCGTAGGAATAGCGCCGCGTGATGAGCCGGGAGTGACTGAACACGTCTAGTGCGGTTTCGTACGGTTGCAGCGGAATGGATACAGCGCCGTCCCAGGTCCCCAGCCGCTGGTAGTACTCGATGGCGCGCGTCAACGCGGTGCGGTGGATGCCGGGGAACATGGATTGCTCGGCGGCCGCGATCTCGGGGGGCTTCGCGCTATTCGCCCAGGCGCGCGCTTTGCGGTACGCGCGCATGAAGCGCTTCGCTTCTGGCCGCCTGAGCCACTCAGGGGAGGCGGCGACGCTGCTGAAGGCCACGGGGCCGATCGCTTCGCCCACCGACGCGACAACCCGAGCCACGCCCTCCTGCTCCAGTTGTTGCGGGTAGGGTGCCTGCTCGTGGAACCAATCCGCTTCGCCGGCCCGAAACGCGCTCAGCATCTGATCGGTGCTACCGCGATCCAGCCCCTTCGCCTTGGCGAGATCCACGCCGCGCAGGTGCATGGCGTACGCCAGCATCGCCTGGGGCTGTCCTCCATGCACGAACATGAACCCGCCAGAGAGCAGCTTGTCCCACTGAAAAGCGATGTCCGCACTGCGCCCCGCGATGAGAAAGCCGTCGCGTTGATTGATTTGCGCGAAGTGGATCATGGGCGGCTGCCGGCCCAGTTCCAGCGCGGTCCAGCTGGCTGATACCGCCGACTGAGCGATGTCGATATCACCGGAGGCGATGAACTGCGCCACGGTCCTCCCCGGCGGCGCGACGGCGTAGCTCGGCTCGAAACCTTCATCCTTGAGAAAGCCGGCCGCAATGGCGGCCAGCAATGGGCTGTAGAACGCCGAATGGCGCGAAACCATGATTCTGAGCGTCGTCATCTGCGGCTGCCCAAGTCCGAAAGGACGCAGTCTCACCGTAGCCGCGCGTATTGGCAAGCTGTACGTCGCGCCGGCGTCCGGCCAGATCAAGCTGATCGGCGTGTTGTACGATGGTGCGCTTCGATGGGCTCGCCGTGTTCCGCGCACGCGGTGCCGGCGAACCCCTGCTGGTGCTGGACTGCGCGCTCTGAGCCCGACACGAGGGCAGCTGCACTGGGTGAGCCTATGTCTTGTAGAGGAGAAGGATGATGCGAAACCCTGATCGTGCGAACGAGCGGCGCAACTTTCTCCGTCGCTGGGGTTTGCTGCTGCCCTTCGCTCTGGCCCTGCCGACATGGAAGGGGAACGCGCGCGATGCCCAACCTCAGGAGCTCGCACAGACGCCGGCGTGCTCGGACGGCGAGGAACCGACCCCGCGCCAGATGGAAGGGCCATTCTTCAAGCCGCGTTCTCCGCAGCGCACGTCGCTTCTCGAGGCGGGATTGCGCGGCACCAGGATCGTCGTCAGCGGGCAGGTGCTCTCCACGGGCTGCAGACCGGTCGCCGGTGCCCTTCTGGACTTCTGGCAGTGCGACGACGCAGGCGAGTACGACAACAGCGGTTACCGGCTGCGCGGTCATCAGTTCAGCGACAGCGCCGGGCGCTATCGGCTGGAGACCATCGTGCCTGGTGTCTATCCCGGCCGCACGCGCCACATTCATGTGAAGGTCCAAGCGGCCGACGGGCCGGTGCTCACAACCCAGCTCTACTTTCCCGGCGAGCCGGAAAACCGGCGCGACTTCCTTTTCCGGCAGGAGCTGCTACTGACAACTACGGAAGCGGGTGACGTAAGGACAGGCCACTTTGACTTCGTGCTCAAAGTCGCCCAGACCGCGTCGATCAGGCCCCACGGCGGGCGAGCGCTCAGCGGCCAGGTCGATTGACAAGGTAAATACCCGCGCCCACGAGCGCCACTGCGCCCGCAAAGGCGGGGCGAAGCGGCTCGTGCAGCACCAGCACACCCGCGATCACCCCGAACAGCGGTGTCAGGAACGTGAACACCGAGAGTCGGGTGGCCATATACCGGGTGAGCAGCCAGAACCAGGCGAGGTAGCTGGCGAAGGTCACGACCGCGCCCTGGTACAACAGGCTGGCCCAGACCAATAGAGTGAGCTCAACGATGCCCGGTTCGCCCAGAAGGAGGGAGAGCACCGGCAGCATCAGAGCGCAGGTTCCAATCTGGTAGAGCAACGTCTTGGCCGGGCTGACCACCGACAGCTTGGTGGTGCGGATCACCACGGTGGTTGCGGCCCAGAGCGCGGCTGCGACTACCCCGAACGCGTCCCCCAGCAATGAGGAGCGGTCGGAGGCGAATCCGTCCCAGAACGCCACGGCGATTCCAACGAAAGCGAGAGCGATGCCGGCCCACTTGTCCGCTTCCAGGCGCTCGCTCGGAACGAGCGCATGCAGGCCGAGCGCGGTGAGACATGGCGTCAGGTAGAGGAACACGACCATGCGCGACGCGCCGGTGTAGTTGAGCCCCGCGAAGATGAACAGGAACTCGCCGGCGAACAGCACGCCCGCCAGCAGCCCGGGCCGAAGCGAGCCATCGTGCTCGAACAACGGAGTGCCGCGCAGCCGGGCCCAGACGACAAGCAGGACCAACGCAATCAAACAGCGCAGGCCGCCTTGCATCACCAGCGATACTCCGGGCGCTGCCAGTTTGGCGGCCACGTGCCCAAAGCCCCATATCAAACACAACAGCGTCATCGTCGCGATGGCCGTTGCGTCGACGGGCTTGCGGACGGCTGAAGCGTAGGTCACAAATTACGCAGCAGATGCCGTGTTTGATGGGAAAAACCGCGCAATATACCAGCGATCCAAGGCGCGGGCGCGGAATGCGCACCTGTCGCCGCACTGTTCCGTGCCGCAACTCCACAGGGCCCGGACCGACTTTGCGAAAGGGGTCGCATGCGCTGGTGTCGCGGGCCTTTGTGTAAGCTGCGAAAGTGGCCGGTCCGGTTGAGACGGCCGGCTTGGTGAGGCTGCTTCTGGGAGACGAGTGAATGCCAAAGATACTGCTGATACAAGGCGCCAATATGAGCTACTTGGGACGGCGCCAACCGGAGATTTACGGCACCACCAGCGCCGCCGAGCTGGACGAGATGGTGCGCGCCCACGCACGCGACAAACGCTATGACGTCGAGATCTTCTACACCCACCTCGAGGGCGAAGCCATAGGGCGTCTGTACAAGGCGGTAGACGAACACGTCGATGGGGTGGTGATGAACCCGGCTGGCTTCACTTACGGCGGCTACGCGCTGCGCGATTGCCTGCAGACGCTGCCGTTTCCCTACGTCGAGGTGCACATGACCAATATCGCGAAACGCGGTCTGGAGTCGGTACCCGCGGCGGCCGCGGCAGGCACCATTGCGGGCTTCGGCGTCCAGTCCTATTTGCTCGGCCTCGAGGCCATGCTCCGGCTGCTGAACTCAGGCCGGTAGCTTGCGGGGCTAGGGCCTCCCTATTGCGCGAGCAACTCGCTGAGGAAGCTCTTTTGCGTGATGATCAGACAGGAACGCGCGGGATTGCGCGAGGTGCGCTCGAGACGCAGCAGCTGAGATCCTTCCCGCCAGACGTACACGGCGTTTCTGGCCGCGCCCTGAGGGCCCCCATGCATGCTGCCGAGCTCAGCCTGTCCGGGCCCCAACTCATGAATCAGATCGCCCAGGACCTCGTCGAATCGGTCGGGCGGAAACTGAGCTTCGATTGCAGTAAGGCGTTCGCCGCTGAAGTGCAGGCTCAGCCCTTCGAGGGGTGCGCCCGCTAGGGTTTCGCTGCCGGGGATTTTGAGCGTACACACCGTGTACAGTAGACACGCCGAGGTACCGCTACACTCGTAGCGTGGATCGTTGAGCACGCTATCGAAGCGCTCACCGAGCTCGCGCCCGTTCAGCGAGAACCCGCCAGCTTCAGCGTGCCCACTGCACAGGCACAGCGCCAACGCCGCGAGACATGTCCTCAAGCGCATGCATCAATCCTGGCTTTGCATCGGCCCAAAAAAAACGGCGGCACGCGGCCGCCGCTGAATCGCTTCGCTACCGGCCCTAGACGGCCAGTTTACCCTCGTTGATCGGCAACTCCAGAATGCGCTTGCCGGTTGCCGCGAAGATGGCGTTACACAACGCCGGCGCAAACGGGGGTGTCCCCGGCTCGCCTACGCCTCCCGGCGGGAAGTTGCTGGCTTCCACGATGTGCACGCGGATGTCACGCGGGGCGTCGGGCATGCGCACCAGCTGGTACTCGCCGAAATTGCTCTGCTGGATGCGGCCTTCCTTCGCGGTGATCTCGGTGACGCAGGCGCTCATGCCGTAAATGCAGGCGCCCTCCATCTGCGACCTCACGCGGTCGACGTTCACTATACGGCCCGCATCGCATACCACGTCTACGCGCGGTACGGAGACCTTGCCGTCCTTGTCGACCTTGACGTGCACCGCTGTCGCCACGTAGGTGGTGAAGCTGCGGTGCACAGCCAGTCCGATGGCCTCGCGTGCCGGCAGCTTCTTGCCATAGCCCGCGTTCTTCGCCGCTACCCGCAGCACGTTCTTGAGCCGGCTGGTCATGATCGGGTACTCGTCGTAGGTCTGATCGTAGTTCCAGTAATCAGTGCTCGACAAGTCGACGACGCGGTCGGGACCGAGCAGCTCGAGCAGGAACTCGTACGGGTCGCGGCCCGCGGCTTCGGCGAGCATGTTGGCCATCGTGTTCTGCGCAAACGCGTTCGGGATGTTATTGACCGACCGCAGCCACCCGATACGCACGTGCGCCTTCGCCTTCCCGTTCTCCAGCTGGATGTTGGGGATGGCGTAGGGCAGATCCAGGTATCCCAGG
>Ga0335082_10002837_pt1 | contig 18749 bp, 14 predicted proteins | sample Lox_Sample_41_FD_206718 | JGI IMG/M metagenome (GOLD analysis project Ga0335082, IMG submission 206718) | Soil microbial communities from Loxahatchee National Wildlife Refuge, Florida, United States - Lox_Sample_4.1 | ecosystem: Environmental > Terrestrial > Soil > Wetlands | place: USA...
GGCGCCGATGCTGCCGCAATTGCATAGGTCCTTCAGCCCGCAAAAGACGCGGGCCTTCAGGATGACAGAGCTTTGAATTAGGCGACAGCAGTGCCATTTCGGAACGCTTTCCACAGTAATTCTCTCGATTCGCCTTTTCTTCGCTTTCATTCCTATGTATAATCCGGCCAGACTTAGAGAGCACTAATTATTTCCTCGCAGCACTAAGGAGCCACTCCATGGCGGATGAACGGGGCAAGGCGATTGAGCTTGCGGTTTCTCAGATTGAAAAGCAGTTCGGCAAGGGATCGATTATGCGGCTGGGGTCGAAGGACGCGATCCTGCCGATCGCGGTGATCCCGACCGGTTCGATTTCGTTCGACGCAGCGTTGGGCGTGGGAGGATTCCCGCGCGGCCGCGTGATTGAAGTGTTCGGGCCTGAATCTTCCGGCAAGACGACCATTACCTTGCAAGTCATCGCCGAAGCGCAGAAGACCGGCGGCATGGCGGGATTCGTCGATGCGGAACATGCGCTCGATCCCGGATATGCGAAGAAGCTGGGCGTGGATGTCGACAATCTGCTGGTCTCGCAGCCGGACTATGGCGAGCAGGCGCTGGAAATTACCGAGGCGCTGGTGCGGTCGAACGCGATAGACGTGCTGGTGGTTGACTCGGTCGCGGCCCTGGTGCCCAAGGCTGAACTCGACGGCGAGATGGGCGACAGCCACATGGGACTGCAGGCGCGGCTGATGTCGCAGGCGCTGCGCAAACTGACTGGCACCGTGGCGAAGTCGCGCACCTGCCTGATCTTCATCAACCAGATTCGCGAAAAGATCGGGGTGATGTTCGGGAATCCCGAGACGACGACGGGCGGCAAAGCTTTGAAGTTCTACTCGTCGGTGCGCATCGACATTCGCCGGATCGCGGCGGTAAAGGAAGGCGATGTCGTCATCGGCTCGCGCACGAAGGTCAAGATCGTCAAGAACAAGGTCGCGCCACCGTTCCGCGAGGCGGAGTTCGACATTCTCTACGGGGAAGGCATATCGCGCGAAGGCGACCTGCTCGATCTGGCTTCGAACAACAACATCGTTGAAAAATCCGGCTCCTGGTACAGCTATAAGGGCGAACGCATTGGCCAGGGACGCGAGAACGCGCGGCAGTTCCTGAAAGACAATAAAGACGTCATGGCGAAGCTGGACACTGAAGTGCGGAAGGCGCTGGGATTGATCGCAACGCCCTCCCCAGCAGCTGCGGCGACGCCGGCTACCGCAGGGGCGAAGGTCGCGACCATGCCTACCGGGACAGACACTCCCAAAGCGCCGATTGTAGCGGCGCGGCGGTAAGGATCGTTCCTCCGGGCGTAGCCGGCGTGGGCTGCGCCCGGCTCCCTTCATAGGTGTAGGGGCGGACTCCTCCGTCTGCCCCACTGCATTGCCATCCCCAGTCCTGCCCGCATAGAATCTTCTATTGCCTTGCGTTGTGGCTCTATTCCGGCCGCTCGTGCCGCTCGCGAGTGGCGTTTCACCGAGGACCATTGAACAAGGGCACGGCACTCTATCCGGGATCGTTTGATCCGACACACAACGGGCACCTCGACCTGATTCAGCGCGGGAGCAAGATTTTTGACGAACTCGTCGTGGCGATCCTGAGGAACTCGGAGAAAAGTCCGATGTTCAGCGTGGCCGAGCGTTCGGAGATGCTTCGCACGCTGACCGCCGACCTGCCGAACGTCCGGATCGATACCTTCGACGGGCTGATGGTCGAGTACGCGAAATCGATTGACGCGACCTGCGTGCTGCGCGGCATCCGAGCCCTCAGCGACTACGAATACGAGTTCCAGATGGCGCTGATGAACCGCAAACTGGAACCCACGCTGGAAACGGTCTTTATGATGCCGGCCGACAAGTACTCCTACGTGAGTTCGCGGCTGGTGCGGGAAGTGGCGCAGGCGGGCGGTCCGGTCAAGGGACTTGTCCCGGAAATTGTGGAACAAAAGTTGCGCGAAAAATTAGATCCGGCATACAAGCTGGGCGAGACGCAACTCGTTGAAGTGCCCAGGAGAAGGAAAAAGAAGGCATGACTACGGCAATCATGGAAGCAGTGAAACTCACGGAGCGAATTAATCGGATTGAACCTTCGGCCACCATGGCGGCGGTGGCAGAGGCGGAAAAGCTGCGCCAGCAGGGCATTGATGTGGTGGACTGCACAGCCGGCGAACCGCATTTCTCTACTCCCCAGCACGTCAAGGATGCGGCGATCGCTGCGATCCAGGCGAATTTTTCCCGCTACACCGCGGTTGGCGGAACACTGGAATTGAAGGATGCAATTCTGCGGCGGCACAGCGAAGACTTCGGCTCGGCCTACAAACGCGAAGAGGTCTATGCCTCAGTCGGCGGCAAGCATGCGCTGTTTAATGCGATTTCCGTTCTCGTGGATCACGGCGACGAAGTCATCCTGCCGGTGCCCTACTGGGTGTCGTTCAAAGACATGGTGAACTACGTCGGCGGAAAGTGCGTGCTGCTCAACGCCGACGAGTCCCAGGGATTTCGCGTCACCGCGGCCATGGTGGAACGGTTGATCACGCCGCGCACCAAACTGATCATTCTGAATTCGCCGTCGAATCCCTCAGGCGCGGTGATGAGCCTGGAAGATATGATGGCGGTGATCCGACTGGCGCACGAGCGCGACATCTGGGTGATTTCCGATGAGTGCTACGTCTATCTGAACTATGCTGGGAAGAACTTCTCGGTGGGTGCGCTCAACGAGTACCGGGAGCGCTTCCTCGTGGTCGGCTCTCTTTCGAAAACGTATGCGATGACCGGATGGCGCCTGGGATACACGCTGGGGCCGAAAGCCGTAATCGCCGCTGCATCGAAGCTCCAGAGCCAGTCCACATCGAATCCAACGTCGATTGTGCAGAAGGCGGCGGTCGCCGCCCTTACTGGATCGCAGCAGTGCGTAGCGGAGATGCGGGCGGAGTATATCCGCTTGCGTGATCACATTGTGGCCGGAGTGCGGGCGATTCCGAGCATGCAGTGCACGATGCCCGAGGGCGCGTTCTATGTTTATCCGAACGTTTCCGGGTTCTTTGGCAAGGGTGGTCTGAAGTGTGCGGCCGATTTCGCGCACGGACTCCTTCACAAGGCGCACGTTGCGACCGTCGCGGGCGAAGGGTTCGGCACAACCGACCACATCCGTATTTCGTATGCCACGACCATAGAAAACCTGGACAAGGCGCTGGAGAGAATGCGGAAATATTTCGGATCCCTATAGTCAGCGAACTTGGAATGCGCGTGTAGAACTGGGGAAACGCGCATTACCCCGAATCACCCAACACGAGAACCCATTATGACCTTGCGACAACTACGGACGCCGTGCATTCTTCTGTTCGGGGCCTTGCTGCTGTTTTCTGTCGCAGCCGGCCAGTCTGCAGCGGACCACCAGTTGCGAGCGCAATTAAGCGGAGCTTGGCGCCTGATCAGTGTGGAAACAATGCGAGCCAACGGCGAAGTAATCTATCCCTTTTATGGCAAGCACCCGGAAGGGCTGCTGGTCTATGACAAGAGCGGGTGGATGAGCGTGCAGATCGTCTCTGATCCGCAGCCCACGGTTCCGGCCGCCGATTCTCGCGAGGACTTCATGGCGGCGCCTCTCGATCAAAAAGCAAAAGCCGTCGAAGGCTATTACGCGTATTTCGGAACTTGGACTGTAGATCCCGTCAAAGCAACCGTGACCCACCACATTGAACAATCCCTATATCCGGCAGAGCGCGGTGAAAACGGTGTCCGTCACCTCACCCTAGAAGGCGACCACCTGACACTTACCGCCAAGACGCACGAGATGGGTGAGGAACATGAGCGCAAGCTGGTTTGGCAACGGATCCGGGCGGGCCAACACGAGTGATCCGATCAATCCTCAAATTGACCTCGGCGCAGGAGAGTTGGCAATGACCCAGCTCTATCCACTTCTGATGCAGCCTGGATTCGATCCGCGCCCCTGGGGCACGCTCGATCTCTCGCCGATCTACCCGAACCACAAGTTCTCGGAGAAGATTGGAGAAGCGTGGCTGACCGGAGACGACTGCAAGGTCGCCAACGGTCCACTGGCCGGGAAGACGCTCTCTGAATTAAGCCAGCAATACCAGCACGAGTTGGTCGGCAAAGCAGCCCGCGACCCGAAACGTTTTCCATTGCTGCTGAAATTTCTTTTTCCCCACGAAAAGCTCTCGGTGCAAGTACATCCAGATGACACCCAGGCTTTGCGCGTTGGCCAGCCGTGGGGCAAGACAGAATGTTGGTACGTTGCCCACGCCAAGCCCGGGGCACAGATCGGACTGGGATTGAAGTCGGGAGTCACCGCGGCGCAACTCGAAGAGGCCATCCTTCAGACTCGTGCGGAGGAGGCGCTCAACTGGGTAAACGTCTATCCCGGCGACATGATCTACGTCGCGGGTGGAACCGTGCACACGTTGGGTCCGGGATCGGTAATTGTCGAAACGCAGCAACAGTCGGACACGACATATCGCCTTTACGATTACGGGCGCGCGCGCGAACTTCATCTCAAAGATGGCATGGCGGCGGTGAAGGAGACGGTGATGTCGGGAAAAGTGCTGCGGCCCGCACCAATCGAACGGGCGAATGGCAACCGGTTCGAGCCGCTGGTGGGCGCGCCGTATTTCTCGGTTGAAATGTTCACGTGCAAGCAACCGGAGCAGGGTCTGAAGACGCGGGATGAATCCGCAAGAAGCTCGGTCCAGATTCTGGTTGCGCTCGAAGGCTGCGGCGCAATCGAGGCGCAGGGAATGGAGCCTGTGACTCTGGCGAAGGGCGATGCAGTCGTGATCCCAGCCTGCGTCGAGCAGTTCAGCGTCCGGCCGCAGTGGACACTGGAGTTTTTGCGCGCCTATGTGCCGGGAAAGAGCTTGCCGGAACCGGAAACGAGACTGTAGAAATTACGCGAAAAACGTCAGTATGACAAAGAATCCCAATTTCTATCCTGTGATTCTCGCCGGGGGCCGCGGCACGCGCTTCTGGCCGCTGAGCCGGAAGAAGCGCGCCAAGCAATTGCTCGCGCTCGACGGCAAGCAGACGATGATTCAACAGACGGTAACGCGCCTGCTGCCTTTGGCTCCCACGAAGAAGTTCTGGATTATCACCAACGATGATCTGCGGCCTGCGATTGCCAAGCAGTTGCCGAAGCTTCCGAAGGCCCAGATTCTGGCAGAGCCAATAGGACGCAACACGGCCCCGGCGATTGGGCTGGCTGCATTTCTTCTGCTGCGCGAGAATCCGGAAGCGGTGCTCGGACTGTTTCCTTCCGATCATGTGATTGCAGATGAAAAGCGATACCGCGAGACTCTGGAGCGCGGCATCAAGGTCGCGGCGGCGGGCGGGAACATTGTCGTGCTCGGCATTCGTCCCAATCGCGCCGAGACTGGATATGGTTACATCGAAGCGGGCGGCTTGTACCAGGGCGACGCGTTACGCGTCCGCCGATTTACCGAAAAGCCAAACGCAGAGAGAGCTGCCGAATTTGTGGCCGCGGGCAATTACTTCTGGAATAGCGGAATGTTCTTGTGGAGCGCGCGCACGCTGGCGGACGCGCTCAGGGAACATTTGCCGAAGACCGCCCCGCTACTCGAGGAAATTGCCGCTGCTTTCGGCAAGCCAAGATTCGCTGCGACGTTTCGCAAGCTCTACTCCAAGTGCGAAAACATCAGCGTGGACTATGCTCTGCTCGAACCCCGTTCGGCGAAAGGCGAACAGGACAGCAACATTTTCTGCCTTCCGGCCGATTTCGGGTGGAACGACTTGGGATCCTGGACAGCTCTGCACGAGCACCACACAGCGAAGAGCACTCCGCCCGAGGGTAACTTGATCGATGCCTCGGGAACCTTTCTACTGAATGCCCGCAGCAACTACGTGTACGCTCCTGGGAAGTTCGTAGCTGCAGTTGGGGTGAGCAACGTCGTTGTCGTGGAGACACCCGATGCACTGCTGATTACGACGCTGCAGCATGCGCAGGATGTGGGAAAGATCGTGAAGCATCTGGACGAGAGGAAGATGAACAAGCTGGTTTAGCGAGGCGAGACGCCTCCGCAAATGCCGCCGGGACGGCGGCACTACTTATGGCGCAAGAGATCAAGTTCGGAACAGACGGATGGCGTGGAATCATCGCCGACGACTTCACTTTCGAGAACGTGCGGCGCGTCGCCGGGGCGATCGCGGGCTACGTTTTGAAAAACGAGGATCCCAAAGCCGGCGTCATCGTCGGATACGACTGCCGCTTTGCCTCTCCTGCAGCCGCGAAAGTCGTCGCTGAGGTAGTTTCCAACGCCGGCATCCCCGTGAAGCTGGCGAACGACTACACGCCTACTCCCGCAGTTTCGTATGCAGTGAAGCGTCGGGGCGCGGCGGGCGGAGTGATGGTTACCTCCAGCCACAATCCGTGGAATTGGAACGGAGTTAAGTTCAAGGGAAACTTCGGCGGGTCAGCGACTCCCGCAATCATGAAGAAGATCGAAGGCGAGCTGGCCGCTGGTGCCGCGCCAAAGAGTACCAAGGCTGCAATCGAGGAAGTCGACCTGAAGAAGGACTACGTCGCGGCGGTCTGCGCGTTCGCCGACATGGATCTCATTGCGAAAACAAAGTTCAAGTTTGCTGTCGATGCGATGTACGGCTCTGGCCGCGGCGTGTTGCCCGGAATCTTCGCCGAGCGCGGAGTGCAGTGCGTGACGATCCGTCAGGAACTGAATCCGCTGTTCCCGGGAATCAATCCGGAACCGATCGAGCCGCACACGGCGATGCTGCAGCAGACTGTGGTTCGCGAGAAATGCGACGCTGGACTCGGAACCGACGGCGATGCCGACCGGATTGGCGCGGTCGCAGAAGATGGCAGCTTCGTCGACTCGCACAAGATCTTTTGCGTATTGCTGCGGTGGTTGCTCGAGCGCAAGAAGTGGCCCGGCGATGTGGTCCGGGCATTCAATACCACGCGCATGCTCGACCGCATCGCGGCAAGGTATGGCCGCAAGCTGCACGAGACGTCGATCGGATTCAAGTACGTCGCCGATCTCATGATGGAGCGCGAGATTCTGATGGGGGGCGAAGAGTCCGGCGGGATCGGTTATTCGCGCTTTCTACCGGAGCGCGATGGCGTGTTGAATTCGTTGCTGCTGGCGAACGCCATGGCCGAAGAGGGCAAGACTCTCGGTCAACTCGTGGCGGATCTGCAACGCGACTTCGGACCACACTACTACGGTCGCCGCGACTTACATATTCCCGACGCAATGAAACAGAGTGCGATTCAGCGCGCTCGAGCCGACAGCACGCAGACGCTCGGTAAGTACAAGGTGCTCAAGAAAGAGTACATGGACGGCGTAAAGTTTTTCCTGGATGCTCCCGCAAACGGCAACGGTGCGGAGGCTTGGGCACTGTTCCGCGCGTCTGGCACTGAGCCACTGTTGCGGCTTTACACGGAGGCCTCCTCGCCAACATTGGTGAAAGAACTGCTCGCGACTGGTGAGGATTTCGTAAGGAACAGCGGGTAATGGCGATTCGATAACTATGGCTGACGATCCCATCGTGTATCAGGCGGACTCGCCCGAGGCGCAGCGCTACAATCGCATCCGACGCTGGCTGGGGATCGCCGACTTTGCGGTTGGGTTGGTCTTCCTCATCCTGTTACTGGCAACACGCTGGTCGGACTCGCTGCGCGATCTTGCCTACCGCTGGGGTTCTCAGCAATATTCTCTTTCTCTTTTCATGTACGTGGTATTGCTGCTCGGATTCAGCAAGGTAGTAGGAATCGGGTTGGACTACTACGGGTTCCGGCTGGAGCGCGGATTTAAGCTATCGAACCAGAAATTTGGCTCGTGGCTATGGGATGAGGCCAAGGGGTTCCTGGTGGGGCTTGTCCTCGGAAGCATCGTGGTCGAACTGCTGTACTTCACCATCCGCCAGTGGCCGCAATATTGGTGGATGCTGGCCTGGGCACTGTTCATGGCACTGTTTATTCTTCTGGCGCAGCTCGCTCCGGTCGTGCTATTCCCGATCTTCTATAAGTTCGAGCCTCTCGAAGACGATGATCTGAAGCGCCGGCTGATCATATTGAGCCAGCGCGCCGGTACCCATGTTCGCGGTGTGTATCGGTGGCGGCTATCGGAGAAGAGCAAGAAAGCCAATGCAGCACTCACCGGCTTGGGCAATACGCGGCGAATCATTCTTGCCGACACGCTCCTCGACAACTACACACCCGACGAGATCGAAGCGGTTTTGGCGCACGAACTTGGCCATCACGTGCACCGGCACATTCTGAAGAGCATTCTTGTGCAGGCCGGCATTACTCTCCTCGGGTTCTGGGCGGCGAATTGGACGTTGCACTACGCGGTTGACCACCACATGTTCGAGCAATTGTCGGACTTCGCCAATTTGCCTCTCCTGACGCTGGTTTCAGTGGTCCTTTCGTTCCTGCTCATGCCGGCATTGAATGCTTACTCACGCTTCAATGAGCGGCAGGCCGATCGCTATGCGTTTGAATCCATTCACAGCATTGCGCCGTTTGTATCGTCGATGAACAAGTTGGCCGAGCAGAACCTGGCGGAGCGGACTCCATCGAAGTGGGTGGAGTGGTTCTTCCAGTCGCATCCGTCGATTTCGAGGCGGCTCGCCGCAGCCGAGTCGTGGAGCAAGTCGCAGCACGCGACTCCACAACCATGAATGGAAACCTACGCCGGATCGTGCTACTCATCCCACTGCTGATTGCCGTCTCTTCAAGCGCCATCCTGGGGCAGAGCTCCAAGTTCAATCAGCCGCAAGCTCCTTTCCATATCTTCGGCAACACGTACTATGTGGGCACGCATGGATTGAGTTCGGTCCTGATCACATCCGCGTCGGGCCATGTTCTGATGGATGGCGACCTGGCGGAGTCGGCCACGCTCATTGCCGACAACATTCGATCGCTCGGCTTTCGCATCGAAGACGTGAAGCTGATTGTGAACTCGCACGTGCATTTTGACCATGCGGGCGGCATCGCAGAATTGCAGCGACGAAGCGGTGCGCGTGTCGTGGCCAGTCCCTGGAGCGCGCAGGTCCTGCGAACTGGCGGGATTGGTCGCGGAGATCCACAATCGAAGACGCTGACGCCGATTGCCGCGGTCAAGAATGTGAGTGCGTTCCGCGAGGGCGAGAGCCTTCATGTCGGAGACGTTACGGTGACGCCCCACCTGACTGCCGGGCACACGCCGGGTGGAACCAGTTGGACCTGGAAATCGTGTGAAGGGACGCAGTGCCGCGACATGGTTTATGCCGACAGCCTGAATCCAATTTCCTCTCCCGAATTCAAGTTTTCCCAGAGTCGCGACTATCCCAACGCGATTGCGGATTTCGAAAGAAGTTTTGCTTTTTTCGAGGCCACGCCCTGCGACATTCTGATCACGGCTCACCCGGAACTCTCGGGCTTGTGGGATCGGCTGTCCTCGCGGGAGAGGGGCCTAACGCCGGACCCAATGGTGGACACCGGCGCGTGCCGAAAGTATGCGGAAAGCGGGCGGGAGAGGCTTCGGCAGCGACTGGCGAGCGAGAGACAGCGATAATCCGGGCGGTTATCGCTTCTTCAGGATCTCGATTACCCGCTCGAGATCTTCTTCCGTATCGACCCCCACACTGTCATGCGGCGTTTCGCCGCAGTAAATCGAAATTCCATTCTCCAGAAACCGCAACTGCTCCAGCCGCTCACTCTTCTCTAACGACGATTCCGGAAGTGCGACGAATCGATCCAGAGCCGCCTTACGGTAAGCGTACAATCCGAGGTGTTTGAAGTAATGCAAGCCCGTCTTGTCGCGATCAAACGGAATAGTGGCGCGAGAGAAATACAATGCGCGGCCGGAGAGATCCGTCACCACTTTCACCGCGTTCGGGTTGGGGATGTCGACCTCGGCGGCGGGCGTCATCAAGGTCCCAACCTGAGCTTCAGGATTCTCCATCACCTTCAGAAGAGACGCGATCTGCTCGGCGCGCACCATCGGTTCATCACCCTGCACATTGATATAGACGTCGGCAGGTTTCTTACCGGAAATCTCGTGCACGCGCTCGGTGCCGCTGCGGTGACTCGCAGCCGTCATCTGCACGTTCCAGCCGCGCTTGACGCAGGTGTCGAGAATTTCCGCGGAGTCAGTGGCAATGATGACGTCGTCCAGCACCGTGGAAGAACGGACGGCCTCATACACGACGCCGATTAGCGGCTTGCCCGCAATCTCGCGGAGCATCTTGCGCGGCAGGCGCGTTGAGGCCAATCGGGCCGGGATCACAGCAATGGCTTTCATGGATGTTCTGATTATTCCACGGAAGACTATTTCGATTTCAGATCGAACGCCGTTTTGTGCCGCGGCTGATACAGGCCGATCGCGGCGCCGCTGGGCATTGGAATCGTCGTGCTGGTTCCCCATCCGGCTTGCTGGAATTCGGTGCAGTGTACGTTCTTCTTCTTAAGGGATGCGGCGAGCGCGTTCAGGTCGTCGCACATCAGATAGAGCACCGCGCCTTCGAGGGCGTGACCGGCGTGCTCCATTGTGAAGGCTTTGTCAGTGGGATGAAACGCAGCTTCCGCCGGAGGCAGGGCGAAGATGAGCCAGCCTTCGCCGACATCGACGTGCGGGAAGCCGAGAACGTCACGGAAAAACGCGCGGTCGGACTCAGGATCCCTGCTGTAAAAGAGAAGATGCGCTCCGTTAATCATGGCGGAGAGTATATCCTGACTATCGATTTCGTCACGATTCTGCGGGGGCTCGGGGCACGGTAAGTTTGACCTATTCTGCAGCGGCTTCTAAAATCAAGAATTGGACGTGACGCCGTGAGACCGCGTCGCGTCCATGCCGCGAAAGTGTCGGTTTCGGTTCCGGTCCGCAGTTCCTTTCGCACATCCTTCCCAGCTTCAAGCAAGTGGCGGTGTAGCTCAGGTGGTTAGAGCGACGGTCTCATAATCCGTAGGTCGTTGGTTCGAGTCCAACCGCCGCCACCAAGACTTCTCGGTACGTTATGCCTACGCTCTCTAGTAATCCGTTGCCGGGTTCAACGGCGCCGTTGGAAATCCCGCAGGCACGGTGGGCACGTTGATCAGCGGATTCGAGCGGCCCGGACAATTCGGGCATGCTCCCGTCGTATTGAAGGGAACGAATCCGATGTTGGGCGGCCCGGTCAGGAAAGTGTAGTTGTCATTGGGATACGGTGCCGAGGTGAATCCCGGAGTCACCGACAGGCTGCTAATGTCCTCGCCAAGCGCCTGCCAGTTCGGCAACGTGTAGTACGTCTTGCTCTGGCAGGTGGACGGCTGAGTATTGAATGCCTTCGGGTCCGTGGCGAAATTCTCCGTCGTATTCCAGTAATCGTTACTGGAGAAATTCTGCGCCGATCCCAGCGGATTGCCGAGATAGGTTGAGCCATTCTGCAGGTTCGCCGACGGCGTCGACGCGCTGGTGCGGTCTTGCAAGAAGATGTTGCTGCTGAAGTTGAACTGCGAGTATCCCGACTGCGCGCACGCGAAAGTGTTGATAATGCTTTTGCGGGTGAAGGCGAAAATATTGTTGCTGACGCCGATCATCTGCCCGGTCGAGGGCGGGCCCATCGTGATGTTGACCGCATTGTTGGTGCGGTACACGAGATTGTTGCCGATCTCGATCGGGCCTCCACGATCGATGTAGAAGCCATTGCCGCCGTAGCCGTCCGAGTCCTGCGAGGACCCGTCGCTAAGGTCGTGAATCTTGTTGTTCACCACGGTGTCGCCGGTGGCGTTGTAGGTTGCCAGGTAGACCGCGCCGAAATCGTTGAGAATCCCCTGGCCCAGATTCCAGATGTGGTTGAACGTGACCGATTGGTTAAATCCGCCTCCGGAGTTCGCAGTTCCCTGGCAACTGGACGTGAAGCTGGGGAAGCAGATCATGATCCCGTCGCTGTACCCATCCGTCACATCGTTATGCATCGTCGAGACATCGTGTCCGAGCAGGTTGGCGATGCCCGCGCTTCCCGGAAACTTGCGGCCTATGCCCTGAATCAGGTTGTTCTGAATCGTGCCGAACTGGAAGACATTGGTGTCGTTCTCCGCCCCACTGGGAATGCGTCCGGTCAGAATACCTCCGGCCCCGATATCCCAAAGCGCGTTGTTCTGAATCATGTCACCGATCGCGAGGCCCAGGTTGTCGGTGGGGAACGACAATCCGTAGCCCTCGATGTTCGTGAAGCTGTTGCTGTCGAACGTGACGTAGCTGCAATCGGCGCACTGCACTGCGGCCGGCACCATCAACTCCGATTGCGAGCCTGGGTAACCGGCCAAACTGACAACGTAGTTGTCGTGCGAGAACGTGAGTCCGTAGAAGCTGCGGTATTGCAAGCCGGTTGCGGTCATTACTTGCGGCTGTTGCGGAATGATGACCGTATCGAAGTTCGGATTCTCGCCGGGCTTGGCAAGGTAACTCAGAACCCATGCCCCTGGCTTAGAGCGATCAAGGAACCACTGACCGGCCGCCCCCAGGGTGTCGCGGGCATTCTCGATCAGGTAGCGGTGAGTGGGGATGTACCCGTGCGCGGTGCCCGTGTCCGTGCTGCCCGTCAGGTAGATCAGATGATTGGTCGTATCAATGCAGCTGATGCGCTGCCACGAAACATCCCACTGTTCGAAGACAGCGACCTGTATGTCTCCCTGCAAACTCGGAGGACCGTCAGGTTGCCCACAGAGGTTTCCAGTTGTCGCGGCATAGTTCTTCCACTTGGTAGTAATCGGATCGCTGGGATTGTAGTAGAAGCGATCGTTGTAGCCGGTTACATTCCCCGCCACGCGATAGTAAGTTCCAAGCGGCTTCGAATTCGACGATCCAAGACGCGGTCGCTGTCGCCGCACCCCGTTGTAGTAGAGTGCTTCAAAGTTGACAGTATTGGCCGGAAGCGTGGTCTGCCACATGTTGCTGGAGGTGTTGACCCACTTCGTTACGCGTACCCCACCGGAAAACACCGGTGTCTCTCCCGGATAGTTCTCGAAGACCACAGGAGCCGAGCCGCTGCAACCGCTGTCGGCAGATGTGAAGTTCAACGCGAGATTGGTCCAGGTTCCGCCGCGGAATTGCACGATGATTGGCGCCTTCTGCGCCGGACAGTGGGCGCCCAGGTAGTTCGCCATGACCAGCGACTCGGCCTTCTGCGGAGTCGCGAGCGGCAGCGCAAGAGTGCCGGGGTTGGAGTCGTTGCCCGTCGTTGAGACGTAATAAGCCACGGTGCTCGGTACGACAGAGACCTGAGTCGTCCCCGTGACCGAGTTGTATACCCCTTTGATCGCAGTCTGACCGGCGCTGTTCGCCGTAACCATACCAGTGGCACTCACGGAGGCAATCGTCTTGGTGGTCGAGCTCCATGCCACAGACCCGGTCAAGTCCTGCGTACTACCGTCGGTGTAAGTTCCGATTGCGGTCAGTTGCTGCGTCATTCCCACGGTGAGTGACGGATTCGACGGAGTCAGCGCAATCGAGACCAGAGTCGGCGCGGTGACCGTCAGCTTGGCGGCGCCGGAAATTGTGCCCGAAGCCGCGGAGATATATACCGTGCCCTGCGCCACCGTGCTCGCCAGACCCGCGCTGACCGTGGCCGTCGTCGGACTGGCGGAAGTCCACGTTGCCGACAGCGTGAGGTTCTGCGTGCTGTGGTCGGAATAAGTTCCTACGGCGCTGAATTGTTCAGTCGCCCCCAAGCCCACCGATGCAGCGGGCGGATTCACCGCGATCGAGAGCAAATTGCTGGCCGACCCAGTGCCGATCAGAGAAACGACTTGTGGGTTGTTGCTGGCGTTGTCAACGAAAGTCAGTGTGCCGGCCCTCGTGCCGGTCGCGGTCGGTTTAAAGATGAGCGACGTGGTGCAGCTTGCCCCGGCGGCCAGCGTTTTAGGACGCACAGGACACGTCGAACTGACCTGGAAGTCGCTCAGGTTGCTACTGATGGAACTGATCGTCAAGGCGGTCGATTGGTTATTGCTCAGTGTCACCTGCTGCGGAGGGCTTGATGTGCCAAGCTTTGCGCTGCCGAAAGTGAGGGTGGCGGGAGTAATGACCACGGCCAGTACACCCGTTCCAGTCAGACTCACCATTGGATTGACGCCGGAATCCGTAAGAATCACAAGCGTTGCGGGGCGGAGTCCCGTCACTGTGGGTGTAAAGAAAACTGAAATCGTGCAACTGGCTCCGGCAGCCAGGGTTTTCGGAGCGAACGGGCAGTTGGTGCTGTTGCTATAGTCCGTGAGGCTCAGAGAGATCATCGAGATCGTGAGTGCGACGGACTGATTGTTCGTGAGCGTCGTAGTCTGCGCTGTGCTCGTGGAATTCAGGGCCTGATTGCCAAAAGAGAGGCTGCTCGGATTTACGGTAGCTGCATTTACAGCCATGGCGGGGAGAGCCGCCGCCACAATGAAACAGGCGGCGAAGGATCGGAGGAGCCTTCCAGATTTCATCAGAACCCTGCGCAATGAGATTCGGCATCCAGCCACGAGCGCGAGATTGGAGGAGAAAAGTGGATGTTTCGCTGTCTCGTCGCTTACCCGGGTCCGTCCGCCGGAGCGAGTCCGAGGGTCAGGATGCACGGAAGAGGCCTCGGCCCGTCCTTTTAGGTCCGGCAATTGTAGCGGAGGGGGGAAGAAAGTCAAAGGAGAAGAAAGACCCGGTTAAGGCCTGTTCCGCGTGGTTCGTGCCGCGGTTTCGCAAACGGATGCCTGGGGCGGCTGCCGACTTCTCGATCGATGGTATCTTTATGATGAATCAAGAGTTTCGACGACCGGCGCGCACATGGACGTTCTCAAAGATCTCTTTGAAAGGCACTTTCACGTTCCGGCGGAGCAAGTGCGCCCGCTGCAGGGAGATCTGGGCGCGTCAGGACGCAAGATCATCCGCCTGACCGGCAATGGGAAGAGTGCGATTGGCATCCTGTACGGCGTGCGCGAAGAGAACGCCGCCTTCCTCGAGTTCTCCCGCCACTTCCGCAGGCATGGGTTGCCGGTTCCTGAGATCTATGGCGAAGACCTTGAGCAAGGTGCATATCTCGAGGAGGACCTCGGGGACACGTCGCTGTTCGAGTTTCTCTCGAAGAATCGCTCGGGGGATACGATCGCTCCCCAGGTGGTCGCAGCCTATCGCGAAGTGATCGGCACACTGCCACGGTTTCAGATCGAGGCCGGCAAGGACCTCAACTACAAGCTGTGCTATCCGCGCGGAAGCTTCGACCGGCAGTCGATCTCGTGGGATCTGAATTACTTCAAATACTATTTTCTGCGCCTGGCCGGAATTCCGTTCAGTGAGCAGGCGCTTGAAGATGACTTCGGCCGGTTGACCAAATTTCTGCTGAGCGCACCGCGGGACTACTTCCTGTATCGCGATTTTCAATCGCGCAACATCATGCTGCACGGCGGGCATCCGTATTTTCTCGACTACCAGGGCGGACGCAAGGGTGCGCTGCAGTATGACGTTGCTTCACTCTTATACGATGCCAAGGCTGACCTTCCACCAGAACTGCGCCAGCAACTCCTCGACCACTATCTGAAGACGCTGCAGCCCTTCGTCGACGTGAAGCCCGAAGCGTTCATGCAGCATTACTACGCCTACGTCTACATCCGCATCATGCAGGCGCTCGGAGCTTATGGTTTTCGCGGGTTCTATGAGCGCAAAGTACATTTCCTGCAGAGCGTTCCATTTGCCCTGAAGAATCTGCGGTGGCTGCTGCATAACGTCACTCTTCCCATCGAGCTTCCCACGCTGATCCAGGCATTTCACAGCATGCTGCGCTCCGAGAAGCTGCAGGGGCTCGCTTCTGACGCGGATAATCTCAGCGTGCAAATTCTCAGTTTCTCGTTTCATCGAGGAGTGCCTCGAGATGACAGCGGCAATGGTGGTGGCTTTGTCTTCGACGGACGGGCTCTGCCCAATCCCGGGCGGGAAGAGCGTTTCAAGGCGTTGACCGGAAAGGACGCACCGGTGATCGAGTATCTGCAACAGCAGGAGAGCGTTCACCAGTTCCTCGCCAGTGTAATGTCGCTCGTCGACGCCAGCGTGCGCAACTACCAGCAGCGTGGCTTCAAACACCTGATGGTTTCATTCGGATGCACTGGCGGCCAGCACCGCTCCGTGTACCTGGCCGAACAAGCCGCCAAACGTCTGAGTGGACGCAGCGGCGTCGAAGTGGTCGTGCAGCATCGCGAGTTAGAACGAATGGAGGCGGAACGAGCCGACTTGGAGCGGTCCGCGAAATGAAAGCGATGATTCTGGCGGCCGGCCTCGGCACCCGCCTGCGGCCGCTGACCGACGACCGTCCCAAGGCTCTGGTAGAAATCGCCGGCCGCACCCTTCTTGAGATTACCCTCCGGCGGCTGTCTTCTTTTGGCGTCCGTGAAGTCATCATCAACGTTCATCATTTCGCCAACCTGGTGATCGACTATCTGAAGCGAAACAGCAATTTCGGCTTGCGAGTCGAGATCTCCCTCGAAGATGTCTTGCTCGACACCGGCGGCGGACTGAAGAAGGCTGCATGGTTCTTTCTGCAAGATGGCAGCCCGGACGAACCGTTCCTTCTGCACAACGTCGACGTCATCAGCAACATCGATCTGGCTGTCATGCTCAAGGCTCACCAGAAAACTCATGCTCTGGCAACCTTGGCGGTGCAGAAGCGCGACACCTCCCGAAACCTTCTTTTCGACGAGCAGGATCGGTTGTGCGGAAGGCAGGCGGGACGTGGAGAGCCACCCGAGACGGTTCGACCGGCGCAGCAGCCCCAGGCACTGGCCTTTTCGGGCATCCATGTAATCTCGCGGGACCTTCTGACCCGACTCTCCGAGGAAGGAGCCTTTTCAATCATCACAAGCTATTTGCGGCTGGCGGCAGAAGACGCCAATATCGCTGCTTTTCGCGCCGATGCGTACTACTGGCGCGACCTAGGCAAACCAGCCAACATTCAGGGGGCGAATGAGGATGTCCGGGCTGGAGCTATCTTGTTGTAAATAATATATTTTCTTCCATTGTCAGCAGTTTTATGCCATGCCGGGACACCACGCTACCCGACCGTACTCACCTGGGCTTTCGACGCGACGTTTCTGGCATCGAAACCAACCCGCCCGCAAGTTACGGAAGTTTCCCGAAAGTCTTCTAAATGATTGTTTCTAAGCGGCTTAGTTGATATCTATGGTTATTGGGGCGGGACCCTAGGTCCCGGTCGTGTCTCTACTCGCATGACTAGCGCTACCAGCATCGCCGTTCCTCTGCCCGAGCGTTCGCGCTCGTGGAAGAGCATGTCAGTGCCGGCCAAACTCTTCATCACGCTGGTCGTGGTGGTCGGTGTCGCGACGCTCGTCTACGGCGGCTATCACCAGAGCAGCAAGAACATCGCAGAGTTCATCTGCTATGTCGGCATCGCAATTCTGGCTTCGCGGCTTAAGGTGAATCTTCCCGGCATCACAGGGACTCTGTCCGTCAATTTCCTGTTCATCCTGATCGGCGTCCTCGAGCTGAGTTTCAGCGAAACACTGATTCTGGGCGCAATCTCGATGGTGGCACAGTGCCTGTTCCCGGATCGCCCAAAGGCCATCCAGGTCACATTCAACGTCTGTGCTGGCAGTTTATCGACGGCGCTGGCTTACCTCGTCTATCACTACCCGCTGATGACGCTGCTGGTCGATAGCCGTCCGCTTCGCCTCGGCTTAGCGGCTACGCTGTATTTCGTCGCGAACGCCGGTTCTATCGCGACCGTCATCTCGCTGACCGAGCGCCGGCCCCTGAGCCGGATTCTGGTCGATTGCTATTTCTGGTCGTTCCCTTACTACCTGGTGGGCGCCGGAATCGCCGGAATGATCAGTTGGATGAATCAGAAGCTGAACTGGGAAACGTCGCTTCTGGTTCTGCCCGTCATCTACCTCATCTACCGATCCTACCGTCTCTATCTCGGAAAGCTGGAAGACGAGAAACGCCATGTCGAGGAGATGGCGAACCTCCACCTGCGAACGATTGAAGCGCTTGCCCTCGCGATTGAAGCCAAGGATCACACCACGCATGAGCACCTGCAGCGCGTCCGTGTGTACGCCATTGAGGTTGCCAAGGAACTCGGAATATGTGGGCCCGAGCTCGAAGCGCTGCATGCCGCGGCTTTGTTGCACGATATCGGAAAGCTGGCGGTGCCCGAACACATCATCTCGAAGCCGGGCCGGCTAAGCCCGGAAGAATTCGAAAAGATGAAGATCCATACGCTGGTCGGCGCTGAAATCCTCGAGCGCGTGCGCTTCCCCTATCCAGTCGTTCCGATCGTGCGGGCGCACCATGAAAAGTGGGATGGCTCCGGATATCCGCTCGGCCTGAAGGGCGCGGAAATTCCAATCGGAGCGCGCATCCTGTCCGCAGTCGACTACCTCGATGCCCTGGCTTCGGACCGCCAGTACCGGCGCGCCATGCCGATTAAAGAAGTCATGCAGAAGCTGGCGGCGGAGTCGGGCAAGTCCTTTGACCCGAGAGTCGTCGATGTTCTGCAAAAGCGCTACGAGCATCTGGAAGAGATGGCGCTCGCGAAATCGGTGGAGGATCCCAATGCCCCTTTGTCCACCGCCATCAAGATCGAGCGGGGACTCGAGCCCGCCGCCGGTTTCGAGAATGCCAAAGTGCAAGATCACGCCGGACGCGAAAACACATTCCTGTCCTCAATCGCTGCCGCGCGTCAGGAGGCACAGGCCCTCTTCGAACTCAGCCAGGACCTTGGCGCTTCGCTGAGTCT
>Ga0335082_10002838_pt1 | contig 18737 bp, 13 predicted proteins | sample Lox_Sample_41_FD_206718 | JGI IMG/M metagenome (GOLD analysis project Ga0335082, IMG submission 206718) | Soil microbial communities from Loxahatchee National Wildlife Refuge, Florida, United States - Lox_Sample_4.1 | ecosystem: Environmental > Terrestrial > Soil > Wetlands | place: USA...
GCCCCTTTCGACGGTGTTCTGGCAGGGCTGCCTCACCAACGCGCTCAACCCGAAGGTGGCGCTCTTCTTCCTCGCGTTCATCCCGCAGTTCATCGCGGCCGACGCGCCGCACAAGGCGCTCGCGTTCTTTCTGCTGGGCGTGATTTTCAACGTGAACGGCGTGTTCTGGAACCTGTTCGTGGCGTGGTCGGCCAACCGAGTGGCGGGCGGCGTTCGCCGCGGGCGCGCGGCGCTGTGGGTGAACCGCACCATCGGCGCGATGTTCATCGCCATGGGCGTGCGCCTCGCGCTCTTCGAGCGCGGCTAGCGGCCGGGCCGGGCCGAGCGGCCCTCGATCCATTCGAAACCGACGTGCACCGCGAGCGCGAGCACGGCGGCCGGCAGCGCGCCCGCGAGCAGCATCGTGTTGTCGTTGAGCGCGAGGCCCTGCGCGATGCGCTCGCCGAAGCCGCCCGCCCCGATGAACGCGGCGATGGTCGCCGTGCCCACGTTGATCACCGCGGCCGTCTTCACGCCGGCGAGGATCGTCGGCCACGCGAGCGGAAGCTCGACGTGCACGAGGATGTCGCGGCGCTCGAGCCCGAGGGCTTGCGCGGCCTCGCGCATCGCCGGGCGCACGCCCGTGATCCCGGCGTGCGTGTTGCGCACGATGGGCAGCAGCGCGTAGAGGAAGAGCGCGATCACGGCGGGCCAGAGTCCGATGGTCCCCGTGAGCGGGATGAGGATCGCGAGCAGCGCGAGCGAAGGGATCGTCTGGATGAGCCCGGTCGCGAGCAGCACGGCCTGGCCCATGCGCGCATGGCGCGCGGCGAAGACGCCCAGAGGGACGCCCAGGACGATGGCGAACGCCACGGAGACGGCCACGAGCGCCACGTGCTGGCCGAGCAGGCGCGCGGAGTCCGGCGCGAAGAGCGCGGAAGCGAGCGTGCGGCCCCTTCCCTCGCCGCCGCCCAGGAACTCGCGCGCGACCGTCGCGAAATCGCGCCCGTCGAGCTCGGCGCGCGCGTTGAGGCCGATCATGGTCTTCTCGTCGATGCGCCCGCCGAGCGACTGGACCGCGCGCCACGCCGCGGGGTGTTCCGCCGGAACCTGCGCGCGATACAGCAGCACCGCGTCGTAGCGCGGGAAGTACTTGCGGTCGTCCTCGAGGACCGTGATCGCGTAGCGCGCGATCTTGGCGTCAGTCGTGTAGAGGTCGATCACGTCCACCTCGCCCGCGGCGAGCGCCTCGTAAGCCAGGCCGTGGTCGAGCCCGCGCGGCGTCGCGCCCAACCCGTACGCCGCGGCGAGGCCCGGCCAGCCGTCGCGACGCCCGATGAACTCGTGCGAGAGCCCGAAGCGCAGCGCGCCGCGCCCCGCGAGGTCCGAGATCCTGCGTAGCCCCTCGCGCTCGGCGACGTCCTTGCGAACGCCCAGCGCATAGCCGTCGGAGAAGCCCAGCGGCACGCCCGCCTGCAGCCCGCGGGCGGCGAGCCGCTCGTTCAATGCGGCGAGGTCCAGCCGCTCTTCCGTCCCGAGGATTTCCCGCGCGATCGTTCCGGTGTATTCCGGATAGACGTCGATGGCGCCTTGCGCGAGCGCCTGCGCGACGATCGCGGTGTTTCCCAGTCCCGGCTTGTGCACGGCCTGCGCGCCGGCGCGCTCGCAAGACTGCGCGACGATCTCGCCCAGGATGTACGACTCCGTGAAGCGCTTGGAGCCGACCACCAGCGGGCGCTCGGCAGCGAGGACCGGAGCGATGGCGAGGCCGAGAACCAGGGCCAGCGCACGCACGCTAGGGATGCTTCGCTCTTTCTTCGGAGATCCAGTCGCGCACGACCGTGACGCTGTGACGGCGCGCCATCTCGGGCGGGAAGGGCGCGATCACCCGCTGCGCCTCGGCGAGCAACGCATTCGCCTGGGGCGGGTTGGACAGCGCCGCGGCATACAGCGCGGTGGCCCACAGCAGGTGCTCGGTCAGGTCCTCGGTGCCGCGCGCCATCAGCTTGCGATGCAGCGCCAGCGCGGGCTCCAGCGTGGCGCGCGCTTCGGCGAGCTTGTCCTGGCGCGCCAGCGCCGCGGCGAGAATCGCCTGGTCGGCCGCGATGCCCAGCTCATCGTCCAGGTTGCGGCGCGGCAGCCCGCCTCGCGCCTCCAGGGCCTGGCGGATCGTGCGCTCGGCGGACGCGAAATCGCGCTGGTACAAGTACGCCCTCGCCTCCGCTTCGAGGGCGCCCGCGAGCCCTTGCCGCATATACAGCCTCTGGACCTCGCTCGTGGTCGGCACCTGCCGTATGCGCGCCGACGCAGCCGCGGCCACTTCCCGCATCTTCACGTAGTCGCCCCGGGCCTCGGCCGAGAGATACTGGAAAAGCGCCATCCACTCGGTCCACAGGTGCCGCGCGAAGCCGTCCTTGGCGAGGCCGGCGAGGTATATCTCGTTGTAGCGGCGGTGGAGATCGACGAACGGATTCGCTTCGGGCGCCGCGCCATCATCGGTCGCCCACACCATGGCCCAGCCCGAGCCGAAAGCGAGGCCGAATCCGAGGAAAGAGCTGGTGGCGGCATCCGCCGGCATCTTGCGCAACTCGGCGAGGCCGCGGTCGAGCGCTTCGCGAGAGCGCCCCATGACCCAGTTGCCCCACATGATGTTGCCGAAGCCGCCCATCCGGTTCGACAAGGCGATGGAGTTGCCCGGGTCCGCCTTGATGAGCGCGTCCCAATCGGCCATTCCGGACTCTGCCAACGCCACCGCTTGCCGCGGCCGCAGGTCGCGCAGCGCGACGTTCGACAAGGCGTCGGACAGCAGCGCCCTCGAGCGCAGCGCGCCCATGTGGCCGGGACGCTTCTCGAGCACCGCGGTGGCGACCTTGCGGCCCTCCTCCGCCTGGCCGGGAATATCCGCCGTCCTTCCGAGATCGTTGAGGGCCTCGATCTTCCACGACGTGGCTTCCGCGAACGCCGCAGCCGACGCGAGGTCGTTCAGCTTCAGCCCGTCGATGCTGCGGGCCGCCTCGCGCGAGCGGTCCAGCCACTGCACGGCCTCCGCGGGATTGCCGTTGCGCAGGGCCGTGAAGCCCCGGTAGTTCGCGGTTTGCGCGAAGGCGCGCCGCACGGCGACCGACGGCTCCGGCCCCGCCATGAGCGGCTCGATGACCTTGATCGCTTCATCGGCCAGCGGCGCCGCGCTCGCGAAATCCGCAGCGCTGTCGTAGACGCGCGCCCGCGCCGACAGGCCCAGCGCGAGGCCGATGGTCGCCGCGTCGGACTTGTCGCCTCCGGCGCGCAGCTTCTGCAGGACTGCGATCGCGTCGTCGAGCGCCTTGCCGGCCGCATCGAGGTTGTTGAGGTAACGCTGGGTGTATCCGTAGCGAACGAGCGCCAGGGCGCGGGTCCGCTCGCTTTCGGGATTGCGCAGCTCGGGGGGCAGCGCCGCGTAGTAATCGATCGCGCGCTTGGAGAGGTTGGCGACGATATCGAGCCGGCCCACCGGCTCCAGCTCCAGGTAGAAATCGTCGAGCAGGTAGACGATGAGCTTCTCGGCTTCGGCCCGCGCGCTCTCGGCGAGCGTGCGGGTTTCCAGCGCCCTCGCCTGCGCCTCGCGGGCGCGCTGCATGTTCACGTAGCCGAAGATGGCGCCGGCGAGCGCGATCAGCGCAAGCGCCGCCGAGCCCGCGGCGATGCGACGCGCGCGCACCAGCGCCTTGCGCGTGGCCACCTCGCGCTCGCGCTGCGCGGCGAGCTCGCGCTCCGCCGCTTCCGCCTTCTCGCGCTCGTGCCGAAGGTCGCGGCTGCCGCGCACCACCGGGCACAGCACGTCGTGGGTAAGCTCGACGCGGCGCACGTCGAGGCGTTCCTCGATGCGCAGCAGGCGCCGGTTCACCAGCGTGGCAAGCGCCCCGGGCGACGCGCCGGCCGCGGCGAAGGCGCGCTGCACGCGCTCCTCGGCGAGGCTCTCGCGGAAGCCCGACTCGGTGAGCATCTCGTCTTCGATGAAGCGGCGCACGCCCTCGGGCTGGTCCGTGAGCGCGCGTTCGTAGAATTCCGAGAGGATCGACTCGTGCGAGCCGGCGAGGACGTCGGCCGAGATCTCCGCGCGCTTCTGCGCGACGCGCGCGTTGTTGAGCTCGCGGCAGACGAGGGACAGGAGCGAGGGCTCGACCTCGGCGTTGCGCAGCTCCGCGCCGGCCACGAAGCGCACGATCGCCTCGGCCACTTCCTGCGAGACGAGCCTGCCGCCGGGCTTCACCACCGCGGCGAGCGCCTGCGTCCCGGTCATGCGCGCCAGGCGCATGCGGTTCTGCGTGATGGACGGCATCACGGTCTTGAAGCTCTCGAGGTGCGCGAGGTAATCCTCGCGCAGCGCGATCAGCAGCCGGTAGTCGGCGCGGTCGAAGTCGAAGCGCTCGACCACGCTGTCGTCGCTCTCGAGCTTGTCCTGCAGCGCCTTCGGCGGCCGGTTCTCGACCAGGTCGGCGAGATCCTCGATGAACTCGGCGGCGCGCTTGCGCCCGAAGTCGTCGGCCTGCCCGAGCGTGAAGATCTCCTCGAACTGGTCGAAGATGAGCAGCGGGATGATGATGTTGCCCTCGCCGCCGCGCAGGACGTCGTCGCGGTGGTGGAGGAATTCCCACAACGACTCGCCCGCCACGGCGGTGCCCGGCTGGGACCAGCGGCCGGAGGACTCGGTCGCGCGGAAGATCGCCTGCTTGATCTGCTCGGAGGGCGGCGGCGACTCGGGCGAATAGTCGATGCGCACGTAGACCGGGCAATAGCCCTCGCGCCGCAGGCGCGGCACGATCCCCGCGCGCAGGATCGAGGTCTTGCCCAGGCCGGACTGGCCGAAGAGGATGGTGAGGTTCTTCCTCTGCACGCGCCGCGCGAGCTCGGCGATCTCCTCCTCGCGGCCGTGGAAGAACTGGCGCGTCTCCTCGCTGAACGAATCGAGGCCGAGCCAGGGGTGCTCGTCGTCCACCAGGTTCAGCGGGGCCGAGGTATCCGGCGCCGGGCGCGCGGCCTCCTGCTCGACGGCGCTCACGCCGGGCGCCTCGCGGCGAGGAGCTCGCGCAGCCGCTGCACGAACGCGGGCGTGGGCTCGCCGCCTTCCAGCCGCGTGAAGTGCAGGGCGCGGAACCGCTCCGGCACCTTCGCCGCCTCGATGTCGATGTCGTCGATGCACACCGGCAGCACGAAGATCGCGCCCTCGGTCATGTTGCGCATGCGGTCGAGCGCGTAGCTCCACTCGCGCCGGAAGTACGCCTCGACGCGCCGTTCCGTGCTCGCGGAGACGATCGGGATGAAGTAGGAGCAGCGCGAGATGTTGCGCTGGATCGTGCGGTCGTAGTCGTCGCCGCTCTCGAGGCGGTCCATGTCGAACCACGTGCGCACGCCCGCGGCGTCGAGGCCCGCCTTCAGCCGCTGCACCGCGGCGAGGTCTTCGCGCGCATAGCTGATGAACACCGCGTTCTCGGGCATCTCGCGCTCGGGCGGCAGGACGCGCTGCGGCCCGGCGGCGGAAGCCGGCCGCGACGCGGGCCGGCGGCGCGCGAGCCAGCGCGAGTGCAGCTCGTCCACGAACTGCTCCGCGCCGCTGTACACGCGCGTGCGCACGCTCACCTGCTGCAGGAAGAGCATGAGGCGCTCGTCGTGGTCGGTGTGGTCGTCGGCGAGCACCTCGCCCACGTCGCGCGGGTCCGAGAGGCGCCGGCGCTTGGCCATGCGCAGGAAAAGCCGCGCGAGCCAGTTGGAGAAGTTGCTGCCGATGATCAGCAAATGGCTGTGCTCGAGCTCGTGGAAGAGCTTCTCCGGCGTGAGGTGCTCGCTTTGCAGCGCGCACACGAATTCCAGCATGTCCTCGTCGGAAACCACGTAGGTGGGCGAGGCCGAGCAGCGGCCCAGCAGGTGGTAGACCACCGGGCGCTCCAGGTGCTCGCGCTCGCGCGGCAGGTCGGCCACGCGGTTGGGCGCGTAGGCGATCGCCTCCGTGGTGGCGGCGCCGGCGAAACGCTCGGCGTTGATCGCCTGCTCGAGGTAGGAATCGAAGGTGGTGGTGACGAAGAGGTCGAAGTCGGTGATCTGCGCGAGCTTGCGCAGCGCCGCGGGCGGGGCGAAGTCCACCTCGCGCAGGATGCTGCGCATGCGCGTGTAGGTGTCCTCGCGGCGGCCGCGCGCCGAAAGGAACCAGCACACCACGTCGTTCAGCGTGTAGCCCTCGGGGAGCGCGGTCACGTCCACGCCGAGCTTGCCGGCGAGCTTCTCGGCCATCCAGTCGTAGAGCAGGCGCGGGCCCGCGGGCGTCTCCACCTTGAGCAGCTCCGGCCCCACGATCGGGATGACGCGCTTCTCCTCGATGAAGTTGAGGAGGTCGTCCCAGGCGTCGTCGTCGAGGCCGGGAAGCGGCGCGTGCAGCGGTACCACGTTGCTCATCGTCTTCTTCTCGGGCTGCCGGGCGCTGGCGGACATAGCATAGCGTACGTGGCCTATCATCGGCGCCATGGACGATGCGACGCCCCCGGCCGAGGAACGGGTCGCCGCTTGCCGCCGCCACCTCGAGCGCGGCGAGCCGCTCGCGGCCTACAACGAGGCGCAGGCCGGCCTCGCCCAATGGCCGGGACACCTGCGGCTGCGCCAGCTCCAGGCGCTCGCGCTCGCGCGCAGCGGCGACACCGGCCGCGCCAACGCGCTCCTGCAGGAGCTCGCGCGCGAAGGCGTGAGCGACGCCGAGACGCTGGGCATGCTCGCCCGCACGCACAAGGACCTCGCGCTGGAAGCGCGCGAGCCCGGCGAGCGAAGCGCGCACCTGGACGCCGCCTGGTCGCTCTACCACCGCGCCTACGAGAATGCGCAGGTCGCGGGCGACCTCGACGGCGCGTCCTACGCCGGAATCAACGCGGCCACGCTCGCGCTGCTGCGCGGCGACCTCGCCGGGGCGCGTGCGACCGCGGCCCGCGTGCGCGAGATCTGCTCGGGCGTGGCGAGCGCCACGCCCGACTACTGGCGCGAGGCGACGCTGGGCGAAGCCGCGCTCGTGCTCGGCGAATACGATGCGGCGGCGGAGCACTATTCGCGCGCGGCCCGCGCGGCACGCCACCGCTACGGCGACGTGGGGAGCACGCGGCGCCAGGCGCGCATCCTGCTGCGCCACCTTCCCGGCGCGCCCGCGAGCGTCTCGGCGGCGCTCGTCATTCCGCCCATCGTGGTCTTCGCGGGCCACATGATCGACGACGCGCGGCGCGCGGTGCCGCGATTTCCCGCCTCGCTCGAAGCGGCCGTGCGGCGCGAGCTGCAAACGCGCCTCGCCGCGCTCGCGCCCGCGGCTGTCTATGCCTCGGCGGCGTGCGGAGCGGACCTCCTTTGCCTCGAGATCGCGCGCGAGCTGGGGGCCGAGACCCACGTGGTGCTGCCCTTCCCGGCCGCCGATTTCCGCCGCGTGAGCGTCGATTTCGCCGGCGCGAGCTGGGGCGAGCGATTCGAGCGCGCGCTGGCGGCAGCCTCCAGCGTGACGGTGACGAGCGACCACTACGCGAGCGGCAGCGCGGCGACGTTCGAATACGCGAACCTGGTGCTCACGGGCGGCGCGCGCCTGCGCGCGCAGCAGCTCGACACGTCGCTCGAAGCGCTCGCCGTGTGCGACCTCGAGGCCGACCCGCGCCGTGGCGGCACCGCGTGGACGCTCGGGCAATGGCGGCAGGCGGGCCTTCACGTGGACCGGATCCCGATCGAGTCGCTGCGCTCCGATAGCCCGCAGCAGCCGCAGCCGCCCGCGGCGCCCGGGCCCGAGCCGCCGCGGATCCGCCACGAGCTGCGCGCGATGCTCTTCGCCGACGCGGTGGGCTACAGCAAGCTCGCCGAGGACCAGATCCCCGGCTACATCGAGGGCTTCCTCGGCGCCGTGGGCGAGCTCTCGCGCAGGAGCACGCATCGCTTCGAGCACGTGGAGGTGGCGGGCGACGGGCTCTACATGGTCTTCCGCGACGCGGCCGACGCCGGGCATTTCGCCCTCGAGCTCTCCGCGCTCGCCAATGCGTTCGATCGCGCCGCCTGGTCGCTGCCGCCGGCGTTCAACCTGCGCATCGCGCTGCACTGCGGGCCGGTGCATTGCGCCCGCGATCCCATCACCGGGGGCCCGCTGTACACGGGACCGCACACGAGCCGCACCGCGCGCATCGAGCCGGTGACGCCGCCCGGGCAGGTGTACGCGAGCAGCGCCTTCGCCGCGGTCGCCGCCGCCACGGGCCTCGGCTTCGCGATGAGCTACGTGGGGCGCATGCCGCTCGCCAAGGGCTACGGGACCCTGGGCCTCTATCACCTGCGCGGGTTTGCCGAAAGCGCCCGGGGCGCATAGAATGGGGTTCAGCGCCGATTTGATCCTCAGCTTGCGGGCGCTTAATAAATGCTGCTAAAGCGACAGGCCGAAGACCCGTCGCACTGAGCCGACGGGTTTTTCATTTTTCGACCATGGACCAGCCGATCGCCACCCGCCCCGCCCGCCTCGAAGCGCTCCAGCGCGCGCTCGAGCAGCGCATCCTGGTGCTCGACGGCGCCATGGGCACCATGGTGCAGCGCTACAAGCTCTCGGAGGCCGAGTTCCGCGGCGAGCGCTTCCGCGCGCATCCGCGCGACCTGCGCGGCAACAACGACCTGCTGTCGATCACGCGAGCGCAGGTGATCCGCGAGATCCATACGCAGTACCTGGAAGCCGGCGCGGACATCCTCGAGACCAACACCTTCAACTCGACCGCGATCTCGCAGGCCGATTACGGGCTCGAAGGGATCGTGGCCGAGATGAACCTCGCCTCGGCGCGCATCGCACGCGAGGTGGCCGACTCCTTCACGGCGCGCACGCCCGGCAAGCCGCGCTTCGTGGCGGGCGTGCTCGGCCCGATGAACCGCACGCTCTCGCTTTCGCCCGACGTGAACGACCCGGGCTTTCGCGCCGTCACGTTCGACCAGGTGCGCGATGCCTACCGCGAGGCCGCCGCGGCGCTCGTCGAGGGCGGCGTGGACCTGATCATGGTCGAGACGATCTTCGACACGCTGAACGCGAAGGCGGCGATCTTCGCGATCGACGAGCTGTTCGAGTCGCTGGGCGTGAAGCTGCCGGTCATGATCTCCGGCACGATCACCGACGCCTCGGGCCGCACGCTCTCGGGACAGACGGTCGAGGCGTTCTGGAACTCGGTGCGGCACGCGAGGCCGCTCTCGGTGGGCCTCAATTGCGCGCTGGGCGCGCGGCAGCTGCGCCCGCACGTGGAGGAGCTCGCGCGCATCGCCGACGTGTACGTCTCCGCGCATCCGAACGCGGGGCTGCCCAACGCGATGGCCGAATACGACGAGCAGCCGTGCGAGACGGCGGGCTTCATCCGCGAGTGGGCGGCGAACGGCTGGCTCAACATCACCGGCGGCTGCTGCGGCACCACGCCCGACCACATCCGCGAGATCGTCGAGCACGTGACGCCCTTCAAGCCGCGCACGGTGCCCAAGCTCACCTCCGAGCTGCGCCTCGCGGGGCTCGAGCCCCTCAACGTGGGCGACGGCTCGCTCTTCGTGAACGTGGGCGAACGCACCAACGTCACCGGCTCCAAGGCGTTCGCGCGCCTCATCCTCTCGGGCGACTACGCGCAGGCGCTGTCGGTCGCCCGGCAGCAGGTCGAGGCCGGCGCGCAGGTGATCGACGTGAACATGGACGAGGCGATGCTGGATTCGGCCGCCGCCATGACGCGCTTCCTGCAGCTCGTCGCCGCCGAGCCCGACATCGCGCGCGTCCCGGTGATGATCGACAGCTCCAAGTGGTCCGTGATCGAAGCGGGCCTCAAGTGCGTGCAGGGCAAGTCGATCGTGAACTCCATCTCGCTCAAGGAAGGCGAGCAGGAGTTCGTGCGGCACGCGCGGCTTGCGCGCCGCTACGGCGCCGCGGTGGTGGTCATGGCCTTCGACGAGAAGGGCCAGGCCGATTCCCTCGAGCGCAAGACCTCGATCGCCGAGCGCTGCTACCGCATCCTCACGCGCGAGGTGGGCTTCCCGCCCGAGGACATCATCTTCGACCCGAACATCTTCGCGGTGGCCACCGGCATCGAGGAGCACAACCGCTACGGCCTCGACTACCTCGAGGCGGTGGCGTGGATCCACCGGCACCTGCCGCACGCCCGCACCTCCGGCGGCGTCTCGAACTTCTCCTTCTCCTTCCGCGGGAACGAGCCGGTGCGGGAGGCGATGCACACCGCATTCCTCTACCACGCCGCCAAGGCGGGGATGACCATGGGCATCGTGAACGCCGGGCAGCTCGGCGTCTATGCCGAGATCCCGCCCGAGCTCCTCGAGCGCGTGGAGGACGTGATCTTCAACCGCCGCCCCGATGCCACCGAGCGCCTGGTCGAGTTCGCCGAGACCTTCAAGGGGCGGGCGAAGGAGGAAGCGCAGGACCAGGCGTGGCGCAGGGGAACGGCACGCGAGCGGCTCGTGCACGCGCTGGTGAAGGGCATCACCGACCACATCGTCGAGGACACCGAGGAAGCGCGCAAGCAGTTCGAGCGGCCCATCCAGGTGATCGAGGGCCCGCTCATGGACGGCATGAACGTGGTGGGCGACCTGTTCGGATCGGGAAAGATGTTCCTTCCGCAGGTGGTGAAGTCGGCGCGCGTGATGAAGCAGGCGGTCGCCCACCTGGTGCCCTACATCGAGGAGGAGAAGGCGCGCCTGGGCACCGCGGACGCGAAGCCCAAGGCCAAGGTCGTGATGGCCACCGTGAAGGGCGACGTGCACGACATCGGCAAGAACATCGTCGGCGTGGTCCTCCAGTGCAACAACTACGAGGTCGTGGACCTGGGCGTGATGGTCCCGTGCGACACGATCCTCGAGACCGCGCGCCGCGAGAAAGCCGACATGGTGGGCCTGTCCGGGCTCATCACGCCCTCGCTCGAGGAGATGGCCCACGTCGCGAAGGAGATGCAGCGCCTGGGCTTCGAGCTGCCGCTGCTGATCGGCGGCGCGACCACGTCGCGCACGCACACGGCGGTGAAGATCGAGCCCAACTACTCGGGCCCGACCGTGTGGGTGCCGGACGCCTCGCGCGCGGTCGGCGTGGCGACCACGCTCGCCAGCCCCGAGCAGCGCGCGAAGTACATGGAGGAAGTGCGCGCCGATTACGCGAAGGTCCGCGCGCAGCACGCGGCCAAGACGGGGCAGCGCAGCGTGACGCTCGCCGCCGCGCGCGCCAACGCGGTGGCGCTCGACTGGACGTCGTACGTTCCGCCCGTGCCGCGGGAGCTCGGCGTGACCGCGCTCGCCAACTACCCGCTCGAGAAGCTGGTGCCGTTCATCGACTGGGCGCCCTTCTTCCAGGCGTGGGACCTCGCAGGGCCGTATCCCGCCATCCTCGACGACGCCGTCGTGGGGCAAGCCGCGCGCAACCTGCTCGCCGAGGGCCGCGCGATGCTCGAGCGCGTGGTGAAGGGGCGCTGGCTCACCGCGAGCGGCGTCTACGGCCTGTGGCCCGCGGCCTCCACGGGCGACGACATCGAGATCTATGCCGACGAGCGGCGCGCCCGCGTCCTCATGACGTGGCACAACCTGCGCCAGCAGAACGAGAAGCCGGCGGGAAACCCGAACCAGTGCCTCGCGGACTTCGTGGCGCCGAAGGATTCGGGGGTGCGCGACTACGTGGGCGCCTTCGCGGTGACGGCGGGCCTGGGCGTTGAAGCGAAGGTGCGCGAGTTCGAGGCGAAGCACGACGACTACTCGGCCATCATGTTGAAGGCCATCGCCGACCGCCTCGCCGAAGCGTTCGCCGAGCACCTGCACCATCGCGTGCGCACGCAGTCCTGGGGCTATGCCGCGGGCGAGTCGCTGTCGGTCGAGGAGCTCGTGGCGGAGAAATACCGCGGCATCCGTCCCGCGCCCGGCTACCCGGCCTGCCCCGACCACACGGAGAAGGGCCCGCTCTTCGCGCTGCTGGACGCGGGGAAGAAGGCGGGGATGACCCTCACCGACGCCTTCGCCATGCTCCCCACCGCCTCGGTGAGCGGCTTCTACCTCTCGCATCCGCAGTCGCGCTACTTCGCGGTCGGCAGGATCGAGCGCGACCAGGCCGCCGACTACGCGCACCGCAAGGGCATGGACCTCGCGCAGGCCGAGCGCTGGCTCGCCTCCAACCTGAACTACTGACCCTCGGCGCGGTGGAAGATGCCGTAGAGCAGGAGCCAGCGGCGCGTGTCCGGATCGGTGACCGGCTCCACGCCGTCGAATGAGTTGTCCGTCTTGGAGCTTTTCGTACTGCTCGAGGGTGAGCTGCAACGCGGCGATGGAATTGCAATTGCACCACGAATCGCGCCGCACTCCGGCCGCGCGAATGCGCGGATTCCTTGCGAGAATGCCGGGATGAATCCTTTCCTTCCCGCCGTTGCAGCCCTCCTTGCGCTCGCGTCCACGGGCGCCCCGGCGGCCGAGTGGTCGCCCGCGCGCGCCGTGCACCTCGTCGTCCCGTTCGCCCCCGGCGGCCAGCCGGACGTGGTCGCCCGCGCGCTCGCCGACCCGCTGTCTCGCGCGCTGGGCCAGGCCGTCATCGTCGAGAACCGGCCTGGCGCGGGCGGCAACATCGCGGCCGAGGCGGTGGCGCGTTCGGCGCCGGACGGCTGCACGCTGCTGGTGGGAACCAACGGGCCGCTCGCCGTGAGCCCCGCGATCTACCGGAGCCTGCCCTACGATCCGCTCAAGGACTTCGCGCCGGTGACGCTCGTCGGCACGTCGCCCAACCTCATCGCGGTCAACACCGCCTCGGGCATCGGCACGCTCGCCGACCTCGTCGCAAGGGCGAAGGCCGCGCCCGGCGCGCTCAACTTCTCGTCGGTGGGCAAGGGCAGCGTATCGCAGCTTTCGATGGAGCTCCTGAACAGCACGGCGGGCATTCGCACGGTGCACATTCCCTACAACGGCGGCGCCCCCGCGGTCGCCGCGCTCCTCTCGGGCGACGTGCAGGTGCTGTCGCTCAATCCCACCGCGCTCATAGCGCACGTCGAAGCGGGGAAGCTGCGCATCCTCGCGCAGACCTCCGCGCGGCGCTCGCCGCTCATCGCCTCGGTGCCCACCGTGGCCGAGAGCGGCTATCCCGGCTTCGAGGCCACCGTGTGGATGGCGGTGATGGCGCCTGCGGCCACGCCCCCGGAGGCGATCGCGCGCTTGAACGCCGAGCTGGTGAAGATCATCCGCGACCCCGCCATGAAGCGCACGTTGTGGGACCGCCAGTGGATCGACCCGGTGGGCAGCTCGCCCGCCGAGGTCACGCAGCTCCTGCGGCGCGAGCGCGCCAAGTGGGAGCGCACGGTGAAGGACGCGGGGATCGAGCCCGAATGAGCCCCGTCCTCGCGCCGCGCGCCTGGCGGCTCGACGAGCGGCTGCGCGACGTCCCGGTGGACCCCGCCGCGTTCGGCCGCGAGGTCGATGCGCGCATCGAGGCCATCGCGAGCGCGCGCTCGCAGCCCGCGCAGTTGCTCGCCATGCTGCTCGATGCGGGCCCGCTGCTCTGCATCGCGGGGCGCCTCGATGAAGCGCGCAGGACGGCTTCGGCCGCGGTGGCGCTCGCCGAGCTCCTCGAAGACCGGGCGAGCCTCTTCGCCGCGCAGCTCGGCCTCGCGCGCGTGCTGCAGCGCGAGGGGCGCTTCGAGATCTCCACGCCGCTCTTCGACCAGCTGGTCGCCGCCGCGCGTTCCATGCCCATGCACTCCGCGTCGCTGCACGCGGCCCTCTTCGATGCCGGGCGCAACCTCTTCGACCAGGGGCAGGCCGCGCAGGCCGCGCGGCTCTTCCGCGAGGCGCAGGCGCAGCGGCGGCAACTTGGCAACGAGGAGCTGATCGAGGATTGCGCCGAGGCCCTGCGCCGCTGCGCGCTCGCCTCGCGCTAGAGCGGCGCGATCCGCGCCGGGTCGGGCCGGCGCAGGAACTCGTGGAACGCCTCGGCCAGGCGCTCGCTCTCGGCGATCGCCTTGCGCCAGTAGGCCATGCGTCCCGCGTCGTCGCCGGCGAAGCGCGTGAAGTCGCGCCGGTCCGGAAGCTTGCCGTGCGGCAGCTTCGCCAGGTATTCGCGCGAAGGCGCGACGAGCACCACGTTGTCCAGCCACTCCCCGCTCGCGTGCCGCCATGGCATGCCCTTGTCGAGCCAGCCCGGCACGATGCGGTCCACGAAATGCGGGTAGATCACGAGGCCCTGCGCGCGGTGATAGGGCAGGTGCAGGTGATAGTCGATGATGCCGCCGTCCCAGTAGGTGCCCGAGGGCGCGCGCGGGATGTCCGCCACGCCTTCGAGCACGAGCGGAATCGATGCGGAGGCGAGGAGCGCTTCGCCCAGGTTCTCGCGGTCCAGCGGCACGACGTGGTTGTGGAACGCGTCGAAGCGGCGGTCCGCGTCGATGAACGCAAGGCCGCCGCGCGGATCGACGAAGACCGTGCGCTCGAGGAAGCGCGCCAGGTGCCGGCGCCCGAAGGCGTTCGCGAGCGCCGCCATGCCGAAGCCCATCGTGGTGGACCAGGGCGAGGCGCCCGCATACGGCCAGCGGCCGCGCACCGTGAGGATGTGGAGGCGGTAGTGCGGATGGCCGAGGATCTCCTCCTCGCGCCCGGCGAAAAGGCGCGAGAGCATCTCGCGCGCCGCCTGGGAGACGAAGCGCGCCGATGGCCGCGGCGGATAGCGCTGCTCGGTGTAGGCCCGCGTGAACTCGCCCAGCGCCTGCGCGGGATCCCTGCGGCAGGCCGCGGCGAATCGCCAGGCGCCGATCGACGATCCGACCAGGTGGCGCACGCCGGGCGAGGACGGCAGCCATTCGCAGAACACCGCGCGATCGAGCCCCGCGATGCCCAGCCCCTTGGGCCCGCCGGCGGCGCCCGGGACGATCTCGACGTCGGACGCCTGCAGGCCCGCCTCGCGGATTCGCGCGAGCGCCCGGCGGCCCGCGCGCAGGGTGAGGACGGAATTTGGCATGATGTGCGGCCGACATTCTCCCTTATCCAAGAGCATCCCGCGCCATGCCCTCCCGACTCTTCTCGCCGCTCACCCTGCGCTCGGTGACTTTCCGCAACCGCGTCTTCGTCTCGCCGATGTGCCAGTACTCGAGCGACGACGGCATGCCCAACGCATGGCACCAGGTGCACCTGGGCAGCCGCGCCGTGGGCGGGGCGGGCCTCGTATGCGTCGAGGCGAGCGCGGTCACGCCCGAGGGGCGCATCACGCCGTGGGACGCGGGCATCTGGTCCGCGGCGCACGGGCGCGCATGGGCACCCATCGCGCAATTCATCCGGGAACAGGGCGCGGTGCCGGCCATCCAGCTCGCGCACGCGGGGCGCAAGGCCTCGTGCGCCAAGCCGTGGGCCGGCGGCAAGCCGCTCGCGCCCGGCCCTCTCGCCTGGCAGACCCTGGGGCCGAGCGACCTCGCGTTCGGGCAGTACCCGGTGCCGCGCGCCATGACCCTGGAGGAGATCCGGCGCACCGTCGCGCAGTTCCGCGACGCGGCTCGCCACGCGCTCGATGCGGGTTTCGACGTGGTCGAGGTCCACGGCGCCCATGGCTACCTCATCCATTCTTTCGCCTCGCCGCTTTCCAATGCGCGCACCGACGAGTACGGCGGCCCGCTCGAAAACCGCATGCGCCTCGGCCTCGAGGTGGCGCAGGCGGTGCGCGAGGCATGGCCCGCGGACAAGCCCGTGTTCTACCGCATCTCGGCGAGCGACTGGGCGCCGGGCGGCTGGGACGTGGAGCAATCGGTGGCGCTGTGCCGGCGGCTCAAGGAGCTCGGCGTCGACCTCATCGACTGCTCGAGCGGCGGCAACGTGCACGACGCGAAGGTCGAGCTCGGGCCCGGGTACCAGGTGAAGTTCGCCGAGGCGATCCGCGCGGGCGCCGCGATGCCCGTCGCGGCCGTGGGGCTCATCTCGGAGGCGGTGCAGGCCGAGGAGATCGTCTCGCTCGGGCGCGCCGACGCGGTGTGCCTCGCGCGGGCGATGCTGCGCGACCCCTACTGGGCGCGCCACGCGGCGCGCACGCTGGGCGTGGAGATGCCGTGGCCCGACCAGTACGCGCGTGCCGACGTGGGCCCGCTGGGGCGCTAGCGGCGATGCGGCATAATCGCCGCACCTGGAGGTGACTCATGATCGACCTGTACTACTGGACCACGCCCAACGGCCACAAGATCACGATGTTCCTCGAGGAAACGGGGATGGAGTACACCATCAAGCCCGTGAACATCGGCAAGGGCGCCCAGTTCGAGCCCTCCTTCCTCGCGATCTCCCCGAACAACAAGATCCCCGCGATCGTGGACCACGCGCCCGCCGGCGGCGGGAAGCCCATCAGCGTGTTCGAGTCGGGCGCGATCCTGCTCTACCTCGCGGGCAAGAACGGGCAGTTCATCCCGAAAGACCTGCGCGGGCAGGTGGAGACCCTCGAGTGGCTGATGTGGCAGATGGCGAGCCTGGGGCCCATGCTCGGGCAGAACCACCACTTCGCCAACTACGCGCCGGAGAAGATTCCCTATGCGATCGACCGCTACACCAAGGAGACCTCGCGCCTGTACGCGGTGCTGAACAAGCGCCTGGCCGGGCGTGACTTCATCGTAGGCAAGCACTACTCGATCGCCGACATGGCGTGCTATCCGTGGATCAACCCGGAGCGGCAGGGCCAGAGCTTCGACGATTTTCCGCACGTGAAGCGCTGGCACGCCGCGATCCGCGCGCGGCCGGCGACGCAGCGCGCCTACGCGCGAGCCAAGGAAGTGAATCCGAACGCGGGGGGCATCCGGACCGAAGAGGAGCGCAGGATCCTCTTCGGCCAGGACAGGTCGGTGGTGAAGTGAAGGCCTAGTTGTTGCGCTCCGCCGCGGCTTTCTGGTCCGCGTCGATCTTCTTCATCGTATCGTTGTAATCCGTGATGGCGGAGTTGATGGCTTCCTCCTCCGACTTCATCGCGGCCTTGTGGTCGTCCACGTACTTGTTGACGCAGGTGCGGTAGCGGTCGATATCCCTCTTGAAGGACGCGCGGCGCGTCTCCGACTGCATCGCGAGGTGCCCCGGATACTCGGGCTTGGGATCGCACTGGGCCTTGGGGATATCGGCCGCCTGCGCGGGCGTAAAGTTGGCGCATGCCGCGACGGCGGCGGCCAGGATGATTCGCTTCATTGCTGCTGCCTCCTCAGGGATTTTGTGGGGCGCTAGTTTACTTCAGTCCGGCACCGGCACCGTGTAGTTCAACGCAAGGCGCCCCCCGTCGGCATACACGACCTGGCCGGTGACGTAGGAAGCCTCGTCGCTCGCGAGGAAGGCCGCGACCCGCGCGATCTCGGCCGGCTCGCCCATCCGGCCCATGGGCGTGCGCGACAGGATCTTGCGTTCCGCCTCGCGGTTGCCCAGCACGGCGGTCTTCGCGAGCTCGGTGAGGATGGTGCCCGGGCCGATCGCGTTCACGCGGATGCCGTGCGGCGCGAGGCCCACGGCCATCACCTTGGTGAGCTGGTTGATGCCGCCCTTGGAAACCACGTAGGGAACCTGGTTGGGGATCGCGAGCACGCCGTTCACGCTCGACATGTTCACGATGGCCCCGCCGCGGCCCTGCTTCACCATGCGGCGCGCCGCCGCCTGGCCGGCGAGGAAGATGCCCTTCAGGTTCACCGCGATCACGCGGTCGAAGTCCTGCTCCTCGAGGTCGAGGAATTCCGCCGCGTGCACGATGCCCGCGTTGGCGACGAGGATGTCGATGGCGCCGAAGGCCGCCACGGTCGCCTCCACCGCGCGCTCGACGTCGGCCTTCTTCGAGACGTCGCAGGCCGCGAAGGCCGCCTTGTGGCCTTTCGCCTGGAGTGCCGCCGCGGCCTTCTTCGCCCCCGCCTCGTTCACGTCGGCGAGCAGCACGCTCGCGCCGTCGGCGGCGAGCGCCTCGGCGCATGCGAAGCCGATGCCCTGTGCGGCGCCCGTGACGAGCGCTGACTTCCCGGAGAGCCTCACTGCGGCTTCACCACCTCGCCCAGCTCCGCGCAGAAGGCGTCCTCGCCGGTGGGGCAGAGGGTCTTCGCGCGCGAATACACGGCGTCGCGGTCGTCCTTGGTCGCGGCCTTCAGGTGCTGGAGCACGAAGGCCTTGTAGCCCGCGTCCTTCGCCACGGCCGCGGAAAACGTCGGCACGTTCTTCCAGTCCACGACGAGCCTCAGCAGCGCGTCGGCGAACTGGTCGCTCACGTCCCCGCCGGTGTCGCAATGGCCGAAGTCCTGCCACGACTTGTAGAGCTGCTGCCACGTCACCACCGCGTCGATCGCCTTCATGGCCCTCTGCTGGTCGGGCTTCGTGCACGGCTTGTCGGCTGCCGCCGCCCACGTGCAGGAGAACGACATGAACGCGATGGCGAAGAGCCGGGCGCGAACAAACCTCACGCGGCCTTCCCGGAGCGAACGCCCGACGGGGCGAGCCGCTCGCGCACGCGGCGCACGATGCCGGCCGCGTCGAGGCCGCAATCGGCGAGCAGCTGCGGCGCCTCGCCGTGCTCGACGAAGCGGTCGGGCAATCCCAGCATGAGCATCGGCACGGCCACGCCCGCCGCCGCGAGGGACTCCGCGACCGCCGAGCCCGCGCCACCCTGCACGACGTTGTCCTCCACCGTGACGACGAGGTCGTGCGTCGTGGCGAGGCGGTAGGCGAGGTCCGCGTCGAGCGGCTTCACGAAGCGCATGTTGGCGACGGTGGCGTTCAGCTCGCCGGCGGCCTCCAGCGCGGGGGCGAGCATCGTGCCGAAC
>Ga0335082_10002839_pt1 | contig 18734 bp, 17 predicted proteins | sample Lox_Sample_41_FD_206718 | JGI IMG/M metagenome (GOLD analysis project Ga0335082, IMG submission 206718) | Soil microbial communities from Loxahatchee National Wildlife Refuge, Florida, United States - Lox_Sample_4.1 | ecosystem: Environmental > Terrestrial > Soil > Wetlands | place: USA...
ACGATCGAAGAAGTGCTGGCGGCACGCATGGTCTACGACCCGCTCACCATCCTGCAGTGCTGCCCCACCAGCGACGGTGCCGCCGCGGCGGTGGTGGTATCGGAGCGGTACCTGAAGGCCCATCCGCATCCCGCGGCCATCGAGATCCGCGGCATGGCCATGTCGACGGACAAAGCCGACGACTTCGCCCGCGGCCGCATCGGCATGGTTGGCATGGGGATGACCGAACGCGCCTCGCAGGCGGTCTACGAACAGTCGGGCATCGGCATCCGCGACGTGCAGGTGGTCGAGCTGCACGACTGCTTCAGCACCAACGAGCTGATCACCTACGAAGGCCTCGGCATGTGCAAGGAAGGTGAGGGCGAGAAGCTGGTCGAAGACAACGCCACCACCTACGGCGGCCGCTGGGTGGTCAATCCGTCGGGTGGCCTGTTGTCGAAGGGGCATCCGCTCGGCGCCACCGGCCTGGCGCAATGCGCCGAGCTGGTGTGGCAGCTGCGCGGGCAAGCCGAGAAGCGGCAAGTCGATCGGGTGCGGGCAGCGTTGCAGCACAACCTCGGCCTCGGCGGCGCCTGCGTCGTCGCCATGTACACGCGCGCGTAGGGCCGTGGCCGGCATCTTTGCCATCGACCGACCCCGCCGCTCGAGAGGATACTGAGGCGCCATGGCCGGTCTCGCCGATCGCCAGTGCGTGCCGTGCAAGGGCGGCGTGCCGCCGCTCACCGCCGCCCAGATCGCGCCGCTGCTGGCGCAACTCGAGGGTTGGAACGCCGTCGACGCTCACCACCTCGAGAAGCAATACAAGCTCCCCAACTTCGCCGTCGCGCTCGAACTGGTAAACCGCATCGGCGCCATCGCCGAGGAGCAGAACCATCATCCTGACATCTATCTCGCCTGGGGGCGGGTCCGGGTGACGATCTGGACGCACAAGATCAACGGTCTCACGGAGAGTGACTTCGTCTTCGCTGCCAAGTGTGACCGCGCAGCCGGAATACGCGCCGCCTAGCGGCAAGGCGACAATCGAGAGGTCAGAAGGAGAGCGGGCTCTCAAGCTGAGAGTCGCAGGAGCCGATGCGCGTCGAGCATCTTCTCTTGGATGGGCACGCCGATCGGACAAGTGCCGGCACACGGCGCGGCGCAGCCGACGCACGCGGCAGCGTTCGTCTGCAGCTTGGCATACAGCCGCAGGCCTTCCTTCTCCCATCCATAGTCCTTGAAGTACATGCGGTAACGCAGGATGTCATTGATCGGCAACGCGTACGCACACGAGTCGAGACACACGCCGCAGTGCGGTTGACAGTACTCCCCGGCAATCAGCTCGTCATACCGGCTCAGCAACGCCACGTCCGACGACTGCACCGCCGTACCCGAGGCGTAGAGGTATTCCTCGACGTGCTGATGGGTGGAAATGGAGATGACCAGGCACGACACCGCCGGATTGGAGAGCACCCAGCGGAAGGCGGCTTGCGAGTAGGCGCTCGCCTCGTCACGGAACTTGGCGAGATTGGTGTGCTTGGCGCCCTTGAGGGTCTTCATGGCGACGATGCCGACGTCGTGCGCCTTGGCCTTCTCCAGGATGTGACCGAAGCTCGGCCACATGCCGAAGTGATAGGCCAGCATCATCACGTCGAAGCGGCCCGAGTCGATGGCAGCGTTCGCGACGGCTTCGAGGTTGGGGGTATGCGTGCTGACACCCATGAAACGCACCTTCCCCTGTTCCTTCAGCCGGTCGAAGGCCTCGTGGATGTTGGGCGCCATCAAACGTTCGACGCGATCACAGGAATGCACGTGGATGAGATCGACGTGGTCCGTCTGCAACCGCCGCAGGCTGGCTTCAACGCACTCGATGATCTTCGGCACCGGCGTGTCGTTGGGTAGATGCCCGTCGGCGACGCAGAACTTGGTCGCCAAGAAGATCTTGTCGCGCTGCCCTTTCATCGCCTCGCCGAGCACCCGCTCCGACGCGGTGTCGGAGTAGTCGGGTGCCGTATCGAAGTAGGTGATGCCGCGCTCGATGGCCTCCTGCGCCACGCTGACGTCGTTGATGTGCCCCGAGCCCAGCGAGATGTCGGAGACCATGGCGTTGGTACGTCCCAACCGGCGGTAGCTTTTGACGCGCGATTGGCGCCACTCCGGTCGCGCCGTCGGCGCGCTGCTCTCCACCGTGGTGATGAAGAAGTCGTTGGCGACCGAAATCCAACCCCGATTGCGCGTCACGGCGGCGGCGAAGCCGCTGGCGGCCGCCGCCACGCCGGTGCCGACGCCACCGAGCGCGCGCAGCACGACGCGTCGCGACGGACCGGCCAAGATCTGCACCGAGCGTTCGGCAGCGAGGGGCGTCAGCAGCCAGCCTGGCTGCGCCACTTCGCACCGGCCGCACACCGCCTGCTGCCAGCGTGCGAAGCCCGCCACAACGGCGGCCAACACCACCGCCAGGGGCAGCCCGGCCTTCCAGAGCGGCAGCAAGCTGCGCTGCACGCCTTCGACGAGATCATGGAGCAGATCGCCACCGAAGGTGAAGGCGAGCAGTAATCCGAAGCCGTAGAGACCGAGGACCCACTGCCACCGGATGCGCACCAGCCGCGCCGAGCGGGGGCCGCCGCATTGCGTACATTGCATTGCCGTCCCTCCGAATCGGGGACACTGTATGCACTCCGCACGGCTCTGTCTACGATCCCATACGACGCGCTACGACGGCGACCGAACGGCGGCACCGCCGCCCGCGCAGGTGTCGCGCGCCTGATTCAGGGCGCGCAGGATCTCGTCGACCGTGATGCGTCCATCCTGGTCGGCGTCCCCGGCCACGCAGGCGTCGGCCGCGCCGTGCGCCAGGGCAATGTCGACCATGACGACGAGATCGGCGAGATCGACGGCGCCATGCTGGCGGCAGTCGCCGACGCAAGGCTCGCTCGGCGTCGTCGGGGTCAGGCTGGGCGTGCGCGTCAACGTCGGCGTGTCGGTCGGCACCGGCTGTGGCCCGGTGCACGTGCCGCGCGGACAGTCGGCGGTATCGACACACGCAAAGGGCAACACATCGCCGGTACAGGCGCGACCCGTCGCCGCGCAGTGTGAGTCCGGACACGGCGCATCGCGGAGGCACGCGAACCCTTTCTTGGAGCCGGCGGCACAGACGCGATACGACGGTTGACACTGACCGGCGCCGCAGTTCGCTGTGACTTCGCAGCACTGGCCGTCCGCGGTGCCGCCGGCGCAGGTACCCATGTGCGGGTCGTCGGCGCACGCCGGTGTCGACCGGCACACACCGCCGGGGCAATCGCATGCGGTGCCGTCGGCGTTGCCGCCGTCACAGACGCCCACCCCGAGCACGCATGCCCCGCCAGGACAGTCCCCGTTCTGGGCGCACGTGGCTCCGTCGTGCGCACCGGCGGAGCAGAGCAATTGGCCGATCGGTTGCGCCGCGCTGCGCGACGCGGCACCAAGCGCGAGACCGATGACCAGCGCCCGCACCCGGCATCGCGCCCTCCGCCAGCTTTGCACGAGATGGTGCGTGACCGGCGGGCACCCTTCGATACGGCCCCTGAAAAGATGGGGCCTACTCAGGGTGAGCGGCAAACGAGCGGGCCAATACGGACCCAACCGTTCGCACTGAGTAGCCGCCTTCCTTTGGCGGCGTATCGAAGTGCGCCCGCTTGGAGCATTTGTGCAGACCTCGCTCCGCTGCCCTCGTGTCACGCCCTAGCGTTTCGGTGAGTCGGCTCCCCTTGTCAAGGTGCCCCGGCCGTTGCTCATCGGCGCGGGGCTCGGTAAGGATGACGCCAATGATTGTCTTCGTCACCGGCGCATCCAGCGGCATCGGCGCCGCCACCGCGCGCGCCTTCGCGCTGGCGGGCGCGCGGCTGGTGCTGGCGGCGCGCCGGATCGACCGCCTGCGCGCCGCCGCGGCGACCCTGCCGGTGCCGAGCCATGTGATCGAGCTCGACGTGCGTGAGCGCGCCGCCGTGCACGCCGCCGTCGCCGCCATCCCCGAGCCGTTCCGCGCCATCGACGTGCTGGTCAACAATGCCGGCTTGTCGCGTGGCTTCGAGCCGCTCCACGAAGGCGTCCAGGACGACTGGGATGAAATGCTCGACACCAACGTCAAAGGCCTGCTGTACGTGACCCGCGCCGTGCTGCCCGGCATGGTCGCGCGCGGCCACGGGCACGTCATCAACATCGGCTCCGTGGCGGGTCACGACACCTATCCGCGCGGCAACGTCTACTGCGCCAGCAAGGCCGCCGTGCGGGTGCTCAACAAGGGCATGCGTCTGGATCTGCTCGGCACCGGCATTCGGGTCAGCACCGTCGATCCCGGCCTGGTGCCGACGGAGTTCAGCGACGTCCGCTTCCACGGTGACCGCGCGCGCGCCGCCAAGGTGTACGAAGACACGCGGCCGCTGTCGGCGGCCGACGTCGCGGAGGCGATCGTGTGGTGCGCCAGCCGTCCGGCGTGGGTCAACGTCGAGGAGCTACTGCTCATGCCGACGGACCAGGCGGCGCCGGCCCTGGTGCATCGTCGTCCGCTGTCACCGGCGGAGGCCGCCGCGACGGCGCCGCTGGCCGAACGTTGGCTGGAGGCGTGGAACGCGCACGATGTGGAGCGCATCCTGGCGCTGTACACGCCGGACGCGCGGCACAGCAGCGCCCGCGTGCGCGCCTTGGGAGGAACGGCCGATACGCTGCAGGGCCACGCGGCCATCGGCGCGTACTTCCGGCGCGGCCTCGAGCTCTACCCCGACCTACGCTTCGAGCCGATCTCGGTCTCGACCGGACCACGCACCGTGGTGATCGAATACCGTGCCCACGGCGTCGGGCGTGATCAGCTTACGGTGGAATTGCTTGAAGTGAACGAGGTCGGGCTCATCGCCCACGCCCGCGTCTATCACCCCGGCTGAGCGCCGCGGCTCAGGCGCGCTCCGCGATCGGCACGCCCTGCGGCTGCGGCGCGCCGGCCATGCGTTCGGCCAGCCACAGGAGAAACGGCACGGTCAGGGCCCAGACCACCACCAGTGCCGCCAGGCTCAGGGTGACGTGCGGATGCAGCGTGATCGCGCCGAGCCGCGCGCCGTAGGCGTAGCTCAACGGTCCGGTGACGCCACCGATCGCCGCGGCGAGCAGATAGCGGCCGCTCAGCCAGCCGAACGACAGGTACAAGGTGCTGGCAAAGAGCATCCAGATCGACACCAGCCACGGCGGCGACACCCACGGCGCGAGCGCGCCGACTGAGAAGGTGAAGACGCCGAGCGCCGCCTGCAGGGTGTCGACGGCGAAGCCGAGAACACCGACCGCCAGAATCAGCCGGGCATCGCGCTGTGGTTGCGGCGACAACACCAGATGCAGGGCCAGCACCGTCGCCACGACGAGCGGCCCGACCACCGGCATGCCGCGGGCCGCGCCGACGACGCACGCGAACCAGCCGATGTAGAAGCCCACGAAGTTGAGAATTCGACGCATCGCTGCTCCGGCGTGTTACCGCGCTACGAGCACTGCATGAGCTGCGACTTGAGCGACACGTCGATCGGCTTTGGACCCAGCCAGATGGCGAACAGCGCCGCGGCGAAGTCAGCGCCTTCGACCGTCCCCAACACATGACCGTTCAAAGCCAACTCGGTGCCGCTCCCGGGGAGATAGGTGAGCGCGTAGCGATCGTGCGGCTTGACGTCTTGGTAGAGCGCATTCAGGCGATCGATCCGCGGCTGCAGCCGCGCCTTGGTCGTCGCATCGACGTTGGGCTCCATGCCGACGTCGGTGGCCTTGGCGAAATCCACCGCCTTGATCGGATAGAAGTACTCGATCTCCAGCCGCTTGGGCACGTCGCCCAGCACGTCGTCCGCCTTCACCCCGGGGCCGAGATAGAGCGCGGCCACGTACCCCTTGATGAACACCATGTAGCGCAGGAGCCCGACACAGTTCAGTGCCAGCGCCGCGCCGTGGGCGTCGTAACGATCGGCGAACCGGACTCCTTCGATCTCCTTCGCCGACGCCAGGCGCGCCGTCGACGCGAGCACGGCCAAGAGAGCCACAGACGCTGCGATCCGGGTGCGCATCGTCCTCACTCCACGGACGGACGCACCAAGATCATCTGCACGTCCCCGATGTAGCGCGTCGCGAACCCGGCCTCGCAGCTCGCCAGATAGAATTCCCACATCCGGATGAAGCGGTCGTCGAAGCCCAACTGGTGCACCTCGTGTAGCCGGCTCAAGAAGCGCTCCCGCCACGTCCGCAACGTGCGGGCGTAGTGCACGCCGATGTCCTGCATCCATTCGATGCGCAACGCCGTGTGATGCTTGAGCGCCGCCGCGATGCCGTGCACCGAGGCGAGCAGACTGCCTGGGAAGATGTACTTGCGAATCCAGTCGAAGTCGCGCCGATACGCATCGAAGCGCTGGTCCGGAATGTAGATGGTCTGCAGAAACATCCGCCCGTTCGGCTTGAGCAGGTCGGAGCACTGGCGGAAGAACGCCGGGTAGTACTCATAGCCCACCGCCTCGAACATCTCGATGGAGACGATGCGGTCGTAGCGCCCGGTGATCGTCCGGTAGTCGCAAAGCCGGATGTCGACTTGCGACTCGAGGCCGGCGGCGGCGACGCGTTCGCGCGCCAGCTGCCACTGCTGCTGCGACAGGGTCAACGACGTCACGCGGCAGCCGTAGTGCTGCGCCGCATGGATCGCAAACGCACCCCAGCCGCTGCCGATCTCCAGGACGTCGAGGCCCGGCGACAGCTGCAGCTGCTGGCAGATGCCGTCGATCTTGTGGCGCTGCGCCTCCTCCAACGATGCCCGGTCGTGCGCGAACACGGCACAGCTGTACATCATCGAGTCGTCGAGGAACAAGCGGTACAACGCGTTACTCAGATCGTAGTGAGATTGGATGTTGCGGCGGCTACCGGACAGGGTATTGGCGCGCGACAGCCGCAGCCATGCGTGCTGCAACCGCGCCGCGATGGTCCATACCGAGCGGTACTCCAACATCGACTGATCACGCATGAACAACCGGCACAGCTCGACCAGATCGCTGCAGGTCCACTCGCCCTCCATGTACGCCTCGGCGACGCCGACGTCACCGGCGGTCAACGCGCGCCAGAAGAACCGCCACTCCTTCACCGTCAGCGTCACACGATGCGCGGACGTCGGCTCACCGAACTCGAGCACGCGCCCGTCCGGCAGCGTCAGCGTGAGCGCACCGCCCTTCCACCCCGACAGCTGCGCGAAGACGAGCCGGGCGGCGACGCGGTCGCGCCGCGGGATGTCGGGCGACAGGGTCGCCAGTGTTGCCACCTTGTTCATTGTGCCACCTCCTTCGTCAGGTGGTGCATGAGCTCGCCTTGGTCTCGTTGCGCGACGGACGGCGCTGGTTGCTGATACACCGGTACGCCCTTGCGGTACAAGCGCAGCGCTTGCCAGTGGATCGCCGCGATGATCTGCACGGTCAGCAACGGATAGCGCACCACCAGCCAGGCCAGGCGGCGCGTCGTCAACTCGACGCGCCGGCCCCAGAGATGGGCGTCGAAGAAGGGCTGGCCGTGCTCGCGCTCGGCCATGAACACCGACAGCCGGTCGGTCATCGGCGCCAAGCGAAACTCATACGCCGCGTCCATCGAGATGAATGGTGACACGTGCATGACCTTGGCTGCAAGATGGCGGCGGCGATCGCCGGCAGCGGGCAGGCGGTTGCCGTCGGCGAGCAGGTAGAGGTGGCGCTCCCCGAAGGTGCTGTTCACCTCGGCGATGACGGCGCGCAGGGTGCCGTCGGCATGATGGCAGTAGTAGAAGCTCACCGGGTTGAACACATAGTGGAACATGCGACACTGCGTGAGCAGCACGATCCGCCCGCCGTCGAGTCCGACGCCGTGGGCGCGCAGAAACGCCAGTGCCTTGTCCTTGGTGCTGCCGGCGCGCCCGTCCATGTGATCGCGGTCGAAGAAGGACACCAGGTTGCCGCGGTTCACGCCGAACAGCCGACGGGTGCGTGCCAACTCGTCCAGCTCGTCGAGGTCGAGGGCGAAGACGGCGAGCCGGTAGCGGAACGTGTGGACCACCGGCGCCCGCCGGCGATGCATGAGATGGCCGGTGAAGATGCAGGAATTCACGCCGCCGCCCGATCCCGCTCGAGCGAGCGCACGACTGCGAGACCGGCGTTGACGCCGTCCTCGTGAAAGCCGCAGCCGAGGTAGGCCCCGCAATAGTAGGTATGGCGCTCGCCGTTGAGCTCGTTCAGCTGCCGCTGCGCCGTCATGCTCGCTGGGGTGAACAGCGGATGCTCGTACTGGATCCGACGCAGGATGCGGTCAGGCGCGATGCGGCCGCGATCGTTGAGCGTCACGCAGTAGTGCGTCGTCGACTCGAGCCCCTGCAGGCGATTGAGGTAGTACGTCATCGGCAGCGCTGACTCGACGCGCCGGCAGTCGTCCATGTGATAGTTCCACGACGCCCAGGCGCGATGCCGGCGCGGCAACAGCCGCGCATCGGTGTGCAGCACCGCTTCGTTGGACTGGTAGCGCAGCGCCGCCAACGCCCGTTCTTCGAGGTCGCTCGGATCGGCCAGCAGGCGCAGCGCCTGGTTGGAGTGGGTGGCCACGACGACCTTGTCGAAGGTTGCGGCGGCGCCGTCGGCTAGCTCGAGCGTGGCGCCGGCGGGACCGCGCCGGATGCGGCGCACCGCGGTGTTGAGGTGGATGCGGTCGGCAAAGCCGCGGGTCAGGGCGTGGACGTAGCGCCGGCTGCCGCCGCTCACCGTCCGCCACGCCGGGTGGTCGTGCACCGAGAGCAAGCCGTGGTTCTCGAAGAAGCGCAGGAAGAACAGCAAGGGAATGTGTTCGGCGTCGGCGCTGGTCGACGACCAGATGGCGCTGGCCATCGGCGTCGCATAGTGTCGCACGAACTGGCGCGAGAAGCGGCGGCGGCGCAGGAACGCCCCGAGCGTGGGCTCGTCGTGTCGTGGGTGCTGCAGCCAGGCGCTACCGAGGCGGTTGAAGCGCATGATCTCCAACAGCATGCGATGGAAGCGCGGGCGCACCAGCTGGTCGGGACGCGCGAACAGCCCGCGCAGGCTGCGCGAGCAGTACTCGATCTTGCAGGCCCGACACTGCACGCTGAATGACATCTCGCTCGGCTGCGTGGCGACGTCGAGCTCCCGCAGCAGCCGCGTGAAATTCGGATAGGTGCGCTCGTTGTACACGATGAACCCGGTATCGAGCCCCACCGATCGGGTGCCCTCACGCACCGTGACGGTGTGGCTGTGGCCGCCAACGTAGTCGTTCCGTTCGAAGACCTGGATCTCGTGGTCGCGGTGCAGGTAGTAAGCGGCGGTGAGACCGGCGACGCCGGTCCCCACAATGGCAACACGCATTGACTCATTCTCCTCCTCCAGGCGGCCGGCTCACCGCGTATGGTTCGCCCCCGGCGTCAGGCCGCCCGTCGCTGGATGTACGTATTTCAGGCCCGGGTGGATTGCCAGCGCCACGGCTCCTGCGGTAGCGGGTGCGGGGAAGGTGCACGCGGCGGCCGCCGGCACCCGCTACACGGCGTCGGAGCTGGCGCTGCGGCGCCGTGACGGCAGCGAAGGATCCAGGGCGTGCTCGTCGAAACGATAGCCGACGCCGCGCACGGTGACGATGAGCTCCGGGTGGGTCTCGTCGCGCTCGATGCGCTCGCGCAGCCGGCGGATATGGACGTCGACGGTGCGCGGCTCGACGTGCAAGCTCTGCCCCCACACCACCTCGAGGATGTGCGCGCGATCGAAGACACGGTTGGGTGCGCGCACGAAGAAGCGCAGCAGCTGAAACTCGCGCAACGCCAGCTCGACGCGCCGGTCGTCGACGAACACCTCGTAGGTGTCGAAGTCGATGCGCAGCCGGCCGCGCTCATAGGTCTCGTGCGGGCGCGCGCTCGGAGTGTGACGGGTGCGGCGTAGCACGGCGCGCACGCGCGCCACCAACTCGCGCGGGCTGAACGGTTTGGTGATGTAGTCGTCGGCACCCATCTCCAACCCGACGATCCGATCGGCCTCGGTCGCCCGGGCCGAGATGATGGCGATGGGCACCTGCGCCGTCCCGCCGTCGCCGCGCAATCGCCGGCAGACGTCGAGCCCGGAGATCCCCGGCAGCATCAGGTCCAGGAGCACCAGCGCCGGGACCTCTTGCTTGACGACTTCGAGGGCGTGCTCGCCATCGGCGACGGCGCGCACGACGAAGCCGTCTTGCTCCAGGTGCAGGCGGATCAGCTCGCTGAGGTCGCGATCGTCCTCGACCACCAGGACGGTGCGGCCGCCGGGGCGGGCGGGCGCTGCCGCGCTGATTTCATCCGTGCTTGCTGCCACCACCGGCTTCCTTCATCGGCCACGCGTGCGGCTCGCCCGGTTCCACGATCCGCACCCGCACACCGAGCCGCGCGCCGGGCAGACCCGCACCCGGCCACCTAGTTCGTGGACACCGACCCGTTGCCCCCTGTCGGCTCCAAAGCCGCCGTGAGCGCCGCGATGGTCACCGCTCCACCCTCACGGGCCTTGTCCAACACCTCGACGGCATAGCCGTACGGCACCGTGTCCGCCGCATCGAAGAACAGCACGTGATCTTCGCGCGCCGCGAACATCCGTCGCAGCCGGTCGGGCAGCTCGGGCAGCGCCACCGCCGACCCGTTCACCGCCACCGTCTGGTCGGTGGCGATGCGCAGCACCAAGGGCGGCGCCGGGTCGTTGGCCAGCTCGGTCTTCTCCACTTCCTTCTTTTCTTGCTTGGGGGTGTGCAGCCAGAACTTCTTGCTCAGCAGCGGCGTGATGACCATGAAGATGATCAGCAGCACCAGCACGACGTCGACCAGCGGCGTCACGTTCATCACCGGGGGGTTGCTCTTGCCATCGCCCCCACCGACGTTGATCGCCATGGCTCAGCTCGCCGGCGGCGCCGGCGCCGCCTCCTGGTTCGGTGCCGCGTTGCCCTTATGGCGTTCGCCGACGAGCAACGACAGACCGGGAAAACCCACCTCTTGGGAACGGGAAAAGATGGCGCGCACGTCACCGTAGGTCAGCCGGGAGTCGGCACGCAACACCAAGCGCCGATATGGGTCGAGCGCGTGCTCCGCGCTCAGGTACTCGATGGCGCCGTCGAGGTCGTACTGCTTGTCTTCGATGTGATACTCGCCGGCCTTGGCCACCGTGACCTTGAGCGGATCGACCGCCGCCTTGACGTCCGGGTCCGGGTTGAAGATGCCCGGCAGGTCGACCGGCACGTCCTGATCCATCCGCGGCGCGACCACCATGAAGATGATCAGCAACACCAGGACGATGTCGACCAGCGGCGTCACGTTCATGTCCGGCTTGATGACGCCGGCGCGTCCGGTGAGGCGGGCACGAGTCACGCCAGCGCCTCGCTGGCCTCGATGCGGGGCATACGCCGGGACGGAGACGCGCCCGCGGCGCTGCGTTCGGCATGCGGTGCATGGGCGTGCGCGGCGCGCTCGGCGCGGTCTTCGATCAGATCGAGCAACTCGCCCGAGGCGTTCTTGAGTCGCAGCTCCTCGGTGGCGATGCGCGACGACAGGTAGTTGAACGCCAGCACTGCCGGGATGGCGACGGTGAGGCCGAGGGCGGTTTCAATCAGCGCTTCGCTGATGCCCGCCGACACCGACGACAAGCCGCCCGAACCGGTGGCGGCGATGCCCTGGAAGGCCGAGATGATGCCGAGCACGGTGCCGAGCAGTCCAACGAAGGGCGCCGTCGAGCCCACCGACGAGAGCACGTTCAAGCCGCGGCGCAGATCGGCACCGATCTCTTCCATGTAGCGTTCCATGTGGCGCTGCGTCTGCTCCACCGGCGGGAGCCCGGAGACATCGGCGGTCTTCTCGGCGTGGCGATAGGTCACCAGACCGGTGCGCACGACACGCGCCAGGTGTCCACGTTGGAATCCTTCCGCCGCCGTGATGACGGCGTCGAAGTGGCCCGCCTCCATGTCGGTGGCCACGCTCGCCGAGAAGCTGCGTGATGCCACGCGCGAGCGACGCAGGGTCACGACCCGTTCGATGAACACGGTCAGCGAGGCCAGTCCCATGGTCAGCAACACCGACGCGACGATGATGGCGGGCAGACCCAGCTGTTGAAACATCTCGGCGAAGTTGAACGACATGATCTGTCCTTTCGGTTCGGGTTACGCGTTCAGCTTGAAAGGAATTTGGATGATCCGGTAGACCGTGATCGGCTGCCCCTTGTAGCGAGCCGGCTCGTAGCGCCAGCTCTTCACCGCCGCCACGGCGACGCCGACGAACGGCTCGTCACCACGCATCACCTGCACATCGGCGACGCGGCCATCCGCAAGGATGACCACCTTGAGAATCACGGTGCCGGTCTTGCCGGTGGCACGGGCCTCTTGCGGATAGGCCGGCGCCGCGTTGCTCTTCAATGGCATCGGCGGGTCGGCATCTTCGGGCAACGCGATCGCGCCCACCTGCCCACCGGCGACGCCGCCCTTGGTGCCGCCTTCCAATCCGGCGGGGTCGCCGTCGCCGGCCTCGCCGTAGACGGCAATGCCTTTGTCTTGACTCGGGTCGGCTTCTTGCGGCGCGGCCTTGGGCATTTCCTTGGGAGCGACCAGCTCCTTCGGCGGTGGCGGTTTGTCGAGCTGCCGCACCTTCATGTTCTTCGGCACCACCGGCGCGGCCGCCGGTGGCGGTGCCGGCTTGGCTTCGACCACCGGCGGTGGCGGCGGCTCCTCTTTCACGATCTTTTCGGTGAAGGTGATGTCGACCGGTTTCTCCGTCATCACCTTGTGTGTAGCCGAGCCGATCAACAGGGCAAGTGCGCCGAGCGCCAGGTAGATGCCGGACGACGCGCACACCGCCGCGAACCAGTTGCTCGAGCCTTCGCTCTCGCCGCTGTAGCTCGCGAACCTGCCGACGGTCTGCTCCATGATCTCTCCGAAACTCAGGGGGGAGGCCGCGATCCGCGAACCTCCTACCGAAGGCATCCTTGTGGCGCGATGCCCAGGGTATCTTGCCAATCAATTGATACGATGCCGTTGCGCACCGATGACATTTTCGTGAATCATCGGTGCGCTGCGGCTCCGTCAGTTGTTGGTGTTGAAGCCGATGAACTTGTAGCGCCCATCGATCTCGGCGATCGTGCCGGTGCCGAGCTCTCGTACTTGTCCGCTTTCGTCTTCGAGGGTCAGGCGGACGTCGCCGAGCGCCGTGTACCAGGCGAACTGGCGGGTGCCTTTGGTGAAGCTGACGTTCTTGCGTTTCAGCGTGTGGCCGCCGTACTGCTCCAGGAATGTCCGCGCGACATCCTCGCTCTTCTGATTCAGCATGCTCCAGAAGAACTGGCTGGGCTCCTCGGCCACCTGGCGCGGCGGTTCTCCGGGCTTGACGGTGCCTGGGATGATGATGCGGCGATACTCCTGCTCGTTCACGCGCAATCGGTGCAGTGCCTGCTCATCGCGGCGCGCCAGGGCTTTCACGAACTGGTCGAGCAACGCGTCGACGGACGGCGCCGCATGTTGCAGGCGCAGCGTCGCGGGGCGCGTCGAAGCGTGGCCGGCGGAAGCCATTCCGGGCACGACAAACATCAAAGCCGTCATTGCGGCTGTCAGAATACGAGTCTGCATCTGTCGATTCCTCCGACGCTGTTGGGGTGTTACGCTGTTAGGGTGTTAGGGGGGAGCGAATCAGAGCTCCCCCCTAACAGCCAACCCCTTAACGCCCTGTCTTGTCTCGATCAGTTCACGTCAAACGAGATCCAGCGCTTGAGCGGGATGTGGGTGATCCCCGCCGCATACGGATGGCTGTTGACCGGCGTGTTGAGCCAGTTGTCTGAGCCATCGGGATTGAAGGCGCCGATGTAGTTGGTGTTCTGCATGAACGGATCGATCTGACTGCAGTCGGCTAGCGTCGTCGGGAAGCCGGCCGTGCTGTGCGGGTGGACGTCCGGGACGTTGGCGGGATAGCCGCCACCCGATTCCGTGACATCGAGCCAGCGCGTCGCATGGGAGCCCCAATAGCCGGGGCCGCCGATTTGCGGGTCAGGACCGGTGAGTCCGGTCGTGTTGCAGGTTCCGCCGCTGCCGCAGTCTGAATTCTGGCAGCAGGCGTCGCCGATGCTGAAGCCGCTGCCGGCAGCGGTACATGAGCCGACGCTCGGGACGACATGGTTGTTGAGCGCCAACTGCTTGTAGTATTGGGGCGCGCTGCAGACGGGTGCCGGCGAAGCGTTTTGCAGGACGCCGGCGCACATGCGGGTGCCGGTGCCTACCGCAACGGTACCACCGTTGTCGTAGCAAACTGTGCTCTGCACGCTGAGGAACGGATCGGCCGTCTTCAGGGTAGTGGAGTTGGTGCAGGCCTGTTGCGAGGTCGATACGTCATCCAAGCGGACGCAGCCGTCGCGGTAGTTCATGACGAGCGAGTTAGCGACGGTGCCAGCGGTGCCGCGGCGGAAGAAGAGGCCGCCTTGCGAGCCGAGGTTGATGTCGTTGTCGCGCGCCCCGATCATGGTCAGGTTGCAGAACTTCGGATTGGAACGCGGCAGGTCATCAAAACCGAATTCGCTGTTGTCGGCCTCGATGCCCCGGCTCTGGTTCCCGGTCTGCAGGAACGGGCCATACTGCACTTGCAGGCCGAACTGCCGAGCCCCGGTGGTGCCGAGCTGGTAGTCGAATCCGTCGTCGGCGCAGCCCGATGAGACGAAGTGGTCGACGTTGACCGTGCCGCCGAACCACTCGATACAGTCGTCACCACCGGCATTGCCTTGAATGTGATTGATGAGCGTGCTGTTCCCCACACCGTTCAAGGTGATGATGTTGAGCTCGTTGTTGGGCGTGAACTCGATGCCCGAGAACTCGACGCGGGTGTAGGTCATGACGCCGCTGGTATCGGCCGAATCGCAGCCGCCGTACGGCGCCGGGATGCCTTCGGCGTTGTTGAGGCAGTTCGGCCGGTTGACTGTCGAGCGGCCGTTGAGCAGCACGCCGCCCCAGTCACCGATCTGGCGGCTGCCGATGGGCTCGCCGCTGGTGAAGATGATTGGCTCGTCCGCGGTCCCCTGCGCATCGAGTCGCGAACCGGGTAGCACAATAAGCACTGCCGGGTTGGCGGTGCCGCCGGCTTCGCCCTTCACGACCGTGCCGGGCTTCACGGTGAGCACGGTGTGCGGGCCGTTGACCGGATCGGCGGTCTTCACGAACGCGATCCCCTGAATGTGAATCGTGCAGGTATTCGGCCACGTCTGGTTCGCGGTGATGTCGCCGGCCGGCACGTTGTGAATCGGCAGGTTGGTGTCGGGATCGGTGCCGTCGGTGCAGCTCACCACCGGCCCGGGACCCGAGCAAGCGTCGAACAGCGTCCGCAACCCGGCGATCTTCGCCACCAGGACGCTGAGGTCGGCGGTGTCGACACCGCCGCCCTTGAAGACGTCGCAATCGGGATTGGAGCCGGCGCAGGCGGTGGTGTTCGTTCCCGCAATCACCGCCGCGAGCGTCACGGCATCGGTTACTGTGACGCTGCCGTCCTTGTTCAAGTCGCCGCACGCCGCGTGCACCGCTCTGGGCGCTCCGACGAGCAGCACTGCGGCAGCGCAGGCTGTCAGCATTGCTTTCCAAGAGTACGTCATACTTTCCTCCTTCTCAGTTGTCCGTCGGCCGGCCTTAGAAGACCGTTACACCGCAGGTTACGCCGGAAACGTTGTTGCCGTTGGTGTCCGAGGCGGATTCCACCGAACAAGTGAACTGATCGTTCGTCGGGTCCGGAGCGCCCGTGCAGGTGTCGAGCTGGACGATAAGCGCAACCCCGGGGAACATCGCCCCAGCGTTGGCAACCAACGCGGCGTGCATCGCGTAGTCGAGATCGTTCACGCTTGCAGACGCGTCGAAGGGCACGGTGACGACGGCATTCGGGGGGCTGATGTCCCCGCTGCCCGGAATGCTCACCGTCCCGTCCGGATACTGCACGTATACCGCCAGGGCTCCAAGCTCGACGCCCGCCGGCGCGGTGAAGTCGACGAGCATGAACTTGTGGTTACCCGATGACGTGCAGGGTTGGACGTTGCAATTGCCCGGACAGGTGTCGCCGGTGGCCGAGTTGGAATCGTCGCAGGTTTCGGTGGGCACGCAGGTCTCCCCAGCTGGGCAGTCCAAGCTGCTGCTGCACAGCGTGCCGGTGGTGGTGCTGCAGTGGCCGTCGAAGAGGCCGTTGCCGCAGAGCGGGTTGCACTCGGGGAAGAGCGCGCCGGCCGACGGGTTGGCGAGCCGCGTGGTGCAGTCGATCTTGAACTCGGTGACGCAAGCGATGCAGTCGACGAGTTCCTTGAGGGTGCTGATCGGTCCGCGACCGCTGACCCCGGCGCACGAAGCGCTGGCGCCCGGCACGGTGAGGTTCGAGCAGTTGAAGAGCTCACCGATCGCATCGGCAGAAAAGTCGAGGTTCGCCGAGCCGGAAACGCTGCACTTGTCGCCCGCCGTCGTGCAATCGGTATCCGTGGTGCAGGCCTGGTTGGGGTTCTTGGTGCAGAAGCCGGCGAACGCCTTGTCCTTGCCGCCACAGGCCTTGGCGATGTCGGTGCTCAGCTTGGTGGTGGCCTTGTCGATGACGGTCTGTGTGTTGGTATCCGGGCAGGTGCCGGAGCCAGCCTTGAGCACCGTATCGGTGCACTTGGCCAAGGCGTTCTTCTTGGTGTCGAAGAACTTGGCCGCGGCCTTGCCGACCGCCTGTTTGCAGAGCTCCAAGCTCTTGTCGTTCTGCACGCACTTGCCGCTCGGGCAGTCGGTGGCGGCGGTCGCCGGGGTGCAGGGGAGACCGTTGTTGGTGCCCTTGACGCAGGAGTAGCCGGCCGGCTTCAGCTCGCCGTAGATCGTGCTGTTGACTTGATCGACCGACGCCTCGCTGATGCAGGTGACGCACTCGGCAACTTCGGAAACCGAGGTGAGCGCGAAGCCGCAACCACTCTTGCACGTACCGCCGCCGGGGCAGCCAGTATCGTTGGTGCAGAACTTGCCGTTATTGGTGCCGCCGTCGCAAGTGCGTACGCTGTTCAACTTGTTGTTCTCAAAGGCCGGGCAACGATCGACAGGCGAGCACACACCGGTGCTCGCACGGGCATGCGTCCCGAGGCCGCTGCCGACAGCGCAGAAGCCGCCGGTGCAGGTGCCGGTGTGGCAGCTGCCGGTGACGGCGCCGCAGGTGCCGCCGCCCAAGCAGTCGCCGGCCACCTTGCAGGGGACGCCCGGATTGCTGCCGCCGCTGCACACTTTGCCGCAGTCGGTGTCCGCAGAACAGGACTGGTTGACGTTGGGGCCGCCGAAGCAGAAGCCACAGTCCTTGTTCGTCCCACAGAGGGCGCTCTCGCAGATACCGGAGACGCAATCGAGCAGCGTGCCGGTATTGCAGCCGGCGTCGCACACGCCACCGCCGGTGCAGTCGGACTGTGCCCCGCAGGTCGCCCCGGGGTTGCTGCCGCCCTGGCAGGTGCCGAGCGCGCCCGCCGATCCACCGTCGCACTGCTCGAGCCAGTTGCACGTGCCGCCGCCGGTGAGGCAAGCCGTCTTCAGTGCGTCGCTGTTGCACGGGTTGCCGTTCTGCGACCCGCCGCTGCAGTTGGCGTTGACACAAATGCGGTTGGAGCAGCTCGAGGTGAACGTACAGCCTTCGCCCTCCTTCGCGCCGCCGACGCAGATGCCGGGACACTGCAGCTCGCGGCTGCAGGCGTCGCCTTGGCGCTCGCCGGCCGAACATTCCTTCGCCAGCACCGGGTTACCGCCTGTGCCGGTGCCATCCCAGCCGATCTGGGTCAGGGAGAGCGTGGCGCACTTGCTCGCGATCGTCGACGCGAGCTTCGCCGTTGCATTGGTGATCTTGGTACTCGTGGTTGTCTCAGTCAGGCAGTCTGTCGTGGCCGGCAGCTTGCCTTTACGCTTCTTGTCTTCGCATCCCTGCAGCGCCTTGAGCTTGGCGCGCTCGAAGTCCGCCGATGCTTTCGCGATGGCGCGCTTGCAGTCCGTCGGGGTGACGGCGGCGTTGGCGCGTGGGGCGGCGACGGCCAACAACATGGCGTTCGCCGCCAAGGCCGTCACGATTACCTTCCGTTTGTTCCACCAGTCATGATACATACGTGTCTCCTTCCGTTTTCCTGCGGCCCCCTCCCGGGCATGCAGGGGTTGGGGATCCCGCAGCGCACGGATGTGGCATGAATCGCCGATGCGCTCCGGGTCCATTCAGACCGTTCACCGCACGCTGACCGTGCGTTCGCGGGTCTCCGATGCCTGGGTGCTCTGGCTCCCCCCGCACCCAGAACGCGGCGAGCGCCGATCCGTCCACACCCGGTCTGCGCGGTGCGAACGAGCCCGCTCGCGGTGCTCCATACGCCTCCTTTCTCGCTGCCAGTCCGGCGTCGGCTATCCTCGACGCGGTCGCGGCGGCTCGAAGCTTGTCCCGTTTCAGTCATCTACTCGTGCTTGGTATGCAGGATCGTCCGACGCCCACGTTCATCTACATCGTGACACGACTCGTCGAGCGTCGGGCGAGTGATAGCACACCAGAGGCGACGCGCCGTTTACTGCAACGTTATGTTCGCATGACACATGCGCCGCCGCGGCCGGCGCGCCCACGTAATCGAGAGTTCACCTCGCGGTAACCGCAAGGTAAGCCACGAACGATATAAGGGCGCCGGAATGCGGAGCGCCGCTCACAATTCCTGACGTGTCATTGCTGTCAGCACTACGGATCACCGTCGATCGAGGAGGACCATGCGAATATCCGG
>Ga0335082_10002841_pt1 | contig 18728 bp, 12 predicted proteins | sample Lox_Sample_41_FD_206718 | JGI IMG/M metagenome (GOLD analysis project Ga0335082, IMG submission 206718) | Soil microbial communities from Loxahatchee National Wildlife Refuge, Florida, United States - Lox_Sample_4.1 | ecosystem: Environmental > Terrestrial > Soil > Wetlands | place: USA...
AACCCGGACTCGCCCACCCCGCCGAACGGCAGCGCCGGCACGATCGCGAACCCGAGCACGGAGTTGATCGAGGTCATCCCGGACCGCAACGAGCGGGCCGCCGTCATGGCGGCCGAACGGTCCCGGGCGAACACCGCCGACCCGAGCCCGTACCGCCCCGCGTTGGCCAGCGAGACCGCTTCCCCCAGCCCCGCCACCGGCGTCACCGTCACGGTCGGGCCGAACGTCTCCTCGGTAACCGCCGACGACCCCTCGGGCACGTCGGTCAGCACGACCGGCCGCACGTACGGCGGGGCCACCGCGTCCGCGCCCCCGACCGCCGGCCGCCCGCCCAGGGCCAGCGCGTCCGCCACGTGCTTGGCCACGGTCTCCGGCTGCGACGGCAGCGTCATCGGCCCGTACGACGCCTCGCTGTCGAATCCCGGCCGCAGCGACGACACCTTTTCCGACAGCCGCTCGAGGAACGGGTGGTACACCCGGTCGGCCACGTAGACCCGCTCGATCCCGGTGCAGGTCTGCCCGGCGTTGGACATCGCGCCCCACGCGGCGGCGTCGGCGGCCGCTTCCAGGTCGGCGTCGGCGCTCACCAGCAGGGCGTCCTTGCCGCCGCACTCGGCCAGCACCGGGGTCAGGGTATCCGCCGCGGCGGCCATCACCTTGCGCGCCGTGGCCGCGGAACCGGTGAACGCGAGCTTGGCCACGCCGCCGCGGGCCAGCGCCTCGCCGGCCGAGCCGGGCCCGGTGACCAGCTGCAGCACCGGCTGGACCTCACCGAAGATGCCCAGCGCCTCGCCGAACGCCCGGACCAGCCACTCCCCGGTCGCCGGAGTCAGCTCGGACGGCTTGAACACGACCGCGTTCCCGGCCGCCAGCGCGTACGCGATCGAGCCGATCGGCGTGAACACCGGGTAGTTCCACGGCCCGATCACGCCGATCACGCCGAGCGGCTGGTACTCCAGCGTGGCGGCCTGATTGAGTGCGGCAAGGCCCGGGCGCACCCGGCGCGGGCGCAGCACCCGGCGGGCGTGCCGGGCGGCCCAGTCGATGTGCACGATGGCCAGGATGATCTCCAGCTTGGCGTCGTCGAGGGGCTTGCCGGTCTCCTCGTGCACCAGCTGGGCCAGCCGGCTCATGTACCTGGTCAGGTGCGACTTCCAGGCGAGCAGCCTGATCCGCCGCCCGGACCAGCCGAGCCCGGCCCACCACGCCGCGGCCTCGCGGGCCTGGGCCACGGCGGCATCTACCTCGCGGCGCCCGTGTACGGGGAAGGTGGCCAGCACTTCCCCGGTCGCCGGATTCACTGTCTCTAGCATCGTTTGACCAGTAAAGCATCGCGGCCAGCACACTAGCTACGCTGGGTCCGTGCCGCCTCGTCCTTACGTCCTGCTGTCCTGCGCCACCTCGGCCGACGGCTACCTGGACGACGCCAGCCCGGAGCGGCTGATCCTGTCCGGCCCGGCCGACCTGGACCGGGTGGACGAGGTACGGGCGGGCTGCGACGCCATCCTGGTCGGGGCGCAGACGGTCCGCGCCGACAACCCGCGCCTGCTCATCAGGGACCCGCGGCGCAGCGCCCGGCGGGCCGCCCGCGGCCTGCCCGCGCACCCGGCCCGGGTCACCCTCACCGCCTCCGGCGACCTGGATCCCGCCGCCCGCTTCTTCGCCCCCGGCGCGCTCCGCCTGGTCTACTGCGCCACCCCCGCGCTCCGGCCGGCCGCGAAAATCAAGGACAGCGCCGTGCTCATTGACGCAGGTGACCCGCTGTCCGTCGATTTCATGCTCCACGATTTGGCCGAACGGGGCGTGGCGCGTCTTCTCGTCGAAGGCGGCGCGCGGGTCCTGGGTGATTTCCTCGCCGCCGGCCGCGCCGACGAGCTCAACCTGGCCGTGGCCCCATTCTTCGTAGCCGACCCCGCCGCCCCGCGCCTCGACCTTCCGCATCCCGCTCCCGATCTAGCCCTCACGCTTCCCTCCGATCCCACCAGCATCGTGAGTCCCAGTTACCCCACTAGTCCCATGACCCTCGCGGAGACTTACCGCGTCGGCGAGGTCGCGCTGCTGCGCTACCTGCTCGGCCCCGGCGGCCCGGACCACCGGTTCCTGCGCTGGGCGGTGGAGCTGTCCCGGCTGTGCCCGCCGTCGGACTCGGCGTTCTCCGTCGGGGCGGTCGTGGTCGGCGAGGACGGCGAGGTCCTGGCCACCGGGTTCTCCCGCGAGCAGGAGGATCACGACCACGCCGAGGAGGTGGCCCTGCGTAAGCTGGGGCGCGATCCGCGGCTGCGGCACGCCACCTTGTACAGCTCGCTGGTGCCCTGCGGCGCCCGCGCGTCGCGCCCGGTCACCTGCGTCGGGCACATCGTCGCGGCGGGCATCCCGCGGGTCGTCTTCGCCTGGCGCGAGCCGCGGCTGTTCACCGACGGGGAGGGGGCCGAACAACTCCGGGCCGCGAGTGTCGTCGTCACCGAGGTGCCCGAGCTGGCCGGACGCGCCCGCGCGGTGAACGCCCACCTCGTCGGTACCGGCGCGTGACGTCTCCCGGGCTCCGTCACTCCAGGGTCGCGATCCTCGCCTACTTCTTCATCCTCGGCGTGGGCTTCGCGGCGTGGGGCGCCCGGCTGCCGGCCATCAAGCAGTCGCTCCACCTGAGCGACGGCCGCCTCGGCCTGGCGCTGTTCGCCGTGCCCGCGGGCAGCGTGCTGACGCTGGCGCTGAGCGGGCGGATCGCGGACCGGTTCGGCGCGGTCCGGGTGCTGCGGGTGGCCGGCGTGCTGTTCCCGGCCGCGCTGGTCCTCCCCGGGCTGGCCGGGAACCTGGCCGCTCTGATGGTGACGCTGGCCGTCTTCGGCGCGCTGGCCGGGCTGCTCGACGTGTCGATGAACGCCTGCGGCGCCCGGCTCGAGCTGGGGTACGGCCGGCCGATCATGTCCTCGCTGCACGCCGGCTACAGCATCGCCGGCCTGGGCGGCGCGGCCATCGGCGGGGTCTCGGCCTGGCTGGGCGCCAGCGCGCTGGCCACGTTCGCCGTCACCGCCGCCGCGCTGATCGTCGGCGGCCTGCTGGCCGGGCCGCACGTATTCATCCCCGCCGTCACGTCCCGCGAGAAGCACCCCGGCGGCCCCGCCCCGTCCATCCGGAGCATCCAGCGGGTGATCTGGGTGCTCGGCCTGCTGGCGCTGTGCGGGCAGGTAGGGGAGGGTTCGGCCGGCGACTGGAGCGCGGTGTACCTGCACGTCGACCTGGGTACGTCGGCGGGTGCCGCCGCCGTGGCGCTGGGCGCCTTCTCGGTCACGATGGCGGCTGGCCGGGCGGCGGGCGACCGCCTGGCCGCGCGCTTCGGCCCGGTGCGGCTGGTCCGGGGGAGCGGCCTGGTCGCCGGATTGGGCCTGGCGGGCGGCCTGCTGATCGGGACCCCGGCCGCGGCCATCGCCGGCTTCGCCCTGCTCGGGCTGGGCCTGGCCGGCGTCTTCCCGCAGATCGTCACGGCCGCCGCGCGGCTGGACCCCGAACAGGCCGGGCGCAACATCGGCCGGATCGCGGCGGTCTCGTACACGGGCCTGCTCAGCGGCCCGGTCGCGATCGGCGCGATCGCCTCCGGCGTGGGCCTGCGGGACGCTCTCCTGGTCCCGGCCGCCCTGGCCCTCCTGGTCGCCGCGGCGGCCGGCGTGATGAACCCCGCCCGCGCCAGAAGAGCACGAACTAGGACATTACCCGGGTCAGAACAGCGTGTCCTCGCGCTCGATGCCGCGCATGGTGTCGTAGTCCAGGGTGACGCAGCGGATGCCCCGGTCGGCGGCCAGGGTGCGCGCCTGCGGCCTGATCTCCTGGGCGGCGAACACGCCTTGCACCGGGGCCAGCAGCGGGTCCCGGTTCAGTAGCTCCAGGTATCTGGTCAGCTGCTCCACGCCGTCGATCTCGCCGCGGCGCTTGATTTCCACCGCCACGCTGAGGCCCGCGCCGTCCCGGCACATCAGGTCGACGGGCCCGATCGGCGTCGGGTACTCGCGCCGGACCAGCCGCCAGCCGTCGCCGAGCAGCCCGAGCTGCACCGCGAGCAGTTCCTGCAGGTGCGCCTCCACCCCGTCCTTGACCAGCCCCGGGTCGATGCCGAGGTCGACCGAGGTGTCGCTCACCACCTCGGCGAGGGTGATGATCAGCGTCTCGCCCGACTTACCGGTCACCGTCCACTGGCCCGGCTCCTCGGTGAGCCGGCACGGGGGCGACATCCAGTTCAGCGGCTTGTATGAGCCGCCGTCGGAGTGCACGAGCACCGAGCCGTCCGCCTTGACGATGAGCAGGCGCAGGGCCTCGGGGAGGTGGGCGGTGAGCCGGCCGACGTAGTCGACGCTGCACCGCGCGATGACGAGCCGCACGACCGGTAACTCTACTGGCTCCGGCTGACCTAAGCTGGGCAGGCGTGAGCCCGCGCCGGATCCGCCGCGACCGCTCCGGCCCGCCGGACCCCGTGCCCGGCCCCGAGCGCGTCGAGTCGTGGCCGGACGGCGACTGGGTGGTCCGCCGGGTACCCGGCGCGGCGACCGCCAAGGCCTACCGCTGCCCCGGCTGCGACCAGGAGATCGCGCCGGGCACGCCGCACGTCGTGGCCTGGCCCGCCGACGGTGCCCGGATGCCCGGCGGCATGGCCCTGGACGAGCGCAGGCACTGGCATACCGCCTGCTGGCAGAACCGGCTGCGCCGCGGCCCTGGCGTCAAGCGAAAAGGAATCCCCGGACGATGACGAGCGAGCGACTCGAGGTAGCGCGGACGATCGAGGCCGCCCCCGGCGAGGTCTTCCGGGTGCTCTGCGACCCGCAGGGACACGTGGCCATCGACAGCACGGGCATGCTGATGGACGCGACCGGGGAGCCGGTGACCGCGGCCGGCGACACCTTCGTGGTCCACATGGACCGGGAGGCGCTGAACGACTACCCGCTCGGCCGCTACGACGTGACCGTCACCATCACCACGCTGGTCCCGGACCGGGAGATCGCCTGGACCGTCAGGGGCCGGATCCGGCCCCAGGTCGGACACGTGTACGGGTACCGGCTCGAGCCCGCCGGGGACGCCGGCACGCTCGTCACCTCGTATTACGACTGGTCCTCGATCCACCCGCACTGGCGCGAGGCCGGTATCTTCCCGGTCGTCTCCGAGGCGGCGCTGCGCGCCACGCTCGGCATCCTGGCCCGGACCGTCGCTCGCGGGTACATCGGCCGCCGGACATAACCGGACGAGGCCTACAATGCCCCGAGGGACATCCGCGACCGGGAGGGACTCGTGTACCTGTTCGACCTCAGCGGCAAGGTTGCCGTCGTCACCGGCGGAACCCGCGGGATCGGCATGATGATGGCGCGCGGCCTGCTCCAGGCCGGCGCGTCGGTCTACATCAGCTCGCGCAAGCCCGAGGCGGGCAAGGCCGCGGCCGCCGAGCTCTCCCAGTACGGCACCGTGATCTCGGTACCCGCGGACCTGTCCCGCGAGGAGGAGTGCCAGCGGCTGGCCGCGGAGGTCGGCCGGTTCGAAGAGGGCATCCACGTCCTGGTCAACAACGCCGGCACGAACTGGGGCGCCCCCCTGGAGGAGTTCCCCGCGCACGGCTGGGACAAGGTCGTCGACCTCAACCTCAAGACGCCGTTCTACCTGACCCGGGCGTTCCTGCCGCTGCTCGAGGCGGACGGCACCGCCGACGACCCGGCCCGGGTCATCAACGTCGGCAGCATCGACGGGCTGCGCGTGCCGTACGAGTACCCGACCTACTCCTACTCGGCCAGCAAGGCCGGCCTGCACCAGCTCACCCGGGTGCTGGCCCGCGAGCTCGGGCCGCGGCACATCACCGTCAACGCGGTTGCCCCCGGCCCGTTCGAGTCGAAGATGATGGCCGCCACCCTGGCCGCCCGCGGCGATGAGATCGCGGCCGGCTCGCCGCTCGGCCGCATCGGCCGTCCCGACGACATGGCCGGCGTCGCGGTCTTCCTCAGCGGCCGCGGCTCGGCCTACATCACCGGCGCCGTCATCCCCGTCGACGGCGGTATCTGGGCCGCCAGCTAGCCCCGCCTTCCCGCGCCCCAGTAGAACGGCCCGGACGTGGCAGTGACCGTGATGTCCCAGCCGGTCCGCCTGAGCCGTTCCTCTAGGTCCGCCGGCTGGTAGGGCACCTTGACGAGCTCGTAGGACGTGCCGTCCGCCAGCCGCCGGCGGATGGTTGATGACGACGGGCCGTGCACCAGCTCATCAGGGGTCCGGTACGCGTCGTCGGCGAAGAACACCCGGCCGTCTTCGGCCAGGCCGGCGGCCACCAGCGACCAGAAGGCGTCGAAGCGCTCCGGCGGCACGTGCGACAGCCAGAAGCCGAAGAACACCACGTCGTACCGGCGGTCGGGAACCCAGTCGAACAGATCGGCCCGAACGAACCGGACCCGGTCGCTGCCGGCCCGGGCCGCAGCCGCGGCGAGCATCTCTGGTGACGCGTCCACGGCAGTGACCTCGGTCGCGTGCCGGAGCAGTTGACCAGTCCACACGCCGGGGCCGCAGGCGAGCTCGAGCACGCGTCCGGTCGGCCGGAATGCCTCGAGCGCCCTGGCCAGCTCCCCGCCGCCCGGCAGATCCAGGCCCTGGTGCAGGTAATCCTCCCCGAGGGCCTGGTAGTACGCGGCCTGCTCGCCGAGCACCCGCTCGAGTTCTTCGCCTCCGGCTGACGTCATAGCCTCACGGTAACGCGCACAGGGCGCTGGCGATGGCGTCGGCGAGCCAGCGCGAGTACCGCTCGAGCGGCCACCCCCGGGACAGCACCAGCCGTTCTTAGTGGTCGATGGCCAGGTAGTTCCACAGCACGTCCCGGACCTCGCCGAGGTCGATCCCGTCCCGGAGCTGGCCGGTCTGGTGCAGGTGCCGCCCCAGCGCCGTCATGCCGGCCAGGCCCTCGTCGTGCATCTTCTCCCAGATCGGGGCCAGCGAGTCGTCCACGTGCCGGCCGTCGCGGATCAGGATCTGGACTCGGGATCCCGCCCACCCCCGCCTACCTGCTCAAGATGGCCCGCGCCAAGCGCCGCGCCACCTCACCCCGCCCCCCCGATCCGCGCTCAACCCCGCGCCACCAACGCCCGCCCCGCCCGCCAGCCTTACGACCCCAGGCCACCCCCGAAGAGAACCACGACGATGTCACATCGTCGTGGTTCTGACCACGGCAATGTCACATCGTCGTGGTTATCTGCCCATGCGGCGGAACCCCACTGACCTCGTGTTTCACAGCCGCATCGGCGTGGCTGCCATCCCGGCGGAGGCGGGCCCCTCGCCTCCTCCGACCCCGGCCGTTTCGGGGTGAAGGGGCCCTCGCCCGTTCGCTCCGGTGCCTGGGCGCGGATGCGGCGGCCGAACCGCGGCCAAGTGTTAACTCGAAGCTCACCGGTCCCGGGCGCATCCCTCACTCATCCGGGGTGAGCCAGAGCACGCCCAGCGGGGGGACGGTGATGACGGCCGAGGCGGGGCGCCCGTGGTAGGGCTCGGGCACCGCCTCGATGCCGCCCATGTTGCCGACGCCGCTGCCACCGTAGACGGCCGCGTCGGTGTTGAGCAGCTCCCGCCAGCGCCCGGCCCGGGGCAGGCCGATCTGGTACTTCAAGTGCGGCAGCGCGGAGAAGTTGGCGATGCAGGCCACCACCTCCCGCTCGTCCTCACCGGAATCGGCAGGTCCGGCGGACCGGGAAGCGGAGACGGCATCCCGAGCGATGTCCCGCGCGGCGGCGCGGACGTACTCACCCGCGGTGCCGCGAACGGTGCCGCGAGTCGCGTGGCCGGCAGGCGCGGACATGCGCAGGAAGGACAGCGTGTTGCCCTGGGCGTCGTTGGCGTCGATCCAGCTGAACCCCTCGGGCGAGCTGTCCAGCTGCCACAGCGCGGGAGTCCGCCGGTAGACCGCGTTCAGGTCGCGGGACAGCTGCTGCACGCCCTGGTGGACGTCGAAGTCCAGCACCCACCAGTCGAGCCCGCTGTCCGCCGACCACTCACTCCCCTGTCCCCATTCCGAGCCCATGAAGAGCAGTTGCTTGCCCGGATGCGCCCACATGTACGCGAGCAGCGAGCGCAGCCCGGCGAACCGCCGCCACTCGTCGCCGGGCATCTTGCCCAGCAGCGAGCCCTTCCCGTGCACCACCTCGTCGTGCGACAGCGGCAGGATGAAGTTCTCCGAGAACGCGTAGATCATGGAGAACGTGACCTCGTTGTGGTGGTACTGCCGGTAGATGGGATCCTGGCTCAGGTAGGACAGGGTGTCGTGCATCCAGCCCATGTTCCACTTGAAGCCGAACCCGAGCCCGCCCAGGTACACCGGCCGCGACACCCCCGGCCAGGCGGTCGACTCCTCGGCGATCATGGTGATGCCGGGATGCCGCTTGTAGCAGGTGGCGTTGACCTCCTGCAGGAACGAGATGGCGTCTAGGTTCTCCCGGCCGCCGTACTGGTTGGGCACCCACTCGCCGTCCTGGCGCGAGTAGTCCAGGTACAGCATGGAGGCCACGGCGTCCACCCGCAGCCCGTCCACGTGGAACTCATCCAGCCAGTAGACCGCGTTGGCGACCAGGAAGTTCCGCACCTCGGTCCGGCCGAAGTTGAAGACGAGCGTGCCCCAGTCCGGCTGCTCGCCGCGGCGCGGGTCGGCGTGCTCGTACAGCGGGGTGCCGTCGAACCTGGCCAGCGCCCACTCGTCCCGCGGGAAGTGCCCGGGCACCCAGTCCAGGATCACGCCGATGCCGGCCTGGTGCAGCGAGTCGACCAGGTAGCGGAAGTCGTCCGGGCTGCCGAACCGTGCCGTCGGCGCGTAGTACGAGGTGACCTGGTAGCCCCACGAGCCGCCGAACGGGTGCTCGGCCACGGGCAGGAACTCGACGTGGGTGAAGCCCATGTCGGTGACGTACTCGGCCAGCTGTACCGCCAGCTCCCGGTAGGACAGGCCCGGCCGCCACGAGCCCAGGTGTACCTCGTAGATGCTCATCGGCTCGCGCACCGGCTCGCGCCCGGCCCGCGCTTGGATCCACGCGGAATCGCCCCAGGTATGCCGCGAGGCGTACACCACCGACGCGGTGGCGGGCGGCATCTCCGCCGCGACGGCCATCGGGTCGGCCTTCTCCCGCCATACCCCGTCCAGGCCGCGGATCGCGTACTTGTACCGGGTGCCCTCGGTGACGCCCGGCACGAACAGCTCCCACACCCCGGACCCGCCGAGCGAGCGCATCGGGTACGCGCGGCCGTCCCAGCCGTTGAAGTCGCCGGTGACCCGGACCCCGTGCGCGTTCGGCGCCCAGACGGCGAACGACGCGCCGGACGCCTGGCCCACCTCGCGCGGGTGCGCGCCGAGCACCCGCCACAGCTCCTCGTGCCGTCCCTCGCCGATCAGGTACAGGTCGAACTCACCCAGCGTGGGCAGGTACCGGTACGGGTCGTCGCGCACCTCCTCGACCGAGCCAAAGCCAGAGCCGGAGCCGTACACGGCGGCGATCCGGTAGCCGGGCACCTTCTCGTCCGGCACGGTGACGGCGAAGACGCCCTGGTGCACGTGCTCCATGGGCAGCCTGCGGCCGTCGTCGAGCACGACGGCCACCGACGTCGCCAGCGGGCGCAACGCACGGATGATCACCCCGTCCGGACCGGGGTGCGCACCGAGGACCGAGTGCGGGTCGTGGTGCTGGCCCGCGACGATCCGTTCGATCTCCCCCAGGCTAGGGCCAGCCACATCAGGGCGGGGCACATCAGGGCGGGGCACATCAGGGCCGGCCGGGCTGGAGCCAGCCACGCCGGGGTCAGGTTGTGTCATAACAGGCCACTCGATCTCCGTAGAGGACTACAGCTCGGCAATGGACTCTAGCGGAATGGGGACCCAGGTCGGCCGGTTCCTGGCCTCGTAGAGGACCTCGTACACGGCCTTGTCGAGCAGCATCGCACGAAGCAGGACCGCGTTCTCGGCCGGGTCGAGTCCGCCGGCCGCGGCGTACCCGGCGCAGAACGCGTCGCCGTTGCGCCGGACCCAGTCGGCCGCCCTGGGCGCGAGGCCGGCTGCGTCCGGGTGGGTGACGAGCTGATGCCGGGCCGCGTAGTCGAACGAGCGGAGCATGCCGGCCACGTCCCGCAGCGGGGAGGACCGGGCGCGCCGCTGGGCCAGCGGGCTGGCCGGCTCGCCCTCGAAGTCGAGCACGATCCAGCCGGTCTGGGTCCGCATGACCTGGCCCAGGTGGTAGTCGCCGTGCACCCGCTGGGCCGGCACCGGCTCGATCAGCTTGGCCAGGTCGGAGTACGCCTCGCCGACCTTGTCCGCGTACCGGCCCAGCTCGGGCACGGTGGCAACCGCCATGTCGAGCCGCCGGTACATCTGCTCGGCCAGCTCGCGGAGGGCCTCCGGCTCGAGCTCGGACCGGCCGAACGCGTCGGCCAGGTCCCGGTGCACCTGCGCGGTGGCCGCGCCCAATCGCTCGGCTTCGCCCGCGAAGTCCCCGCCGGCCTCGGCCGCGCGGGTGCCCTCCTCGGTGGCGTACAGGTCGCGCACGCTGGTCGCGGCCAGCGACCAGCCGTCCGAGGCGGCCCGCAGGTACCGGGACAAGATGGCCAGCACCGTCGTCGCGCCGTCGACCCTCGTCTCCACCCAGCCGAACGGCTCCGCGATGTGCGACGAGCCGAGCTGGGCCAGCGCCGAGGCCACCTCGAGGTCCGGGTTCGGCCCCGGGGAGACCCGGCGGAACACCTTGAGGATGGCGGACTCGCCGAACACCAGGCTGGTGTTGCTCTGCTCGCCGGTGAGCACCAGGCTGTCCAGGCCGGCCTGGCCGCTTGAAGCCCTTGAAATCTCGGCCCCGGGCACCCGGCAGAACCGCAGCATGCCGACGCTCCGGTCGTCGACGATCGCGTCGAGCAGCGCCCGCGTCAGCGCCGAGTCGTGCAGCCCGTCGTAGATCTGCAGCCCGCCCAGCGTGCCGATCCTGGCGTGCCGCAGCCGGGCCGGCAGCCGGGCGCGGTAGCCGATGAACAGCTGGTAGCAGTCCGAGGTCGCGCCGTGCGAGACCGTGACCATGAGGTGCCGCAGGCCAGGGTCGCCGGGAATGATCTCGGTGTCGGCCACGACCGCGAGATCATGGACGGTCCGGCCCTTACCCGCGAACCATCGCTGCTTGACCAGCCATGTTGCCAGTGTGTCTTCGAAAGTCATGAGCGCTTACCACATCCCCGCGGCTGATCCCGGCAAACACACGCAGGCCGATTTCCGGGCGGCAGATTGAGATATTCCCGGACAACGGCCGCCGGTCGGTCAGCACGGCCGGCCGCCGGGCTCACCGCGTCATGGCTGGTGGCTATCTGGCGGCCCGGGCAGGTGATCTCCCATGGTCGGCGTGTGGCTGTCCTCGGCCGAGCCGGCAAAGGGCGCCCCGCCGCCCCCGGCGGAGGTCACGGCGCCGCTCTCGTCCCTGGCCGCGGGCAGCTGGAACCAGTAGAACCCGTGCCCGGGCAGCGTCAGCAGGTAGGTAAGCTCGCCGATCCGCGGGAAGACCACGCCGCCCATGCACTCGACCGGGGTGACGCCGGTGAACCGGCGCAGGTCCAGCTCGACCGGCTGCGGGAACCTGGACAGGTTGTTCACGCACAAGATGCGGTCCGAGCCGTCCGAGTCGCCGTCGGCTCGGACCGATGAATCGGGCAGCCGGACGAAGGCCAGCACGCTCGGATTAGAGGAGGTCAGCTCCTCGTAGATGCCGGTGCCGAAGACCGAGTGCCGCTTGCGGATCTCGATCATCCGCCGGGTCCACTGCAGCAGCGAGCCCGCGTTGCGCTGCTGGGATTCGACGTTGAGAGCCTGGTAGCCGTACAGCGGGTCCATGATCGGCGGCAGGTAGAGCCGCTGCGGGTCGACCAGGGAGAAGCCGCCGTTGCGGTCCGGCGTCCACTGCATCGGCGTCCGCACCCCGTCCCGGTCGCCGAGCCAGATGTTGTCGCCCATGCCGATCTCGTCGCCGTAGTACAGCACCGGCGATCCGGGCAGCGACAGCAGCAGCGCGGTGAACAGCTCGAGCTGGTTCCTGTCGTTCTCAAGCAGCGGCGCCAGCCGGCGCCGGATCCCGATGTTGGCCTTCATCCGGGGATCCTTGGCGTACTCGGCGTACATGTAGTCGCGCTCGTCGTCGGTGACCATCTCCAGCGTCAGCTCGTCGTGGTTGCGCAGGAAGATGCCCCACTGGCAGCCGGCCGGGATGGCCGGGGTCTGGGCCAGGATCTCCGAGATCGGGTAGCGCTGCTCCCGCCGCACGGCCATGTAGATCCGCGGCATCAGCGGGAAGTGGAACGCCATGTGGCACTCGTCGCCGCCCACCTCGGGGTCGCCGAAGTACTCGATCACGTCGGCCGGCCACTGGTTCGCCTCGGCCAGCAGAACCTTGTCGGGGTAGAGCTTGTCGATCTCGGCCCGGATCCGCCTCAGGTACTCGTGCGTCTCCTTCAGGTTCTCGCAGTTCGTGCCCTCCCGCTCGTACAGGTACGGCACGGCGTCGAGCCGGAACCCGTCGATGCCCAGGTCCATCCAGAACCGCAGCACCTCGAGCATGGCGTCTTGCACGCGCTGGTTCTCGAAGTTCAGGTCGGGCTGGTGGGAGAAGAACCGGTGCCAGTAGTACTGGCCGCGGACCGGGTCGAAGGTCCAGTTGGAGGCCTCGGTGTCGACGAAGATGACCCGGGCGCCGGAGTACTTGTCGTCGGTGTCGGACCATACGTAGAAGTCGCCGAACGGCCCGTCCGGATCGGTGCGCGACGCCTGGAACCACGGATGCTGGTCGGACGTGTGGTTCATGACCAGGTCGGCGACGACCCGGATGCCGCGCTTGTGCGCCTCGTCCACGAACGTGACGAAGTCGCCGATGTTCCCGTAGTCGGGCAGCACCGCCATGAAGTCGGAGATGTCGTAGCCGCCGTCGCGCAGCGGCGAGGCGTAGATCGGCAGCAGCCAGATGCAGTCGATGCCGAGCCACTCCAGGTAGTCCAGCCGGGACGTCAGCCCGCTCAGGTCGCCGGTGCCGTTCCCGTCCGAGTCCTGGAAGCCGCGGATGAGTACCTCGTAGAACACCGCGCGCTTGTACCACTCCGGATCATACGGCTGCTCCACATCGAAAGAGTCGGCAATCGCCTCGTGGTGCTCGGTCACGGCAAGATCTCCTGGGTCTTACTGACTTCGTCCGGAATTACTGCAGGGGCGTAACGGAGAAAACGTGCGCAGGCCGCGTCGCCGGGTTCAGGCGGACGTAGTTGGCATGCCCCCACCGGTAGGACTCGCCTGTTAGCTCGTCCGTCACGATGAACTCGCGGTCCACGCCGAGTGCGGGCAAATCGAGCCAGACCGTGGCTTCCCTGGTCTGGTAGGGGTCGAGGTTCACGACCACCAGTACGGTATCGTCCCGCGAACCTCCTGGCACAGTATCCACGCGCTTCGAGAAACACATGAGTCCGGGCTGGTCAACGGCGTGGAAGCGAAGATTGCGCAGTCTGTGCAGGGCCGGGTGGGTCCGCCGGATCCGGTTGAGCTCGGTGATGTAATCCGCGATCCCGATGCCGTCCCTGGCCGCCGCCTCCCAGTCGCGCGGGCGGTACTGGTATTTCTCCGAATCCATGTACTCCTCGCTGCCCGGCCTGATCGGCACGTTTTCGCACAGTTCGTACCCGGAGTAGATACCCCAGGCCGGGGACAGCATGGCGGCGAGCACCGCCCGGATCCTGAACGCGGGCACCCCGCCGTGCTGGAGGTACTCGTTCAGGATGTCGGGGGTGTTGGCGAAGAAGTTGGGCCGCATGTAGGCGGCCGCGTCGCCGGACAGCTCGAGCATGTACGCGGTCAGCTCGTCGGCCTGGTTGCGCCAGGTGAAGTACGTGTAGGACTGGTGGAACCCGATCTTGGCCAGGGTGTGCATCATGGCCGGCCGGGTGAACGCCTCGGCCAGGAACAGCACGTCGGGGTCGGTGCCGCGGATCTCGCCGAGCAGCCGCTCCCAGAACCGGAGCGGCTTGGTGTGCGGGTTGTCCACCCGGAAGATCCGGACCCCGTGATCCATCCACTGCCGGACGATCCGCAGCACCTCCGCGTAAATGCCCTCCGGGTCGTTGTCGAAGTTCAGCGGGTAGATGTCCTGGTATTTCTTGGGCGGGTTCTCGGCGTAGGCGATCGACCCGTCGGCCCGCGCGTTGAACCATTCCGGGTGTTCGGACACCCACGGGTGGTCCGGCGAGGCCTGCAGCGCCAGGTCCAGCGCGAGCTCCATGCCCAGCTCGCGGGTCCTGGCCACGAAGGCGTCGAAGTCGTCCATCGTGCCCAGGTCGGGGTGGAGCGCGTCGTGCCCGCCCTCGGCCGACCCGATCGCCCACGGCGAGCCAGGATCGCCCTCGGCCGGGGTCAGGGTGTTGTTCCTGCCCTTGCGGAACGTGGTCCCGATGGGGTGTACCGGCGGCAGGTAGACCACGTCGAAGCCCATGCCCGCGATCGCGTCCAGCCGCTTGGCCGCGGTGCGCAGCGTGCCCGAGGCGGGTGCGCGGCGGCCCATTGGGTCAATCTGGACCCCTTCGGAGCGCGGGAAGAACTCGTACCACGAGCCGTACAGCGCCCGTTCCCTGTCCACGTACACCATCAGCGGCCGGGACCGGGTGACATGGTCGCGCAGCGGCCAGGTGCGCAAGATGGCGGCGATCCGGGGATCTTCGGCCGCCGCCAGCCGGTCCCACGGCGTCAGCCCGCGGTCGCGCATCGTCGCCGCCAGCGCGCGCAGCGCCGTGCGGGCCGCGGCCGGCCGGCTCGCACCCGGCGGCTGCGGGATCCGCCGTGCGGCCCGCTCGAACAGCAGGGCGCCCTCGGTGAGCATCAGCTCAACGTCCTGGCCAGCGGGTATCTTGATGGCCGCGTCGTGGTGCCAGCTGGCGATCGGGTCGCCCCACGCCTCCACGTGGAAGCGCCACGCGCCCTCGCTCGTCACGGTCACGTCCGCCCCCCAGCGGTCCGTGCCCGGCGCGAGCTCGCGCATGTACACCAGCGGGGATGCCGTGCGATCCGGGTCGCGCAGCACCACGCCGGCGTTGAGCACGCCGTGCCCCTCACGGAAGATCGTGGCGCTGACCTGGAAACTCTCGCCCTTTACCGCCCTCGCAGGTCGCCGCCCGCACTCCACGGCGGGCTCCACGTCAAGGATCGGGATTCGTCCAATCACCCTGGTTACGCTACCGAGAGGGGTTGACTTCACACCAGAGTGGGTACCGGTTTAGGGCCGGCACCGCAGCCAAGTCAAAGCAGGTACCGAACGGACCGGCATCTCGCCAGGCCGTTCGGGATAATTTGAACTGATATTCCCGGTCGTGAGGCTTAGTTTTTGCTCTCGTCCCAGCCAATCGTTCCGCGCCACTGGCCCGGACCGATTAAGGTCTGCCCGTGAAAGCGATTCGCCGGTTCACCGTCCGCGTAACCCTGCCCGAGCCGCTGGCTGCGCTGCACGGCCTGATGCTGAACCTTCGCTGGTCCTGGCACCGCCCGGCCGCCGACCTGTTCGCCTCGATCGATCCCGCCGCCTGGGCGGCGTCGGGCGGCGACCCGATCGCGATGCTCAGCGCGCTGCCGTCGGCCCGGATCGCCGAGCTCGCGGCCGACGGGGGCTTCCGGCGCCGGCTCGGCGACGCCGAACAGGACCTGCACTGGTACATGTCCGAGCCGCGCTGGTACGCGGGCCAGGACGGCGCCCCGGCCGCGATCGCGTACTTCTCGCCCGAGTACGGCATCACCGCCGCGCTGCCGCAGTACTCCGGCGGCCTGGGCATCCTGGCCGGCGACCACCTGAAGACAGCCAGCGACCTGGGCGTGCCCCTGATCGGGGTCGGCCTGCTGTACCGGCACGGTTACTTCACCCAGTCGTTGTCGGCCGACGGCTGGCAGGCCGAGCGGTACCCGTCCGACGACCCGAACGGCCTGCCCCTGGAGCTGCTCCGGGACGCCTCCGGCGCGCCGGTGCACGTGAAGGTGGGCCTGACCGCGGGCCGGGAGCTGGCCGCGCAGATCTGGGTGGCCCAGGTCGGCCGCGTCCCGCTGCTGCTGCTCGACTCCTACGTGGAGGAGAACGAGGCCGACCTGCACCAGGTCACCGACCGGCTGTACGGCGGCGGCAGCGACCACCGGCTGCGCCAGGAGCTGCTGCTCGGCGTCGGCGGGGTGCGCGCGGTGCGGGCCTTCTGCGCGCTAGCCGGGCACCCCTCGCCCGAGGTCTTCCACACCAACGAGGGCCACGCGGGATTCCTGGGCCTGGAGCGCATCCGGGAGTACATAGGGCGGGGGCTCAGCTTCGACGCGGCCCTCGAGGTCTGCCGGGCGGGCACGGTGTTCACCACGCACACCCCGGTCCCCGCGGGCATCGACCGGTTCGAGCGCAGCCTGATCTCCGAGCACTTCTCCGACGACCCGCTGCTGCCCGTCGAGCGGGTGCTCGCGCTGGGCGCCGAGACCTACCCGGGCGGCGACCCCGAGGTGTTCAACATGGCCGTGATGGGCATGCGGCTGGCCCAGCGCGTCAACGGCGTCTCGCTGCTGCACGGCCAGGTGAGCCGGGAGATGTTCGCCGGCCTGTGGCCGGGCTTCGACACCCGCGAGGTGCCCATCGGCTCGGTCACCAACGGCGTGCACACCCCCACCTGGGTGGCGCCCGAGATTACGGCTCTCGCCGAAGGCGGCTGGGAGCGGGTCGCGACGGTCCCGCCCGGCGAACTGTGGGAGACCAGGCGGCTGCTGCGCGGCCGGCTGGTGGCCGAGACCCGGCGCAGGCTGCGCGCCTCCTGGCGGCAGCGCGGCGCCTCCGATGCCGAACTCACCTGGATCGACGACGTCCTGGACGAGGACGTGCTCACGATCGGGTTCGCCCGCCGGGTGCCCTCCTACAAGCGGCTGACGCTGATGCTGAACGACCCGGCCACGCTCAGCCAGCTGCTGAACGACCCGCTCCAGCCGGTGCAGATCGTGGTGGCGGGCAAGGCGCACCCGGCCGACGAGGGCGGCAAGGGCCTGATCCAGCAGATGGTCCAGTTCACCGACTCACCCGACGTGCGGCGCCGGATCGTGTTCCTGCCCGACTACGACATGGACATGGCGCACGCGCTGGTGCAGGGCTGCGACGTGTGGCTGAACAACCCGCTGCGCCCGCTGGAGGCCTGCGGCACCTCGGGCATGAAGGCCGCGCTGAACGGCGCGCTCAACGTCTCGGTCCGGGACGGCTGGTGGGACGAGTGGTACGACGGCGGGAACGGCTGGGAGATCCCCTCGGCCGACGGCGTGGCCGACGCCACCCGCCGCGACGCATTGGAGGCCACCGCGCTGTACGAGCTGCTGAGCAAGTCGGTGGCGCCGCTGTTCTACGACCGGGACGCGGACGGCGTGCCGCAGGGCTGGGTCGAGCGGATCCGGCACACGTTCCGCTCGCTCGGCCCGAAGGTGCAGGCCGAGCGGATGGTCAGGGAGTACGTGACGGCGCTGTACGTGCCCGCGGCGGCGGCCTCCCGCGACCTCGCGGACGCCAAGGGGTTCGGCCCGGCCCGCGAGCTGGCCGCCTGGAAGCGCCGTGTGATCCAGGCCTGGCCTCAGGTGCGGGTCGCGCACGTGGAATCGGAGGCCGCCGGGCAGGCGCCCAGCTCGTCACCTGGCTCGGCGCTGACCGTGCGGGTTTCGGTGGCGCTCGGCGAGCTCACCCCGGACGACGTGGCGGTGGAGGTGGTCTACGGCCGGCCCGACGACGCCGACGAGATCATCGCGCCCGCCTACGTAGTGCTAGCCCGGGGGGACGATCCCCCCCAGACCCCCCCTGCTCCTGGGGGGGAACCCTCCCCCCCAAGCCCCCCTGGCCCCCCTGCGGGGGGAACCCGGGGGGGAGCGCTCGTCCGCTACGTGGGTGAGGTGCCGCTGGATCAGCCGGGGCCGTTCGGCTACACCGTCCGGGTGCTGCCGAACCACCCGCTGCTCGACAGCCGCGCCGAGCTCGGCCTGGTCACCTACCCGCAGGCACCGGCCGGCATGACGAATGGTGACCTTCGCTTACCGGGGGGTGCCAGGGGGGTCGTCCCCCCGTGACTATACGGTTCTGCGCATGGGTGAGTTCGTCACGCTGGAGACCGACGGCGGCATCGGCACGATCCGGCTGAACCGGCCGAAGGTCAACGCGCTGAACGACCAGGTGACCGCCGAGCTCGCGGCGGCCGCCCGGGAGGCCGCCGCATCGGACGAGGTCCGCGCGGTGATCGTCTACGGCGGCGAGAAGGTCTTCTGCGGCGGGGCCGACATCGAGGTCATGGCGGAGGCCGGCGTTGCCGAGATGGCGCTGCGGTCCGGGCGGCTGCAGGAAGCCGCGGGCCTGGTCGCCGCGCTGCCCAAGCCGGTGGTCGCCGCAATCACCGGCTACGCGCTGGGCGGCGGGCTCGAACTTGCCCTCGCCGCCGATTTCCGCGTCGCGGGGGAGCGGGCCAGGGTCGGCCAGCCCGAGATCCTGCTCGGCGTCATCCCCGGGGCTGGCGGGACGCAGCGGCTGTCCCGCCTGGTCGGCCCGGCCCGGGCCAAGGACATCGTGTTCAGCGGCCGGATGGTCGGCGCGGCCGAGGCGCTGCAGATCGGCCTGGTGGACCAGGTGGTGCCGGACGATTCGGTCTACCAGGCAGCCCTGGACCTGGTGCAGCGCTACACCAGCGGCCCCGCGCTCGCGCTGCGC